>Ga0164243_10011590_pt1 | contig 12563 bp, 11 predicted proteins | sample OricompcompostOP_FD_108781 | JGI IMG/M metagenome (GOLD analysis project Ga0164243, IMG submission 108781) | Organic Plus compost microbial communities from Emeryville, California, USA - Original compost - Organic plus compost (OP) | ecosystem: Engineered > Solid waste > Mixed feedstock >...
AAGAGGTCGACCCCATTCCGGGGGCCGAGATCCACCAGCTCGACTTCCTGTCCGAGGGCGCCGACGCGCAGGTCAAGTCCTGGCTGGGCGGGCGGGCCGATGTGGTGATGTCGGACATGGCGGCGGCGTCCTCGGGGCACAAGGGCACCGACCATCTGCGCATCGTGGCGCTGGTCGAGGCGGCGGCACAGCTGGCTTTCGACGTGCTGGAGCCGGGCGGCACCTTCGTCGCCAAGGTCCTGGCCGGCGGGGCCGAGACCGAGATGCAGGCGATGCTCAAGCGCAATTTCCGCAAGGTGGCGAATGTGAAGCCACCGGCCAGCCGTTCGGATTCATCCGAGAAATTCGTGGTCGCGCAAGGGTTTCGCGGCCGGGAGGAGACGGGGGCGGATCAGCCCTGAGCCGCCGGCCCCTGCGGCCGGCAGTCGGGGTGCCGTCGCGTTCGGGATGGGCGCGACCGGGCCGGGGCCGGGGCCGGGTCGGCGGGGCCGCCCGCGCCTGGCAGCCTTTGGCTTTCGCGATGCGCAGGGGGCGCCTGCGCGCAGGGGCGGGACCGGCTAGCGGTCCGGGCGCGACGTGGTGCGCATCAGGGCGCGATAAGCCTCGGGCGTGCGTCCGGTAGCGGCCAGAAAGGCGCGCATGAAATGGCCCAGCCCGGCATAGCCCAGCCCGGCGGCGATTTCCGCCACCGGTCGATTGCCGTCGCGCAAGGCCTGGGTCGCATGTTGCAGCCGCAAGTCATAAAGCAGATCCAGCGCGCTGCGTCCCCGGCTGGCGCGGCAGGCGCGGTCGAGCTGCGCCAGCGAACAGCCCAGCTTGCGGGCTATCTCGGCGATGGTCTGGTTCCGGTGCAGCTCGGCCCGGGCCAGTTGCAGAAAGGCTTCGGTCAGCGACCGCGCGCCGGCCGGCCGGCCCGTCGCCGCATCCGGCGTGCCGGGCCGGTCCTCCAGCCGCGACAATGCCACGGCGATCAGGCCCAGCCGGCTGGCGCGCACCGCCTCTGGCGCCGGATCGCCGGCCATGCCGGCCGCCAGCCCCTGCATGGCCGGGTCGATCAGCAAGGCATCCTCGGCCCTTGGCAGGCCGTGGCGAAAGCCCGGGGGCAGGGCCAGGCCGCGGCAGCAGCCGGGCGGGATCAGCAGCGCCAGCCCCCGAGTCTCGGCCGGCGGGCGCAGCGAAAAGGCGGTGCCGGCCGGGATGAAGGCCAGGCGCCCGGCCGGCAGCGGATGGTTGTGCCGGGGAAAGACGATGGTGACCTGCCCGCCGGTCGGGCGCAGCAGCACGTGATCGCCCCGGACCCGGGGGCGGGGCGGCGCCGCCGGCGCCCCGGCCGGTCCCCCCCAGTGAAAGCCGGCCAGCGGCATCAGCCGCAGCCCTTCGCCCGCCCGTTCCCCGGTTGGCAGGGGTGAGGCGGCCCGCAGCGACGGGGATCGGGACGATGGGGGCCGGGACGACGGGCATGGGGATGGGGGCCAGGCCATCGAGATATGGGGCGCGGCGCGCGGCGCGGCGGAAAGCGGTGCGGCGGTTCCGTCGCCATCCTGCCGGGGGTCCGGCGCCGCGGGTTCGAGTATGGTGCCGGCGGTGATGCCGGCCGCGACCAGCCGGGCCACGATCCGATCGGCTGCGGGATCGGTCGCGGGATCGGTCAGGGCGTCGGTCGGGGCGGTGGCGCCGCGGGCTTCATCCATCATGCCGGGCCGTCATGCAGGGGTTTCGGCGAATCCTTGCCGACAGCCTAGCCTGCCTGCCCGGATTGCAGAAGGGTATATTCTACCGATGGTTGTCATAAGGTGAATATGCCGGTTCCGCTCCGCCCGGCTCTGCCCCCGCCCCGCCCCTCCCGGCCCCCGCCGGTTCAGCCGCCGACCGGGACGCGGCGCCAGTCCGGCATCCGGCCGCGAAAGAAGCTGCGTTGCGCCTTGGCATATTGCCTGGTGGCGATGACGGCCAGGCGCGCGGCCTCGTCAAGCCCGATCCGGCCTTGCAGATGCGCGACCAGTTCCGGCGCGCCGATGGCCTTGGCCCAGAGCGCGGCGGGGTCCCAGGCCGGCAGCAGCGCGCGCACCTCGTCCAGCGCCCCCTGCTCCAGCATCAGCCCGAAGCGGCGGGCGATGCGTTCGGCCAGCCAGTCGCGTTCCGGTTCCAGCACCAGCTGATGTGCCGCCTCGGGGGCGATCAGCGGCGGCGGCGTCTCGGCCTGCCATGCGGCGATGCCGCGGCCGGTGGCGGTCAGAACCTCCCAGGCGCGCTGGACCCGGGCGGGGTTGCGCAGGTCGATGCGCATGCGCGTTGCCGCATCCAGCCCGGCGGCCAGCCGCTCCAGCCCGCCGGGCTGGCGCAGGATGCGGTCGGCCCGGGCACGAATCCCGGCCGGCGTGGGCGGGATCGCGGCCAGCCCGCGGCTGAGCGCGTTCAGGTAAAGCCCGGTGCCGCCGACCACGATCAGCCGGCCGGCGCCGCTTTCCAAAAGCGCGGCGACCTCGGCCAGCCACGCCCCGGCGGAATAGCCGCGTCCCGGCGCGACATGGCCGTAAAGCGCATGCGGCGCGCGGGCCTCGTCCGCGGCCGGGGGACGGGCGGTCAGCACCCGCCAGCAGGACCAGACCTGCAAGGCATCGGCATTGACGACGGTGCCGCCCTGCGCCTCGGCGATCTCCAGCGCCAGCGCGGATTTGCCGCTGGCGGTCGGCCCGGCGATCAGCACGTGGCGGCCGGGATCCAGTTCGGCCAGGATCGGGTGACGTGTGGTCATTTCGGCTTATGTCGGCGACAGTTGAACATGGGGGCTGTTTGCGACATTTTGCCCGGCAATGAAACAGCGGCGGAAATAAGGTGAACCCATGTCGGAAAGCGCGTCCAAGACCCTCGGAAGCTATTCGCGCGTGATGCTGAAGATTTCGGGCGAGGCGCTCATGGGGGATCAGGGCTACGGCCTGCACCCGCCGACCGTCGCCCGCATCGCGCAAGAGGTCAAATCCGTCCATGACATGGGCGTCGAGATCTGCATGGTCATCGGCGGCGGTAATATCTTTCGCGGGTTGCAGGGCAGCGCCCAGGGCATGGAGCGGGCGACGGCCGACTACATGGGGATGCTGGCCACGGTGATGAACGCGCTGGCCATGCAGGCGGCGCTGGAGGCGCTGAAGATCCATACCCGCGTCATCTCGGCCATCCGCATGGACGAGGTGGCCGAGCCCTATATCCGCCGCCGCGCCATCCGCCACCTGGAAAAGAAGCGCGTCTGCATCTTTGCCGCCGGCACCGGCAATCCCTATTTCACCACCGACACCGCCGCCACGCTGCGCGCCAACGAGATGAATTGCGAGGCGATCTTCAAGGGCACCAAGGTCGATGGCGTCTATGACAAGGACCCGAAGAAATTCGACGATGCCCGGCGCTATGACGATGTGACCTATGACGAGGTGCTGCAAAAGCACCTGGGGGTGATGGATGCCTCGGCCATTGCGCTGGCGCGCGACAACGACCTGCCGATCATCGTCTTTTCGCTGGACGAACCCGATGGTTTCCGGGGCATTCTGGCGGGGAACGGCACATATACGCGCGTGCATGGCTGAAAAGCCCCTATAGGCTTTGCCATGAGGGCGTGGCTCGGCTAAAAGCGGCGAAAATCACAGCATAGAGGCCATGACCGAGCATGTCCGACGAGATCGAGATCGACACCGACGACCTGGAACGCCGCATGAAGGGCGCGATGGAATCCCTGCGCCATGAATTCGCCTCGCTGCGCACCGGCCGCGCCTCGGCCAGCATGGTCGAGCCGATCATGGTCGATGCCTATGGCTCGCCCACGCCGATCAACCAGATCGGCACCGTGAACGTGCCCGAACCGCGGCTGGTCACCATCAACATCTGGGACAAGGCGCTGGTCGGCAAGGCCGAGAAGGCGATCCGCGAATCGGGCCTGGGCATCAACCCGCAGCTGAACGGCGCCATCATCATGCTGCCGATCCCCGAACTGAACGAGGAACGCCGCCGCGAACTCAGCCGCGTCGCCGCGCAATATGCCGAACATGCCCGCGTCGCCATCCGCAACGTGCGCCGCGACGGCATGGACCAGATCAAGAGGGCCAAGTCCTCGGGCATGTCCGAGGACGACCAGAAATTCTGGGAAACCGCGGTGCAGGAGCTGACCGACAAGATGATCGCGTCGGTGGACCAGGCGCTTGAGGCCAAGCAGGCCGAAATCATGCAGGTCTGAGCATGGCAGAGATCGCAGCCAGCCTGTCGAAACCCGGCAAAGGGGACCAGCGGCCCCGTCATGTCGCCATCATCATGGATGGCAACGGTCGCTGGGCCAAGAATCGGGGCTGGCCGCGACTGGTCGGGCATCGCCGCGGCGCCGAGCGCGTCAAGCAGATCGTGCGCGCCTGTCCCGAACTTGGAGTGGACTGGCTGACGGTCTATGCCTTCTCGACCGAGAACTGGAAGCGCTCGACCGAGGAGGTGCTGGGGCTGATGGCGATTTTCGCCCGCTATATCGAACGCGAGGCCGAAGGTCTTTCCGCCGAGGGCGTGCGCATGCGCTTCATCGGCGGGCGTGAAAGGCTGGAGCCCAAGCTGCGCCAGCTGATGGCCGGGATCGAGACGCGCACCGCCGGCAACAGCCGCCTGAACCTGACCGTCGCGATCAATTACGGCGGCCGGGACGAATTGACCCGCGCCGCGGCGCGGCTGGCGACCCGCATCGCCCGGGGCGAGGTGGCCGAGCCGAGCGAGGCAGACCTGGCCGATTGCCTGGACACGGCCGGCCATCCCGATCCCGACCTGGTGATCCGCACCTCGGGTGAGACCCGGACCTCGAATTTCCTGCCCTTCCAGGCGGCCTATTCGGAATATGAGTTCACCCCGACGCTCTGGCCGGATTTCACGCCCGGGCATCTGGCAGAGATCCTGGACCGCTACGGGCTGCGCGAACGGCGCTTTGGCAGCGCATGAGCGGGGATGATCCTCGGCCCGGGGGGCAGCCGCCCGGCCGGCTGCTGAACGCGCTGCGGCGTGGGCGCGACAAGTGGGCCGACCTGTGGCCGCGCATGCTGTCGGGCGTGGTGCTGGCGGTGCTGGGGCTGGCATTGCTGCTTGCCTCGGGGTTGTGGGTCCGGCTGGGCGTTTCGGCGGTCATCGGGCTGATGATGTGGGAGCTGGCGCGGCTGACCGGCTGGCGCCACCCCGAGTTTCACAGCCCCCGCCATCCGGTTCTGATCGCGGTTCTTGCGGGTCTGGTCATGCTGGCCATGCTGGTCTTGCCCGGCGATTGGCCGATGGCGCTGGCAGCGGTGCCGATGGTCGCCGGCTGGCCCGGCACGCATGAGCATGAGCGCCCGGCCTATCTGATGTTCACCCTGGCGATCCTGGGCGCCGGCTATGGCCTGGTGGTGATCCGCGAGGTCATGGGCCTGCCCACGCTGGCCTGGATCGTCGGCACCGTGGTCCTGTCCGACCTGCTGGGCTATTTCGTCGGCCGCCGGCTGGGCGGGCCGCGGTTCTGGCCGGCGATCAGCCCCCGCAAGACCTGGAGCGGCACCGTCGCCGGCTGGCTGGGGGCGCTGCTGCTGGCGCTTTTGCTGGTGCTGGCCGGGCAGGCGCCCTGGCCGGTGCTGCTGCTGGGGCCGCTGGTTGCGCTGGCCGGCCAGTTCGGCGATATCGCGGAAAGCTGGCTCAAGCGGCGAGTCGGGGTCAAGGACAGTTCCGGCCTGATCCCCGGCCATGGCGGCGCGCTCGATCGTTTCGACGCCATGGCAGGCGCGTTGCTGCTGGCACTGTTGTTGTTGATCGTCAATTTTTTACCCGTGATCGGAGGCTGAGGAATGCGCAGCATATCCGTGCTGGGCGCGACCGGATCGGTCGGGGAAAGCGCGTTCGATCTGTTGATGCGGGCCGGCGGGGCCGGGGCCTTCCGCACCGTCGCCCTGACCGGCGGGGCCAATGTCGCGCGGCTGGCGCAGATGGCCCGGGCGCTGCGGGCCGAACTGGCCGTGACCGCCTGGCCGGACCGCCTGGCCGAGCTGCGCGATGCCCTGGCCGGCAGCGGCATCGAGGCCGCGGCGGGGCCGCAGGCCGTGGCCGAGGCCGCGGCGCGGCCGGCCGACTGGACGCTTTCCGCCATCGTCGGCGCCGCCGGCCTGCCGCCGGGGCTGGAGGTGCTGGACCGGGGCGGCACCCTGGCGCTCGCCAACAAGGAAACCCTGGTCGCCGCCGGACCGCTGGTCATGTCCCGCGCCCGCGGCACCGGCGCCCGCATCCTGCCGGTGGATTCCGAACATTCCGCTATATTCCAGGCGCTTCAGGGCGAAAATCTTGAAACTGTCGAGCATGTGACCATCACCGCCTCGGGCGGTGCCTTCCGCGACTGGCCGCTGGAACGGCTGGGCCAGGCCACGGTGGCCGAGGCCAGTTGCCATCCCAACTGGGCCATGGGCCAGCGCATCACCATCGACAGCGCCAGTATGTTCAACAAGGCGCTGGAAGTCATCGAGGCGCATGAATTCTTCGGCCTCGGTGCCGAGCGGTTGCGGGTGCTGGTGCATCCGCAGTCGATCGTCCACGCCATGGTCACGCATCGCGACGGCGGCTCGATCGCGCATCTGGGTGCGCCCGACATGCGCCATGCCATCGGTTATGCGCTGAACTGGCCGGCGCGCGCCGCGCTGCCGGTGCCGGCGCTGGACCTGGCGGCGCTTGGCAGCCTGAGCTTTGCCCAACCCGACGAGGCGCGCTGGCCCGCCCTGCGCCTGGCGCGCGAGGCGATTGAGGCGGGCGGTGCGGCCGGCGCGGTGCTGAACGCCGCCAAGGAACAGGCGCTGGACGATTTCATCGCCGGGCGCATCCGCTTTACCGAGATGGCCCCGGCCGTCGAACATGCGCTGGCGCTGGCCGCCGGCGAGGCCGGCTTTGGCCAAAGCCCGCGCGACCTGGCCCAGGTGCTGCATTGGGATGGCTTCGCCCGGCGGGCGGCGGCGCAATGGCAGGGGGCGGCATGAGCCTGGTTCTGGACAGTCTGGGCGGCTTTTTATGGACGGCGGCGGCCTTTGTGGTGGCGCTGTCGGTCATCGTCACCGTGCATGAATACGGTCATTACATCATCGGCCGGTTTTGCGGTATCCAGGCCGAGGTGTTTTCGCTGGGCTTCGGACCGCGGCTGGTTTCGCGGCGCGACCGGCATGGCACGGTCTGGCAGGTGGCGGCGATCCCGCTGGGCGGCTATGTCCGCTTTCTGGGCGATGCCGATGCCGCCAGCCTCGGCTCGGCGCCGGTCGATCCGGCCCGCGCGCGCCACAGCCTGACCGGCGCGCCGCTCTGGGCGCGTTTCGCCACCGTCGCGGCGGGTCCGGTCTTCAACTTCATCCTGTCGATCCTGGTCTTTTCCGGCATGGCGATCTGGCAGGGCATGCCGGTGGACGAGGTCGAGGTCGGCCGCCTGCATCCGACGCCGCCCGGCATCAAGATGCAGTTGCAGCCCGGCGACCGCGTGGTGGCGCTGGACGGGCGGGCCATCGCAGGCTGGCCCGATCTGGCCGCGGCGGCGGCGGAATTGCCGGCCCGGCCGGCTCATGACTGGACCGTGCTGCGCGACGGGGCCGAGATCACCCTGACCGGCCCCGACCCGATGCCGGCACGGATCACCGGCATCGCGCCGCGCAGCCCGGCAGCCGCGGCGGGGCTCGAACCCGGCGACGTGATCCTGGCCATCGACGGGGCGCCGGTCTCGCGCTTCGACGAGCTGCGCGAGCATGTGGCCGAGGCCGAGGGCCGGCCGGTGCTGCTGCGCGTCTGGCGCGCGGGCGAGGGCGAGGCGGACTATACCCTGGCCGCGCGCGAGCAGGACCTGCCCACCGATGACGGCTATACCCGGCGCTGGCTGATCGGCGTGACCGGCGGCGGCACCTGGTTCGAGCCGGCCACCCGGCCGACCGGCGCGGCCGAGGCGCTGGGGATCGGTGCGGCGCGCACCTGGGAGATCGTCGCCTCTTCCGTCTCGGGGCTTTGGGCGATGGTCACCGGCCAGATCGGCAGCTGCAACCTGGGCGGGGCCATTTCCATCGCCGAGACCACCGGGCAGGCCGCCGCCGCAGGGGGCGGAAGCTTTATTTGGTGGATCGCGGTGCTGTCGGCCGCCATCGGTTTTTTGAACCTGCTGCCGGTGCCGGTGCTCGATGGCGGGCATCTGATGTTCTATCTCTACGAGGCGGTGGCGGGGCGGCGGCCTTCGGACCGGGTGATGGACATTCTGTCGGCCCTGGGGCTGGCGGCGGTGCTTTCGCTGATGGTGCTGGGCCTCAGCAACGATCTTTTCTGCCCCTGAACGGCGCTAGGCTTTTGACAGTATGACCCGCTTCGCGCTATCCATCGGGGCAAATATGGCGGGACCAACCCGCCGGGCAACGCATTATTCGCGAGGGGCGGCGATGACGGACAGGAAACTTGGCAAGGGCGCGCTGGCGCTGATCTCGGCGCTGGCGGTGGCCGTGCCGGTCGCGATGGTGGCGACCCCCGCCTCGGCCTATGTCTTCGGCAATGTGCGGATCGAGGGCAACCAGCGGATCGAGCCGCAGACGATCCTGTCCTATCTGGACCTGCCGCGCGGCCGCGACATTTCGGCCGGCGAACTGAACGATGCCATGCAGCGGCTGCAGAATTCGGGCCTGTTCGAGACGGTCGAACTGGTGCCGTCGGGCGGGACGCTGGTGGTGCGGGTGGCGGAATATCCGACCATCAACACCATCGCCTTCGAGGGCAACCGCCGGTTGAAGGACGAAAACCTGTCCGAGATCGTCCAGTCGCAATCGCGCCGCGTCTATTCCCCCGCCCAGGCCGAGGCCGACGCGGCGGCGATCAGCCAGGTCTATGCCTCGCAGGGGCGGCTGGCCGCGCGGGTCGATCCGCGCATCATCCGGCGTGGCAGCAACCAGGTTGATCTGGTCTTCGAGATCCGCGAAGGCGACGTGACCGAGATCGAGCGCATCGGCTTTGTCGGCAACCGCGCCTTTTCCGACCGCCGGCTGCGCAACGTGCTGCAGACCAAGCAGGCCGGTATCCTGCGCACCTTCATCCAGCGCGACACCTTTGCCCCCGACCGGGTGCCGCTGGACGAAAAGCTCCTGACCGATTTCTACCGTTCGCGCGGCTATGCCGATTTCCGCGTCCAGGCGGTGGCGCCGGAACTGGCGCGGGAACGCGATGCCTTCTACATCACCTTCCAGATCCAGGAAGGCCCGCGCTATACCTTTGGCACCATCAACACCGTCAGCGAAATTCCCGGCGTCGATGCCGCGGAATTCGCCGCCCAGAACCGCGTCAAGCGCGGGGCGGTCTACAACCCGACCGATATCGACACCACCATCCGCCGGATGGAGGCGCTGGCGCTGCGCAAGGGGCTGGATTTCGTCAATATCGAACCGCGTGTCACCCGCAACGAACGCGACCAGACGCTGGATCTGACCTTTGCCCTGACCCGCGGCCCGCGCGTCTTCGTCGAGCGTATCGACATCGAAGGCAATACCACCACGCTGGACGAGGTGATCCGGCGTCAGTTCGTCACGGTCGAAGGCGACCCTTTCAACCCGCGCGAGATCCGCAATTCCGCCGAAAGGCTGCGGGCGCTTGGTTATTTCTCGGATGTGCAGGCGGAAAGCCGGCCCGGCTCGTCGCCCGAACAGGTGGTCGTGGACGTCAATGTCGAGGAACAGCCGACCGGCAGCCTGAATTTCGGCGTCAGCTATGGCGCATCGGACGGTGTCGGCTTCGAGATCGGGCTGTCGGAAAAGAATTTCCTCGGCCGCGGACAAGAGGTGAACCTGGCCTTTTCCAGCGGTGCGGATACGCAAAGCTCGGGCCTGACCTTCGTCGAACCCTATTTCCTGGGCCGCAATCTCAAGGCGCGGGTGCAGGCTTGGTATAACACCACCGACCACCAGAATTCCGAATACAATACCCGGACCGTCGGGATGCTGACCGGGATGGAATTCCCGGTGTCGGAAAACGGCCGGCTGGAGCTGCGCTACAAGTTCAGCAAGGATACGCTGTTCGACGTGGAAGCCCCCGGCGCAGTAGATGACGACGACAACGCCATCGGCTCGTCCCCGATCCTTTATAACGATGCCGAACAGGGTGGCTATTACACCTCGGCGCTTGGCTATACCTACAGCTATGACAGCCGCATCGCCGGGCTGAACCCGCTGACCAGCTATCGGATGCGTTTCAGCCAGGATTTCGCCGGGCTGGGCGGCGATGTGAAATCGGTCACCAGCACGCTTTACGGCGGAATCGAAAGCCGCGCCTGGCGCGAAAACGTCACCATGCTGGCGGAATTCGAGGCCGGGGCAGTCCATATGCTGGACGATCAGGACAGCCACTTCCTGAGCCGCTTTACCGGCAACGGCAAGATCCGCGGCTTCGAGTCGAACGGCATCGGGCCGCGCGACCTTGGGGCGGCGAACGAGGATGCGTTGGGGGGCAATTATTATTGGGCGTTGCGCACCGAACTGCAATTCCCGCTGGGCCTGCCCGAGGAATATGGCATCAAGGGCGGGCTATTCGCCGATGCCGGTTCGGTCTGGGGGCTGGACGACACCGCCGGCGCAACCGGAGAGGTCGATGACGGCATGAAGGTCCGGGCCTCGATCGGTGCCTCGATCTTCTGGACCACGCCCATCGGGCCGCTGCGCTTCAACTTCGCCAAGGCCCTGAAGAAAGAGGACTATGACGAAGAGCAGCCCTTCGACCTGACGATCTCGACCCAGTTCTGATGGGCTGGCTGCGGGGCATCGCGGCGCGGGGGCTGGCCGCCCTGCTGGCGACGGTGCTGCTGGGGGCGGCGGCCCTTGCCCAGCCGGTCCCGGATGCGCCGCCGCCCGTCCTGACGCTGGATCAGGAAGAGCTTTATCTGCGCTCGCAATGGGGCCAGCGCGTGCAGGCAAGCTTGGAGCAGCGCGGGCGGGAAATCGCCGCCGAGAACGACCGCCTGGCCGATCAATTCGCCGCCGAAGAGCAAGAATTGACCGCCCTGCGCCAGACCTTGCCGCCCGACGAGTTCCGCAAGCGCGCCGACGAATTCGACAAGCGCGTGGTTCAGGTGCGCCGCGACCGCGACGCCGCCGCCCGCGCCCTGCAGGTCGAGGCGGATGAGGAGCGCAAGGCCTTTTTCCGCGCCGTCCGGCCGGTGCTGGATGCGCTGATGCGCGAACGGGGGGCGGTGGTGGTGCTGGACCAGCGGGCGATCCTGGCATCGCAGTCCATCGACGTCACGGATGCGCTGATCGAGCGCATGGACCGCGAAATCGGCGCCGGCCCGCTGGCCGAGCCTTCCCAGCAGGATCCGCCGGCAGGCGAAGCCCGGGGGGCACAGGACCCGCTGGGAACGGCGGCCGAGCCGGGTTCTCCGCCGCGCCCCCTGCTGGAAGGGATGGGCGAGACCGGCGAGGCCGATGCCGTGCAGGAAATGCCCGATCCGGTCATGCCGGGCCCGCAGCCGGCCACGCCCGAAGGCGCCGGGCCGGCGAACTGAGCCCGCCGCCGGCAAGGGCGGCGGCGGCACCGCCGCTAGGCCGCGCGGCGGTCCAGATCCCCGATCCGTTCCGTCAGCAGCGCAAAGAATGCCTCGGCCCGGACGTCGCGGATGAAGGTGGCATTGGGCGCGCGCCCGCTGACGCGCCACCAGTCGGCCACGGTCATGCCCAGGGTGTATTCGCCCCGGGTTTCGATCTCGACATTGATATGGCGGCCGGTGAACAGCTCGGGGCGGATCAGCCAGGCGATGGTGCAGGGGTCGTGCAGCGGGGCGCCATGGCTGCCGTATTTCTCGCGGTCGTAACGCTCGAAGAAATCGGTCCAGCTGGCCACGGCCTGGCCGATCCGGCCCATGGCGCGCATCCCCTCGACCCAGGCACGGCTGGTCAGGGCGCGATGCGTCACGTCCAGCGGCATCACCGTCAGGGCCGCGCCGCTGGCAAAGACGACCTTCGCCGCCTCGGGATCGACATAGATATTGAACTCGGCGGTGGGGGTGATGTTGCCGACCTCGAAATAGGCGCCGCCCATCAGCACGATTTCCTGCACGCGCGGGACGATGTCGGGAGCGCGCTGGAAAGCGGTGGCGATATTGGTCAGCGGGCCGATCGGCACCAGCGTCACGCTGCCCGGCGCCTCGCGGCGCAGGGTCTCGATCAGGAAATCCACGGCATGGCCGGGGGCGAGCGGCATGGCCGGCTCGGGCAGGGTAACGCCGTCCAGCCCGGTCTTGCCATGCACATGCTCGGCCGTGATCAGCTTGCGGCTGAGCGGCGCATCGCAGCCGGCATGCACCGGCAGGTCCGGGCGGCCGGCCAGTTCGCAGACCATCCGGGCATTGCGCGCCGTATGATGCAGCGGCACGTTGCCGGCGACGACGCTGAGGCCCAGCACCTCGATCTCGGGGCTGGCCAGGGCCAGCAGGATCGCCACGGCATCGTCCTGGCCGGGATCGGTGTCGATGATGATTTTGCGCGCCATGGCGTCTCCTTCGCTGCGGCTTCCCCCGGGGGGCAGGTTCGGACAAGGGAAGCCCG
>Ga0164243_10011591_pt1 | contig 12562 bp, 12 predicted proteins | sample OricompcompostOP_FD_108781 | JGI IMG/M metagenome (GOLD analysis project Ga0164243, IMG submission 108781) | Organic Plus compost microbial communities from Emeryville, California, USA - Original compost - Organic plus compost (OP) | ecosystem: Engineered > Solid waste > Mixed feedstock >...
ACGCCGGCGACCGTATTGCGATCGGCAAGCCCCATTCCCGCATGACCGAGGAGGCAGGCGGTCACGACCAGTTCCTCGGGCCTCGATGCTCCGCGCAGGAAGGAAAAATTCGACTGGACGCCGAATTCGATATAGGCGGGCTCGGTTGGCTCGCTGCGGGGCGGAAGCTGATCGCTCACGCGAACAGCCCGTGCAGGAACCAGCGCGGAGCTTTATCGGACATTCCGTAAAGACCTTGCCGGTAGAGCCAATATCGCCGCCCTTCGGTATCCTCGACCCGAAAATAATCCCGGGTAAGGCGCGCCGCTTCCATCGCGGCAACTCTGTTCCGGACTACTTCCGGATCCTCGCCATCCTTCACCTTGATTTTGGGGATGGTTTCCCGCCACCATTCCGCCGCGATGCGCTCCGGGCCTTCGGCGCGCACGACGCGATGCAAGGCGCGCCGCCAGCGGAAGTGGAGCGGCGGACCCTCCGGCACTTCGGTTGCAGGCACCTCGATCGGTTCGGGCGAGTGGAAGAGGCGGATGGGATGCTCAGGCCGGGAGACGGACAGTGGGACCGGATCTCTTGCCTTGCCCGGTTTTTTCGCGGCGCTGTTTTCCAGCTTCACCTCACGGGCAAAAGGCACCGTCAGGACGGCGCGCTCCGGCAGGTGGCTCTCGACGGTGACGGGCTTCAGGATTGCTTCTTCGCCGAGGCGGGCGCGTATGCGATCGGCAAAAAGCGCGATATCGGCATCGTCGTCATTCGCCTCGCCGACAAGGTCGGCTTGCCGGATCTCGAACGGAGCGGTGGAAAGCACGGCAAGACGGATGAGGTCGAAACCGAAGCCGACATCGAAATCCTGTCCGATCGCGGAAAGCTTCTCATGGAAGAGCTTTTGGATTACCGGCGGCTCCCGCAGGGGGCGCGAGGTGCCGACGGCAATGCGGCTGACGGCGCCATCGGTCCGGAAGAGTATGAGGGCAAGCCTCCTTGCGCCCTCGCCGCGCTGCTCAAGCTGACTCTTGAGCGTCGTTGCGAGCGATTCCGTCACCAGTTGGACATGTTCGATCTGGGTTATGGGTTCGGCCAACTGCCGTTCGACCGAGAGAGGGGCAGCGGGCAGGCGCGGAGATATGGCTTCATCGAGCCGGCCAAGGGCCTGATCGAGACGCAAAAGCAGCGCCGCGCCGAAACGGCGGACGAGCGGCGAGCGGGGTGCGGCCATGACGGCTCCCGCGGTGCGCAGGCCGACACTTTCGAGACGGGTCCGGTTCTCCTGCTCGATGCGCAGCGCCGACAGGGGCAAAGGGCCAAGAAAGGCCTCTTCTTTGCCGGGAGCGACAATATGGTTGCCGGAAAACCGTGCCGCCGCCCATGCCGCGCCTGCCGTCGAGGCAATGCCGGCGCGTACGCCGAAGCCCTGATGGAAGAAACGCGACAGCATATCCTCCAGCATGGGCTTTTCGCCACCGAAGAGATGGGCGCAACCGGTTATGTCGAGAAACAGGCCATCGAGGCCGTCGAGGGCAACCAGAGGTGTGTAACGGTCGCACCAGTCCGCAAGGCTTTCGAGCAGGCGCCGGTCGGCGTCGGGATCGGCTTCCACGACCTCAATCGTGGGATGCATGGCACGTGCATCGGCTATCCCCATTCCGCGCTTCAAGGAAAGCGCCTCAGCCTGTTCGTCGAGAGCGGCGATGCGTAGGGCGTTCCTGTCGCGATGGCTGATGACGAGGGGCTTGTGCCGGGCCGGTCTGGAACGCCAGCACCGTCCCAGTCGCTGCCGCAGGATCCGCTCGGCCGAAAGATGCGGGAACCAAAGTGACAGGATTCTCTGTCCTTTGTTTCTCCCCGGTTCGTTCTTCGCTTCTTCTTTCTTCGAATGCGCGTTCATCGGGATTCCACTCCAATGTGAATTGTCCGGGCAGGGCGGTGCGGCTCTTGCTGACCGCGACAGTGAAGGCGGGGCGGCCGATCGAGCCGGCGAGAGGCCCGATGATGGTTTGACGCGCTGCCGCCGAAGCAGGAGACACGACAAGACGACAGGGCGCGGCCGTCGGTTCGGCCAATGCTGCCTGGCGCAGCAGGAAAACCGGCCGCCCGCTATCCTGCGCCCGGTGATGCAGGCGGCGGGTGGCGGTGAGGTCCAGACGTTCCGGGTTGCCGCGGATTTCCAGGACGACGGCCGACAGGGCCTTCAGCCGAGCGGCTTCTTCGGCAACCCACAAGGCATCCTGGATTTTCGGCACCTCGGAAAAGAGAAGGGCTTCTGGATCAATGCCGAAAAAGGCGCGCAAGCCTCCCGCATAAGGAAAGCCGGCCTCGCTGAAGATTTCAGAGGTGCCGGCCCACAGCACCGGCGCTTCCGGCGGCGATGTCTTCAGAAGGAGACTGAGGAGAGCAAGCGCGAAACCTGCGACACATCCCGCATCACGGGTCTGGCCGCCGTGAATCTCCGTCAAGGCCGCTTTCGGCAGTCCGCCGCCCAAGGTCTCATCGAGGCGTCTGATCCCGCTGCGCAGCAGGGGATCGACCGCCATGCCGCCGCGCCGGATCACGGTGGCATCCCTGCCGTCCGGTGTCTCGAAACGCTCGGGGAGGATGCCTTCGATACGGGCGATTTCCCGGCGCAGGGCAAAAACAGTCTCCCGCGTCACGGCGAGCTTCGCCATGCCGACACTCCAGCATATATGTTCCTGTTATGTTCTCATAGATTCCAGAGCTGTCGGGAAGAGTCAAGCATACTTGCGAAGAAGAATTTATTCCTTTTGAGCTTTGGGTAATGCCCTTGTCGCTGCGGATTTTCTCAAATGCCTCGAAAGGCAGGGCGTAAACCGCTATATGCCCGCCCAAAGGAACAAATATGGCTCGCATCTATCAGACCCGCGCCTGGCGCGACCAACTTTCACCCTCGATGCAGGAGTTCGAGCTTCTGGCGCTCGAAACCTATGCCAATCTGCCGGAAGATTTTCGCGCGCTTACCGGCGAGATCGTGATCCAGATCGCCGAGTTTCCGACCGAGGAAATCATGGACGATCTGGCCCTGGAAACGCCGTTTGACCTCCTCGGGCTTTTCGAAGGACGCGGCATTGCCGAACGCTGGAACCCGGCGACCGGCGAAGGGCCGAACCGCATCACGCTCTATCGACGCGCTATCCTCGACTATTGGGCCGAAAACGAGGAAACCTTGGGCGACATCGTCGCCCATGTCCTGATCCATGAAATCGGCCACCATTTCGGCCTTTCGGACGACGACATGGAGCGGATCGAGGCGGCGGGGGAATAGCTTCCGGCGTCAGTACTCGCCGAGCTTCATACCGGGATCATATTCGATGCCGTCGATCTCCTTGTAGACAGCCTGTCCGCAACGCATGGTTTTCGTTTCGGCATCGAAGGCATAAGTCGGCGAGCCATGCAGCAGCCATCCCTTGTTCAGGGCGGCCGTCACCTTGTGACAGAAGCTTGAATCGTCGGGTCCCGTCAGAAATCGGTAAAGTCTCATGATCCGGTTTCCTCGATTTCCCTCGCCTTGGCGAGCAGTTTTTCGGCCTGGGCGAGATGCAGGCGCTCCACCATGCGGCCATCAAGGGCTATGACGCCCTTGCCGGCGTTTTCAGGCCGGGCAAAGGCTTCCAAAATCGCCAAGGCTTCGGCACGCGCTTCCGCAGTCGGGGCGAAAACCGCGTTGGCGATATCGATCTGGGCCGGGTGGATCAGGGTCTTGCCATCGAAGCCCATGGAAGCGGCTTCCCGGCATTCCTTGCGAAAGGCTTCGAGATCGCGGAAATCGTTCGAAACCCCGTCGAGCACGTCAAGGCCGCCAGCCCTTGCCGCCAGTACGATCTGCATAAGCCACGACATCAGATAGCGCCGATCCGGTGTGGCCGCCACGCCCGTATCCTTGACGAGATCGTTTGTTCCGGCCACGAAACAATCCAGCCTCGAGGCCATGTCGCGCCCGAGTTCGGCGATCGCTCCGATATTGAGCACAGCGCGCGGCGTCTCGATCATCGCCCACAGGCGCAAGGATGCGGGCGCATCCGTTTCATCCAGCGCATCATCCGCATCGTGGATATCGCCCGGGCCGTCGATCTTCGGCAAGAGGATTGCGTCGGGCTTGCAGGCGCGTGCTGCAAGCAAGTCTTCCGTTCCCCATTCGCTAGAAAGCGCATTGATGCGGATGATCGTCTCGCAGCGTGGGCGGCTCTTCTCGGCAAGGATGGAACGGAGCCTTTCCCGGGCCTCTTCCTTCTGTTCCGGCGCGACGGCATCCTCAAGATCGATAATCACGGCATCGCAGGCAAGCGAACCGATCTTGGCCAACGCCTTCTCACTACTGGCCGGAACATAGAGGACGGAACGGCGGGGGCGAGACTGTCTGAGCTGCATGCTTCTACATGACGCAGTGCAGAAAGGCGCGCAAGAGGCTGCTCCCAAAAGACTCCGCTTGCAGCGCCCGCGGGAAGCTGGTTCCTTCCCGCCGGGACAACAAGAACGAGGCAGGCATGGCACGTTACGACATCGTGATCATCGGCGGTGCGATCGTGGGCAGTTCGATCGCATGGTATTTGCGCGAGGAGAAGTATGCCGGTTCGATCGCACTGATAGAGCGCGATCCAAGCTTCGCCCGTTCCGCCACCACATTGTCATGCGCCTCGATCCGTCAGCAATTTTCGATTCCCGAGAATATCAGGCTTTCACAATTTACCCTGGGCCTGTTCCGCGAGTTGCGCTCCCGCTTCGGGGAAGATGCCGATATCGCCTTCCGTGAGAAAGGCTATCTCATCCTCGCCAGCGAGGCGGGGCTGCCGGTGCTCAAGGCCAATCATGCGATACAGGAAGCGGAAGGCGCCGACATCCTTCTGGAAGACCCGACCGCATTGAAGAACCGCTTTTCGTGGATCTCGACGGAGGGTATCGCCGCCGGCGCCTATGGATGCAGCGGCGAGGGCTGGTTCGACGCCCATGCCCTGCTCTCCCTTTTCCGCAAGGGCCTGAAGACCCGGAACATCGATTTCATATCCGGTGCGGTAACGGGAATTAGGCTCGAGGGCAGCCGCGTGACCGCGGTCGAGCTCGCAAATGGTGAGACAATCGAGGCCGGCACTGTCGTGAATGCCGCCGGCACAGGGGCTGGCCGGGTCGCAGCCATGGCGGGACTTTATCTGCCGGTGGAGCCGCGAAAACGTTCGGTTTTCGTTTTCGAGGCGCGGGAGCATTTCGACGACATGCCGCTTCTGGTCGATCCCTCCGGTATCTATGTGCGCCCCGAGGGCAGCGTCTACATAACAGGCGGTGCCGAAGCGCACGAGACCGACAAGGCGGCGGATCCGGAAGACTTCGATCCCGATTGGCCGCTCTTCGAGGAGGTTATCTGGCCGGTGCTTGCCGAGCGCATCCCGGCCTTCGAGGCCATCAAGCAGACGGGCGGATGGGCGGGCCATTACGACTACAACACCCTGGATCAGAACGCCGTCATCGGGCCGCATCCGGAAGTGGAGAATTTCCTCTTCTGCAATGGATTTTCGGGCCATGGCCTGCAGCAGGCTCCCGCGGCCGGCAAGGCCATCGCCGAGCTTGTCGTTCATGGGCGCTACCGCACCATCGACTGCTCGGCCTTCGGCTATGAGCGCATTACCGAAAACCGGCCCTTTCGAGAGCTCAATGTAATCTGATTTTCCCGGCAAAGTCCGACGACAGGATCATGCGGATCCTGCCGCACGTGCGGTTTCACCGCAACGTGACTTCTTCTTGAGGGGTGGTCTGCCTAAATTGCCTGCAAAAGCACAAAAAAGGGGCCGTCAGGAGCGGAATTTTCTCACCTATGGCAGGACATGCTTTTCTCCTCAAAGTAACGCTTACCCTTTTCGCGGTCATCTTTTCCGGCGCCGTACAGGCTCAACAACGCACGCAGAAGCCGCTGGGTGTCGTCGAGCTGTTTACGAGCCAGGGATGCAGCTCCTGCCCGCCCGCCGACCACGTATTCAGCAGCATAGTCCGTAATGGTAATGCCGTGGCTTTGGCCTATCACGTGGATTACTGGGACTATCTCGGCTGGAAGGATACGCTTGCCACCAAAGAGAACACCAAGCGGCAGCGCGATTATGCACAGATGCTCGAAAGCCCAGTCTATACGCCGCAAGTGGTCATAAACGGCCGTGTCCATCTTCCCGGCTGGCGCGGTGAGGAAATCGAGGATGCGCTGAAGACCATGGACGGTACGCCGGAGGGACTGACGGTGGATGTTACCGTTTCCGAAACGGCAGACAGCGTGATCATCGAGACCGGCGACGTCCCGCAAAGGACAAAGGCTCATGTCGTCCTCGTCTATTTCACCACGCGGCAGGCGGTGGAGATAAAACGCGGCGAAAATGACGGCAAACTGGTCGAATATTGGAATGCCGTTACCGATCTGCAGACGATCGGGATGTGGCATGGCAAGGCGACGCGCTTCGAGCTGCCGCGCAGCGAGGTGGAAAAGCAGGACGGGGGTTGCGCGGTCCTGCTGCAGAGCGTGGAGGACGGCGCGAAGCCCGGCCCGGTCCTCGGCGCGGCAATGATCAGGCCGCCTCAATCCTGAAACGAAAAAACCGGCATTGGCATTGGCCAATACCGGTCATGATTGCTTTGGGATCGTCGCACTTCTAAGCCTCCGGGGATACCCGGAGTTGGTTCGATCCGGCCATGACCCCGTGGGCGGGGGGCTTGGGGTTTACGGAGCCGGTGTCCGGACCGAACCGTCTCAGGCAACGAGTGGATCGTTGCGGGACATTGGGGCGTTAGCTTGGATAATTTACGGCAAGAATGTGGCAGAACATCACCAATTCCGACACTGTGTTCTGTTTCGTGAGGAGCCATGACTGCCTGCGCACGTTCTGGTTGTTTCAGCCGGGGACTTGCATTTCATCTTTCAACGCGCGAACCTTGTCGCCACGGTGTCACAAAAGGGCAGATAGATGGTGGATCGTGGCAGTGGAGCGGAGGATAGGGAAGATTCCGGGATATTGATCCCACTCCACGAGGTGAGGCGAGCAAGGCTCGATCTGCCTGTTACCTTCGAGCGCCGCGAGCTTGATGCGATTCTCCGCGTCTATGGCCGCATGGTGGCCGCCGGAGAGTGGCGCGACTATGCGATCGACCATCTGAAGGATCGCGCGGTTTTCTCGGTCTTCCGGCGCAGCAGCGAGGTTCCGCTGTTCCAGGTCGTGAAGATCCCGAAACTTGCCCGCAAACAGGGCGCCTACTGCGTGGTGGCGGCGAGCGGTGCAATCATGAAGCGCGGCCACGAGCTCGCGCGTGTGCTTAGCTTCTTCGACAAGACATTGAAGCTCGTGCGGGCATAAAGCAGGCGTTTTCCGGCGAGGGGGCCAATCTCAAGCCTGGCGGAACATCTTCTCCGGGAGAGATTCGGGATCCGGCGGAGTGGCTGTGCCACCGTTCATCTCGAGCTGCATGAATACCGTATCTAGCCAGCGGCCGAATTTATAGCCGGATCCGACAAGGTTGCCTGCGTGGCGGAAACCTGCCGCCTCGTGCAAGCGCACCGAGGCGCGATGATTCGCGCCGTCGCCGATGACGGCGATCATCTGGCGGAAGCCAAGTTGCGTGCTTTCGGCAATAAGGGCATCCAGTAATTTCCGGCCAAGGCCTCTGCCCTGTGCCGCCGGAGCGATATATACGGAATCCTCTACGATGAACCGATAGGCACGGCGCGGGCGGAACGGGCCTGCATAGGCATAGCCCAGTATCCGTCCATTCTGCTCGGCGACGAGATAAGGATAGCCTTTGGAGACGAGCGCCTCATGCCGCTCCGCCATGTCTTCCCGGCTCGGCGGTTCGAGCTCATAGCTTGCGGTGCCATGAGCCACGGCATGGCCGTAGATCGCGGTGATTGCAGCTATATCCGCCGGAGTGGCGGCTCGGATCGAGATTTCACCCATGGATGGATTTCTGTGCCCAGGACGACATTTGATGGCAGGAAGAGGCCCAAAAGAAAAGGGCGACCAAAAGGCCGCCCGCTCTTAATTCATTGCTCCGCCCGGCTTACTCGCGATTGCCGAGGAATTGCAGCAGGAACATGAACATGTTGATGAAGTCGAGATAGAGCCTCAGGGCGCCCATGATCGCCTTGCGGCCGGCGACGAGCGTGTCGTCACCCTCGTAATACATCTCCTTGATCTGCTGGGTGTCGTAGGCCGTCAGGCCGGCGAAGACCAGCACGCCGATCGCCGAGATGGCGAACTGCAGGGCGGAAGAGGCCAGGAAGATGTTGACGAGCGAGGCCAGGATGAGGCCGATCAGTCCCATGAACAGGAACGACCCCATGCCCGTGAGATCACGCTTCGTCGTATAGCCCCAGAGCGACAATGCGCCGAAGGAGGCCGCCGTGATGAAGAAGGTGCGGACGATGCTCTGACCCGTATAGACGAGGAAGATCGTCGAAAGGGACAGGCCGACAAGGGCCGAGTAGACCCAGAAAGTCGTCTGCGCCGCTGGAACGCTCATCCTATGGATGCGGAAGCTCAGGAAGAATACGAGTGCGAGCGGGGCCAGTATGACCACCCAGCGGAAGGCGCTGGCATAGATAAGCTGGCCGAATGCCGTAAGCTGGCCGTCGGCGACGGCGAAGTTGAATGCGCCCCAAGCGGCCACGCCGGTGATTACGAGACCGAGCGCCATCAGGTTATAGACCCTGATCATATAGGCGCGAAGGCCTTCGTCTATGGCAGCGTCTGCGTAACCGGCGGTCGCGATACGAGCCTGATAATTGCGAAGGGGTTCAGCCATGATTTCCTCTACTGCTTCTGTTCCGTCGGGTGTCGGGCACACGCCCAGGCGCCGCTGGCGGAACTCCAGCATGCCTGACGGGAAATATGAGGATAATTTCGGATTACGACAAGACTATTGCGCTGGGAAATTTAGCGTGAAAGCGGCATTTTGTCCTGTTTCCGGCTGAATCGTGCAACTGCTAGCCTCTGTCAAAGATTGCGCAGGACCGGAGCGGCCTTGTGGCCGAGAACGCGCCATGTGCCGATCAGACCGAAACCGACCGTCAGGACAAGGGCTGCCAGAATAGTGAAGACCGCCACATCCGGCAGGAAAACCACGGGCAGGTTCATGATCTGAGAGACCACGAACCAGGCAGCGGCAGTGCCTGCTGCCAGCGCGAAAATGGCAGTCGCTAGGCCGATCAGCATATATTCGAGGGAGAAGGCCGCGATCAGGGTTCGCCGCGTCGCGCCGAGCGTCTTCAAGACCACGGCATCATGAATGCGAGCGCGGTTTCCTGCCGCAAGCGCCCCCGAAAGCACGAGCACGGAAGCGACGAGCGCGACGGCCGCCGCGACCCGGATCGCCGTGGCGAGCTGGCCAACAAGGCGGTTCACCACGTCGAGGGCATCCTTCACCCTGACCGTGGTGACCGACGGGAAGGCGCGCGTGACCGCGTTCAAGAGACGTGATTCGTCGGTGCTGCTCGCCTGTTCGTCGAGAAGAGTCGCCAGCCAGGAATGAGGGGCGCCTGCGAAACTGGTGGGCGAGAAGACCATGACGAAATTGATGCCCAGCGATTCCCACTGGACCTGCCGGAAATTGGCGATGCGCGCCATGATGTTGCGACCGAGCACGTTGACGGTGATCGTGTCGCCTATTTTCAGCCCGATCTCGCGTCCTTCCTCTTCCGAGAAGGAGACGAGCGGCTCGCCGTCATAGTCTTCGGGCCACCATTCACCTTCGGTCAGGGTGGAATTTTCCGGCGGATTCTTCGCATAGGTTATGCCGCGATCACCCCGCAGGACCCAGGCGCCTTCCGGCGGAACCTTGATTTGCCGCACGTCGGTGCCGTTTAGCGCCGTGATGCGGCCGCGCAACATCGGCACGCGCACCAGTTTGCCTCCCGGCGCTTGGCGTTCGATCAAGGCCGCGAAATCGTCCACCTGGGCGCTCTGGATGTCGACGAAGAAGAAATTCGGCGCCTGTTCCGGCAGATTGCCTGTGATCTGCCGACGCAGATTGCCGTCAATCAGAGCCAGCGTCACCAGCAAGGTGAGGCCGAGGCCCAATGAAAGCACCACGGATGGCGTCAATGCGCCCGGCCGGTAAATGTTGCCCAGCGCAAGCCGCAGCGGAGTAGAGCGCACCCTCGGACTTTGTCGCGCAAGCCATTGAACGAGAGAGCCAACGCCTCTCAGCACAGCGAAGGCGAAGATGGCCGCGCCGACGAAGATGGCGGCGACGCGCCGCTCGTCGGAGAACCAGATGGCCAGCAGGGCCAGTATCGCCGCAATGGCAATGGCGGCAGCGAGATAAACGGGGCGTGGCCAGCCGCGGGCATCGACGCCCATCTCGCGGAAGAGCGCGGTGGCCGGAACATCCCGCGCACGGCCGAGCGGAAGCAGCGCAAAGGCGAGCGTGACAAGGATGCCGAACAAGGCTGCGATGCCGAGGGCTCCCGGATAGATGCCGCCCTGCGCCGGCACGGGAAGAACGGAGGCGAGGGCGGCGCTGGCGGCAAAAGGCATGGTTGCGCCAAGCACGAGGCCGATGGCGATGCCTATCAGAGCGATAATCAGGATCTGCACCAGATAGACGGTGAAGACGAAGCCGCCGGATGCGCCGAGGCTCTTGAAGGTGGCGATCACGGCGCGCTTGCCGTCCAGATAGGCGCGTACGGCATTCGCCACCCCTACTCCGCCGACGACCAGGGCCGTCAGCCCGACAAGGGTCAGGAACTGCGAAAAACGCTCGATATTGGAGGACAGGGCAGGGGCGGCGTTCAACCGGCTGCGGATGCTCCAACCTGCTTCGGGAAGCTCTTCTGCGGCACGGTTGCGGATGTCGGAAATCTCCGCCTCTCCCGCCTCGGCAAGCTGGAGCTTGTAATTGTACTCGACCAGGCTGCCGGGCTGGACAAGACCCGAGGCGCGCAATCCATCCAGCGAGACCATGAGCCGCGGCGCGAAACCGAATCCGTCGGAGATCGCGTCGGGTTCGGTAAGGAGCATGGCGCGAAGTTCGAAGCTTCCGCTGCCCAGCATCAACCTGTCGCCGATCTGGAGGCCGAGACGTTCGAGAAGGAGGGCCGGAGCGACCGCGCCATGCGCACCGCCCCTCTCGCCGAATAGCTTGTCATGGGGAAGCGCGGGTTCCGTCACCAACGCGCCGTAGAGCGGATAGGCCGCATCGACGGCCTTCACCTCTACAAGCGCCTGGTCGGACCCGTCCTCGAGCCGGGCCATGGAACGCATGTTAGCGCTAACAGCAAGGGTGCCGAGGCCCTCCAGGAAAGCCAGCTCGGCTTCGGAGGCCTCGCGTTGGTTGAGCTGGAAGCGGATATCGCCGCCGAGCAGTTCCTGTCCCTGGCCGGCGACACCCGTCCCGATCGCCCGTGCGACGGAATTGACCCCGCCGATGGCGGCGACGCCCAGCGCGATGCAGGCCAGGAAGACGATAAAACCTTTGAGTCCTCCGCGCATTTCACGCAGGGAAAAGCGTAGGGTGAGTCGGAACGTTCGTATGAGGCCGCTCATCGCAGCCACTCGAATTGCGGGCTTGCCATCGGAAACGTTTGCATCGCGATCAGGCCGTTGCCGCAAATGCGGCAGGCTGTTCTATCCGCCCGGAGCGCATGGCCACCTGCCGGTCGCAGCGCGCAGCAAGCGCCGGGTCGTGGGTAACGAGCATCAAAGTAGTGCCGCGTTCGGCAGCCTTGGCGAAGAGCATGTCGGCGATCTGCCTTCCTGTCAGCTGGTCGAGATTGCCGGTCGGTTCGTCGGCAATCAGGATCGCAGGCTGCGGCGCCAGTGCGCGGGCAATCGCCACACGCTGCTGTTCGCCGCCGGAAAGTTCGCCGGGATAATGCGTCAGCCGCTCCTGGAGGCCGACGGCGGACAATTCCTTTTCCGCAATACGAAAGGGATCGGGATGACCTGCAAGTTCGAGCGGCACGGCGACGTTTTCCAGCGCCGTCATATTGGGGATGAGGTGAAATGACTGGAAGACAATGCCGACGCTTCGTCCGCGGAAGGCGGCGATCTCATCCTCGCTGCGCTCATTGATGACCTCTCCGGCTATCTTGACCGTGCCCCGGTCAACGCGCTCCAGCCCCGCAATCACCATTAAAAGCGTCGATTTTCCTGAGCCCGAAGGTCCGACCACCGCAGTCGATTCGCCGCGCGCAACCTGAAGGCTCACTCCCTTCAGGACATGGACAGAGGAAGCTCCTTCGCCCAATGTGAGGGAAACATCGTGCAGTTCGATGACGGCTTCTGTCACGGAGAGCATACCCTATATGAGTACAAAAGAAGGGGCGGCAATTCCGCCAATATGGGTTGAGATTAATGGCTTTCAAACATCTTGCACGCCTGTTCTTCGCCACGACCCTGACATTTCTCTCCGTCTTCGCAGCCTTTGCCGAGCCAGTGCGTATCGTCGGCTTCGGCGATAGCCTGATGGCGGGATACCAACTCGCGCCTGGAGAATCCTTTCCGGAAAAGCTTCAGGAAGCGCTGCATGAGAAGGGATACGACATCGAGGTCGCCAATGCGGGCGTTTCGGGCGACACTACGAGCGGCGG
>Ga0164243_10011592_pt1 | contig 12561 bp, 12 predicted proteins | sample OricompcompostOP_FD_108781 | JGI IMG/M metagenome (GOLD analysis project Ga0164243, IMG submission 108781) | Organic Plus compost microbial communities from Emeryville, California, USA - Original compost - Organic plus compost (OP) | ecosystem: Engineered > Solid waste > Mixed feedstock >...
CGGCTGACGATCGAGCCCACGGTGATCCTCGACCCGGCACCGACGGATGCGGTGATGTCCGACGAGATCTTCGGTCCGATCCTGCCGGTCCTGAGTGTGAATTCCATCGAGGAGGCCGTCACATTCGTCAACTCACGGCCCAAACCGCTCGCGATGTATGCGTTCACCTCCTCGAAGTCGCTGGGCCAGAAGCTGATCGATTCGATCCCGGCGGGCGGTGCCGTCGTCAACCACATCGCGATGCACTGCCTCGTCCCGGCGCTGCCGTTCGGCGGTGTGGGCGATTCCGGTATCGGTGACTACCACGGGCAGTGGGGATTCGAGCGACTCAGCCATCGGAAGGCCGTCCTCGCGAAGACCGCCAAGCCCGACATCCGGATGATCTATCCGCCGTACTCGGCGCGCGACCTCGCGATCATGCGAAAGCTGTTCTGACATTCCGATTTCCGGGCTCTCGCCCGTCACAGCCCATCAGGAGGGATCATGAAAGTAGTACTCGACCGCGCCCGGTGCACCGGGTTGGGAATCTGCGAGTCCCTGGCGTCCGACTTCTTCGAGATCGCCGACGACGGTTCGCTTCTCGTGCTCAAGGACGACGTCACCGAGGCCGACCTCATGGAGGTCGAGGAGGCCATCGCCGGATGCCCGACCGAGGCGCTGCGCCTGGAGAGGATCGGGTCGGACGATGAGTGATCTCGACGGCCGCGTCATCGTCATCACGGGGGCCGGCGGAGGACTCGGCCGCGAGTACGCCCTGAGCTGCGCCGGGGAGGGCGCCCGCATCGTGGTCAACGACCTCGGCGGCAACCGCGACGGCACCGGCTCCGGCTCCGCCATGGCCGACGAGGTGGTCGCCGAGATCCGCGGCCGCGGTGGCGATGCGGTGGCGAACTACGACGACATCTCCGACGTGTCGGGTGCGCGGTCGCTCATCGGCACCGCCCTCGACCGGTTCGGTCAGGTCGACGGCGTGATCCACAATGCGGGTATCCTGCGGGACTCCAGCTTCGCCAAGCTGACCCCGGAGAACTGGGACGCGGTGATGCGGGTGCACCTCTACGGGGGATTCAACGTCACCAGTGCCGCGTGGCCGCACTTCCGCGAGCAGGGTTTCGGTCGGATCGTGGTCGCCACGTCGACCAGCGGGCTGTACGGCAACTTCGGTCAGGCCAACTACGGTGCCGCGAAGGCGGGGCTCGTCGGCCTGATCAACACGCTCGCCATCGAGGGGGCGAAGTCGGGTATCACCGCCAATGCCGTTGCGCCGCTGGCGGCGACCCGCATGACCGCAGACATCGCGCCCGCCGAGGTCCTCGAGAAACTCCCCCCGGAGTTCGTGGCCCCCGTGGTCACCCATCTCGTCAACCCGGTCTGCACCGAGACCGGCTCGGTCTTCGTCGTCGGCGGAGGACTCGTGCAGCGTGTCGCGCTCTTCCAGAACAAGGGCGTCACGTTTGCCGAACCCCCGTCCGCGGGTGAGGTCGCCGACCGGTGGCCGGACATCTGCGATCTGACCGAGACGACCATCGGCAGCAGCCCCATCGCCTGAACTCGACTCCCGAACGAATCGGCCTGTAGCAGCGGCCAACAGAAGAGAGAAGACCAGTGAGCACAGCAGAGAAGAACACAGCAGACGTCATCGTGGTCGGCGCGGGCCACAACGGATTGGTGTCGGCCGCCTACCTCGCTCAGGCCGGCCTCGACGTCCTCGTCGTGGAGGCGTCACCGACCGTCGGGGGCATGACGTCGACCAATCCGTTCGAACCCGAGGCCCCGGGGTACACCATCAACGAGGCGTCGATGCAGGCCTCACTCTTCCGGACCACCACCATCGACAAGGATCTCGGACTCTCCAAGAAGTTCGGGCTCAAGCAGACGGTCATCGACCCGGCGCATGTCCAGCTGAACTACGACGGTACCTCGATGGCCATGTGGCGCGATCCGAGACGCACCGCCGAGGAGCTGCGGTACTTCTCGCCCTCGGACGCCGAGGCGCTGCTGGATCTGTACCGGGTCATCGACGCCGCGGTCGAGATCGGTCTGCCGCTGATGCAGACCAGCCCTGTCCGTCCCGACATCAAGAAAGTCCTGCAGGCCGCCAAGGGAGTCGTGAAGAACCCCAAGGAACTCGTGGCGATCGGCCGATGGATGGCATCTTCTCAGGTGGAGGCGATCGAGGACAGCTTCACCAGCGACGCCATCAAGGCCCCGCTGCTCATCGCGTTGCCGTTCATGCCCTTCGACGCCGACCTCTCGGGCTGGGCGCTGATCTACCTCGGGGTCCTGAGCAAGTACGGGGTGTCGATGTTCCACGGCGGCACCGGCGCACTTCCGGCAGCGCTGGTGGCCTCGCTGCAGTCCAACGGTGGACGTGTCCGCACCAGCTCGCCGGTCGAGGAACTCATCGTCACCAACGGGCGGGTGACCGGTGTCCGTCTCGTCGGTGGCGAGAAGCTGTACGCCCGTCGAGGGGTGCTGACGGCGTGCAGTCCCAAGACCACGCTGACACGTCTGCTCCCCGAGGGCACTCTGCCGCCTCTCCTCCAGAACAAGGCCGACAAGATCCCGACCCGACGACGCGGATTCGCCGACTACAAGCTGAACATCGCTCTCAGCGGCCGGATCTCGATGGAGAAGCACGAGAAGTGGCGTGGTGACGGCGTCGACCTGCGTCTGGGCTGCAACTCCTTCAACACCTACCAAGAGACCCTCGACGCCCAGAAGGCGTGTATGAGAGGTGATGTGCCGGAACACGTCCCCGGCCTGGGACACGCGACGACCGCATTCGACAAGGGCTTCGCTCCCGACGGTTGCGACATCTTCTGGTTCTGGGGAGGGCTGACCCCGTCCGATCCGCGCGAGCCGTGGGATGTGGTGAAGAAGCAGATCACCGAGCGCGTGATCCGAGATGCGTCGCACTACTACAACGGGATCGAGTCGCTTGAGGTGGCGCGCCGGGATCTGGCGCTGCCCGACATCGAGGAACGCTTCTGGGCCATCGACGGCACTGTGTACCACGTGGATCCGGTGATCTCGCGGATGGGCCCGCTGAAGCCGGCAGACAAGTTCGCCGGGTACAGCACGCCCATCCCGGGCCTGTACCTGACCGGCGCGGGCACGCATCCGGTCGCCGGTATCTCGGGTATGCCGGGGCAGAACGCGGCGCGGGTGATGCTCAAGGAGTTCCGGAAGGAGGACGGCGCCGGTCTCTCGGACCGCATCCGTCTGGGACGGATGCGGGAGAAGACCCTGGAGGCGCGTTACGACAAGGCCGTGTCCGCCTCCCGGTAGAGCGCAGGTGCAACAGTCATGGCGGGTGCCGGTGGATGCTCCACTTCGGCGCCCGCCATGTGGCGTTGGACCCTCGACCTGCGCAGATGTCCACGAGCGGGCGGTCGTGAGGGCGCCGCGAGAAACCTGGACGTCCGCCCCACTCGGGGCTTGACCATAGGTGGACTTATGGATAGGGTTCCTTGTGATCCACGGCACATCGCAACTCGGCCGTGAACCATTTCTTAATCAAAGATCGATTAAATTCCGGAGCGGGTCTCCGAAGATCTTCTGAGAGGAAGGTATGCGCGATCTTCACGTCTCGGCCGTCGAGGCCGAGATACTCACCCCCAAGGACGGGTATGACCGTCCGCCGTCGGGGAGCGGTGGTGGGTTCGGTGAGATGGCCGCTCGCGCAGTTGCTCGCACTGTCGAGTACCTGCGGACCGTGCCCAAGGCGTCGATCGCGACGCTGGGGCGGGCGGCCACTCTCACCGCGGACGTGCTGCGCTACTCGGTGACCGAGACCATCCGGATGCGCCTCCCGATGGTCGAGACGCTGGAGCAGGCCTGGTTCCTGCTCACGGTGACGGCGTTGCCGGCGCTCCTCATCGCGCTGCCTTTCGGTACGGAGATCTCGATCCAGGTGGGCGCGGTCGTCAATCAGGTCGGTGCGAAGTCGCTGGCCGGTGCGGCCAGCGGTATCGGCGTCATCTCGCAGGGAGCCCCGATCGCGGCCGGTCTACTCATGGGTGGTGCCGCGGCGTCGGCCATCGCCGCCGACCTGGGCGCACGATCGATCCGGGAAGAGATCGACGCGATGCGTGTGATGGGCGTCGACCCCGTGCAGCGACTCGTCCTCCCGAGGTTCCTCGCCATCATCCTGATCTCGCCGATCCTGTGCGTGATCATCGTCGCGTCGGCGGTGGCCGCGGGCTTCGTCCTCGCGGTCTCCATCAACGGGGTGGTCCCGGGCAGCTTCTGGCAGTCGTTCGGCGCCTTCGCAACCCAGACCGACTTCTACTTCGCGATCGCCAAGACCATGCTGTTCGGCATGGAGGTGGTCATCATCGCCAGCCTCCGCGGCCTCGAGTCCAAGGGCGGCCCGCGCGGTGTCGCCGACAGTGTCAACGCATCTGTGGTCCTCGGGTTCGTCGCGGTCTTCGTGACCAACCTGCTGACGACCCAGCTGCAGACGATGTTCTTCCCGAGTCAGGTGGGCTGACCGATGGCAACTCCCGCGAAATACTCGGCCGCACCACGGTTGTCGCGCATGGGGCGGTGGCTGGCCACGAGCGTGTTCAGCATCCAGGAGGGGATCGGGCGCTGGGCGCTGTTCACCCTGCAGACGGTGGTCAACATCCCGTTCACCGTCAAGCACTATCGCAAGCAGACGCTCAAGACCATGAACGGCATGGCGTGGGGACGGGGGTCGATCATCGTCGACGGCGGCGTCATCTCGCTGCTGCTGATCCTCGGCATCGCCATCGGTGTGGCGGTTGCGATCGAGGCGTACAACACCCTGAACCTGATCGGTTTCGGCCCGCTGACCGGTGTCATCGGAGCCTTCCTGAACATCCGTGAGATGGGACCGATCATGACCGGGATCGGCTTCGCCGCCCAGGTGGGATGTCGGATGACCGCCGAGATCGGCTCGATGCGGATCGCCGAGGAGATCGACGCCACCGAGACGCTGGGCATCCGGTCGATCCCGTTCGTCGTCGGCACTCGGCTCGTGGGTGGAATGCTCTGCGTCATACCGGGTTACCTGTTGTCGCTCGCGATCGGATTCTTCACCGCGAGTTTCTTCGTGAAGTTCGTCCACGGCGCGCCGGCCGGAACCTACGACCACTACTTCTCCCAGTTCCTCGATCCGGTCGAGGTCCTCTACTCGCTGATCAAGGCGGTGACATTCTGCGCGGTGATCACGATCATCCACTGCTACTACGGCTTCTTCGCGTCCGGCGGGCCGGAAGGCGTCGGACGTGCGTGCGGGCGGGCCATCCGCGCGAGCCTCGTCATGACCATTGTCCTGAACCTCGTGATGACCATCGTGCTGTGGGGTCTTCACCCGGACCTGATCTTCAAGGGGTGAACTGATGGTCTCCGGATTCCTCATCGGTTCGGACCGGCAACGGCAGCGCGTACTCCGCCGGTCCGGTGCCATCGTGATCGTGTTGGCGGTGGCCGCCGCACTGATCGGGCTGTACGTCGTGCCGGCGCTGAAGCCCGCCGATTCCGACGTCCTCACGGTCACCATCGACACGACCGCGGTCGGTCCCGGCGTGGAGGCCGGCACCGACGTGGTCATGTTCGGGGCGCCGGTCGGCCGAGTGGCCTCACTCGGCGTCGACGAACTCGGGATGACCTCGGTGACACTGGAACTCGACCGGTCGGCGGTGGCCGGACTCGGCCGCGACTTCGGTATCGACTTCCGACCGAAGAACTACTTCGGCATCACCGGGGTCAACATCTCCGACGTCGGCAACGCAGCTGCGGGCGAGGTCCGCGACGGCGACCGCCTGAACCGTTCTGCCGGAGCCGATTACACGATGTCGACGATGATCGAACAGGGATCGGACGTCGCGAACGGATCGCTGGTCCCGGAGACGATGGCGGCGATCAAACGAGTCCTGGTGTACACCTCCGCATTCGAGCCTCTGATCCACACCGGGGTGGTGCTCGCCGATGTGGTCGAACGGACCCAGCGTGAGATGCCGGCGGAACTGCTCGCCAAGTACGACGCCATCGTCGACGCGTTGCCGCCGTTCCTGGACGGCTCGATCTCCGCGCTGTTCCACTTCTACAACAGCGAACTCCGCGCCGCCGGAGACGAGGTGCAGAACAACTTCACCTCGACGCTGAAGGCGATCTCCGACAACTTCTTCTCGATGGTCGGCCGGTTGCTGAAATCGAACCAGGCCAATCTGACGTCGACCGTCGAGATGGCGACCGAGGCGGCGTCGGTGCTCCCGGCGATCGGCCAGGGCGTGCTCACCCCCGTCACCGTGCGGGATCTGGTGCGCAATCTCGACGGTTCCTTCGCCACGAAAGGCGATGGCACAACGGTTCTCAAGGTCAACCTCGCACTCGAGAGTCTTCCGTCTCTCGCGGTGCCGTTGACATCGCTGACAGCTCTCGGGGGCGCTGGATGAATGCTCGACTGACAGGTGCGATGCGGGTGATCCGCCCGCTGTGGAAACTGATCGCGGCAGCCGCCGTCGCGGCAGTACTGTTCGTGGCGATCACGAACGGCATCAAGAATCCCGTCGACGGCGAAACCGACACATACACGGCGGATTTCACCGACGCATCCGGCCTCCGGCCCAATGCCGACGTCCGTGTGCGCGGCGTGAAGGTCGGCAAGGTGACCGCGATCGAGATGAAGCAGTCCGAGCAGGGCGCCCATGCCGAGGTGTCCTTCACGCTACTCGAACCGCACACTCTGACCGAGAAGACCAGGGCTGCGGTCAAGTACGCCAACCTCTCCGGCGTGCGGTACGTCGACGTGACCGACGTCGGCGGCGAGGGCGAGGGCGAGACGATCACGCACCTGCCCGTGGAACAGACGGTGCCGTCATTCGACATCACCGAACTGTTCAACGGACTGCAACCGGTGCTGCAGACCCTGAGCCCGGAGGAGATCAACACGTTCTCGCAGAACGCGCTGACCGTCCTCCAAGGCGACGGCAGCGGACTTGCGCCGATGCTGAAGAGCGTCGACACGCTGAGCCGGTATGCGACGGATCGGCAGAAGGTCATCTCCGTTCTCGTGGAGAACATGTCGAGGATCTCCGACTCCCTCGGTGGTAAGTCGCCGCAGATCCTCGAATTCCTCCATGACCTCGAGGGGCCGGTCGACTCGACCCTCACCGTGCTCGACGAGTTCCGGAAAGCGAGCGACTACGGGCCCTCGTTCATGGGTGTTGTGAATTCGATCCTGTCCGGGCTCGGAATCCAGCCCGACACCGACGTCGACCGTGTCCTGGCCGATGCGTTCCCGACGATAGACCACATGTGGCGATCCCTGGAGATGCTGCCGACGATGTTCGAAGGTCTGCAGTCGCCGGTGACCGCCCCGGTGAGGCAAAACCGTTGTTCGAAAGGTGAACTGGCGTTGCCTGAGATGGCGAAGGTGCTCTTGAACGGAAGCGGGGTCGTCGTATGTCGCGCCTGAGCCGTGCGTGGGAACGCATCCGCGCCAACGACTTCCTGACCGGACTGGTGGCCATCGGACTCGTGGTCGTGCTGGCGGCGGGGGTGACCTACTTCTATCTGTCCCCGCCGGGACGCCAGTCGGTGACCTTCACGACACGCGACGCGGCGTCGCTCAGCGGCGGTGAGGATGTCCGGGTGGCCGGCGTCTCGGTCGGCAAGGTGTCCGACATCCGTCTACGCGCCGACGACGTCGAGATCGACCTCGACATCGCCGGCGACGTCGAGGTGGGGGACCGGTCGAGCGTGCGTGTCCAGTTGCTCACCGCGGTCGGCGGGTACTTCGTCTCGCTGGTCCCCGCCGGCAAGATCACCGACAACAGTCGCACGATCCCGGCCGACCGCGTGAGTGTGCCGTATACGATCGCCGACACGCTGCAGGAACTCCCGCGGATCACCGACGAGGTCGACGGTGATCCGGTCGAGAGCACGCTCGCCCAGGTCGCCGACGGTCTCGGCGAGAACTCGGCATCGCTGCGGCATCTGATCGACGGTCTGCAGTCCCTGTCGACGATCGTGGACAGGCAACGGCGCCAAGTGGATTCGGTGCTCGCGATGGCGAGCGACTACACCACGACCTTCTCCAACAGTCGGGACTTCGTCTTCGAACTGATCCGCAAGGTCAACATCGCGTTCTCGCAGTTCTACACCTATCGCGCCGGGTTCTCGGAAGCCTACCGCCAGCTCGGCGGCGTCCTGGAACGCCTGGGCGCGGTGTCGACCTTCTATCTGAACCACTCCGACCAGATCTACTCGGCGGTGGTCGCCGCCCGGGACACTGCACAGCGCCTGCGCGACGGCATGGACGCGATGATCGGCAACCTGGGACCGCTACAGAGCCGGCTGACCGCACTGGTGGCACCGGAGGGAGCGCCCGATGTGAACTCGGAGTTCGTCCTGGATGCCACGGCGATGTGCCTGCCCGTCCCGGGAAGGACGTGCTGACATGATGCGAAATACGGCAAGGGCATTGGTGAGTCTGGCGACGGCCGCCGTTGTCGCCGCGGGAGCGTCGGTCACGGTCGGTCTGGGCGACGCGCACGCGAGCGCCGGCGGTGGATTCTGCGCGATCCTGCCCGACTCCATCGGTCTGTACGCGGGCAACAAGGTGACCCAGATGGGTTATCCCATCGGGACGATCACGGCGATCGATCCACAGGACACCGGTGTGCGCGTGAGCTTCTCGATGGATTCCGACCGGCCCATACCGGCGAACGTGCAGGTGGTCACGAGGTCGAAATCGGTGCTGGCCGACCGCTCGCTGGAACTCGTCGGCAACTACCGCGGGGGACCCCGCCTCCGCTCGGGTGAGTGCATCCCCATCGATCGCGCACACACCCCGCAGAGCATCTCCCAGATCACCGGCTCGGCAGCCGATCTCATCGACCAGTTGGCACCCGAGGGCGACACCCGCGCGATCGAGGGATCGATCGACGAGCTGTCCTATGCCGCAACAGGGACCGGCCCCCGCGTGGAGACGCTGATGCGTACCGCGGCATCGGCGGCGCAGAGTCCCGAACGCACGATCGCCGACATCGGCACGATCATCACGATGACCGCGCCGCTGACCAAGGAGGCGCTCGCCCGCTGGGGCGACATCTCGTCGATCATCACCAAACTCCCGGAAGCCACCGACATCGCGGCACGGGTGCTGTGGCCCGGAACGGTGCACATGATCTACGGCATGCAGCCGGTCCTGTTGCTGATCTCCGACATCGAGCCGCGCTACCGCGAATACCTCTATCCGACACTCGATGTCCTCGCCGACGCCATTCACGTGGCGGCCACGCGGGTCGGTGACATCCAGCGGGCCCTCGGTGCAATTCCCGCACTGGCGGGGGCCGCGGTGCTCGTCTCGCAGAAGGGACGCGGTGCGGGGCTTCGTGTCCGACCTCCCGAGGTCCGGGTGCGGGCGGCGGACGGCAAGGCGTGGTGCGGCCGCCTCAACGCGGTCCGGCCCGGGAGTTGCACGACGGAGGACGCCGACACGCGGATGATCCGCGTCGGCATCCTGGATCTACTGGTGGCGGGAGTCGGGCGATGACCAGAACTGCGTTCCAGCGTTTCGCGGCGCTCACCATGGCGATCATCGCGGTCGTCGGTGTCGGTGGATGTTCGCTCAACCCGGGTGAACTCGCCTCGACGGTGCGTTCCGCGGGGGAGGGCGAATCGATCACGGTCCAGTTCGCCGACACGCTCAACCTCCCGGAGGGCTCCGACGTCACGTTCAACGGCACCAAGGTCGGCGCGGTGACGGGTGTAACCCTCCGCGGTGATCACGTGGACGTCCGGGCGAAACTGACCGGGAAGGTGCGCATCCCCGTCGACGTGACCGCATCCATCCGGCAGAACACCGTTCTGGGTGACCCCTACGTGGCACTTGCCGCCACCAGCGGTGGAACCGACTTCCTCGAACCGGGTGACGTTGTCCCGTTGGCGCAGACCACGTCTCCGCCACCCCTCGAGGACACGCTCGCGGTGGTCTCCAATTTCGTCAACGGCGGCAGCATCCAGAACATGCAGGACGTGATCCGCACGATGAACACCGCGCTGCCCGACACCGGTCAGACGAAGCGGATGGCGAAGATCTCGGCCATCGACCTGAGCAGCCTCTCGGACAACACCGATCTTCTCGACGGGATGATCCGCGGACTCGACGCGACCTCGCGGACCGTGATCTCCCACCTGCCCGCCCTGGAGGCCATGCTCTCCGACGAGGGCATGCACTACTGGAGCCAGCTGTCGAAGTTGTTTTCCGGCATCGGCATCGTCCTACCGAGCATCGGCAGCGTCTTCGAGGGAGGGTACTGGCTCATGCCGCTGCTCACCGGGCTCGACGACAACATCGTGACGGTTCGGCAGGGAATCGACGCCGTCGGATCGAATCAGCAGCTGCTGCAACAGTTCCTCTCCGAGAGTCTGTTCCCGTTCATCCGGAAGCCGGGACTCGAGATCGTCTCGGCGTCGACACCGGCCGGCAAGGAGATGATCGGCGACGTCACCAAGATCCTGCGCATGCTGGGAGCAGTCCGATGAAACTACTCAGGTCCTCGATCAACGGTCGCACGCTGGTGTCGATCCTCGGTCTGCTCGCGCTCGTCGCCGGCTCGCTGACCTACCTGAACTCGTTGGGACTGTCGGTGACGCAGAACGCCAACGTCCGGCACGCCACCATGCTGGTACAGCACACGAACGGGCTGGTCGTCGGTTCCAAGGTCCTGTTGCGGGGAGTGACCATCGGTCGTGTCACGGCCGTGTCACCCTCCGTCCGGGGTGTGCGGATCGAATGGAACTACAAGGACAAGTACACGATTCCGGTTGACTCGAACTACCGGATCGACAACCTGTCCGCACTCGGCGAGACCTATCTGGGCATCACCCCGAAGACTACGTCGGGCCCCGCGCTCTCCAACGGAGTCGTCCTGACCGCATCGACGGTGAGCGTCCCGACCACCGTCGATGAACTGTCGGCGCGTGTCACCCGGTTCCTGGAACAGATCGACAGCAAGCGTGTCCGGGCTATCGTCGACGAGATCAACACCGGTCTGGTCGCCGATCAGCAGGTGCTGACCAACATCCACCACGCCGGCAGCCTCCTCGAGACCACCATCCTCGCGACCCGCGGTTCGCTGACCGAGCTGCTGACCGACTTCCAGCCGCTGCTGACCAACGGTGCCGAGGTCAGCGGTGCGATGGCGGCCTCGGGGGATCCGGTGGAACGCTTCGCGATCGGACTCGCGAAGTTTCTCAGCGAGGGTGGCAAGAAGGCCTCGACGAGTGCCGACGGCAAGGACGGATTCATCGTCGCGACCAACTCGCCGACGTCACTCAACCGGGAGGCCAAGCCGCTCCTCGAACACGTGCAGAAGTTCCTCGACGAGGCGGCACCGGATCTCAAGGTGCTGAGTGACGCCGCCTTGCCCTCGGTCGCGTCCGGAGCCCGGAGTCTGCGCAGCGTCGACCTGGGTGCGCTGATGAAGACCGCACTCGCGACCTCGGGCAACGGTCAGGGGCTTGTGGTCAAGGTGGGTGGTAGGTGACCCCGCAGCCCTCGGAAACCACTCGACCACAGCCACTTCCACGATCAGGAGAACACCGATGAGCACCCCCACCGTGAATGCGGAGAAAACAGTCGACGAGACCGACACCGCGGGCACCGACACCACCGTCACGACGAAGTCCTCCGAGCGGATCGCTTCGCGCGGATCGGATCGGAAGGCCTCGGATTCACTGCTGGCCAAGGCCTCCGGAGCGACCCTCGGCCTCAAGCAGATCATCGCCGGCGCACTGGTTCTCGGCATGATCGTCACCATCGGCATCCTCGGCTACGTCGTCGTCGACCAGTCGGGCACCATCGACTCGATGAACTCGGAGGCGGCCGCGACCGCAACCGCCGAGAAGCGCGCGCTCGACTACGCGACCGGGGCCGCGGACATGAACTACAAGGATCTCGACGCCTGGAACACCCGGCTCACTGCGAACACGTCACCGGAACTCACCGCGAAGCTCACCGACGCCTCGTCGTCGATGGAGCAGGTCATAGTCCCGCTGCAGTGGACGTCGACGGCGCAGCCGATCGCGGCGAGCGTCAGGTCGCATGAGGGGAGCGTCTACGTCGTGTCCGCATTCGTCAGCGTGATGACGAAGAATGCGCAGGCCCCGGACGGTGTGCAGTCGACCGCGAGTTACACGGTGACCATGGACAGTTCGAAGGACTGGCTCATCACTGACGTCGGTGGTATCGACGGCGCGGTCGTGCCCAAGTGACATCGCGGTCGTGCTCGAGTGAGGAGGAGTAGGTTCCCGCGGGGAACCTACTCACGAAGCGCCCGGAACGCCGTACAGGTGGCCCGGGCGTATTCGCGTCCCCGGCCGTCGGTGATCGTCACGGTCATGGTGACCATTCGTCGCCCGAGACGGGTGAACGCCACGGCCCAGTCGTAGGTCGATGACCCATGGGGTGATCGCAGCAGATCGACCGACAGCTCGGTGAGTCGGATGGTCTCGTCGATACCGCGGATGCGTTCGGTCGCCAATTGTGCGGCCTCGGTGACGACCGCGAAGACGATCCCGCCC
>Ga0164243_10011593_pt1 | contig 12561 bp, 10 predicted proteins | sample OricompcompostOP_FD_108781 | JGI IMG/M metagenome (GOLD analysis project Ga0164243, IMG submission 108781) | Organic Plus compost microbial communities from Emeryville, California, USA - Original compost - Organic plus compost (OP) | ecosystem: Engineered > Solid waste > Mixed feedstock >...
CGCCGACCGCCTCGCGTGGTCGGACGGCTGGGCCGCGGCGCGCGCGCTGCTGCTGCGCCACGTCGCGGAGCTGTCGGTCCGCAGCGAGCAGGATCGCGCCGGCAACCTCTGGATCGTGCTGGATGGGGAGCGGCCCGGCACGCTCGTCGTCGGCTCGCATCTCGACGCCGTGCCCGGCGGCGGCTGGCTCGACGGCGCCCTCGGCGTCGCCGCCGGCCTCGAGCTGCTGCGCGCCGGCGCCGAGCGCGCAGGCCGTCCGCCGCTGTCGCTCGCGCTGGTCGACTGGGCCGACGAGGAGGGCGCCCGCTTCGGGCAGGCGATGCTCGGCAGCGGCCTCGCGACCGGCGCGCTCGCGCCGGCCGCGCTGGCCGGCCGCCGCGACGCCGGCGGACGCGCGATCGAGGAGGTGCTCGCGGCGCGCGGCGTCGAGCTGGGCGGCGCCGGCGGGAGTCACGGCCTGCTGCGCGACACGATCGCCTACCTCGAGCTGCACATCGAGCAGGGGCCCGTGCTCGACGACGAGCGGCTGCCGGTCGCCGCCGTCGACGGGACGGTCGCCGTCCGCCGCCTGCCGCTGACCGTCGCCGGGCGCGCCGAGCACGTCGGCCCCGCGCCTCTGGCGCGCCGCCGCGACGCGCTGCTCGCGTTCGCGCTCGCGACCGTCGCCGTGCGCGCCGTCGCGGTCCGGCACGGCGGGCGCTCCGCCGTCACCGTCGCCGGCTGCGAGCCGAACCTGCCGACCGTGATCGCCGGATCGGCCGAGGCGTCGATCGACCTGCGCCACGACAGCGACGCGGGCGTGGAGGCGATGGCGGCCGACCTCGCCGCGCAGCTGCCGCGGATCGAGCGCGAGAGCGGCTGCGCGCTCGCGCTCGGCGCGCCGTCGTTCGCCGCCGCGGCCGCCCGCTTCGACGCGCGCCTCGTCGCGCACGCGAGCGCGGCCGCGGCCGCGGCCGGGGGACGCCGCCGGCCGCTCGGGTCGGGCGCGTTGCACGACGCGACCAACCTGAGCCGCCGCGTCCCGACCGCGATGCTGTTCGCCCGCTCGCGCGACGGACGCTCGCACTGCCCGCAGGAGGACACCGCCGTCGCGGACCTCGACGCCGCCCTGCGCGCATTCGCCGACCTCGCCGAGCGCGCCGTCGCCGACCACCTCGACAGGAGCCGCAGATGACCGCGCCGCTCGACCATTCCGGAACCCCGCCCGACCGCTACGTCCAGGGACGAATGCGGCTGCTCGCCGAGCCGCCGTTCGAGGACCCGCGCGAGCTGCGGGCGACCTGGGGCCGCGAGTGGGGCGCCTGGGACGAGGTCGGGCCGCTGCGCGAGGTGCTCGTGCGGGAGCCCGGCGAGGAGTTCCGCCAGATCGCCGCCGACTCGTGGGACGAGGCCAGCCAAGCGCTCGTCGACGAGGCGCGCTGGTTCTGGAGCGACAGGCGAGCGCCCGATCTCGACCGCCTGCGCGAGCAGCACCGCGGTCTCGTCGCCGCGCTCGAGGCCGAGGGCGTCGTCGTCCGCCGGGCGGAGGCGCTGCCGGCCGGCTTCAGCAAGGCCGTCTACGTGCGCGACCCGATCGTCGCGCTGCCCGGCGGCGCCATCGTCGGGCGGATGGCGGCGCGGATGCGCCGCGGCGAGGAGCCGCACGCGAGCCGCCTGCTCGCCGAGCTCGGCGTCCCGATCCTGCGCACGATCGCCGGCACCGGCATCGTCGAGGGCGGGACCGTGATGAAGCTGCGGCCGGACGTGTACGCCTTCGGCACCTCGATTCGCTGCAACGAGGAGGGGGCCCGGCAGCTGGCCGAGGTCGTGCGGCCGCGCGGCGTCGAGCTGCTGCGCGTGCCGCTCGGCGGCTACACGATCCACCTCGACGAGCGACTCGCGCTCGTCGACGTCGACAAGGCGCTGGTCGACGCGCCCGGCCTGCCGCACTGGTTCCTCGCCCGGTTGCGCGAGCTCGGCTACCGGCTGCTGCACGCCGACCCGGCCGAGGGCTGGGCGGTCAACCTGCTCACGCTGCGGCCGGGACGGGTCCTGATCAGCGATCAGTGCCCGCGCACGGCGGCGCTGCTGGAGCGCCACGGCGTCGAGGCCGTCCCAGTCGCCTACGACGAGATCCACCGCAACGGCGGCGGAATCCACTGCTCGACCAACGAACTGCTGCGGGAGCGCGCGGCCTGAGCGCCGCGCCGCGGGAAGGAAACGCCAATGACGATCGTCGTCAACCAGAGAAGATGCATCGGCTCCGCGATGTGCACGGCCGTCGCGCCGGAGCTGTTCGCCCTCGACGCGGCCGGGCTCGCCGAGCCGCTCGCCGAGCGGGCCGAGGGCGAGCTCGCGAATGCGCTGGAGGAGGCGATCGCGGTCTGCCCGGTCGCCGCGATCGCCGCGCACCGCGATGCGTAGCGGCGACGCCACCGTCGTCGTCGGCGCCGGGGTCGCCGGCGTGACCTACGCCGACGCGCTGCGCGCGGCCGGCGACGAGCGCGAGCTGGTGCTGATCGACGCCGAGGCCGGCCTGCCGTACGACCGGCCTCCGCTGAGCAAGGCGCTGCTCGACCCGACGGTCGCGCCCGAGCGCCCGCTGCTGCGCGACCCCGACCACTACCGCGACCGGCGCATCGAGCTGCTGACCGGACGCGCGGTGGTCGCGGTCGACACGGCGCGGCGCACGGTGACGCTCGCCGGCGGCGAGCAGCTCGGCTGGGGGCGGCTCGTGCTCGCCAGCGGCCGGGCCGCGCGCCTGCTCGACGTGCCCGGCGGCCGGCTCGACGGCGTGTTGCGGCTGCGCTCGTTCGACGACGCGCTCGCCCTGCGCGCCGGTCTCGACCGCTGCGCCCACCTCGCGATCGTCGGTGCCGGGTTCGTCGGCGCCGAGGTCGCGACCGCGGCCCGCGCCCGCGGTCTGCAGGTGACGGTCGTCGAACAGGCCGCGGCGCCGCTGGCGCGGCTGCTGCCGGCCGAGCTGGGGACGCGGCTCGGCGGGCTGTACGCGAGCGCCGGCGTGCGGCTGCTCACCGGCCGCTCGGTCGTCGCGCTGGAGGGCGCCGGCAGCGTCGAGCGGCTGCGTCTGAGCGACGGAGGCGCGATCGACGCCGATCTCGTCCTGCTCGCCGTCGGCACGACACCGCTGGCGCCGCCGATCGACGGCATCGCGCTCGCGGGGCCGGGCATCTCCGTCGACACGAGCCTGCGCCACGGAGCGGCCGGCGTCCATGCGATCGGCGACGTCGCGGCGCGCCGGGACGCCGAGCGCGGAGCGGTCGTCGTCGAGCAGTGGACGGCCGCCGTCGAGCAGGCGCGCCATCTCGCCGCCGCGGGCGGTCGGCCGCGCCCGTTCGCGAAGGCGCCGTATGCGTGGTCGCAGCAGTTCGGCCGGATGGTCCAGCTTGCCGGCGAGCTGCGCGACGCCGAGGCGATCGTGCGCTTCGCCGACGGCGAGCGGACGCTGGCGATCGGCGCCCGCGACGGCGTCGTCGCCGGCGCGTTCGCCGTCGACCGGCCCCGGCACGCGATCCGCGCCCGTCAGCTGATCGAACGACGCGCGCCGTGGGACGAGGCCGTGCAGGAGCTGGCCGACGCCGGCGAGACCGACGCGCCGGTGCCGGCCGTCTCGGGCTGAGCGAGGAGGAACCGCATGACGTACGTGATCGCCGAGCCCTGCATCGGCACGAAGGACGCCTCCTGCACCGAGGTCTGCCCGGTCGACTGCATCAAGCCGCTGCGCGACGACCCCGACTACGACGCGGTGCAGCAGCTCCACATCGATCCCGAGGAGTGCATCGACTGCGACTCCTGCGTCGCCGTCTGCCCCGTCAGAGCGACCTGGTCCGACGATCGGCTGCCGGCGAGATGGGCGCACTACGCGGCGATCAACCGCGAGTTCTTCGAGCGCCGTGGGCGGTGATCGAGCGCTGCGGGCGGCGGTCGTCGGCGCCGGTCCGTCGGGCTTCTACGCCGCGGAGGCGCTGCTGCGCGAGGGCTTCCGCGTCGACCTGTTCGACGCGCTGCCGACGCCGTTCGGCCTCGTGCGCGCCGGCGTCGCTCCCGACCATCCGAAGATCAAGGCCGTCACGCGCGTCTTCGACCGGACGGCCGCCCGTCCCGGCTTCCGCTTCCTCGGCGGCGTCGAGGTCGGCGGCGAGATCGCCGTCGAGCAGCTGCGGGAGCGCTACGAGGCGGTCGTGCTGGCGGTCGGCGCGCCCGACGACGCGCGGCTCGGCATCCCGGGCGAGGAGGCAGACGGAAGCAGCTCCGCCGGTGCCTTCGTCGCCTGGTACAACGGCCACCCCGACGCCGCCGACGCCCGCTTCGCGCTCGACGCGGAGCGGGCCGTCGTCGTCGGCAACGGCAACGTCGCGCTCGACGTCGCGCGGATGCTGCTGCTCGGAGGCGACCGGTTGGCGAGGACCGACGTCGCCGAACACGCGCTCGACGCGCTGGCCGGCGCGACGGTGCGCGAGGTCGTCGTGCTCGGCCGGCGCGGCCCCGCGCAGGCGGCGTTCACGACGCCCGAGCTGGCGGAGCTCGGCAGGCTCGACGGCGTCACCGTCAAGGTCGACGCCGCCCAGCTTGCGCTCGACCGCGACAGCGCCGCGGCGGTCGCGGCCGATCCCGACCGCGAGCAGCGGATCGCGTTGCTGCGCGGCTACGCCGGCCGCCGGCAGGCGGGCGACCGGACGATCGCGCTGCGGTTCCTGCGGTCACCGACGGAGATCGTGACCGAGGGCGGCCGGGTCGCCGGCGTGCGCGTCGCCGTCAACACGCTCGAGCGCGTCGACGGCGGTCGGCTCGCGATCCGCGACACCGGGGCGCGTGAGACGATCGACTGCGGCCTCGTGCTGCGGGCCGTCGGCTATCGCGGCCGGAAGCTGCCGGGCGTGCCGTTCGACCCGGGCCGCGGCCTGATCCCGAACCGCGGCGGCCGGGTGCTCGACGACGCGGGCCGCCCGCTGCCGGGCGCGTACGCCGCCGGCTGGTGCAAGCGCGGGCCGAGCGGCGTGATCGGCACCAACAAGCAGTGCGCGGCCGAGACGGTCGCCGCGATCGTCGCCGACCGCGACGCCGGCCGCCTGCCGGCCCACGCCGGCGCGGCAGCCGACGACGCGGCCCTCGACGTATGGCTGTCGGAGCGCTGCCCGCACGCGATCGGCTGGGAGGGCTGGACCGCGATCGACGCGCACGAACGGGCGGCCGGGAGCGCCGCCGGCCGCCCGCGCGTCAAGCTCGTGCGCCGCGATCGGCTGCGGCTCGCCGCAGGCGGCGCGGTGAGGCGAGACCGGCACCACGCGACCGCGGAGGAGAACGGCGCCTGATCCGCCCGCCGCCCGGCTCACCCGCCGCCCGCGGACGCACGCGACGGTCGCGGCCCGGGGCGCGGCTCGGACCGGCGGCCGGGTAGCATGCGGCTGGCGTGGCCAAGGCCGAGTACACGATGGTCGAGGTGGCGGGGCGGGAGGTGCGCCTCTCCAACCCGGCGAAGGTCTACTTCCCAAAGCCGGGGTGGACCAAGCTCGACCTGGCGACCTACTACGTCGAGGTCGCCGACGCGGCGCTGATCCACCTGCGCGACCGGCCGACCGTCCTGAAGCGGTTCGTCAACGGCATCATGGAGGACCCGATCTGGCAGAAGCGGGTCCCGGCGAGAGTGCCCGACTGGCTCCAGACCGCGACCGTCGCCTTCCCCTCCGGGCGCACCGCCGAGGAGCTGGTCGCCGGCGACGCCGCCCACCTCGTCTGGGCCGTCAACCTCGGCGTGATCGACTTCAACCCGTGGCCGGCCCGCCGGGCCGACCTCGACCGCCCCGACGAGCTGCGCGTCGACCTCGACCCGACCCCCGGCGTCGGCTGGGACGAGGTCCGCCGCACCGCGCTGGTCGTGCGCGACGTGCTCGCCGACCACGGGCTGCGCGGCTACCCGAAGACCTCCGGCTCGAAGGGGATCCACGTCAACGTCCGGATCGAGCCGCGCTGGGAGTTCCTCGAGGTGCGGCGGGCGGCGCTCGCGCTCGCGCGCGAGGTCGAGCGGCGGGCGCCGGAGCTGGCGACGAGCAAGTGGTGGAAGGAGGAGCGCCACGGCGTCTTCGTCGACTACAACCAGAACGCGCGCGACCGCACCGTCGCCTCCTGCTACTCGGTCCGCCCGACCGTCGACGCGCGCGTCTCCTGCGCGCTGGAGTGGGACGAGGTGCCCGACGTCGAGCCCGGCGACCTGCGGCTCGACACCGTCCCCGAACGGCTGCGCACCGTCGGCGACCCGGCCGCGGCGATCGACGAGCGGCCCGGCTCGCTCGACAGCCTCCACGAGCTCGCCCGCCGCGACGAGGAGGAGGGCCTCGGCGACGCCCCCTGGCCGCCCCACTTCCCGAAGCAGAGATCGGAGCCCAAGCGGGTCCAGCCGAGCCGCGACCGCGACCGCCCGGCGCAGCGCGGCCGCATCGGCGACCCCCAGCCCGGCGGCCCGCCGCCGGGCGTCAGAGGCGGCCTCCAGCAGGGCTTCGGCGCCAAGCCGCGCAGCGGCCAGGGCTACGAGCACGAGTTCGACGAGGGCTGACGCCCGGCGCCCGCGCGGCCGCGGCGCGCCGGCGCCCCGGGCGGCCGCGGCGCCCCGGGCGGCCCGCGCGCCCGCGCCTCCGCACCCCCGCGTCAGGCCGCGGCGACGACGCGCAGCGTGCGCAGCTCCGGGTCGGCGGCGCCGTGGAGGCGCAGGCCGGCGGCGCGGAGCGCGACGAGCTGGTCGATCGCCGCGGCGGTGATCGGCTCGCCCGGCAGCAGCGTCGGGATCCCCGGCGGGTAGGCGGCGATCGCCTCGGCGCAGACGCGGCCGACCGCCTCCGCCCGCGCGACCGGCTCGACCGCTCCGAGGAAGGCCTCGCGCGGCGACAGGCGCCGCCCCGCGCCCTCCGGCGCGGCCGGCGGCGCGAGCGGCGCCGCGACCGCCGGCGGCCCCGCGCCGCCGTCGCGCGCGCAGGTCGCGAGCGCCGCCGCCAGCGCGGCCGCGACGTGGTGCGCGGCCGCCGCGTCGATCCCCAGCGGGACGACGAGCACGAGCGTCGTGTGCGTGTGCAGCTCGACCTGCGTGTCGTGCACGTCGCGCAGCTCGCGGGCGAGCGCCGCGGCGGCGACGCCGGTGTCGCGGACGTCGACGACGATCCGCAGCGGGTCCCACGCCCGCACCGCCGGATCGCAGGGCTCGCGGTCGAGGACGCGGCAGCCGGGCAGCGCGGCGATCCGGTCGCGCAGCGCTGCCGCGGCGGCGAGCGTGTCGCCGAGCAGCCGCGGCCCGCGCACCGCGAGCTGGCGGCGCGCGGCGTCGAGCGAGGCCAGCAGCAGCGAGCTGGGGCTGGTCGAGCGCAGCAGCCGGATCGCGCGCTCGAGCGCGTCGCGCAGCGCGGGCCGCCCCTCGGCGACGTGGAGCATCGCCGACTGCGTCAGGCTGCCGGCGTGCTTGTGGGTCGAGGTCAGCACGACGTCGGCGCCCTCCTGCAGCGGGCTCGGCGGCAGCGACGGGTGGAAGCCGAGGTGCGGCCCCCAGGCGCAGTCGACGACGAGCGGGACCCCGGCGTCGCGGGCGACCCGCGCGCAGCCGGCGACGTCGGCGACCATCCCGAAGTAGGTCGGCGAGACGATCACCGCCGCCGCGGCGGCCGGCCGCGCCCGCAGCGCCGCCTCCAGCTGCGCCGGGGTCACGACCGTCGCGATGCCGCGCTCGGCGTCGTAGCCGGGCACGACGCTGTGCGGGATCCCGCCGCTGAGCACGAGCCCGTCGATCACGCTGCCGTGGCAGTTGCGCTGCACGACGACCTCGGCGCCGGCCGGCGCGAGCGCGAGGCAGATCGCGTGGTTGCCCTGGCTGGCGCCGTTGGTGAGGAACCACGTGCGCGCCGCGCCGTGGGCCTCGGCGGCGAGCCGCTCGGCCTGCTCGGCCGGCGTCGGCGCCGGCCCGAGGTCGATCCCGTCGAGGTCGCGCGGGACGTCGAGGCCGAGCGCCGAGCGCCCCAGCGCCGCCGCGAGCGCCGGGTCGGCGCCGCCTCCGCCGCCGTGCCCGGGGACGTGCAGCCGCTGCGGCGCGCGGTGGCCGTAGGCGACGAGCGCCTCGAGGTAGGGGGCGCGCAGCTGCGCGCCGCGGAGCGGTCGCGCCGGAGCGGTCGCGACGGTGGCCTGCGATGTCATCGGGCCGGCAGGCTAGACATCGGCGAAACCGAACACCAAGCGCTGTTTCTGCGGGGTGCTATTGATTCCGCCTATGCCCCGGGGGATCGAACTGCGCGACCTGCGGCTGATCTGCGCGATCGCCGAGGAGGGCTCGCTCGCCGGCGCGGCGCGCCGGCTCTCCTACAGCCAGCCGACCGCCTCCCAGCACCTCGCCGGGCTCGAGCTGCGGCTCGGCGCGACGCTGGTCGAGCGCGATGCCCGCGGCGCGCGGCTGACCGAGGTCGGGCGGCTGCTCGCCGACCACGCCGCCGAGCTGATCGAGCGGGTCGCGGTCGTCGAGGCCGACGTGCGGCGCCGCGCCGAGCACGGCGTCTCGACGCTGCGGCTCGGCACCTTCCCGAGCGCCGGCTCCGACGTCGCGCCGCGGGCGATGGCGCGGCTGGCCGCGGGCGGCCTGCACGTCCAGCTGGTCGAGGCCGAGGTGCCCGAGCTGCTGCGCGCGCTCGAGCGCCGCCAGCTCCACGCCGCGCTGCTGTTCGCGACCGGCCCGCAGCAGCGCCTGCCGCCGCTCGACGGCGTCCGCCTCGCGCCGCTGTTCGACGACGACCACCTCGTCGTCCTGCCGGCCGGCCACCCGGCCGCCGGCGACGAGCGCGTCACGCTCGAGCGGCTGCGCGGCGAGCGCTGGATCGCCGCCCCCTCCGACGACGACCCCAGCCACGTCGCGCTGGTCGAGGCCTGCCGCGAGCGCGGCTTCGAGCCGGCCTTCGCCCACCGGGTCGACAGCTTCGCGATCACCCAGGGGCTGGTCGCCGCCGGGCTCGGCGTCTCGCTCGTCCCGCGGCTGGCGATCGTGCCGCTGCGCGACGACGTCGTCGTGCGCGAGCTCGACGGCGCGCGGATCGTGCGGCCGGTCTCGGTCGCCTGGCTGGCCGCGCTCGCGCCGGCGCTCGCCGAGCGGCTGCTCGACGCGCTCAGGCGGTCGTGCCCGTGTGCGGCCGCCAGGTGCCGAGGATCATCAGCGTCTTCGTGCCGGTGACGTGGCGGCTGCGGCGCAGCGCGTCGATCACGCGCTTGAGGTCGTCGACGTCGCGGGCGCGGAGGAGGACGACGGCGTCGGGGTCGCCGGCCGTCGTGTACAGCGCCTCGACCTCCGCGATCCCGGCCGCGACGGCGGTGATGTCGTCGACCTTCGCGCGGCCGTCGAAGCGCAGCTCGACGAAGCCCTGCAGCGGCAGGCCGATCCGTCTGTGGTCGACGATCGCGGTGTAGCCGAGGATCAGCCCCTCGCGCTGGAGGCGGTCGACGCGGCGCTTGACGGCGGGGGCGGAGATGCTGACGCGCTCGGCGATGTCGGCGAAGGTGCGCCGCGCGTCCGCGCGCAGGAGCGCGATGATCTCGCGATCGGTCTCGTCCAGCGCCTTGCCGGCCAGCATCGGCGCAAGAATATAACGCTTTACCCGGCTAAGGAGTGATCTATTGCGTCTGCGGTCCGATCGGCGGCGATTCGGTCGCGCGGCCGGGGATCGCGCGCTTAGCTTGCGGGCATGTCCTCCCCGGTGATCGACCGTCCCTCCGACGAGCACGCGGCCGACCTCGACGCGCTCGACGCGGTGCAGCGGCGGGTGCTGTGGCTCGCGACCTCGATCGTCCATCACGCCAACAAGGTGCGCGAGACCCCCTCGGGCGTGAAGGTCGGCGGCCATCAGGCGTCGTCGGCGTCGATGGTCGGCATCATGTCGTCGCTGTTCTTCCACCAGCTGCGCGCCCCCGACCGCGTCGCGGTCAAGCCGCACGCGGCCCCCGTGATGCAGGCGATCAGCTACCTGCTCGGCACGCTCGAGGAGCGCTACCTGACGCAGCTGCGCGCCTACGGCGGGCTGCAGAGCTACCCGAGCCGCACGAAGGACCCGTATCCGGTCGACTTCTCGACCGGCTCGGTCGGGATCGGCGCGACGGCGACGCTGTGGAGCGGCCTCGCCCACCGCTACGTCGCCGGCCACTTCGACGTCCCGCGCGGCGGCCGCCAAGTCGCGCTGCTCGGCGACGCGGAGCTCGACGAGGGGGCGATCTGGGAGGCGCTGGTCGACCCGATGGTGCCGCTGCTGGGCGAGACGCTGTGGATCGTCGACCTCAACCGCCAGTCGCTCGACCGCGTCGTGCCCGACATCGCCGCCGGCCGCATCGGGAAGATGTTCGAGGCGGCCGGATGGCAGACGATCACGCTCAAGTACGGCCGCTTCCTGCGCGAGCTGTTCGAGCGCGACGGCGGCGGCGACCTGCGCCGCCGCATCGACGGGATGGGCAACGAGGAGTTCCAGCGGCTGCTGCGCAGCCCGGCGGCGGAGCTGCGCGAGCGGCTGCCCGGCGACGGGCGCGGCCGCAGGGGCGTCGCGCGGCTGATCGCCCAGCTCGACGACGACGAGCTGCTGCGGGCGCTGCGCGACCTCGGCGGCCACGACCTCGGCGACCTGCTCGACGCCTACGACCGCGCCGACGCCGAGTCCGACCGCCCGTCGGTCCTGTTCGCCTACACGATCAAGGCGTGGGGGCTGCCGACGCAGGGCCATCCCGCCAACCACTCGGCGCTGCTGTCGACGGCGCAGTGGCGGCAGCTGGCCGGGGAGCTCGGCTGCGACGCCGAGCGGCCGTGGGCGCCGTTCGCGCCCGACAGCCGCGAGGGGCGGCTGTGCGCGGCGGCGGCCGAGCGGCTCGGGCGCGCGCCGGTCGAGCGGCGCCGGCCGCCGGCGGTGCCGGCCGAGGTCGGCCGCGCGCACGCCGGCAGAGCGTCGACCCAGCAGGCGTTCGGCCGCTTCTTCTCCGACCTCGCGCACGCCGCGCCCGCGGTCGCCGAGCACGTCGTGACGGTCAGCCCCGACGTCGCCTCCTCGACCAACCTCGGCGGCTGGATCAACCGCGTCGGGATCTGGAACCCGGGCGAGCGGATCGACTGGTTCGCCGACGACACCGACACGCTCGTGAGATGGCGCGAGTCCGAGCACGGCCAGCACATCGAGCTGGGGATCGCGGAGGTCAACCTCGTCGGCCTGCTGAGCGAGCTGGGCACGACCTGGTCGCGCGACGGCCAGCCGCTGCTGCCGATCGGGACGATCTACGACCCGTTCGTCAACCGCGCGCTGGAGCCGTGGTCGTTCGGCATCTACGCCGGCGCGCAGGCGATCCTCGTCGGCACGCCGTCGGGCGTGACGCTGGCGCCGGAGGGCGGCGCCCACCAGTCGATCACGACGCCGTCGGTCGGGCTCGAGCAGCCCGGCTGCGTCGCCTGGGAGCCGGCCTTCGGCCAGGACCTCGAGTGGACGCTGCTGCACGCGCTCTCGCGGCTCGGCCGCGACGACGGCGCCTCCGCCTACTTCCGCCTCAGCACGCGGCCGATCGACCAGGCGCTCGCGGCCGTGCCGGCCGATCCGGCGGCGCGCGAGCGGCGGCGCCGGCAGGCGATCGCCGGCGGGTACCTGCTGCGGACGGCGCCGGCCGCGCCGGCGGTCACGCTCGTCGGGATCGGCGTGACGATGCCCGAGGCGCTGCGCGCCGCCGAGGAGCTGGCGGCCGAGGGGATCGCCGCCGACGTCGTCTGCCTCACCTCGGCCGACCTCGTCTTCCGCGCCCTGCAGGCGCGGCAGGGGCTCGACGGCGCCGCGACGGAGATCCTCGACCTGCTGCTGCCGGCCGAGCGGGCCGCGCCGATCGTGACCGTCCACGACGGCCATCCCCACACGCTCGCGTTCCTCGCCGGGGTCCACGGCGCGCCGATCGCCTGCCTCGGCGTCCGGGAGTTCGGCCAGGTCGGCGACGTCGACGACCTCTACCGCCACTTCGGCATCGACGTCGACACGATCGTCGGCGCCGCCATCGACCTGCTCGACTGAGCGCCGGGACCGGACCACATGACCAAGATCACGATGCCCAGACTGTCGGACTCGATGGAGCAGGGCACCATCCTCACCTGGCTGATCGAAGACGGGCAGCCGGTCGCCGGCGGCGACGAGCTGCTCGAGATCGAGACCGACAAGGCGACCCAGACGCACGAGGCCGAGGCCGACGGCCTCCTGCGGATCGTCGCGCCGGCCGGCGCCACCGTCGCGGTCGGCGCGACGATCGCCGAGCTGGTCGCGCCCGGCGCGGCGGCCGCGGCCCCGGCGGCGCCGGTCGCGCCGGCCGCGGCCGAGCCGGCGCCGGCCGCGGCGGCCGCGCCCGCCGGCCCCGCCGCGCCGCCCGCCGCGCCCGCGCCGCCCGCCGCCGACGCGGGGCTCCCGGCGGCCGCCGCGGCGAACGGCGGCGGCGGGCTCGCGACGCCGATCGCCCGCCGCTACGCCCGCGCCCACGACCTCGACCTCGCGCAGATCGCCGGCAGCGGCCCGCGCGGCCGGATCACGCGCGGCGACGTCCTGC
>Ga0164243_10011594_pt1 | contig 12558 bp, 13 predicted proteins | sample OricompcompostOP_FD_108781 | JGI IMG/M metagenome (GOLD analysis project Ga0164243, IMG submission 108781) | Organic Plus compost microbial communities from Emeryville, California, USA - Original compost - Organic plus compost (OP) | ecosystem: Engineered > Solid waste > Mixed feedstock >...
ACTCAGCAACCAGATCATCGTTTCGATGAAGGCCTGGGGGCCGATGTATGACGAGGACATCTGCACGGTCATGACCACGACCGGCGGCAACCCGATCGACCTGCCGACCGTGGACGACACTTCTGTGCCGGTGGGACAGCATACCGAGGGCGGCACGGTGACCGATGACGGCGGCAGCGACGCCACCTTCGGGAAGAAGACGCTGAACGCTTTTGCCTACGATACCGAGTGGGTGAGGTTCAGCTGGGAACTGGCGCAGGACTCGATCTTCAATTTCGAGACCCTGCTCGGTGACCTGCTGGGCCAGCGCCTCGGCCGCCGTGCCAATACCGAACTGACCACGGGCGACGGCACCGGCGATCCCCAGGGTATCGTCACCGGCTCCACGCTCGGCAAGACGACGGCATCCGCCACCGCGATCACCACCGACGAGGTCATCGATCTCGTGCATTCGGTCGATCCCGCCTATCGCGGCTCGCCGAAGGTGCGGTTCATGTTCAATGACAACACCCTCGGTGCCTTCCGCAAGCTGAAGGACAGCGAAAACCGCTACATCTGGTCGGCCGGCGACGTGCAGAAGGGCGTTCCCGGTACCATCCTTGGCTATCGCTACTCGATCAACCAGGCGATGGCGTCCATCCCCGGCACGGCGGCGGCGTCGAAGGTCATGCTGTTCGGCGATTTCGGCAAGTATTTCGTCCGCAAGGTCGGCGGCATCGTCTTGTTCGTCGCCCGCGAACGCTTCGCGCCCGACATCGGCCTGCTCGGCCTGGTGCGCCTCGATGGCAAGCTCGGTGATACCGCCGCCGTCAAGCACCTGATCACCGCGGCTTCCTAATCGAGTTCGGCTGATCACGGCAGGCGGCTTCGGTCGCCTGCCTCATGAGCCGAAGGAGAACGACCATGAAAATCAAGATGCTCACCAGCATGGCCGGCGCGGACTTCGCGCTGTCCGTGAACGAGGAAACGGAGCGCTTCCCTGACAAGGAGGCCCAGCGTCTTATCGATGTCGGCTACGCCGTTCCTGTCGCCGAACAGGAACATGAAAAGGCGGTGAAGCGGCCTGCCAAGGAAAAGCGCGGCTGATGTGGTATCCCGCCACCGTAAAGGTAGCCGGGTCTGAACCGGTCACCCCGGAACAGGCCAAGGCCCAGCTGCATATCGCAGCCGACGACACGAGCCAGGACGCGGCGATCAATCTCGCCATCAAGGGCGCGCGGGCCTATGTCGAGGCGTATTGCGGCATCCGCATCGCCACGCAAACCGTCACGGCCAAATGTGATTGCTTTGCCGATTTCTGCCGCGTGGCAACAGCGCCGGTGCAGTCGGTGAACACGATCACCTATTCGGCGCCGGACGGCACCGAGCAGACGTTGCCCGAAACGGTCTATGAGCTACGCGGCGAAGGGCTGGCCCCCTCTATCGTGCTCAAGCCCGGCCAGGTCTGGCCGGCCATCCAGCCCGGAACGCGGATCGCGGTGGAAATGGTCGCCGGCTACAATCCTGTGCCCGACGATCTCGTGTCGTCAATCCTGCTGCGCATCTCGTCGGTCTATGCGCTCTCGCGCGAGGACCTGTTCAAGCGTAGCGAGACCGTCGAAGGCGTCGGCGAAACCGTGTGGTCGGGCGGGACGGACGTCACGGCGGTGATGGATCGCACCGTCGCCTCCCTGCTCGAAAACTATCGCAACTGGGCAATGTCATGACCCCCGCCCAGGCCATTGCCATGCTCGACAAGCAGCTGAAGGCGCACGGCGAGACCGTCATTGCTCGCCGTGGACCGGCAGCGGATATCCCCACCCGCGGCTTCGTGCGCGGCTACAAACCAGCTGATCTCGTTGGTGACATCAAGCAGGGTGACCTGCGCGTCACGCTCTCGCCGACCGACCTGGCTGCCATCCTGCCCTTCAAGGCAGGTGACAAGGTGCTTGTCGCTGGCGCGGTCAAGAATGTCGAGCAGGCCGAGCACGTACGCATGCTCGACCAGATCGTTCGCATCAACCTCCGAGTGCGCGGCTGATGGGGACGTTCAAAACCTTCGAACGCGATCTCAAAGTCGCAACGGCCGGGATGTCGGACGAGGCTATCTCGAAGGAATTGGCGCGGTTCGCAAAGCAGGAATTGGCGCGCGCCATCGAAAGTGGTGAAGGCAGTCCGATCTATACGCGTTACGTTGATGGCGTGGCCGGCGCCCGCGAGGAAACCGTCAAGGCGCCCGGTCCCATCCTCTATGTGTTCTCGTGGTGGCGACCGATCGTCGAAATGGCTCTCGCGGAACTGGTGAAGCGCTCGCCTCGCCAATCCGGCCGATATGCGAACAGCTTCATCGTCATTGCCAACGACCGCCTCGTCACCGACTTCGACACGCTTCAGGCGAGCGACGAGATCGTGATCACCAATGCCCAGCCTTACGTGCGCAAGGTGCAGGTCGGTGCGATGCAGATGAACGTGCCCGCCCATATGTTCGATGCGGCGCGGGCGGCGGTGAAGAAGGTGTATGGCGGCCCAGGTGGCGGCTTCGACTTCGCGGTGCGTTTCGTCGACATCGCGCCTGGCGTGCACCCGCTGATCCCGTACCGGCTCAAGGGCGAATACGCCCGCCAGTTCAATGCCCAGCTGGGCCGGTTGCGAAGCGGCAGAGCGCTACGGCCCGGTGAAACCCGCCTGCAGCGCCGAAAGGACCGCGAGCCCGGCCAGCCGATCACCTATCCCGCCCTGATCCTCAACATGGTGCTGCACTGATGGCGAGTCCCGACACGTTCGATCCAATCGAGGCCTATCTCAAGGCCGAGTGGACGGATACGCCTCTGGTCTTTGAGAACGAGAACTACGACCTGCCGGACGAGCCGGCGCCTTGGCTCCTCGTCGAACTGTTCGGCAATTTCTACGATCAGGCGTCGATCGGCGGCGGCGAGGAGGTGGGCGATAACCTCTGGCGCGAAGCCGGCCAGCTCTATGGGCACGTGCTCATCCCGTCCGGAACTGGTAGCCGCGCCGGCCGTGTGCTGGCCCAGCAGTTCGTCAATCTGTTTCGGGGCCAGGAGATCGGCCCGATCCGCTTTCTCGACGCCTCGATCGGTGCCGGTGCGCCGGGCGATCGGGACGGCAACTATTTCCGCATGACTGCAACCATCGATTGGGAGCGCGACGAATGACCCTGACAGTCCACAAGCCCTTCAAAACGGCGCTGCGCCGCTTCGCGGTGGGCGATGATGTTCCCGCCAATGTGGATCTGGTGCCGCACGATATCGCCGATCTCAAGAAACGGCACTTCGTTGCCGCTCAGGAGGCCAAGACCGCCAAGGTGGCCAAAGTCGCGAAGTAGTTCCCTCAACACCTCACCCTATCCGGCCCGCCCGAGCGATTTCGCGGCGGGCTTTTTCATGGAGATTAACCAATGGCCGCGAGCGATACCAACCGAGTTCGCCTCAGCAGCATCGAGGAGGTAACGCTCGGTGTCACGCCGGACACGCCCCGTATGCGCCGGGGCCGGATGACCGGAGAAAGCCTGCAGTACCAGCCCGCTTTCACCCAGTCGGGCGAAATCCGCGACGACCGGATGAACGCCGATCCGTCGAAGACCAACGAAACCAATCAGGGCGCGATCAACGGCGAACTGTCGTTTCCGCCCGATCTCAGTCCGTTTTCATCCTGGCTGAAGTCGCTGTTCTTCAATCCCTGGGTCAATACGCCCTCTCGCGACAATGACAGCGACGCCGCAAGCATCATCAGCGACGTTTCCGGTACCGGCGGTGTGATCACCGTCACCGCTGGCGCTGCCTTCGTCGTCGGCCAACTGGTGCGTGCCAGCGGCTTCGGCGTGGCGGCAAACAACGGTCTCTTCAAGGTCACGACGGGCTCCGGCACTGTGCCGGCCTTCGCCGGCCAGAACCTTGCCGATGAAGCGGCTCCGGCCGCCACCGCACGGCTGAAGGTAGTAGGCTTTGAGGGCGCTGCCGGCGACGTCGTTGCCGTGGCTGACGGCCTCACCTCGACGACGCTGGACTTCACCACGCTCGGGCTCGCCGTTGGGCAGTGGATCAAGATCGGCGGCAGCGGGGCAGCCTATCGGTTCGCAACGGCGGCGGCGAACGGCTGGGCTCGCATCATCGGTGTCGCGGCTCACAAGCTCACTCTCGACAACCTGCCCACCGGCTGGGCCGCCGATGTCGGCGCCGCCAAGACGATCCGGGTGTTCTTCGGTGACACGCTGAAGAACGGCACGACGATGTTCAGCAACACGCTCGAGCGTGGCTTCATGGCGCAGCCGGTGCCGAGCTACATCATCCAGCGCGGCATGGTGGCCGGCCAAGGTGAATTCAGCTTTGAGGCCGAGCAGCTGGCGGCTTGGTCGTTGACCTTCAACGGCATGACCGGCGAAGTGGCAACCGCGTCGCTCGACGACGCGCCGGACGCACCGACGACGAACCGCATTATGTCAGCGGCTGTGAACGTCGGCCGGATCGCCGAAAATGGCGTCGCGATCGGCGGCCCGAACTTCGTGCGGTCAATGCGCCTCACCGTCAACAACAACCTGCGCATGCTGTCCGCGATCCGTGACGATGGGCTGGTCGGGCCGGTCGATATCGGCGCCGGCAGCTGTGACGTGACCGTGGCGCTCGAAACCTATTTCGGCTCGGCCACGCTGCTGCAGAAGCTGTTCCAGGAGACGGCGACGAACGTCAATGCACGCATCACGAAGGATAAGCAGGCGATGATCTTCGGCCTGCCGCGTCTGACCTTCACCGATGGCTCCGTGTCGGCCGGCGCCAAGAACCAGGACGCCATGCTGCCGCTGACCGCAACGGCCAGCTATGACACGCTGACCGGCGCGCATGTGCTGCTGGATCGGCTGGAGTATTTCGAGGTCTGATCAAGGAGCCGCTGTCGCGCACTCTTGAAGGGCAGCGGTGCTTTCCTTCAAAGCCTTCAGAAAGTCAGCCATTGCCGGCAACATTGCGTCCCGAGATGCCGCCAAAGAGACCATGGACTGCTCAACGTCAGCAGGGAAATCATCTTGTTCGTCGGGAGCCAGCATCAATGAACCGGCGCTCTTGTAAAAGCCATCGGCGAGGGCGGCATATGTCTCGAACCCGGTCGCCAACGCCCCGCAATCAGCCTTTGTCGCCTGTGCCGCGCTAACCGGCGCACCTCCCACCAATATGATTGCGGCTAGTGCCGCTAACAGTGTCTTGCGCATTTTTGACCCTCCCAACGACAAAACGCGCACCATCAACATGGAGAACGTCGTGACTGTCAAACTCTCTTCGCTCGTCGCTGATCTTGAGAAAGAAGAAGCGGGCGACTGGATCGACTATCCGGAATGGCCTGGGGTGGCATTCAACGTCTCTTCTCTCCTCAAGCCAGCCTATGTCACCGAGCGCGATTTCCTGCTGCAGCGCGTGGCGCGCCGCTACAAGGGAAAGACGCCGCCGCAAACTGAGGTGGCGCCGGAAGCCGGCAAGCTCTACTGCAAGCACATCTTGCACGGCTGGCGCGGTCTTGACGTCGAATACAGCCCGGAAACGGCGCTGGAGGTCATGTGTGATCCTGCCTATCGCGCCGTGGTCAACGCCGTGGAGTGGTGCGCCGGTCAGGTCGGGCAGGCTGAAGTCGAGTTCGTCGAGGACGCGGAAAAAAACTCCGCCGCGCCTTCCGTAGCCGGCTGAACGGCGCGGCGGGCGCGGCCGAGTGGCTGGCGAAGCTTGCAGAAGAATATCCCGACGAGGGAATTGAAGTGCCTGAGGAGCAGGTTTTTGAGCCTGCCCCCTGGCACGAACTCTATTGGCGGGCTTTTGAAGCGCTGCGCTACGATCGCCAGTATGGCGCCTTCGGCGGCGAAGCGCCGATCTCCTATCAGGCGATCAGCATCTATGCCGCGGATCACGGCATAGGCGGCGAAGACATCCTTCTCTTCCGACGGTTTATCACCGCCATCGATCGCGAATGGCTTGAACACGTCGCTGCCGAGCAGAAGCGGAAACCGAAATGACCACAAAACTTTCATCGCTCCGGGTCACTTCCGACCTGGACGGCAATCGGTATGTCGCCGGCGCCAAGGCGATGACGGCGGCCAATCAGGGGCTCGTCACGTCTGCCAACCAAGCCGGCGTTACGGTGCAGACGACGCAGACGAAGGTCAATTCTGCAGGCGATGTCTGGTCCCGCCTTTCTCGCCAGTATGTCGAAGGTGCTGGCGCGGCACAGCGTTTCCAGACGGCGATAAGGACGCTGCAGCGCGGCATCGATACCGGCAACGTCTCGATGGAACAGGCCGAGATGATCCTCGACGGGCTCTATCGCAAGCTGGGCCTGCTCGCCAATGCCGAGGAACTGGCGGCGAACGGTCAGAACCAGCTTGCCGCGGCCGTGCGTTCCTTCAACGCCCGCGCCAGCGAATCCGTCCCGGTCCATCAGACCGTGGGGCGCGTCGGTCGGCAGAACAGTTTCATCATGCAGAACCTGGCATTCCAGGTGAACGACGTTGTTTCCGGCTTCGCCATGGGACAGAAGCCCATGCAGATTTTCGCGCAGCAGGGCGGCCAGATTTTCCAGGTCATGAGCATGCACGAGGGCGGCGTCGGCGGCGCGCTCAAGTCGATCATGGCCCTGCTGGTGCGCTTCGCGCCGATCCTGCTGCCGGTCGTGGCGGTTGTCGGCTCCCTCAGCGTCGGCATCGCGGCGCTCAGTAGCAAGCTCAGCGAGGGGCACAAACGAGCTCTCAACTTCGGCGAAACGTTCCGGGGCGTGGTCGTCACCGCGTGGAAGGCCTTCACGGACCAGTTCGGCAAGGCGCCCGGTTGGTTGGGCGAAATGTGGGACGGTCTCGGCGATCTTGTGGCCGATGCCGTCAACAGCATGATCAGGGCTTTTGCGATCTTCGGCGTCGAGGTCAACAGGACGCTGAGCACGATCGGCTACGTCGCCCAGAAGACGCTTGCTGAGCAGGCAGTCAACCCGGTGGTAGGCTTCCTCAACGGCGTCACCAACTTCCTCAACTCAGGTGGTGGCAGTCGTAAGCTCACCCCCGAAGATATCGCCAAGACCAATATTCCGGAATGGAACCCGCAGCCGAGCGCAGAGGACCAAGCGCTCAACACGGCCGCCGATGCTCAGATCGCGATCATCAATCGGACGGATTATATCGGCCAAATCTACGCCAACGGCCTCACCCCGCCAAAAAAGACGGGCCGGCATGCCGAACCAGCCTTCGACCGGGAAATCCGGCAGACCAAGGAGCGTATCGCCGCGCTGAAGGGCGAGGCCCAGGCGATCGGCCTATCGGCCTTCGACCAGGAGAAATTAAACAAAACAATCGAATTGGAAAACGCCGCCAAACGCGACGCCATCGGCCTTACGCCGGAGCGCATCAAGCAGATCGATGCCGAAAGCTCTGCCTATGCCCGCGCCAAGACGCAGTTGGACGCCCTGCGCGGTGTCTATGACACCCTCAAGGACGCCTTCACCGGCTTTTTCAGCGACATGAAGAAAAACCTGCAGGAGGGGCAGACCTTCTGGGAGGCATTCGGCAATGCCGCATCGAACGTGCTGAACAAGATCGCCGATAAGGCGCTCGACATGGCGGCATCGGGTATCTTCGATCTCTTGTGGAACGGTGGCGGCAAGTCGTCCGGTGGTGGCCTTGGTGGCATCATCAGCGGCATACTTGGTGGCCTCTTCGGACACAATGCCAGCGGCACCGATCACTGGCGCGGCGGCATGACCTGGGTGGGCGAGGAAGGCCCGGAACTGGTGAGCCTGCCGACCGGATCGCAGATTTTCAGCAATCAGCGGTCCATCGCGATGGCATCGGCGAACGACAACATGCCGGTGATCAACTTCTCGCCCGTTTACAACATCAACGGGTCGGGCCTTTCGCGCGCAGAGCTGCTGGCTGTCATGGCTGCCAACAACGAGAACATGTTGCGGAGAGTGCCGAGTATCATGCGCGACGCCTACCGCAGGGCTGCATAAGATGGCGCTCACTCCTCCCGCCTACGGTTTCGCTGCGATCGATCTTGGTCCCGATCTCGGGATTTCGTCCGGTCGCAGCGAGGGCGGCCTGATCATCACTTCGCGCCGCGGCGATCCTTACGTCACCGGCAAATTGACGACGCGCGAGCTGAAGCCGGCGCAATTCGCCGACTATCACGCCTTCCTGCTCGATGCAGTCGATCGCCTGCAGCGGCTCGACATCATCAATCCCCGATACCGGCTGCCTAGGGCCTACACCAACGCCACCTGGCCGCTGACAGGGGATGCCAGCCTTGCCGGCGTCACCAATCTGCGCACGATCAGCGTGGCGGGCTTGCACGTGGGCATGCAGATGAAGCGCGGTGACCGCCTTTGCATCATTCAGGGCAACAGCGTCAGCTATCGTTGGCTTTCGGCTGATCTCGTCGTCGCCAGCGCCACCACGCAGGCAATCAGCATCTCTCCTCGGCTGCCGATGGGCGTTTTCTCGCCCGGCGCCGTCGTCCGCTTCAAGGATCCATTTGCGCGCGTGGCGGTGGTGCCGGGCAGCATCGAGGCGGCGATGTCGAGCGACTACCTGACGAGCATTTCGTTCTCGGTCGAAGAGGCTTTGCGGTGAAGACCTTCGATCCCGACACCCTGGCGCGGCTCGAAGCCGGCGAGGTCGACTATATCGACGCCATCACGCTGGTGTTCGACAGCGGCATTGCCAACTTCGCCATTGGCATGAAGGGGCAGTTCACCTGGGACGATGCCACGCTCGGTGAGCAGACGTTTCATGGCGGCGGTTCGCTCGTGAACCTCGATGTGCCGGAGAACGCCCTCGGCCCCGAAAGCCAGGCGATCACGGCGAGCCTCTACGAGACCTATATGCCTGAGGGTGCCGACACTCCGGTCAACGTCTTCGATGATGGCGTTCGCGCCACTATCGACGAGGAGGAATGGGAAGGTCGCACGGCCATCCTTTCCATATTCTGGCGCACCAGCGACGGCGCCATCATCGAGCGCGAGCAGGTCGCCATCCGGCAGATGGATTCCATGCCCCTCGAATGGGACGAGGAAGGCAACCCGATCCGCTCGCTCGTGCTCGAAGAGCCGGACATCACGCAGCGCGACATCGAAGGCAAGACCAGCAATGCCGAGTTTCAGGCGCTGATCGATCCCACCGACAAGGCTTTCGAGCATGTCGGCACCGCTGCAACCCAGAAGATCAATTTCGGCCGCGTGGCCGACGAAACGGTCAAGTAGCTCAGAATGCCGTCACTGCCGATCTGGAAAACGCCCGCTGAGCGCCAGCCCGGGTGGGAGCGGGGCTTTGTCGCGGTCATGGAGAGGCACATTGCCCAGCCCTTTGCCTGGGGCGTGTCCGACTGCCTTATCGTGCCCGCTGACCTCTGCGCCGAAATGTGTGGCCGCAATCCGCTGCCGACGAAGATGCGCAGGTACCGAACCGAGGCCGCTGCCATGAAGCTGCTGTTGTCCCTCGGCTTCCGTGATGTCGAGGAGGCTCTTGCTCAGGTGTTCCCGCCCATCCCTTTGCTGCGCGCCCGGCGCGGCGATTGCGGCGTGCTGGAGCAGACCGTGGACGGCAAGCCCTGGCTCGCGACGCTCATCGTCATGGGGGACGGTGCAGCAGTTGGCAAGGCTGTAAACGGGCTGGTCCGCGTGCCTGTCGGCCGGCTGAAATCGACCTTTGCGATTGGAGCCTACTGATGCCGGCGATTGCACCGATCATCGGCCAGATCGCGATCAACGCGGCGATCGGCATCGGCGCGTCCGTACTCGCGACCATTCTGACGCCGCAGCAGAAGACCAAGACGCAGAAGGTCGAGACCTCGCGCGGCTTCTCGTTCGATCTGCAGGTCGGGGAGAGCGTGGCCGTCTCTGCCGTGTTGGGCCTTGGTCGCGCCAGGGGGCAGCTCGTCTTCGTGAACGAATACGGCCAGGACAATGAGTACGTCCAGCTCGTGATCAAGGTCGGGCACGGCTGGCACGATGGCATGGAAGCATTCCTGCTTGACGAAAAGCCGGTGACGTTCAGCGGTTCCAATGCCGATGCGCGCGGCCGGCAGATCGACGAATTAAAGATCGAGGGCACGCCTTACGGCTGGGTGAAGTATTACACCGGCGCTCCCGGCCAGGCTGCCGATCCCGAACTCGTTGCGCACGCCAATCCGTCAACACGCTGGACCGTCGCCCACAAGATGACGGGTTGCGCTTATTACATCCTGACCTTCCGGTATCACCCCGACCTGTTCGGCTCGACCCTGCCGCTGTCGGGCTCGATCTGGCGCGGGCTGCGCCTCTACGACTGGCGCGAGGCCGGCGCCGTCTGGGGCGACCAGTCGACCTATGTGTTCACCAAGAACCCGGCGGTCATCCGCTACAATTTCCGCCGCGGCATCTATGTTAATGGCGTCCGAGTCCTCGGTCAGGGCTTCTCGACGTTCGCCAACGACATGGCCGGCTATACCGCCGCTGCGAACCGCTGCGACGAAGATTTCTACGATCCGGACAGCGACACGACGTTCCCGATCTATGAGTTCGGGCGTGAGGTTGGTGACGACGAGGAAAAGCTTACCGTGCTTGCCGAACTCGACGCGGCCTATTGCGGCTCCAGCTTCAAGCGCGGCGGCGCCGACGTGCCGCTGCCGGCGCAGCAGCTGGTTTCGGTGCTGACGCTGAATGATGCCGACCGCATGGCCGGATACCCTGTGCGAGCCGACAAGAAGGGCTCGGTCAGCGCCAAGAAGACGATGTGGCACGGCCAGTTCGTTTCCGAGGATATCGGCTGGGCGCTGGCGCCGTTTACGCCGCGCATCAATTCCGACCTCGAAAGCGTGCTTGGCGGCCGGCGCTCGGTTGCGATGGACCAGCCCTACGAATCCCTGCAGCAGCGGGCTCAGCTCCGGGCAGAGATGGCGCTTCGGCGCCAGTTCTATCCCGCTTCCCGGGTGGAAACCTTCACCCCCAAAGCTTTCGTGCTCGAGCCGGGCGATCCCGTGACCCGTGTCTGCGAGTGGGGCTCCGTCCTCATGGTTGTCGAGAAGGTCGAGCGCGTCATGGTTGAGGGGCGCTGGATCGCGGTGACCGTCACGCTGAGCGAGTGGAACAACGCCATCGTTCCGGCGTCCGGCGACAGCTTCATCGATCTTCCGCAAGAACCTGGCACCGGCCCGGCAGACCCGAGCCGCACAATTGCAGTCTCCGGTCTGAGTGTCGTTTCCTATCAGCGACAGGGTGGTGGTGCCGAGCATCCCTACGCTCGCGGCACTTGGGCACATATCGACGATCCCAATGTCGACCAGGTGATGATTCGCGTCTGGCCGTCGGCAGGCACCGAGGCGAATGACCGAGAGGACTTCTTCGCCAATGCGCACCTGCAGGATGCGCTTGTGTTCGGGCCGCTCCAGCCGGAGACGGAATACACCTACAAGGCCATCCCAGTCCGCAGTGATGCGCGCCTATGTGTTTGGACCAACACCGGCACATTCACGACCGGCATCGAAGGCGTGCCGCTCGGTGATGAAACGGTCGGTTTCGCGCAGATCAAGGCGGATATCGAAGATTTCTTTCGCTGGACGGCGCAAAGCAACGCCAAACTCCGCGATGACATCCAGTCCGTCGTCGTGCGCCTTCAGGACCAGGCCGGCACGAACCTCGACACCTTCCAGCAGGTGCGGCAGTCGTTGTCAGCGACGGCCGATGGGTTGAAGGCCGATTACAACAGCACGATCACCGCTGCCGTCGGTGTGCTGGATGGGAATCTCGCGGCGGTCACGCAGCGGGTCGAGACCCTGGAAACGGCTTATGCCGATCCATCGACGGGCAACGAGGCGCTGGCCAGCGGCCTCGATGCGATCTCGACAACGGTCACTGCGCAGGGCGACCTGATCAGCGCCAATGCAGATGCCATCACGTCGGTGGAAGCCAGCGTGGACGATGTTTCAGCGGGCGGCAGCATCCGGTTTCAAAGCGCGGCCGACCCTGGCGGCGGCTATACCCGCATTGCTCTTGCAGGGTATGCGTCTGGCATTGCCGGGTTCGTGCAGGCTGGCCTGTTTATCGATGTGAACGGCACGACGGGCGTTGCCCGCCTCGCCCTAGCCGCGAACCAGACAGTTATCACTGCTCCTGACGGCACGTTGCTTACGTTGTTCGACGCTTCCAGCGGCACGGCCTACATCAACAATGCTCGCATCCACAATCTCGACGCCGACAACATCGACGTTGAGGCGCTAACTGCCACCACAGGCTTCTTCGATAACCTGACGGTGACTTGGGCGATGATCGGAGATGTCGTCGCAAACAATTTCGTCGCCACTTCGGCCAACATCGGCAGCCTGTCAGTCGATCGTCTCAAGATCGCCAACGGCGCGGTCACCGACTATGTGAGCGACACAGGCGCTGGTGGCAGCCTGACGATAGCAGAGGCCCTCGTGCTGACCGGATCGGATTTTTCGGCACCGGATGGCCCGTTTCTCGTTTCCGGGAAAGGCTCCGCTTCTGTTCCCAATGGCACCTCGCCCACGTGTTCGGTGGTCTTGCTGATACGCGACCGCGTAACCAATACGCTCAGTCAGA
>Ga0164243_10011595_pt1 | contig 12557 bp, 11 predicted proteins | sample OricompcompostOP_FD_108781 | JGI IMG/M metagenome (GOLD analysis project Ga0164243, IMG submission 108781) | Organic Plus compost microbial communities from Emeryville, California, USA - Original compost - Organic plus compost (OP) | ecosystem: Engineered > Solid waste > Mixed feedstock >...
CCCACGGCAAAGCAGCAAAACTCGCCATCACCGTCATCATGCGAAAGCTGATCGTCCTGGCAAACACCTTGCTCAGGGACCGCCGGAAATGGTCCCCAAACCTGCCTTCACCAACACGGATACTCTAGGAATCGATGCCGCTCCAGGAATTTTTCGCCCAGCCAGCGCTTGTGGTTGCAAGACGCCTGATCGGAGCACGGCTTCTCGTGGGCTCCGTGGGCGGGCTCATCGTAGAGACGGAAGCCTATGATCGGGACGATCCGGCCTCCCATAGCTTTCGCGGCCCGACGGCAGGCAACAAGGCGATGTTCGGGCCTCCCGCGCACGCCTATGTCTACCGCTCCTACGGGATCCACTGGTGCCTCAACTTCGTGTGCCTGCCGGGAAGCGCCGTGTTGATCCGCGCCCTGCAGCCTACCGCAGGGATAGAGCTGATGCAGGAGCGGCGCCGACAAAACTCCCTCCTCCAGCTATGCGCCGGTCCGGGGCGACTCAGCCAGGCGCTCGGTATCGACCGCTCCCTCGACGGAAGGCCGCTTTATGAGCCGCCCTTCGACCTCGTTGTTCCCGAAGGCGAGGTGCCGGTTGCAACCGGCATTCGGATCGGGATCACCCGGGCCGTGGAAAAACCATGGAGGTTCGGGCTGCGCGATTCACCCTTCGTAAGCCGTCGATTTTGAGCGGTCCGGCGAGGGGCTGCGAAAGCCTATCGCCGGGCCCTTGCTGCCGCCGCTTCCCAATTTTGGAACGGGCGTCGGAAGGTCGGCAGGCGGTCCTTCACCTCGGGAAGCTTTCCAAAGGGCTTGTGCGGCTCGGCCTGATACCAGAACGCAACGGAGGAAATATCGTCCGAGCGGCGGTTGGCATGGCCGTGCTCGATCGTGACACGGATGTTCTTGCGAAAGACCACCGGATCCTCGATGTGCCAGCGATAGAGCGTTACCGGCTCGGTCCAGTTCGACCCGCCGGCGGCGATGATGCCGTGATAGGGGCCGCTGTATTCCTGGGTCGGGCACCAGGCCGTGTTGAAATAGTCCTCCGTGCCGGTGCCGTGCAGCGTGGGTGGCCAGGCGTCGTTTGCGCCAGGCCTCGATTCCGGGCGATCCTCGATCAGCGCCGCCTTCGGTCCGATCCGCGGATCGGGCTTGCGGATCGTATCGGGCACGGAAAGGCCGGGCTCCCCGTCGATGAAGATCATGTCGTCCCCCTCGCCGTACCAGTCCCATTCGGCCGAGCGACGGCGCGAGTAGACGCTGAAGAGGACACCCACGTAGTGGCCGTGGCCTTCCGCTTCGAGAATGGTGTAGTTGTCCCGCCCGTCGATATTCTCGCCGCCGAAGAGGAACTGCTCGTTCGTAAGACCGGTCTCGGGCATACCTTCGGGGCGCGCCTGCCGATACTGGGCGTGGAAGCGACCGAGACCCCCCTCGAGCTCATCATGGAGTTCCAGGTCGACATAGTAGTAGAAGAGCAGGTCGTCTTCTGCCTCGTTCGTGACCGTGAACTTCATGTGGCTGCCGAACGGCATTGGAAAGTAGCAGTTGAAGGCCTTGCCGTCTTCCGGACTCGCCTGGACGGGAAGGCTCGAAAAATTTCGCGTACGAGCATGGCCCATGCCGAAGAAGTCGCCGATCGGCGTTTCGATGCTGGGATGCTCTTCGCCGTCCCAGTAGGCCCGGAGCACGATCTTGCGCAGAAAATCCTCGCTCTTGCAAGCGAGTGTGGCCCAGATATGCGTGACGATGCCGGCGCCGTGATATTCGGCAATGGTTACGGTCTGGCCGGGCTCAATGTGCAGTCGATCGTCATTGCCGCCGGTGCGATCGTAGCTGGAAAAGCGGCGCGTCTTCACATCCCGCAGCTTGGCAAGTCCCCGAAGCGGCGAAAGGCCGGCATTGATCATCTGGTACTCCTTGTCTGTCGCGGTCATTTGAGGCCGCTTGCCTTGATGGAATCCATGATCTGCCGTTGGAAGATCAGGAACAGGATGAGCATCGGGAGCGCAACGATGGTGGATGCCGCCATCATGTAGCTCCACGAAGCCGAGTACTGGCTCTTGAAATTGGCGATGCCCACCTGGACGACCCACAAGTTGGGATCTGTCGTGATGGTGAGCGGCCAAAGGAAGGAATTCCAGTTGGCGAGGAAGAAGAGGATCGTGAGCGCCGACAGGATCGGCCGGCTCAAGGGCAGGATCACGCTCCAGTAAATGCGCCAGTAACCCGCGCCGTCGATCACGGCGGCTTCCTCGAGTTCGCGCGGCAGCGAAAGGTAATATTGCCTGAGGAGGAAGATACCGAAGGCGTTGAAAATCGCCGGCACGATGAGGCCCGCATAGGAATTGAGCATTCCGAACGCTTTCACGACCAGGAAGAGCGGCACGATGATGACCGGCAGGGACACGAGCAGCGTCGAGAATATTGCGAGGAAGATCGCCTCGCGGCCGGGAAAACGCAGCCGCGCGAGCGCGTAGCCTGCCATCGAGTGGAAGAACAGCGCCACGATCGTCACCGTGGCCGAGACGAAGAAGCTGTTCAGCATGTAGCGCGCAAAGGGCACGCCGGTCAGAACGTAGATGAAGTTCTCGATGGTCGGATTGGCCGGAATCAGGTTCGGCGAGAAGGATTCCGCTGGCGTCTTGAAGGCGATCGACACCATCCAGAGGAGGGGAAAGAGCGTCATCGCCGCAAGGATCACGGCCACCGTCATCCAGACGAAGCGCACGATGGTGACCTGGGAACGCGCGTAATAGGCCGTCTGGACGTCAGTCATGGTCGAAGCGTCCGCCGCGCGTGAAAAAGAAAAGTACAGCCGTAAGCAGCATGAGCGTAATCACCAGGATCGAGGCCATTGCCGCTGCATAGCCGAACGCACCGAAGCCGAACGCCTGCTGATAGATGTAGAGGATCAGCACCGACGTGGCGTTCGCAGGCCCTCCCTTCGTCATCACATAGATGATGTCGAAGGCCTGGGCACCGGCAACGGCGGCGACCATAGAGACCATCAGCACGAAGAAGCTGGTCGGCTTCAGGAGCGGCAGCGTGATGTACCAGAAGCGCTGCACGGGTCCGGCGCCATCGATCTCGGCCGCTTCGTAATACTGGGCGGGGATGTCCTGCAGGCCGCCGAGAAAGATGAGCATATAGTAGCCCATCAGAAACCAGAGGCTGACGGCCACCACTGCAATCAGCGCGAAGCTTGGATTGCCGAGTAACGAAACGCCTCCGAAACCAAGTGCTGAAAGCAGGCGGCTCAGCACGCCGATCTTGTCGACGGCCATGAGCTGCCAGACGAGCGCAACGACGACCAGGCTCACGATGTGCGGGGCGAAGAACATCGAACGCATCACTGCGTTGAAGCGGGTCGTCTTCTGGACGAGAAGCGCCAGGCCCAGCCCGCAGACATACAGGAGCGGCACCAGCATCACGGCGTAAAGAGCGGTGACGCGCGCCGATTTCCAGAAAAGCGGGTCGTTCATCATACGCGCATAGTTTGCGAGCCCGACGAAACGGTACGCTCCGAAACCGTCCACCTCGAAGAAGCCGATGATCAGGGAAAGCACCATCGGCACACCGAGGAAGATGAAGAGACCAAGCGCATCGGGCAGCACGAAAAGATATCCCGCCACCCATTCGCGGTGTTTCGTCGAAAGGCCACGGCGTTCTGCCGAGTAGCCTGTATCAGCAACCTGATCAGTCATGCATGCCCTTTTCGACCCGGATCCGCCGGCAGGCCGGATTGGGAAAGGGGCGGCCGCTTCCCAAAGGAAAACGGCCGCCAGGGGAGGAGCTCAGAGAATGGGTGCGCCGCTATAGGAGGCGAGGAACGCATCGAGCTGCTGGGATGCCGCCGTGGCTGCTGCCTGTGGATCCGCGCCGCCGAGCTGCGTCTGCTGGATGGCATCGGAGATGATCTTGTAGACTTGCGGCGGGACGCGAGGCTCGGCGCGCGTGCCGGGATGGATTTCCTTGGAGAAGATGCCCATCACGCCCTTGTTGAACGCATCGCTGCCTGCTTCCAATGCGCTGTTGCGCGGCGGCATGTCGGACTTGGCCTTCGTGCACCAGTTGACCACGCGCTCGATCGAGCCTTGGTCCATCGAAGCCAGAGCCCAGGCGCAGAATTCCGCCGCCACATCCGGATTCCTGCCCTTCGCATTCGCCACGAAGGCCCAGCCACCGCCCACCGTCACGTACTTGCCTCCGGGAGGGGTGGGCAGGCGGAACACGCCGAACGGCACATCCGGCGCGTTGTTAACGAGCTGCGAGATGGCCCAGATGCCGACATTCTGCATGGCGCAATAGCCGGAGCCGAGATTGGCCGTGGCATCGTTTGCGCCGTTGCCAAGCACCTGGCGAGGCGCCACGCCGCTGTTGATCGCGTCCTGCCAGAACTTCAGCGCCTGGACAGTGGCGGGCGAGTCAAAGGCGCTCTTCCCGTCCTTTCCCTGGAACTCGCCTCCGCCCTGCCACAGGAAGGGATACCAGGTGAAGTTCTGGTAATAGCCCGGCGTGGTCTCGAAGAGCACTCCGTAGCGCTCGGGCGTCGTCAGCTTCTTGGCGACCTCGAGCAGCTCTTCCCAGGTCTTCGGCACGTCGTTCTCGTTCAGCCCCGCTTCCTCGAAGGCTTTCACCGAGTAGTACATGGCCATCGGCTCGACCTCCATGGGGATGCCGTAGATCTTGCCATCGACCATGCGGTTGGCGATCACGCTTTCGGCAAAGTCCTTGCGCGCGGCCTCATCAATGAAGGGCGTCAGATCGTGCAGGACGCCGCCATTGTAGTAGCGCAGGAAATCGCCGGGCGAGATGATGAAGATGTCCGGCCCGGTTCCGGAGGCAAACGAGGTCGCGAGCTTCGTGCCATTGATGTATTCGCTGTTCGGCACATAGACGAGCTCGATCTTCTGCTCGTGGCTGTCGTTCCAGTCGGCAATGGTCTTTTCGAACCACTCCACCTGCGGTGCCACCTGTCCGCCCGGCGCATAGAACTGCCAGAACTGCAAGGGCGCATCCTGAGCGCGAACAGCCATCCGGTTGATGAAGGGGAAGCCGCCAATCCCGCCCGCGGCAAGCGCGGCGCCTCCGATCAGCACGTTGCGCCGATTCAGGCCCGGCGCACTCCGGCTCTCCTTTTTCCTCGCACTCTCGGTCATCGATACCTCCCTGACCTGGTTTGTTTTATGGCGGCAGGTCTCCTGCAGCCGCCGTCTTCCGCTCCTCAAGCGGTGTCGAACTCCCGCAGGAAACACGGGACGATTTCGGTGCGCGGCGGACCTTCGTACGTTCCGTTCAGCCGTTCGATCAGCATCTCGGTGGCGCGCTGCGCCAATGCAGCCGGGCTGTTGCCGACGCGCGTCAGCTTTGGGCGGACGTATTCGAGCTGCGGCTGGTCGCCGAAAACAGCGATCGCTATGTCTTCGGGCACTCGAATGCGACGGTCGTAAAACTCTGCGAGCGCCCCGGAGGCCATCAGATAGTTTGCGAAAAAGATGGCGGAGGGAGGGTTGCGGCGATGATTTTCCAACAACCAGATCGCCGCCTCCCGGCCTGACGGCGCCAGGTAGCTGCCTTCGTAGCGCAATTCTTTCACCGCGGCCGCGCCATGATCGGAAAGGCCCCTTTCGAACCCGTCGGCACGCGCCATCGCCTCTTTGAAGAAGGAGGGGCCGGTTACATGCGCGACGCGCTTGTGGCCCTTCTTCGCCAGATACGCACCCATCTGGTAACCGCCGCCGAAATCGTCGATCTTGACACTGTCCACGGCGTGGTTCGGCAGGTTGCCGATGAACACGGTCGGGATGTCTATGCCGATCAGATGGTCATGCATCCCGTGCAAGGCGAAATCGCCCACGATCAGGCCGTCCACCCGGCGGTGGCGGATCTGGCGCAAATATTCGCGCCCATGCTCTTCCGACCTTCCCCCCGGCACGTCGGTGTTGAAGATGAGCATGTCCAGCCCGATCGCCTCCAGCTCCGACTGAGCCGTCTTGACCAGCTCCGGATAGAACGGATTGCGGATGTCCGGGATCAGCATGGCGATGGTGTTCGTGCGTCCCGTGCGCAGGCTCCGTGCCTGCGGGTTGGGCACATAGCCGAGCTCATCGATCGCTTTCTGGACGCGTTCGCGAAGGGATTTCGAGACGCGATCTGCGTGATTGATGACGTGCGAAACAGTCGTCCGCGAAACGCCCGCTCTTTCGGCAACCTTCGAAATCGTGCTCATGGAGGCATTTTATGCGTTTGTGAATGCATTTGCAAATCGATTTGCAAAGATATGGTGAGAGCCAGATGTCAGCGTGCTCGAGGGCCATCAGCGGCCTGAAGGGCGGCTGAAGTTCCGGAGGTCTCTGTCCAGCGAGGTGGCCGCAAATGGCCGTCAGTAGCGTGCTGGGGACGTTAGACTTCTTCGTCTACGAGCAGGGGAGGCATATGGAGGTAGCGTGCCACTTTCCGCTTCGCGGCGATATCGCTCCATACCAGCGCGATCTCTTCTTCCGTCAGGGAGACGGCGTGAGCCGCAGCGCTCGCCGAAATTCCGTGATCCAGTGCATAAAGGCACAAATCCAGCTTGTCATGTGGAAGCGCGAAGTAGAACTCTTCCTGCGTTTGCGCCATGGAATAGGTGTCGGTTGTGGGCGGCCGCCGTCGCACCTCCTCCGGCACGCCAAGGTATTCGGCGAGCTGGAACACCTGCGTCTTGTAGAGATGCGCGATAGGCTTCATGTCCGCTGCGCCGTCACCGTTCTTCACGAAAAATCCCTGATCGTATTCCAGCCGGTTCGGCGTGCCGAGCACCGCATAGTTGAGACGGTCGGCGTGATAGTATTCGATCTGCTTGCGCGTGCGCTGCTTCATGTTCGTGGCCGCCACGATGCCGAGATAGACATGCGCGGGCAGCCGGACCTTCCGCGTATCTCCCTGCGGGCTCTGCACGACAAGCGAGGAGATGTTGTAGCCGGCCGTGGTTAGTGCGTTGGCAATCACGATCTTGGAGCGCCAGCCCGGCCCGTATTCAGGCACGACCTGGCGGATGAAGGCGTCGCGGCGCTGATAGCAGCCCATTGCCTCCAGCATCGGGCCGATATCCTCGACCTCGCCCTTGATGCCGCAAGCACTGGCCACCAGACGGCCGAGCCGCAGACTTTCGGGATCGGAATCGTTTTCCGGCATGAAGAGGCAGAAGACCTTTTCAGGTCCCACAGCTTTCGCAGCGAGTGCCGCACAGACGCTGGAATCGATGCCGCCGGAAAGGCCGAGCACCAATCCCCGCTTGCGCAGACTGCGAAGCTGCGTCCGCATCGCATCGACGATGCGCTCCGTTTCCGCCGCCGCATCGATGGCGAGTGCGTCTGCGGAAAAAATGCTGTCGGTCATTCTCTGTCTCCTGCTTCCGCAACCAGCCGACGGCTGATCTTGCCGCTTGCCGTCTTTGGCAGTTCGGTGCGGAACTCGACTGTTCTGGGGACCATGAACTCGGGCAGTGTCTGAGCGCAGTGGCGCAGCACATCACGCTCGGTAAGGGCCGGATCGGACGCCACGAGAACGGCATGGATCGCGGTTCCAAGCACGGGATCGGGCCGCCCCACGACGACCGCTTCCGCGACGCCGGGGCAGGCGCAAAGCGCTGCCTCCACCTGCCGGGGAGGCACCTTCTCACCGCGGATCTTCAGCATGTCGTCCTTGCGGCCGACGAAATAGAGAAAACCGTCCGCGTCGGCGCGGAAAAGATCGCCTGTGTAAAGCAGCCTTTCCCCGGGCGTCCGGCCGGGGCGCAGTGCGACAGCGGTCGCCTCGGGGTTTTCCCAGTAGCCCTGCATCACATGCGGACCGCGAATGACCAGTTCGCCCACCGTTCCGGCTGTGGCGGGCCGGCCGTCATCATCCACGATGAAGGCTTCTGTGCCGGGAATAGCCTTTCCCACCGATTCAGGCCGACGGTCCAGCTCGTCAGGCGAAAGAAAGGTGGCGCGCGCGCATTCGGTCAGGCCGTACATGGAGTAGAGCTTTGCGCCTGGAAACAGTTCTCGCAGGCTGGCGATATGCGCCGCGGGAAGCGCTGCCGCGGCATTGGTGATGTAGCGTAGCGACGGGATCGGCTCGACATCCCTCATGGAGAGGATCATTGCCGCCATGGTGGGCACCATCGGCAAACCGGTTATGCCTTCCGCACGCGCCTTGGAAAGCACGGCATGGGGGAAGGCGAAGCTTTTTTCCAACACGAGCCGAGCGCCTACCCGCACGGCGACCAGAAGCTGATAGAGCCCGTAGGTGAAGGAGAGCGGCAGAACGCTTAAAACCACATCGTTGGCCGTGTTTTCGAGGTAGGTCGCGATGGCGTGCGAAGCCGCGTCCATATTGGCGTGCGTCATCATCACACCCTTTTGCCGGCCTGTGGAGCCAGAGGTGTAGATGATCATGGCAAGCTCGTCTTCGCCGCCAGCTTCGGGAAGCGGGCCGGCACTCTCGATGATGCAGTCTTCAAGAGCAATGACCCCGGGTGGCAGCGCAGCTATACCGCGCGTTGCCATGATGAAGAGAGGATGGGAGACGCTCGCCCCAATTTCGGCACATAAGCGGGCATGTTTCGCTTGCGTTACGATCGCTCGTGGCCGGCAATTGTCGACAACGGAGCGCAGTCCCTCGGCCTTCAGGGAAGGGTTGACCGGGCAGAAAACCGCTCCTGCCTTCAACACCGCGAAAATGGCGACCGCCATCTCCCACGTGTTTTCCATGAAGATGGCGACGCGATCGCCCCGCTTCAGGCCGTGCGCCCGGAGCGACACCGCAAGGCGATCGGACACCTCGTCGAGCTCCGCAAAGCTCAGCCGCACCTCGCCGGCCGCAAGGGCAATGCGCTCTGGATAGGTGGCGGCGCTGCTCCGCAGAAGGGTTTCGACGCGCATTGTCGCTCAGCCGGCGGCTACCCGCTTGCGCGTGATGAAGGCGGTAATCCGCGCGATGGAATCGAGATTCTCCGGAACGATCTCCGCATCCGCGAGCGTGATGCCGAACCTCTCCTCTATGAAGGAGACCAACTCCAGGATGCCGGTGGAATCCACCAGGTCGTTTTCGATCAGCGAAAGCTCGTCGCCAAGCGGATACTGATCGTCTCCGAACAGAAAATTTTCCACGATGAAGGCGCGGACCTGGCTCTTGATTGTGTCGGACATCGGTGGGACCGTTTCTTGATGAGAAATCATTCGGTGGGTTCGTGAATGCTTGGACGGCGCGCTTTCTGGAATTCCTGTGTCCAGAGCTGCGCCGAAACGATGCCGACGAGCGCAGCGTTGTCCCGGAATCCGGTGATCGCGCCTCGATCCAGCTTGTCAGCGAGTTTCCCGACAGCCGCCGGATTGAAGAGCCCGCTTTCTGCCACCGCTGCAGGCTGCAGAAGCTCCTTCACATAGGCTGCGGCGGGGCTCCGGAAGGTGCCGCTGTCCGGCGCCCGGTAAGGCTGCTTGCCGCGTCGTCCGACGGAAGACGGGAGGATGTCCGCGGTGGCAGCGCGCAGGATGCGTTTTTCCCTAAGGCCTCTGAGCTTCATCCGGGCGGGAATGCGCGCGGCAAATTCAACAAGACGGTGATCGAGAAAGGGAAAGCGTGTTTCGACACCATGCGCCATCGCCATGCGATCGCCCTGGCTCGACAGGATATAGCCGGGCAGGAGGAAGCGGGTCTCGATATACTGCGCCTGGTGAAGCGGGTGCCAACGTGTGAAATCCCTGGGAAGCGAAGTGGCAAGCTCTTCGGCGGCGTCATAACCTGAAAGTGTTTGACGCAGCTCGCCTGAGAAGAAGATTTTTGCGCCGGCCGTCGCGCGCATGCGCGGGCGGTGCGATGCGAGCGGATCGTTTGCAGCCTGGCTGATGCCGAAGAATGCCGCGAGATATTCCGGCGATTGCTGCTGCAGCGACGGAAGATACGGATAGATCCTGCGGAAGAGGTGCGGCCTCACTCGCGAGCCAGGCTGGCGGGCGCAGAAGCGGCGGATGCCCGCCTCCTTGAAAAGGTCATAGCCCGCAAAAATTTCATCCGCACCCTCGCCGGAAAGGACGACTTTCAGCCCGTTGTCACGCACCAGTTCCGAGAGCAGGTAGAGTGGCGCAGGCGCGGTGCGCAGGACCGGCCGCTCCATGTGCCGCACCACCGACGAGAAGACGCCGGCGATATCGTCTGTAGTGCAGGCGACAGAATGATGCTGCGTGCCCAGCGCATCGACCATGATCCTCTGCGCTGCGCTCTCGTCAAATTCGGCGTCCTGGAAGGTGACGGAGAAGGTGCGCAGACCTCTCGACGCCATGCGCGCGGCAAGGGCCGAGACCGCTGAGGAGTCAAGGCCTCCGGACAGGAACGACCCTACTTCGACGTCGGCGCGAAGACGGATGCGCGTGGCATCCTCGAGCAGACCTCGAAGTTCTTCGGAAAGCACCTCTTCGCTGTGCGAATCCTCGTCACCCTGGTCGGGAAAGGAGAGAGACCAATACGACCTGGTCCGGCCCTCGTTGTTTTCGACGATCATCATCTCGGCCGGCTGGAGCTCGGCAATGCCCTTGAACGCCGTGCGCGGCGCGAGCGGCGCCCATAGGGTGAAGATCTGATCGAGGGCGAAGGGGTCGGGCTCGACCGCCAGGCCTGGGACCTGTTGCAGAGCTTTTATTTCGGACGCGAAATAAAAGGTGCTGCCAAACCATGCGTAGAAGAGAGGACGCACGCCCATCCGATCACGCGCCAGCAACATGCGCCGGCGGGGTTCATCCCAGATCGCGAAAGCGAAATCGCCGTTGAGGAGAGACACGAAGTCCGGGCCTATCTCCTCGTAAAGATGCAGGAGGACTTCCGTATCGCTGGATGTCGCGAAACGCCGCCCGCGGGAAAGCAGCATCTCGCGCAGCTCTACATAATTGAAGATCTCGCCGTTGTAGGCGATCCAAACGGTGCCTTCGGCGTTCGCCATCGGCTGCGCCGCGGCGGGTGACAAGTCGATGACCGAGAGGCGACGGTGGGCAAGTCCCGCACCTTTTCCTACGTGCATTCCCTGGCCATCCGGGCCGCGATGGGAAAGGGAAGTCGCCATGCGCCGCAGGAGCGCGGCCGCTCGTTCGGGCGACAGGTCCTCTCCACAGTAGCCTGCTATGCCGCACATGGTCCCGCTGCCCCGCTAATCGTCAAAACGGTCTCCGATCAGTCTTGACCAAGATTCTCCCGCAAAGCCATTGAAGAATGCCTTGCCGGCGCGGAAAGGCTCCAGAAGCGATGCATCGCGGGCATGCACCATGCTCGAGCCTGCATTCACGAACAGGAAAGGTTGGCCGAGCATGGCCTCGATCAGTGTCGGCATGGTGCGCCCGCGCAGGGCCGCCAGACCTCTCCTGGCGGCGTGCGCGAGCATGCTGTCGATCACCGCACCGGTCTGGCCCGGCGCCGCCAAGATCTGGATCACGCGGCCGATGCGGCCGGGATCGCCATAGTAGAGGAACAGTCCCACCGGGCGACCGTCGCGCGTCGTCACAGCATGACGAACCATGGTGCCGTAGAGCGCCTTGCGCTGGGATTCCGCGATCATCCGGCGCAGGCTCGCCTCCTCCCATTGCGGCCGCGCGGCATAGGGTTCGATGAATCTCGAAAACAGCGCCGCCGTCCTCTGGTCGTCCGCCTCTTCGCTCGGAAGCGTATTGGCCGGCAGGCTGAAGAAGCGTGACTGCACCTTTCCCGGACGGAAGAAAACGTCGACAAGCCGGGCAACGGGCGAGGCGATGCGCGCGGCTCCGAAAAAGCCCTTTGCCGCCTCCACAAGGAACTCTGCCGGGCGCAAGACGCGCAGCCATTCAAGGCTGTAGCCCGGCAGGACCGTCCCGTTGAGTTTTCTCCACATGGCGGTGGAGATATCATTCGCCGTCTCGGTAAGCGAGATGTCCTGCGGGCCGGCAAGGAAGGCGCGCATCAATCGCGCGCCCGCGAATGGGTCCTCGGCATGCCCATCCACCATGAAGGTGCCGCAAAGCGCTCCGCGAACGGCCTTGCCCTCGATTACCATCGGAAGTGCCAAGGCTCCGATGAAACCGGCCACGCGCCCATCATCCCGCAGGTACACGTGCGACTTTATTTCCGGGTCGCGGTGAGGCCCGTCCAGAAAAATCTCCGCCAGATAGGATTCGAGTGCCGGTGTCACGGGCGCCTGCGTTTTGCGCAGGATTCGCTGGAGCATCTCGGCAACGGTCGGCAGATCCGATCTCGCCAACGGCCTGACACTGCTCATCCGAGGCTCCCGAAACTTTCGCGCGTCAGTGGGCGACGCAGGAATATCGGTGATCAGCCATAATGGCGCCGTCTTAAGTTTCGGTATCAGCGGCGGTAAACGATCGGCTAGACGCAGTGTGACGATGATGGTGGTCTTGTCCAGACTATCCGGTTATAGCAGTCGCACCAGGCCAGCAAGGAATTGAACGAACCCATGCCTCCTTATCGCTCACGCACCACCACCCATGGCAGAAACATGGCCGGCGCCCGCGGCCTCTGGCGCGCCACCGGCATGAAGGACACGGATTTCGGCAAGCC
>Ga0164243_10011596_pt1 | contig 12557 bp, 7 predicted proteins | sample OricompcompostOP_FD_108781 | JGI IMG/M metagenome (GOLD analysis project Ga0164243, IMG submission 108781) | Organic Plus compost microbial communities from Emeryville, California, USA - Original compost - Organic plus compost (OP) | ecosystem: Engineered > Solid waste > Mixed feedstock >...
CCCGGCGCCTCCCAGTTCATGAAGCTGCCCGACGGCATCGAGGAGTCGAGCAGGCCGCCGCCGTGGAGGGCGTAGCTGACCGAGCCGGAGCAGTCGTAGCCGCGGTCGATCCACTTGCCGTGACCGCCGCCGTAGACGTACGGCTTGGTGGCGATCTCGTTGCCGGCGGCGATCACGTCCTTGACCGCCTGCGGCGCGTCGGACGGGGCGACGGCGAGGCCGTTGGCGAGCAGCTTCGCTCTGCCGACCGGCGCCTCGACGGTCGTCATGTCGAAGTTCGCGCCGCCGGCGCTGTCGGCGTCGCCGATCTTGCGCAGGGCCGCGACCGTCTTGGCGTCGACGACGCCGTTGGCGGTCAGCTCCTGGGCGCTCTGGAAGCGCTTGACCATGCGGAGCGTGGTCGGGCCGAAGTCGCCGTCGACCGGGGTCGTGAAGCCAGCGCGGCTGAGGTAGTCCTGCAGGACGCGGACGTCCTGGCCCTTCATGCCCTTCTTGAGGACCCGGTCGCCGAGGTGGCGGCTGCCGGCGGCGGCGCGGGTGCTCTTGCTCTTGGTCTTGGAGGGCTCCGCGATCGCGCGGATCTTCTTGACGAAGGCCGCGTCGACGATGCCGTCGACTCCGAGCTTGTAGCGCTTCTCGAACGCCTTCACGTTTCTGAGCGTGATCGGGCCGAAGTCCCCGCCGATCGGCGTCGAGAAGCCAGCTCTCGTGAGGAAGTCCTGGAGGACGCGGACGTCCTGGCCGCTCATGCCCTGCGTGAGCGTACGTCTCCCGAGCGCGGCGCCGAGCGCCGTCGAGGAGAGGAACAGCACGGCCGCCGCAGCCGCGAAGAAGATCGCGGACAGGCTTTTGGCAGACCGACCAGCAGTGAACGACAAGGTGCAACCCCTTCTCTTTCGGGCGCCTGCGGGGTTAGCTGTCGGGCTCGCGCAGAAAGAGCAGCGCTACGTCGTGGGGACTACGACGATTCGCCCCGGAGTCCTGCCGGACTCATTGGATCCCCCGCTCCCCGGCGGTTGCGACGCCGGGGATTCGGCTGGGTTCTTGAACGACGGCGAGCAGGCTAGCAAGGCCGCCGGAGCGACGTCGACCCGTTATGGAGCCGACCCCCGCGATCTGGACGCATCGCGCGCGTAGGCGCGGGTTATGGAGCGCCCGGATGCGCCGGTGCCAGGTTATGTCCTGCAAAATCGTTTTATGAACCCAAGTCGGCGCGCGACCGCTACGGTTGGACGGTGACTGAGGCGGCGGAGGCAGGACTCGGGACGGCCGACACCGGCGCCCGCACGAGCGTGAGCGGCGCTGTGGCCGGCGGCGGCACGGCAGGCGCCGAGCGCCCGGAGGCGCGGATGGCGCGGCTCGAGCGGGCGACGGCCGAGCTGGACGCGCCGTTCGCGGTGGTCGACCTGGGCGCCTACGACGCGAACGGGCGCGACCTGCTGCGACGGGCGGGCGGTCGGCCGATCCGGCTGGCGAGCAAGTCGATCCGCTGCCGCGCGCTGCTGGAGCGGACGCTCGCGTCCTCCCCGGGCTTCCAGGGGACGCTCGCCTACACGTTGCCCGAGGCGCTGTGGCTGGCCGACCACGGCCTGCGCGACCTCCTCGTCGCCTACCCGACCGCCGACCGCGCCGCGCTGCGCGAGCTGGCGGCGCGCGACGACGACGGCGGGATCGCCCTGATGGTCGACGACGTCGCCCACCTCGACCTGATCGAGCGGGCGCTCGCCGAGCGGCCCGGAGCCGATGCGAGCGCCGGCGGCGGCGCGTCGGCGCGCGGCGGGCGGTCGGCCGCCACGGACCGCCCGATCCGCCTCTGCATCGAGGCCGACGCCGGCTGGTGGCCGCTCGGGGGGCGGATCCGGCTCGGCGTCAAGCGCTCGCCGCTGCACACGCCGGAGCAGGTCGCCGCGCTCGCCCGCGCGATCGCGGCGCGCCCGCGTTTCAAGCTCGTCGGGCTGATGGCCTACGAGGCGCAGATCGCCGGCGTCGGCGACCGCCCGCCGGGCAACCCCGCGATGGGCGTCGCGCTGCGGGCGATGCAGCGCGCCTCGGCCCGCGAGCTCGCGCAGCGGCGCGCGGCGATCGTCGCCGCCGTCGAGGCGGTCGCGCCGCTCGAGCTCGTCAACGGCGGCGGCACCGGAAGCCTCGAGCTGACCGCCGCCGAGCCGGCCGTCACCGAGCTGGCGGCCGGCTCGGGCCTCTACGGCCCGACGCTGTTCGACGCCTACTCGCGCTTCACGCCGCTGCCGGCGGCGATGTTCGCGCTGCCGGTCGTCCGGCGGCCGGGCCGCGGGGTCGCGACCGCGCTCGGCGGCGGCTACGTCGCCTCCGGCCCGGCCGAGCGCAGCCGCCTCCCCCGGCCCGTGCTGCCGCGCGGGCTGAACCTCGACGGCCGCGAGGGCGCCGGGGAGGTCCAGACGCCGCTGCTCGGTGCCGCCGCCGACCGCCTGCGGATCGGCGACCGGGTCTGGTTCCGCCACGCGAAGGCCGGGGAGCTGTGCGAGCGGTTCGAAACGCTCCACCTCGTCGAGGGCGACCGGATCGTCGACGCGGTGCCGACCTACCGCGGCGAGGGCCGCTGCTTCCTCTGACGCAGCCGGGCTCAGCGCGGATCTGCACGCCGATGAGGGGTGCGGAGCCACGGTGATCGAGCGGGGCCGGGGGTTATGGAGCGCCGACCGCACCGCCAAGCGCCGAGGCTCAGGCTCGACCTGAGGGTGAGCGACGATGGCGGGATCGCCGACGACGCCGGCGATCCCGTGGTGTTCAGGCGGAGACCGGGGCGCCGACGGGGCCGAGGACGCGGTCGGTGTGCATATTCACGAAGCGCCCGTCCGGGTCGAGCTTCGCGCGGACCGCCTGGAAGCGGTCCCAGTCGGGGTAGCGCGGGCGCAGCGTGGCGGCCGTCTGGAAATGGCGCTTGCCCCAGTGGGGACGGCCGCCGAGCTCGTCCATCACCTGCTCGACCGCGCGGAAGTACGGTCTCCACTCCATCCCCTTGAACATGTGGACCGCTATGTAGCCGCTCGGCCGCCTCTGCACCGGGCTGAGGAAGGCGTCGTCCTGGGCGACGAGGCGGACCTCGATCGGGAACGGGATGCGGAAGCCGCGCTCCTCGATCAGCGCGAGCACGCGCCGCACCGCCGTCGCGGTCTGCTCGCGCGGCACGGCGTACTCCATCTCCGTGAAGCGGACCAGCCGTCTGGTCGCGAAGACGCGGTCGCTGCGATCGGTCACCTCGCTGCTCCCCGCCAGCCGCGTCACGACGCGGTTGACGCGCGGGATCAGCGCCGGCGCCGCCCGCCCGGCGAGGCAGAAGGCGTGGAAGGCATGGTTGGTGACGAGCACGTCGTCGAACCATGCGCGGCCGGCCGAGCGCGGCCTCGGCGGCTCGTCGACGCGGTTGTTGGTGCGCGTCAGCGCCGTCCTGGTGTGCGGGAAGACGTAGAACTCGAAGTGGTCGTTCTGCTCGCCGTGCTCGATCAGCCGGTCGAGCGTCTCCTCCAGCGGCGCCGGGGCGTCGACCCCGTGGAGCGTGAACGCCGGCACGCAGCGCAGCGTGACCGCGCTGACGACGCCCAGGCTGCCGACCCCGACGCGCGCCGCCAGGTACGGGTCGGCGTCCGCGTCGGAGGCCGCGACCGTCGTCGTGGTGCCGTCGGCCAGCACCAGCTCGAGCGACTCGACCTGGGCGGAGATGTTGCGCAGCCGCGCGCCGGTGCCGTGCGTGGCGGTCGAGATCGCGCCGGCGATCGTCTGCGCGTCGACGTCGCCGAGGTTCTCCATCGCCAGCCCATGCGCGGCGAGCGCGGCGTTGAGCGCGTTGAGCGTGATCCCGCCCTCGACACGCACCCGCCCGCCTTCGCGGTCGACGTCGAGCACGCGGCTCATCCGCTCCAGCGTCATCAGCCGCCCGTCGCTGCAGGCCACGTCGCTGAAGGAATGGCCCGAGCCGACGACGCGCAGCCGCTCGCCGGCGGTCGCGGCCCGTTCCAGCCCCGCGACGACCTCGTCCACGCTGCCGGGCCGCTCGATCGCGGTCGGCCGGCAGCTCTCGTCCCCTGCCCAATTGCGCCACATGCCCCGAGCCTACCCGCGCGCGGCATCCGCCCGTGCGGGCAGCACAGCTGTCCGCGGCTATCCTCAGCGAGGTGACCGACAGAGCCGAACACACGCCCGCCGAGGTCAACGAGCTGCTCGCCGTGGAGGGCGGGATCCAGCTCGTCGACGTGCGCGAGCCCCACGAGGTCGAGGCCGGCGCGATCGCCGGCGCGACGCATGTCCCGCTTGCGCAGCTGACCGCCGCGGCCGAGCAACTCGACCCGAACCGCCCGGTCGTCTTCTACTGCCGTGTCGGCGGTCGCTCGCAGATGGCGACCGACGCCTTCCGCGCCTCCGGCTGGGACGCCCGCAACATGACCGGCGGCATCGTCGCGTGGGTCGAGAGCGGCCTTCCGCTCTCAGATCCCGACGGCACCGTCGCCGACCACTGAGGCGACGAGGCGTGGGCGACCCGTCGGTCGCCCACGCCCGCCCGCCGGTCGGCGGTTCTGAAGGGCCGCCCGGGGGTCGCGCCCGGGCGCCCGCACCGCCTACCGCTTCCCTGCCCGCTGCTTCGCTCTGGCGGACGGTCGCTTCGCCGCGCTTCTTCTCTTCGCGCCGCTTCTCACCCCCGAGCAGCCGACGACCTTCAGCCGCTGCTTGGACGTGACGTACCGACCGTTCTGACCGCGGAAGCCGAGCTTCGCTCTGCTGATGCGCGACTCGCGCGAGCAGAGCGCCGGCACGGTGCGGATCACGCCGTTTCTGCCGGGCACCAGTCTGAGGGTGAAGCTGGTGATCGGCACGTCGGGGATCCCGTCGAACGTCGTTCTGATCGACAGGTCCCGCTCGATCGTGACCTTGCCGGTCAGGTCGATCACGATCCCGCGCGTCCAGCCGCCGGCCCGCAACCGGACCATCAGGTCGGGCAGTCTGCGCGCCGGATGTCTGACGAGGTAGACCTTCCCCGCGAGCCCGTCGCGCAGCAGCGGTGACTGCGCGGTCGCCTCACCGACCGGGACCGTGCATCTCTCGGCGTCGAACACCTCCGGCGTGCAGCCAGCGCTGGTCGCGACCGCCTCGAGCCGCGACGCGAGCGAGCGCGGCAGGTTGACCGCGACCTGGCGCAGGTTCGCCTGGCCCGGCGTCTGCGTCAGTCTGGCCGTGAACGGGACGGTGACGTTCGCGCGGGTGCGTCCTCTGGCGCCGATCGTCAGCTGCATCTTCGGTCTCAGCGGCAGTCGCCCGCAGTCGCCGACCTGGAAGCGGCTGCCCGCGTCGACGCCGGCTCCCTGCTGGGAGGTGATCCGCGCCGCGACCTGCTTCACCGAGCAGCTGGTCGGGTTGACCATGAAGCGCGGCTGGTCGATCGCGACGTTGACGGTGCGGATCTGCAGCGGGATTCCCTGGAGGATCCGCGGCAGCGGGTCGGACACGACCCGCAGCGACGCGGTCGTCTTGTCGACGAAGACCGCCGAGCGCACGACGACGGTGCCGAGGTCGAGCGGGCCCGCGACGGCCGGCACGACGAACGCCAGGCCGAGCGGCGCGCCGTTGTACGGGCCGGTCAGGTACGCGCGCCCGGGCAGGTAGTACGGCGTCGTGCCGGGGCCCGAGGCGGTCGTGACCGTGCCGACCCGCGAGGCCTCGCCGCAGGCTCCGGTGGCGACCGCCGCCTCCGCGCACGGCTCGGCCTCGCTGAGCTTGCCGGTGAGGCCAGGCGGGAGCGCGACCGTCACGTCGCGCAGCTCCTGGTCGTGGTCACCGCGGCCGAACGTCAGCGAGAAGGCCGACGACGCGCCGCCGGCGGGGTTGACCGCGCCCGCCGCGAACGACGGCGCGAACCCGACCGGCTGGCAGTCGTGGTCGACGGTCATCGGCGTGGTCGCCGAGACCGTCCGGCCGGCCCACGAGGTGACGCGGGTCTCGGTCTGGTAGGTGCCGCAGACGCGCGGGTTGGTCAGCGGCGCGCGCGGCCCGCTCTTGAACGACAGCGCGAACCGCGAGAAGGGCAGCTCCGGGTTGTCGTCGAAGGTCGTCGTCATCCGGCCGGTGACCGGGTCGAGCGAGATCTTGCCGGCCAGCTTGACCGTCACGCCCTGCCCCTGCGCGACGATGTAGAGCGCCACGAGCGAGCCGAACGGGTTGTCGTTCTGCTTGGCCAGGTAGACCGAGCCGGTCAGCGGCTGGTCGACGAGTGGCGAGACGACCGAGACCGAGCCGACCTTCGACGCCTCCGGGCAGGTGACGACGCTGTCGGTTCTGTAGCCGAACTGGGCCGGCAGGCAGGCCGCCAGGCCGTTGGCCGACGACGGCGAGAGCGTCATCCCCTCCGGCAGCGTGACCTCGACCGATCTGACGTGCGCGGTCGCCCGGCCGTCGGGATGGGTCCCCTGCGGCACGTCGATCGTCACGTCGAGGCCGGTCGGCCCGCCGGCCTCACGCTGCGTCGGCGTGGCGGTCAGCGTCGGGTTGAACGTCAACGTGGAGCAGTTCTCGCCGATCTGGTTTCTCGACGTGGCGGTGAAGACTCTGTCGCCGTCCTCATACGACCAGGCGCGGAGCGTGGTCACCGGCTCCTCGGCGCAGGCGGTGCCGTTGGACATGAAGGGCCGCCGCTCGGCGCCGCTCCCGTTGTGGTCGGCGGGGATGCCCCACAACGTCATCGTGTTGCGGATCAGCGCCGTGCCGTACGGAAGGTCGTCGACGATCGCGGTCAACCCGCCGTTGGGACGCACCTTGATGCGCACGAACGAGCGGACGGTGCCGAGCGAGATGTCGATGCCGAGCAACGCCGGCTCGTGGTTTGACGGCTCGATGTTGTAGACGCCCGAGACGACCTCGTCGGGTCTTCTGGACGCGAGCGTGAGCACCGCTTCCCCGACCTTGGAGGCGGCAGGGCAGCCGAGCGCGCGGAACTGCTCGCGCGTGCAGCGTGGGAACTTCGTCGGGTCGCCGACGAGGCCGAGCGGGAGGTCGATCTCGATCCGGCGGGCGTGACCGTCGGGGACCATGCCGTCGAGCGGGTCCTCGCCGGCGTCCGAGAAGGCGAAGCTCGTCGAGACGTCGGCGTGCGCGCCCGCCTCGTACATCGTCGCGAAGGTCGTGAACGACTCGATTCTGAAGTCGGCGCTCGCCGGTGCGGCCGCGAGCGCCAGCAGCGCGGCGAGCGCGACGACCACCGCCGCCAGCGATCTGATGCGGTGGCGCACCTGCCTCCGGTCCATCGGGGTCACCTCGGCGATCTCCTCCTTGGTCGCGTTGCGCATGCGGGGCGTCGGGCTAGCCACGGAGCACCACCGCCCGACTGACCGACGCCTCGGAGGCGGAGAAGGTGACGGTGATCGTGACCCGCAGCCGCTTGCCGGCTCTGAGCGTCGCCCGGGCGCGTCTGGAGAGCGTCAGCGGCAACCGGACGGTGCCCTTGCCGCCAGCGCGCCGCCAGCCGCCCGCGACGGTCACCGTCCGTCGGCCGATTCTCGCCGTCGCCTTCGCGGCCACCATGCCGCGCTCGCTGACGTTCACGCGGATCGTCGTCCGCCCGTTGCGGGCGAACGCCTTGCGCTGTCTGGCGTTGAGCGGCAGCAGACGGTGGGCCGGCTCGGCCGGGACGGGGTCGTCGACGTCGCCGCTGCCCTCGAAGCGGGCGCTGGCGCCGTCCGGAAGGGGCGGCGCGACCGGCAGACCACCCTGGCAGGCGTCGCCGACGCAGGGCCGCGGGACCGGCGGGAGCGCGAAGCCGCCGCCGACGCGCGCCGCGTACAGGTCGCGGGTCGCGTTGACGTCCTGCGGCAGGACCGGCTCGGCGGTGACGAAGAAGACCGTCGAGCCGTCGGCCGAGCTGTCCATGTACAGCGCGTCGTAGTGGGCGTCGCCCGGCGGCGAGACGAGCGTCACGCCGGTCTCGGCGTTCCACGCGTAGACGTCGACGTATCCGCCGTCGGTGTCCTCGGGCACGAGCGAGGCGCTCGAGTCGAAGAAGACCGTCTCGCCGTCGTCGGTCACGGCGCGGCCGGTGATCGCGTCCTCGCTGAGCGCGTTGTCGAACGACGTCGGCGCGGCGCCGAGGTAGGCGGCGCCGGGGGCGCCGCCGGCCGAGAGCAGCGTCAGCCCGTCGCCGGCCGTCCAGCGGTAGACGTCGGGGTCGTCGTCTCTGTCCTCGTCAGGAAGGGCCGGCGCCTCCGTCGTGAAGTCGATCCGCGACCCGTCCCGCGAGATCCGCAGCGAGCGCTGGGCGACCGCGCTCGCAGCGACGCGACGCGGCAGCGTGACGTCCGAGGCGCCGAGCGAGGAGACGAACAGGGTCTCTTCGCCGCGACGGACGTAGAGGCTCTGGCCGTCGCCGTCGTCGTCGTCTTGGTCTTCGGCGACGAGCGGCATGTCGGTCGAGAAGAAGACCGAGCTGCCGTCCGCCGACATGCCGATGCCGCGGACCGCTCTGGTGCCGTTGTCGACCGGGCCGGTCGAGGCCCGCTCCAGCGTGTCGGTCGAGAGCGTGTAGCAGTAGACGTCGTCGGCGTTGTCCTCGTCGCCGTCGAGCAGTCTCGTTCTCGTCACGAAGCAGGCCTTGTCGCCGTCTTCGGAGAAGGCGAACGCGGTCGCCGCGGAGTCGGCGCCGGGGGCGAGCGTCCGGCGGTTGACCGAGATCAGCGTGACCGTCCCGTCCTCGTCCCAGCGGTAGACGTCGGAGACCGAGTCGACGTCGGTCGGGTCGAGTCTCGACGTGGTGCGGAAGTAGACGTACGAGGCGTCGGGCGCCATCGCGCCGGGAAGCGCCTTGCGCCCGGCCGTCTGGGCGTCGGCGACCGTCGTGGTCCCCGGGGTCACGAGCGTCGGGACGCCGTCGGTGACGAGGTAGAGGTCGTCGAGCGTGTCGACGTCCTCGGCGACCATGCTGATCGGCGTCGTCACGAGGACGGTCCGCAGGTCGGGCGTCGCGGCGACGGCGTTGCGGGTGTTGACGCCGGTGCGCGGGCCGGGCGTCATCCAGGTCAGCGTGCGGCTCCCGTCGGGCGCTCTGACGCGCAGGTACGGGTCGTTGGAGTGGGCGAAGTCGTCGGCGGGGTCGATCCGGTTCTCCGTCTGGATCAGCTGCCGCAGCCCGTCGTCGGTCGAGAAGGTCACCCGCGAGCCGATCGTCCCCGGCTCGTCGGAGGAGTCGGTCGACCATTCCGTCGACCAGCCGTCCGCGCCGCGGCGGGCCGTGTAGCTGTCGAGCGTCGGGAACGGCCCGTTCGGGATCGCGCCGGCCAGGCTTTCGGCCGACGTGAAGACGACCAGGTCGCCGGAGGCCGTCGTGAAGCCGGCCGTCGTCTCGACGTCGGCGAGGCTGTCGACCGGCGTCACCAGCTCGAATGCCCGCTCGGCCGCGTGCGCGGGACCGCCCGGCCACGCGAGGGTCGCCAGCGCGCAGCTCGCGGCCAGCGCGCCGCGCGCAACTCGTCTCCTCAACAAGACACCGCTCCTCTCCATCCCACACCGTCCTCTGAACATTCGGCAGCGCCGTCCGCGTGAGCGGCCGACATCGCCTTCGGACACCGGCCTCTCCCTGCGACCCCATTGCCGGCGTCGGCCCCAAACGTCGCGGCCTCTCGGCGATGGTAAACGCCCACGTTTCAGACTGTCAAGCGACCACCGAGACAGCTAAAGCGCCGACCAGTGATCGACGTCTTCTCGACCAAATGCAGACCGGGACCAGACGAACGTCCGGCCCCGGTCACATCACAACTTACGACGCCGCCAAACGTCAGCGACAGTTACTGCAGATTGAACTCAGACGGTCAGGTCACCCGTGACGCCGACGCTGCTCGGGCACAGTATCCCGCCACTGACCTTGGGCAGTCTGGTGGTGGTTCTGAGCAGGAGCGTGCCGGCGTTGTAGGTGAACGGGACCGCACCGGCGTATAGGCAGCTGCTGCCGAGCACGACCGATAGCGCTCTGACGTTGATGACGCCGCTGACTAGGTCGCTGTTCCAGCTGATCGTCCAGCTCGGTAGCGCCGTCGGCTCGCCGGCGATGCCGTCGCAGTCGTAGAAGTCTATGCTCGAGATCGTCAGATCGACGCCGGAAGCATCGATGGAACAGGCAGTCCCGCCGAGCCCGCCGTCGAGAGCAATGCTGCCGGTCGCCGAGAAGGCGCCTCTGATCGGCGGGTTGGTTGCGAAGGCGCTCGACGACGCGAACGCGACCGCCAGGAGCGAGAGAACGGCAGCGATCAGGCCGCCCTTCAAGAGCTTCATGCTGTCTCCCTACTTCGTTTGATTTGACACGTCGCCACGGCGGGTCAGACCGCGGCACCCCGGCTCCAACCGGGTCACTTCGGCACACCCGCATCGCCGCGGGCGCGCAGACTGGCATTGATTGGGTGGCCACTCCTCAACCGGCCAGCCCGAGGCGAGCTTCACTGACACCGCTTAACTAAGCCCTGAACTGCCTCCTCAGTGAACGGGTGCGACCTTCGACCCGTCGCCCCGCGTGACGACGGTAACAGACGGCCGACGCGCCATGCAACCGAAAACCATTCAGCCGTTCGGTGCCAATCCAGTTTGACTCCATACGCCATTTCAAGACGTCACATCGGACAGCGAGAACGGCCCCTGAGATCGTTGTGTTTTCACCCTCTCGCGCGAAGGCATGCGCGTGAGTTGTAGGAGCCCTATGAAGTCGCGCGAAGAGGGCGTCTCGGGGGACTGGGAAAGAACGTCCGATCGGACCCCCTCCGATCGGATGGGTGGTGCGCTGACGTCGGCGACCGTCGCGGGCGCGGCGTCAGCTCTTGGCGGCCGGCTCGCGCGCGGCGCGCTTGCCCGCCGCTCTGAAGCCCGGCAGCACGAAGGCGACCCGAGCGCCGCCCTCGGGCGAGCTGCCGGCGTAGATGCGGCCGCCGTGGGCCTCGACGATCGCGCGCGCGATCGCCAGGCCGAGGCCGGCGCCGCCGGTCCGCCGCGCGCGGGCGCTGTCGGTGCGATGGAAGCGGTCGAAGACGCGGTCGCGCTGGTCGGCCGGGATGCCCGGGCCGTCGTCCTCGATCGCGAACTCGAGCCGGCCGCGGCCGGCCGCTCTCACGGTCAGCCGCACCAGGCCGTCGGGCCCGGTGTGCTCGACGGCGTTGCGGGCGAGGTTGCGGACGACCTGGGCGATGCGGTCCTCGTCGGCGACGAGGCGGCCGGCCGGCACGTCGCCGAGCTCGAAGCGGCGGTCGGCGGTCAGCGTCAGCGCGTCGAACAGCTCGGTCACGAACGGGGCGAGATCGAGCGGCGCCGGGCGCACCAGCTCACCCTCGTCGGCGCGCGCGAGCAGCAGCAGGTCCTCGACCAGGCGCTCCATCCGCAGCACCTCGGTGCGCACCACCTCGTCGACGTGGCGGACGTCTTCGGGGCTGACGTCGGTCTGGCGGGCGAGCACCTCCAGCTGGCCGCGGATCACCGTCAGCGGCGTGCGCAGCTCGTGCGACGCGTCGGCGACGAAGCCGCGCTGGCGGGCGAAGGCGTTCTCCAGCCGGTCGAGCATGCGGTCGAAGGCGTCGGCGAGCACGCGCACCTCGTCCTGCGGACCGGTCGAGCCGATCCGCTTGGAGAGGTCGCCGGCGGTCACCTCGGCCGCGGTGCCGGCCATCCTGCGCAGCGGACGCGAGAGGCGCGTCGCGAAGGCGAAGCCGAGCAGGATCGCGGCGACCAGCGTCGCGGTGCCGGCAAACAGGAAGGTGCGCGCGACGCCTGACTGCGCGCGCCCGACCGCCGCCGCCGACTCGCCGACGCCGATCTCGGCGACCATCCTCCCGCCGCGCTCGACCTTGACGACGTACAGCCGCAGCGGCTCGTCGTTGACGCGCACCGTCGAGAAGCCGACGTCGGCCGTCCGCAGCGCGCGCGCCTCGTCGCTCTCGCGACGCGGGCCGAGGAACTCGCGGTCGAGCCGCGGGTCGCCCTCCTCGGCGTTGAGCTCCGGCAGGTTGGAGATGTTGCCGGCGCCTCTGATGCGCACGACGAACAGCCGCGCCGAAAGGCCGAACGAGCGCCGCTCGTCGACGTACTCGGAGGCTGCCTCGGCGATCTTCTTCGGCTTCGCGTCGTACTGCGGCAGACGGGCGTCGACCGCCTGCGCGTCGGTGACGAGGTCCTCGTCGATCTGGTTGCGGACCTGGGTCCCGGTGCCGCGGTAGGTGGCGACGAAGGCCGTCCCCAGCGCGACGACGAGGATCAGCGAGATCGACAGCGCCAGTCGGGCGCGGAGGCCGCGGAGCCAGCGCCAGCGAGTCGGGAGACTGGCGGGGCCGCGGACGCTCATGGCCGTGTCGTGAGCCGGTAGCCGACCGACCGCAGCGTGTCGATCGGCGCCGGCCTGCCGGGCAGCTCGAGCTTGCGCCGCAGGTAGCGGATGTAGACCTCGACGACGTTGGTGCCGGGGTCGAAGTCGTAGCCCCAGACCGCCGACAGGATCTGCTGGCGCGACAGCGCCTGGTCGGGGTGGCGCAGGAAGTAGGCGAGCAGGTCGAACTCGCGCGCCGACAGCCGCA
>Ga0164243_10011598_pt1 | contig 12556 bp, 13 predicted proteins | sample OricompcompostOP_FD_108781 | JGI IMG/M metagenome (GOLD analysis project Ga0164243, IMG submission 108781) | Organic Plus compost microbial communities from Emeryville, California, USA - Original compost - Organic plus compost (OP) | ecosystem: Engineered > Solid waste > Mixed feedstock >...
GCAACCAGTCCGTGCTCGCCTTCCGGCGCGAGCACGAGGGCGAGGTGCTGCTGTGCGTCCTGAACCTCTCCCGCTTCCCGCAGCCCACCGAGCTCGACCTCTCCGGACACGCCGGCCGCACCCCGGTCGAGCTGCTCGGCGGCGTGGCATTCCCGAAGATCACCGACGCCCCCTACCCCCTCACCTTGGGCGGACACGGCTACTACTGGCTGCGCCTCACCTGAGGCTAGACTCCGCGCCGGAGGAAGAGTCGATGCAGTTGGCACACCCGCCCGCCGACCGGCTGGGCGCCACCGCGGTGCTCGTGCGCGCCCTGCTGCTGGCCACGGTGATCCTCTCCTGCGCCGCGTTCTCCCACGTGCTGGCCGACGGCCTGCTGCCGTCCACGAGCGGCCTGGCCTGGCTGCTGCTGGGCACCACGCTCGCGGTCCGCTCGTTCCTGCGCCGTCCCGCCGGCAGGGCCCGACTGCTCGCCCTGGTGGTCGGCGGCCAAGCCGTGCTCCACCTGTTCCTGAGCGCCATGGCCGGCCACGGCGTGAGTCGTACCGAGGGCGCCCCGGCACCGCCGCTGCCCGCGGCGACCGGCGGCAGCCTCGCCGACCAGTACGCCGCGCGCCAGGACGCGCTCGCCGCCGCCACCGGCCACACCTCGCTCGACCCGTCGTCGCTGATCGCGCATCAATGGGAGCACCTGGTCGACACCGGTCCGCTCATGGTGCTCGCGCACACGGCGGCGGCCGTAGCGGTCGCCCTCTGGCTGGCGTCCGGCGAACGCGCGCTGGCCACCCTGATCGCGCTGAGCGCCGAGCGCGTCGCCGCCGCGTCCCCGCGCGCGGCCGGGCACCTGCTCGCCCTGGCGAACGCCCTGCTCGCCGCACCTCTCCGGCTCCGCGCCGAGCTGCGCCGTACGGCGGCACGTCGGGTGGCGCCGACACACCAGGCCTTCGCCCACCGCGTCGTCTCCCACCGAGGCCCACCGGCGCTCCTCCGCCTCCGACCCGACCTTTCCACGCGCTGACCCTCCGCGGCAGCGCGATCCCGCCTGCCCTGAGGAGCACGCACCATGAGTTCAACCCTGCCCATTCGCACCACCCTCGCCGCCGTCTTGGTCACGGCGCTCGCCGGCCTCGCCGCCTGCGGCGACGACAGCACCGCCTCCGAGCCGAACGACGACGCCACCAGCGCCGTCGCGGCGAGCGTCTCGGTCTCCGAGCCGTGGGCCCGTGGCACCGTCGGCAGCACCGACCCCACGATGAGCGCCGCGTTCATGCTGTTGGAGAACCCCAGCGACGAGGACATCACGCTCGAGACCGCCAGCAGCGACGTCGCCGGCCGCACCGAGCTGCACGAGATGGCCATGAAGGACGGCCAGATGGTCATGCAGCGCACCGAAGGCGGCATCACCATCGAAGCCGGCAAGGACATGCTCCTGCAGCCCGGCGGCTACCACGTCATGCTCATGGACCTGAAGCGGGAGCTCGCCCCCGGCGAGGAGATCGAGATCGAGCTCGGCTTCTCCGACGGCAGCTCCGTGACGGTCACGGTGCCGGTGAAGGAGTTCACCGAGGAGGAGGGCCACTACCACGAGCCGGGCACTCCCGAGCACACCCACGGCGGCGACGACAAGGTCGTGAAGCCGACCGACGGAGCTGACGAGGGCGACAGCCACGAGGGGCACGAGCACTGATGGAGCCCCGTGGCATCGGGCGGCGCAGGTTGCTCGGCCACGTGGGCAGCGCGGTGGCTGGGGCGGCACTCGCCGCACCCGCCACCGCGGCACTGCTCGGCTCCGATGCGGAGTCGAGCAGTGCCGCCCCCGGCCCGACCGCGTCGCCAGCACTGATCAGCCCGTACGGCGATCATCAGCCCGGCGTGGCCGCCCCACCTCCGGCGGCCAGCACCATCGTCGCCCTCGACCTGCTCGACGACGTGGACCGGGCGGCCGTCGTCCGGCTGTTGAAGGTGTGGACCACCGACGTGGTGGCACTCGCCGAGGGCCGCGCCGTGCCCGGCGACCCCGCCCGCGACCTCGCCGACGCGGCGCGGCTGACGGTGACCGTGGGGTTCGGACCACGACCGGTGCGACGCCTGGCGCTCGACGTGCCGGAGCTGGTGGCCGTGCCGGCGATGCGGCATGACCGGCTCGAGCCGAGGTGGTGCGGCGGTGACCTCGTGCTCGTGGTGGGTGGCGACGATGCGACCAGCGTCGCCCATGCCGTGCGCACCCTGGTCCGCGACGCTCGGCCCTTCGCGCGGCTCCGGTGGCAGCAGTCGGGCTCGTGGCGCGGCACCGACGGCATCGGGCGAAGGGTGACCGGGCGGAACCTCTTCGCCCAGGTCGACGGATCGGCCAACCCCTCGCCCGGCACCCCACTCTTCGACCGGACGGTCTGGATCCAACGCGGGCCGTGGACCGGCGGCACGACGCTCGTCGTGCGACGGATCCGCATGGACCTGGACGCGTGGGAGCGACTGACCCGGGAGGAGATGGAGGCGTCCATCGGTCGTGATCTCGCGACGGGCGCGCCGCTGACCGGCGGCGACGAGCGCACCGACCTCGATCCCGCGGCGACCGAGGGCGGTCGCCACGTCATCGCCCGAGACGCCCATGCGCTGCGCGCCCACCCGACGCTCAACGGCGGGGCCCGGATCCACCGGCACGGCGCCAACTGGAGCGAGACGGTGACCGACGCCCGGGGCACACGAGTGGAGAGCGGTCTGCTGTTCTCGTCCTACCAGGCCCACGTCGAACGCCAGTTCACCCGGATCCAGCACCGGCTCGACGAGTCCGACGCGCTCAACGAGTGGACCACCGCGATCGGCTCGGCCGAGTTCGCGATCCTGCCCGGGTTCGCCGAGGGTGGCTGGCTCGGGGAGAGCGTGCTCGCGTGATGCCGCGCCGTCTAGGGTGAGCGCGTGGCCTCCTCCGATCTGACCGATGGCACCGTCCGGCTGAGCGACCACCGCCGTACGGGTGACCTGGAGACCTTCACGATCGTGCGCGACGGCGCCGAGGTGGGCAGCGTCGAGTTGCGTCACCTCGGCGCCGGCACGGGCCGGCTGCGGTGGCAGCTCGACGAGCCCCACCGTGGGCGGGGCAGCGCCACGCGCGCCCTGCGTCTGCTCACCGACTGGGCGATGACCGAGACCGGCCAGGGCGGTCGCGGCCTGGGCCGGGTCGAGGCCCGGGTGCCGGCCGACAACGAGTCGGCGCTGCGGGTGGCCACCAGGGCGGGGCTGCGACGCGAGGGCGTCAGCCGACTGGCTCCCGGGCACCAGGCCGAGGCCGAGCTGGTGGTGTTGGCCCGCCTGGCCACCGACCCGCCCCTGAGCGACCCCTCCTCGTTCCGGACCCTGCTCAACTCGTTCCTGCCGCGCAAGCGGGCGATCGGCCAGATGCTCGTGCGCGATCCCCAGGGAAGGGTTCTGATGTGCCACCTCACCTACAAGCGCGACTGGGACCTGCCCGGAGGAGTCGTCGAGGTCGGCGAGTCGCCACGACTCGCGGTCACCCGTGAGCTGGAGGAGGAGCTCGGCCTCGACTTCCCCGCCGGCGAGCTCGTGCTCACCGACTGGCTCCCGCCGTGGGGCGGCTGGGACGACGCGGTGTGCCTGGTCTTCGACGGCGGCGTCCACGATCCGGCCGTCCTGGACGGGGCGCTTCTCGAGGCCCGCGAGATCCGCGAGGTGCGCTTCCTCGACCTCGAGGAGATCCGGGAACGCGCGACCGACTTCACCGCACGCCGCGTCGAGGCGGCACTGGCCGCGCTCGACGGCGGGCCGGGCTACACCGAGTCCGGCCGAGCCTGAGCGCGCCCGAGCTCATCACCCGCGCGCTGGAGCGCAGGCCTCAGAAGAGCGCCGAGGCCAGGTTCTGCCGGCCGCGGATCACCCGCTCGTCGGCGTTGCCGACCGCGGCGAAGAGACCCAGGAGGTGGGTGCGGGCGGCGTCCCGCTCGTCGCCCGACGTACGCCGCACCAGCTCGATGAGCCGGTTGAAGGCGTCGTCGACGTGACCACCGAGCATGTCGAGGTCGGCCACCAGCGTCTGCGCCGCGATGTCGTCGGGGTGGTCCGCGGCCGCCGCCCGGGCGGTGTTGAGGTCGACGCCCTGCGTGCGCTGCAGCACCTTGGCCATGGCCAGGCCCGCGGCGGCCTCGGTATCGGCGGGGTTGGCGTCGACGAGCTTCTGATACTCCGCCACCGCCCGGTCGATGTCGCCGGCCTCCAGAGCGTCCTGGGCCGGCGCGTACCGCGGGTCGCTCGCCGGCCCCTCTTCGCTCTCGCCACGAGAGCGAGGCTGGTGCCGCTCGACGATGCCCTGGGCGGTGAGCTGCTGGGCCAACTGGTTGAAGAGGGTGCGCAGGTCGTCGAGCGACATCGGGCCCGGCATCGGCTGGGTGACCGGGCGGCCGTCGAGCAGCACCATCATCAACGGCACCTGCGGGATCTGCATCGCCTGGGCGATCTGCGGCGCCTTGTCGATGTCGACGAGACCGGCCAGGAAGCGCCCCTCGAACTCGTCGGCCACGGTGACCAGGTCGCTGGCCATGGCCGTGCTCTGGGGCGACTGGGCGGCGGAGTGGAAGAGGAGCACGACCGGCGCCACCCGGGACTCCTCGAGCACCGACTGGAAGTTCTGCTCGTCGATCTCCACGGAGTAGGCGGACCCGAGCCGGTCGCCCGCGGGGGCGCCTGCGGCGGGGCTCGCTGCGGCTCCCGGGGCGGGCTGACCGAATCCGGAGAGGTCGACGGCACCTGGACGCGAGAACGGCTGCTGGCTCATGGGGCCATCTTCCCTGATCGGGGGTGACATCCGTCCAGATGGGTAGGGTCACCGGCGTGACCGACTACTTCGCTGGCCGCTACGAGCTGCTCGAGCAGATCGCCACGGGAGGCATGGGCACGGTGTGGTGTGTGCGCGACCATGCCGACGGCCTGGTGAAGGCAGCAAAGATCCTCGGGCAGTCCGACGCCGGCTCGCTCCTCCGCTTCGTGCGTGAGCAGTCGATGCGCATCGACCACCGTCATGTCGTCACCCCGCAGTCCTGGGCCGGGGTCGACGACCGCGTTCTCTTCACCATGCCGATGGTGCGCGGCGGTTCCGTCGCCGACCTGCTTCGCGATCACGGGCGGCTTCCGGTGCGCTGGGTCGGCGAGCTCCTCGACCAGACCCTCCAGGCTTTGGAGGCCGTGCACGCGGCCGGCATCGTGCACCGCGACGTGAAGCCGGCCAACCTGCTCCTGGAGCCGACCGGAGCCGGCCGGCCGCATGTGCGCCTGACCGACTTCGGCATCGCGGCGCCGGTCGACGAGCCACGGATGACCCGCGCCTCCATGGCGATCGGCACGCCGGGCTATATGGCTCCTGAGCAGTGGCGCGGCGCCGACCCCGATCCCCGCGCCGACCTCTACGCCGTCGCCGCGGTCGGGGTCGAGATGCTCACCGGCGCCCGGCCGCCGAGCGACCCGAATCCGCTCGACGTGGCCGCGCTGCACACGGGCGACGAGCCGACCGACCGGCTGCTCGCCCTGCTCGCCACGGCGCTGGCCGGCGATCCGAACGAGCGTCCGGCATCGGCCAGCGGGTTCCGCGCCCGGTTGGCCGGCCTCGGGCTCGCCACCCTGCCGCCGGCGCCGGACGAGCGCGTGAGCGTCCCGGACCGCTATCCCGGCCTCGCCGGGGCGACACCGTCGGGTCCCGCCCGTGCGTCGGCAACCTCGCTCGCCCCCACCGGTGTGCCGCAGACCCACGTGCTCGCGGCACCCCCGCCACGCGCGCCGGGGCTTCCGCTCGCGGCGATCGTCCTGTTGGTGGTCGGCGCGGTCGCCGTCGTCGGTGGCGCGCTGCTGCTGGTCTGAGCAGCGAGGCCACTCGGTCAGGCGCGGGCGCGGCGAACCTGCAGTGCTCCCACTGCGAGGCATACCAGGCCGCCGGCCACGAGGCCGAGCCCGACGCCCCGGCGCCCGGTGAACCAGTCGCCGTCCTCCTCCGCCGCCGCGGTGTGGCCCGAGGCTGTCGCCGACCAGGTGTCCGGGCCGATCACGAAACCCGCCGCGTCGTCGGCGTACGCCGGAGCCTCGTCCCGCTCCCCCTGCACCTCCACTGTCAGGCGGTAGGGCACCGGCACGTCGTCCGCGTCGTCGCCGTCGTCGCGCACGGAGACGATGATCCAGTGCTCCCCGGGCAGGTAGGCCGAGCCGTTGGAGACGCGATCGAGCCAGGTCACCGGGCCCAGCCCCGTGGTCGCCGTCACGGGCTGCGCGACCGCCTCCGGATCGTCGAACTCGGTGGTCACCACCTCGTCTGTCCCGGACAGGTTGGACGGCAGCGGGTTGCGCAACGGATCGGCGACCGCCACCGCGACCTCCGGGCCGCCGAACAGCATGGTGTCGGTGTCGGGCGGCGCGAGCGGCTCGACGTCGACACGGGCCGCGACGGTCTGTCCCCAGCCGACGGGCGCCCGGAAGAAGTGCGCCTGCCCCGGCTCGAGCGTGGCGCTCACGGTGCCCGAGACGAGCCGGTCGGCGTCGTCGAAGCCCCGCCCCGGCTCGACCTCCTCGGGCTCACCGGGCTCGGGAATCCGGAGCGGCTCGTCGGTGCTCGGCGGCTCCGGGAGCACGCCGTTGTCGGCGTCGTTGGGGTTGGCGAGCGGAGCCTCCTCGACGACCTTGATCCGGATCGGCAGCTCCTCCGACCCGGTCGAGGAGGAGAGGCGGCCGATCTCTATGCGCAATGGCACCGCGGCCAGCATGCACTCGCTGCTCAGGTCGGACTCGGCGACGCTCAGGCGCACCCCGACCGGCACCTGCTCCCAACCCGTCAGCGTCTCGCCCTCGAGGGTCGCGGTGCCGCAGTCGTCGACCCGGGGTGTGCTGGTCGTGATCTCCACGCCGTCCTCGGCCCCGAGCAGGCCGGTCACCGAGAGATGCACGGCGCTGCGGTCGACGGTGCGCCGGTAGACGAACTGGTGGGGGTTCTCGGGTGCCGGCCCGAGGACGTCGCTCCAGAGCCCGGGGGCGAGCGTGACCGGCTCCTCGACGCTCTTGGACACCTCGACCCGAGGCGCCTCGCCCAGCACGTCGCTCTCCTCCTCGGCGGCCGCGGCACCGGTCGGCAGCAGCGCGCCGAGGAGCGTGACCACTGCGAACACGGCGAACGCCGCGGGCGCCGGCCCGCGACGCGATGTCTTCAGCCCCAACACGGCCTGCACCCTACCCACGCCGCGCCGGCCGACACGTGCTCAGTAGTCCCCGGCGGCGCGCCGGACCGGGCGCAGCAGCTCCGAGAGCTCGTGGAGCTGCGCCGCGTCCAGCGCGTCGAGCGCGAACCCGGAGTCCACGAGGTCTCGCGTGGCTGCCTCGACGACGGCACGGCCGCTGTCGGTGATCTGCGCCAGCACCGCCCGCCCGTCGTCGGGGTGCGGCACCCGCGCCACGTGCCCCTGCTCGACCAGCCGCCCGACGATCGAGGTGACGGAGGTCGGGTGCACTTGCAGCCGCTCCCCCATCTTGCCCAGGGGCAGCGCGCCGCGCTGGGTGAAGGAGAGCAGCACCAGGGCCTCGTAGCGCGCGAAGGTCAGGCCGTGCGGCTTCAGGGTCGCATCGAGTCGCGCCTGCACGAGCTGCTGCACCCGCATCAGGGAGGTCACGGCGTGCATCGCGGGCACGCCGGGCCAGCGCAGCGCCCATTGGCGGGCCGCCTCGTCGATCGGATCGAAGGGAAGGGTCATCAGTTCACCTTGGGTCCACGCAGGCCGGAGCGCTGCACCACGCGCTGGATCGCCAGGTCACGCTCGTCGGGCCGGGCGATGTAGCGGATGTCGCGCAGCCCCTGCTCCTGGGCCGCGGATTCGAAGACGAAGTGTCCGAAGCCGAGGATCCGGCCGTGGAGCGGCTTGCTCACCGTGATGTCGAGGATCCGGCTCAGCGGCATCGTCGCGTGCTGCTGGGAGAGCACGCCGTGCACCCGGAAGACCCGCATGTTGGTGATCACGAAGCGGTCGCGGTGGGCCGCCAGCGCCTTCCAGCCGGCGTGACCGAGCAGCCCGGCCGCCACGAGCATCGGCAGCCAGGCGAAGGAGAGGTCGGCGAAGGGCACCCACAGCAGGAGCGCTACCGCCAGCACCACCTCGACGACGGGGAGCACATAGACGATCCAGTGGTGGAGCACCTCGTCGACGATGACCTCGCCCTCGTCGCGCAGCAGGTGCTTGCGGATCTTGGGGTCGGACAGGGTCTGAAGGAGGCCCACAGCTGCCCTACGACAACTCTTCGAGGAAGCGGATCGTCGCGTCGAAGAGCTGCGTCGTCATCGACCAGCCGCCGTCGAACGCCCGACCGGCGAGATCGGCGAGCCCGCTGGGGTCCTGGAACATGTAGAAGCCCAGGAACAGCACGACGACGGCAAGCACGCCCTTCTTGGCGTCCATGTCTTCTCCTCGGTGGTTCCCGTCGGGCAAATGGCGATGCCATTCCTAGCAAATCGGCATGCCCGCTCGCGGGAGGCGCGCCCGACCGCCCGGTCAGGAAGGATCGGCAAGGCGGCGGAGCTCGTCGGCAGCGGTGTAGGGATCCGACTCCCCGGCCGCCACGCGCGCAGCCAGGTCGGCCAACGTGCGCCCCTTGGTCAGACCGGCCCAGGCCCGGCGCAGGTCGGCGACGGCGATGGCCTCGATCTCCTCCTCCGCCCGGCGCTGCCGCCGGAGGTCGAGCTCCCCGCTGCCCACCAGCCACTCCCGGTGTCGGGTGAGGGTCTCGGCCACCTCGGCCACCCCACCGCCGTCGTGCGCGGTGGTCATCAGCACGGGCCGCGGCCACGACTCCTCGCCGCGCTCGGCGAGCGCAAGCGCGTTGCGCAACTCGCGGCGCACCCGGTTGGCCCCCTCGCGGTCGGCCTTGTTGACCACGTAGACGTCGCCCACCTCGAGGATGCCCGCCTTGGCGGCCTGGATGCCGTCCCCCATGCCGGGCGCCAGCAGCACCATCGTGGTGTCGGCGAGACCGGCGATCTCGACCTCGCTCTGACCGACCCCGACCGTCTCCACGAGCACCACGTCGTAGCCGGCTGCGTCGAGCACCCGGATCGCCTGCGGGGTCGCCCACGACAGGCCGCCCAGGTGGCCGCGCGAGGCCATCGACCGGATGAAGACGCCGCGGTCGGTGGCGTGCTCCGACATCCGCACACGGTCGCCGAGGAGCGCTCCCCCGGAGAAGGGTGAAGACGGGTCCACCGCGAGTACGCCGACCCGCAGCTCCCGCCTGCGCAGCTCGGTGACGAGCGCACTGGTCGACGTCGACTTCCCGACGCCCGGGGCCCCGGTGATGCCGACCACGTGAGCCCGCCCGGCCAGCGGGGCGAGGAGGGTCATCACCTCGCGGAGGAGCGGCGAGGCGTCCTCGACGAGGGTGATCAGCCGGCCGACGGAGCGGGGATCACCGGCACGCGCCTGTGCGACGAGCTCGGGGGCCGAGGGCGCCACACGGCGCCCGCGACCCCCGACCGTCGGGTCCTGGTGGATCACGTCAGGTGAGCCGCCCTCAGGCCTTCGGCACGCGGACGATCAGGGCGTCACCCTGGCCACCGCCGCCGCACAGGGCGGCCGCGCCGACGCCTCCGCCGCGACGCTTCAGCTCGAGGGCGAGGTGGAGCACGATCCGGGCCCCGGACATGCCGACCGGGTGACCGATCGCGATGGCGCCGCCGTTGACGTTGACCTTGTCCTCGGAGATGCCCAGCTCACGGGCGGACTCGATGCCGACCGCCGCGAATGCCTCGTTGAGCTCGAACAGGTCGATGTCGGAGACCGCGATGCCCTCCTTCTCCGCCGCCTTGACGACTGCACGCGCCGGCTGGAGCTGAAGGGTCGAGTCGGGGCCGGCGACCTGGCCGGAGGCGCCGATCTCCGCGAGCCACTCCAGGCCCAGCTCCTCGGCCTTCGCCTTGCTCATGACCACCACGGCGCAGGCGCCGTCGGAGATCTGCGAGGAGGATCCGGCGGTGATGGTGCCGTCCTTGGCGAAGGCCGGGCGCAGGCCGGCGAGCGACTCCGCCGTGGTGTCGCCGCGGACGCCCTCGTCGGCGGAGACGACCACGTCACCGCGGCGGGAGGAGATGGTGACCGGCACGATCTCGTCGTCGAAGACGCCGTTCTTCTGGGCGGCGGCGGCCAGCTGGTGGCTGCGGGCAGAGAACGCGTCCTGCTCCTCGCGGCTCAGGTTGCCGCCCGCGGCGTTGCACTGCTCGGTCAGGTTGCCCATCGCCTGGTGGGTGAACTGGTCGTAGAGGGCGTCGTAGGCCATCGAGTCGACCAGCGTGGTGTCGCCGTACTTGAAGCCCTCGCGGGACTTCGGCAGCAGGTGCGGAGCCTGGGTCATCGACTCCATACCGCCGGCGACGACGATCTCGTGCTCTCCCGCGCGGATCAGCTGGTCGGCCAGCGCGATGGCGTTGATGCCGGAGAGGCACACCTTGTTGATGGTGAGCGCGGGGACGTCCATCGGGATGCCGCCCTTGACGGCGGCCTGGCGGGCGGTGATCTGACCGGCACCGGCCTGGATGACGTGACCCATGACGACGTAGTCGACCTGCTCACCGGAGACGCCTGCCTTCTCCAGGGCGCCCTTGATGGCCACGCCGCCGAGGTCGGCGGCCGACAGGTCCTTGAGCCCACCGAGGAGGCGGCCTACGGGGGTGCGCGCCCCGGCGACGATGACGGATCCGGACATGGTTCCTCCTGGAGGCAGAAGAGTTGACGCAAGCGAGGTTACCCATTGTTCACCCCGGCCGGGGATGTCGATCAGATCACACAGGTTGGCACGCGCCAGCTCCAGGCACCAGCATGGCGCCCATGACTGCGCCCCTTTCCGTGCCCGAGCACCTGTTCATCGCCATCGATCACGTCGGCATCGCCGTCCCCGACCTGGACGAGGCCATCGCCTTCTACCGCGACAACTTCTCCATGACGGTGCGCCACCAGGAGGTCAACGAGGCCCAGGGCGTGCGCGAGGCGATGGTCGGGGTCGGCGACACCGACTCCTGCATCCAGCTGCTCGCACCGCTCACCCCGGACTCCACGATCGGCAAGTTCCTCGAGCGCAGCGGCCCCGGCCTGCAGCAGCTGGCCTACCGGGTCACCGACCTCGAGGAGGTCTCCGCGATCCTGCGCGAGCGGGGCCTGCGTCTGCTCTACGACGAGCCCCGGCGCGGCACCGCCAACTCGCGGATCAACTTCGTGCACCCCAAGGACGCCGGCGGCGTGCTGGTCGAGCTGGTGGAGCCCGCCGCCGACGGCGGTCACTGAGCCTGCGCCGAGGCGCGTCACGCCCCGCCGAATCCACTGATCCCCAGGGTCCGCCGGGTGCGTGACGCGGTTCACGTGCCACGCGAGGGCACCTGCGACTACATTCTGCGGTTACCAGCCGTTAACACCGCCGGCCCCCGGGCCGAGGAGGAGACACCGTGCAGCACATTCTCGACGCGATCACTGCCGAGGACGCGACCACCCAGGACTTCGCCGCCCTCGACCTGCCGGAGTCCTACCGCGCCGTCACGGTGCACAAGGACGAGGTCGACATGTTCGAGGGCGTCCCCTCCAAGGAGAAGGACCCCCGGAAGTCCCTGCATCTCGACGAGGTGCCCCTGCCCGAGCTCGGCCCGGGCGAGGCCTTCGTCGCGGTGATGGCCTCCGCCATCAACTACAACACCGTCTGGACCTCGATCTTCGAGCCGGTCTCCACCTTCGGCTTCCTCGAGCGCTACGGCCGCGAGTCCGACCTCGCCAAGCGCCACGACCTCCCCTACCACATCGTCGGCTCCGACCTGTCCGGCGTCGTGCTCAAGGTCGGTCCCGGTGTCACGAAGTGGAAGCCGGGCGACCGGGTCGTGGCGCACTGCCTGTCGGTGGAGCTGGAGTCGCCCGACGGCCACAACGACACGATGCTCGACTCCTCCCAACGCATCTGGGGCTTCGAGACCAACTTCGGCGGCCTCGCCGACGTCGCCATGGTCAAGGCCAACCAGCTCATGCCGAAGCCCGAGCACCTCACCTGGGAGGAAGCCGCCTCCCCCGGCCTGGTCAACTGCACCGCCTACCGCCAGCTCGTCTCCGCCAACGGCGGCAACATGAAGCAGGGCGACAACGTGCTGATCTGGGGCGCCTCCGGTGGCCTCGGCGGCTTCGCGACCCAGTACGCCCTCAACGGCGGCGCCAACCCGATCTGCGTCGTCTCCAACGAGGAGAAGGCACAGATCGTGCGCAGCATGGGCGCCGACAAGGTGATCAACCGCTCGGAGATGGACTTCAAGTTCTGGAACGAGGAGGGCACCGAGCAGAACCCCAAGGAGTGGCTGCGGCTCGGCAAGGCCATCCGCGAGCTCACCGGCGGCGAGGACATCGACATCGTCTTCGAGCACCCCGGTCGCGAGACGTTCGGCGCCAGCGTCTTCGTCACCCGCAAGGGCGGCACCATCACCACCTGCGCCTCCACGACCGGCTACATGCACGAGTACGACAACCGCTACCTGTGGATGAACCTCAAGCGGATCATCTCCAGC
>Ga0164243_10011599_pt1 | contig 12556 bp, 13 predicted proteins | sample OricompcompostOP_FD_108781 | JGI IMG/M metagenome (GOLD analysis project Ga0164243, IMG submission 108781) | Organic Plus compost microbial communities from Emeryville, California, USA - Original compost - Organic plus compost (OP) | ecosystem: Engineered > Solid waste > Mixed feedstock >...
AACACCGTCAACGTGGCGGTGGTGCTGCTGGTCTGCGAGAACTGAAGGTCGCGGATCCCGCCGCCCGTGTAGTCCTCGCCGACGTAGAGGCCGGCTTCCGGGAGCGATGTGATCGACATCGTGATCACCCCGGTTGGGAACTGGCTGATGCTCGCATCTGCGCTCACATTCAGCGCCGAGGGCACCACCGAAAGGGAAACGCCCGGCGGTGCAGTCGGCGTCCGCTGCGCAATCCGGCGCCGGGATTGTACGCGTCCGCCGTGACTACAGCATGTTTTCCTGGTGGAGCCTGCCGCGCCACAGCTCGTAGATTATGTTCGCTCCTGCGAGCATCGGCCCAAAGGTGAGCCAGCAAACGATCAGCCACGCCATCGGATCCGTACTCCCAGAGCGATGAGTCACCGCCCACACGCAGGCCGGCAGCATCGCGAGCTCTCCAAGGACAAGCATGACCACGACGAACGGCCTGTATCGGAATTGAACACCCAACAATCCCCATAGAAGACCCGCCGTTCCGATGATGCTCAGAGGAGACAGCACCTGGGCCCATCCCCTCAGCAACGGCAGAAACAGCGTGGCCGCAAATGCCATGCATGCCGCGGGAATGACGCCGCAGCATGCGCTCAGAAGCGGATGCCTGATCTCGACGTACGCCTTCATGAGCAGCTCTCGGGAACGAGCGTCGAAGCCGATTCACGCACGCTCACCAGCCGCACCTGCATGTCGCGAATCACGATCTTATGCATCGCGCTCACGACGAACGCGATGCACGCATGAGGAATGAGCGTGGCCGCCCCGCGGCGCACATAGCGCGTCAGCATGTGCACGGAGCTGGTGCCGTCTTCGTGCGCCTCGATCTCGATCGTGCCGCCTTTGAGCAGGATGCGGCCGGCGTAGCGGATGGTCTGCTCGATGATGTCGAAGTCGATACGCTTGCCGTCCTCGATCCGCATGATTCGCTTCGCGAGGTAACCGCCGTCGCTGTACATGCAGCGCGATACGTCGCCGACGCGGCGATACTCGCCCGTCGTTCTTTGCGGCACCGGCAATGCGGCGCGCAGCAACAGCGAGGGCTTCGTTTCGATGTGCTCGTAGAAGCACACCTTCTCCCATGCGCGCTGTGCCGCGCATGAGAGGCGGCCCGACGTGCATACCACATGAATCTTCTCGCTCATGATGCTGACCTCTGGGTGGGACGGACGATGGGCTCGCTGCGCGTCGGGATCACGGCGCTGAACAGCGCCATGCAGCCGATCGGCTCGACGCGGCAGTGAATGAATCGGGAAGCCAGCTCGCGCTCGAGATCGCGGAGGCGATCGTTCGCGTTGTCGACGACACGCAAACGATTGAGGAGCCGATGCACGACGCGGCTGCGCGCGTGGAACGGCACGTCGTCGCTGACGAGGGTGTAGCCGAAAACTTTTGCGCCCGGCGCGCCGAGCGCGGCCGCGTTGTCGAAGACCTTGCCTTTGTCGCGCAGATCGCCGGCAAGACAATGCAGGATGCCGCCGAGCGCGATCGAATCGAATGCGGCGCCCGGAATCTCGATCGGCTGCAAGACGTCGCGAACGTACGTCTCGGGTCGATAGCGAGCGAGGCGCCGCGCGGTGTATTCGAGGCAGTTGGCCCGCAGATCGATCAGCGCGAGCCTTGGCCGGGGCGAGCTGAACCCGCAGCGGTCCAGGCAATAGCCCGTGCCGACCCCGATATCCGCGTGATTGGACGTAACGTGCTCACGGTAGAGCTCGATGAGATCGCCGGGCCGGCAACCCCAGACGTGCTGCAGCAGGCCGTGCATGACCAATGGGTCGTAGGCGCACAGGCCGAGCCTCGAGTACGCCTTGATCGAATCCGGAATCCGCTGGGTCGAGCGCATGTCTCGGTTGGGAATGACGCGGCAAGATCGCCGCGGCCGAGACTCGGGCGCACCGGCCTGCGCCCGCTTCCTCACTGATCAATGCGGATCAAAAATTTTTGACCGCTGTTGCGGATCAATCAGTTAGCGCTTTACAGAAAGATCATTCAGGAGCCGGGGAACGGCTTCGCCCGGCGCTCGATACCTGCTTGCGATAGTCACCGGGCGATTGACCCGTCACTTCCTTGAAGGCCGCGTAGAAGGCGGACTGCGAACGAAAGCCGGTGTCCATGCTGATCGACAGGATCGACTGACCGGGCGCGGCGATGAGTAAAGCCTTGGCCGCGTTCACCCGGCATTCGCGCACGTATCTCGAGAACCCCATTCCGAGCCGCGAGTTGACGAGCTCGGAAAGCTGGTGGCTCGACAGGCCGAGCTCGGCGGCCAGCGACGACAGGCTGAGGTTCTCGTTCTGATACGCCTTCGCTTCGCTCATCAGCCGATCGAGCTTCTTGAGACACGCATCGACATCGACGTCGCGCAGGGTCGAGGTGCCGTATTTCGCGCGCGCCGCTTCGGACATCTCGCCGATGAGGTTCGGGTTCGCGACGAGGGCGGCGATCATGATCGCCAGCGCAAGCCCGATCGCATGGTCATAGAGGACATAGAAATAGACATCATCGATGTACGGCAGCGCAAACCCGAGCCCGAGCACGATCACGGCGAGCACGGACATCACGACGAAGTAAAAGAACTCGAACCGGAACTGCTTGCGCTGCTCGCGCAGGCCGTACACGAGATAGCCCAGCCAGAGCGAGTATCCCGCGCCGAACAAGAACAGGATCGGCAGCGCAATCGTCAGCGGCACGACGAACAACAGCAGGATCGGAAACAAGTGCAGGAGCTGCAGCGGACGGAACGGCTCGGTCGGCAGGATCGCCCAGCGCCCGAAGAAATAAAACGTCGAGGGCGCGACGAACAAGGCCAGCCGATAGTAGAACGCCGCGAACGGCTCGGCTCCGCCGTGAAAGTACTGCAGATGCGCGACTTGAATCGCCGTGAGCGCCGTCAGCAGCGCACCGCATGAGCTCACTGAATGAACCGACTTGCCGGGAACGTCGATGAGCAGCGCGTACGTCAAGAACAGCAACACGGCGCTGATGACGGAAAAGCCGGCGACAGCGATGTTCGTCAGATCGAGCAGCGAATAGCTCATCGAATGATGCTGGCGTGAATTCTTGATGTTGCCGCGATTCTCTCAGACGGCGACCACGCTACGACACACCTGTCCACCGGCGAGCACACCCCTGACACGAGCACCTGCCGAAGGATCAGCAGCTTACGCGCAGCGATAGCCTGGTATGGCGCTTGCTCTCTCGACCGGCGCGCCACTTCATCGGCGCATCACGACACGGGAGCATCGAGATCATGCACATCAAGCTACATCGGATCGGCTGCGCACTCGCGTTGATGGCGGCGTCAGGGCTGCTCACGCCCGCTCACGCCGACGAAGACTCCGGCTGGTATCTCGGCGCCGGCATCGGTCACGTCGACTATGCCGACAAGGGCACCGTCAGGATCGCCGGCGAAACATTCACTGCGACCGAGCGATCGGACTCGGACGATCCTTCCTCTTCGATCTCGTTCTGGATCGGCTATCGCTTCAACCGCCATGTCAGCCTGGAAGCCGGTTATCTGGACAACGCGCAAGCCGACTTCACGCTCACGAACGCCGCAGAGGTGCCTCTCGGGACGTTCGTTTTCGCCACCGAAGGCGCAACGCTCGCATTCGTCGGCGGCCTCCCGCTCGGCAAGTGGGAGCCCTATGCCCGACTCGGCGTCTGGTACACGCAAACGGACGTGCGCATCTGGAAGGACGGGGTGCGGCTGTTCGCACATCGCGAGCGCAGCGCCGAGCTGCTCACCTCCCTCGGGCTTGCCTACAACTTCACCGCGCACTGGCGGGCAAGACTCGAGCTCAGCTTCGTGCCCGATGCAGGCGAGCGCACCGGGACGGGAGCATCGAACGTGGGGGTCGCGACGGTCGGCTTCACCTATCGGTTCTAAGGGCATCAGCCCGCGTCGGCGACGCGGGAATGCCACAACCACCTGTCCACAAACGTAGACACTCCTCCGCACGAATCGAAGCGGGCACAGTCTCACCGACCTTGAGGCGTGCGCACGCGGACATGAGCTCGCGGCGGACGGACCGGAGAACGACAATGAAACCCAGGCATGTGATGGCGCTGCTGGCGGCGCTGCCGTTGAGCTGCTTCGGCAAGCCGATCGAGGATCCGAAGCTCCTCACGCAGGACGTGCGCTGCCGCGGCAACCAGGCGACCTCCTGCGAATTCATTCGCAGCCATCTTCATCTCAGCGCGGGCGACGTGCTGAGCGAGGACGAGGTTCGCAACGCCGAGCTGCGCCTTGCTTCGCTGCGCAATTTCGAATCGGTGTCGATTCATCTCGAGAAAGGCACGGCCAGGGATTCGGCCATCGTCGTCATCGACGTCACGGAGGCGAGTCCGATCGCAACCGAGCTGCTCGTCGGCATGTCGGCCCGGCTCGAGTCGATACGCCAGGTCGTCGCGGCCCGCATCGCGCATCAGAACCTGTTCGGCGCGGGCAAGGTCGCCGATATCACCGTCCTCGCGGTCACTCCCTACGGCGGCGATGCCGTGCAAGAAGACTACGACGTGACGCTGCGCTACGCCGATCCGAATCTGTTCGGTTCGGCGAGGTACTTCGCCGTCGCGAGCGTCGGTTGGCAGAACGATCGCCATCGCGACGTGCACGGCAACTTTTCCGATTTCGAAGGCATGCAGCTCGACCTGCGCGTCGGCCGGCGGCTCGGCGATTTTTCGTATGTGACGCTCGGCGTCGCCTATCGGCCCGATGTCGACTGGATTTTCGGCGACTGGAAACGCGACGGCGAGTTCGAGATCACGCAGCGCGGCAGCGATTATGGATTCAACATCATCTATGGCTGGAACTCGGAAGACGATCTCTACTTTCCCACCACGGGCTCGAGCTTTCACATCGGCGCCGGCTGGGATTTCGGCTCTGGCTCGCCCGCGAGCCGCTCGCACATTCAGTATCGCAAGACCTGGCCGCTCGCCCAGGGCCTGTTCGCGGTGAAGATCGGCGGCGGCCCGAGCCCGGAGTACCGAACCTCGTTCGAAGAAAGCCAGCTGCTCGCGCTCAACTATTCGCGAGCGCTGCAAACGAGCGCGAGCCTCAGCCGCGGCCGCTGGTATGTGGAGCCGGGATTCGGCTGGCGCGGACGCAACGCGAAGGGTGACGTCATCTATGAGATCGGTTTCAAGGCAGGCGTGCGGCTCGAGATGTACGGCTGGGGGATCATCGACCTCTACGTCATGGGCAGCCAGGATCCATCGTGATGAAGGGCGTCGCTGCGGTCCTCATGATGCTCTTCGCGATCGCGAGCTCGCCTGCCGCGGAGCTCACGCCGTTTGTCGAAGACGGCGAGCTCGGCGTGCTCGTCACGGGCATGGCATTCCCTGAAAAGCTGAATGCCGATCTCAAAAGCGGGCTCACGAATCGCATCCTGCTTCGCCTCACGCTCGAGCAGGCCGGACGGCGGGCACAACGCGCCGCCGAGATCGCGATCCGATACGACTTGTGGGACGAGCGCTTCACGATCCTCACCCGCCTCGACGGCGCCGTCGTCGACAGCATCACGCGCACGAGCGTGCAGGAAGTGCGCGCCTTCATCGACCGCATCCGCCTGACGCGCCTGTTCAAGGCAGCGGATCTTCCTGCGTCCGATGAGATGACGATGAACGCAGAAGTGCTGCTCAACCCGATCGACCGCGAGCGGATGGAAACCATCAGGAAGTGGGTCGCGGAAAACAGTGCGCGGCCGCCGCTCGATCCCGCCAGCGCCCTCGCGGCGAACGACACATCGCTCGCGAATGCGCTGTTCAACAAGATATTCGAGCAGTACGCGAGCGGCTCGGACCTGGCGGCAATCTGGCAGCAGCGCCTCTCGACGCGGCCCTTCACCTTGGACGGTCTGAATCATGCGAGGCGTTAGGATCGGGCGTTTGCTCTTTCTCACCATCCTCGTGATGGCGGTTGCGCCGCTCGTCGCGGCCTTTCTGCTGCTCGAAGACACGCTGGAGACGAGTCTGAATCTCGGCTTCAACGCGCCTGTCGTGCATGCGCTCGAAGACGCGAGCGCGAATCTGCGCCGCCTGGGAAGGCTCGACGCCGAGAACCGCGACCACTATCGAGCGCAGTTCGAAGCGATCGACGGCCTCACGCAGATCTATTCGAATCCGGCGCTGGTCAAGGACGGGATCGAGCGCTCGCTGAAGATTTATTTCGGGCTCGGCCTCGGCGCGACGCTGCTGCTGTCGATCGCGGTCGCGTCGCTCTTGAGCCGGCGCATCGCGGCGAGCTACCGCAACGCCTTCGACGAGCTGGCACGCCAGCGCGAACGCATGCGCTATCTCGAAGAAATCTCCTCGTGGCAGGAAATGGCGAAGATCCTCGCACACGAGATCAAGAACCCGCTCACGCCGATCGAAGTGCTGGTGACCTCGCTGTCGAAATCGTTCGCGAAGAAAAGCCCCGAGGACTTTCGCGAGCAGCTCGTGCAGACCGAGCGCATGGTCGGCGAGGAGTTGAGCCATCTCAAGAACACGGTGATCAAGTTCAGCGAGTTCGCGCGGCTGCCGCAAGTCACGCTGATCGAGGCAGACCTTCAAGAGGTCGTGCAGCAGCACGTGAATTCGCTGGCGAGCGCGCTCGATGCGGATATCGAGCTGCGCGTGGAATCGCCCGCGAGCGCGCTGCGCGTCGCGCTCGACTCGACACTGTTCCGGCAGGCGATCGCAAACATCCTGCGCAACGGCGTGGAAGCGAACCCCGAGCGGCGCGTGCATTTCGTCGTCACGCTATCCGCACGTGAGAAGCATGCGGACATTCTCATCGAGAACGACGGCGCACCGGTGCCCCTTGCGCTCGCCGCGCGCATCTTCGATCCGTACATTTCCGGCAAGCCGAGCACACAGAACATGGGCCTCGGCCTTGCGATCGTGAAGCGCATCGTCATCGAGCACGGCGGCGAGATCGCGTATGTCGAGCGCAGCGGCCGTCCTGCCTTTCTCATTTCCTTGCCGCAAGTGAGCTAGATGAACGCGCCGCAGCCGACGATTCTGGTGCTCGACGACGAAAAGAACATTCGGCGCTCGATCGAGATCGCGCTCGAGCAGGAAGGCATGCACGTGCTCTCGGCGCATGATGCGGCAGCGGCGCTGCGCATGCTCACCGAGCGCGTCATCGACGCGCTGATTCTGGACATCCGCCTCGGCGAGATCGACGGCCTCGCCTTTTTCCGCAAGCTCCAGTCGGAGGGACTCGCGGTGCCGACGATCTTCATCTCCGGGCACGCCACCTTGAGCGAGGCGGCGCAAGCGGCGCGCATCGGCGGCTTCGATTTTCTGGAGAAGCCGTTCTCGGCGGAAAAGATCCTGATCTGCGTGCAGCGCTGTCTCGAGCACGCCTCACTGCAGCGGCGGCTCGAACGCATCGGCCAGCAGGAGGCGGCGCGTCGAATCGTCGGCGACTCGCCGGTCATTCGCCAGCTCGTCGCGGAAGCGCTGCGGGTCGCGGCGACGCAGGCGAACGTGCTCGTCACTGGCGAAAGCGGCACGGGCAAGGAGCTGATCGCGAACACGATCCATGCGCACAGCGCACGCAAGGACGGACCGTTCATAAAGGTCAACTGCTCCGCGATTCCGGAGAATCTCGTCGAAAGCGAGCTGTTCGGGTACGAGCGCGGCGCCTTCACGGGCGCGAACGGCGCGCGGCGCGGGCTGTTCGAAGCCGCGCATCGCGGCACGGTCTTTCTCGATGAGATCGCGGATCTGTCGCTCGCGGCCCAGGCGAAGATTCTGCGCGTCGTACAGAGCGGCGAAGTACAGAAGCTCGGCTCGGATCGCGCAACGCATGTCGACGTGCGCGTGATCTCGGGGACCCACAAGGATTTGCGCGAGGCCGTGAGCGAGGGCCGCTTTCGCGAAGATTTGTTCTATCGCCTGAGCGTCGTGCCGCTGCGCGTGCCGCCGCTGCGCGAGCACGGCGAGGATATTCCGCTGCTCGTGCGGTTCTTCGTGAAGCAGCTGTGCGCCAAGAACAATCTGCGCGAGAAGGAGATCGACGAGGAAGTCGTCGCCGAGCTCAAGCGCTATACGTGGCCTGGGAATGTGCGCGAGCTCGGCAACGTGATCGAGCGCATGCTCATCATGAGCGGCGAGCGCATCTCGAGCGCCGACTTGCCCGAGGAAATTTCCGAAGCGACCGCGGCGGCGCCGGAGGCGCATGGCGCCTCGACGCTCAAGCAATTCCGCGACAAGGCGGAGCGCGACTTCATTCTGGAAACGCTACGCCGCAATGGGGGCAACATCACCCAGTGCGCGCTCGAGCTCGGCGTACGGCGCACGTACCTGCATCGCCGCCTGGCGCAGCTCGGCATTGGGAAGAAGGATTACTTCGCCTGACCCTCCTGCATCCCCTCCCCCGCTCCGCGGGAGGGGGAGATTCAGGAACAGGAGCAGCCCTGCCAAACCCCCATCCTGTCCTTCCCCCGCTCCGCGGGGGAAGGGACGCATGACTCGGCGCCATCATTCCATCGCCGCGCTCGGCGCTCCGCCGCGCACCTGCGAGCGCCGCAGCAAGAACACGAGCGGCAGCATCAGCGCGTAGCTCCAGGTGATGAGCTTGAACGCATCGAGCATCGCGCCCATCTGCGATTGCGCTGCGATCTCCTGCGCGATGATCGCGAGCCCGCGCGGATCCGTCGCGCGCAGTCCGAGCCGCGCGAGGTAATCGGCCACCGCGCCCTGAAATACCGTGACGTGCGCCCCGAGCTCGTTCCAGATGATCTGCGCCTGATGCGTCATGATCGTCGTCGTGATCGAAATGCCGATCGAGGCGCCGATCGTGCGCACGAGGCTGTACATGCCCGCTGCTTCCGACATCCGCGAGCGATGGAGCGTCGCGTACGCGACGGTCGACAGCGGCACGAAGATCAATCCAAGCCCGATGCCCTGGACGAAGGCGGGCCAGATGATGTTGATCGTCGTCGTCTCGAGCGAATAGAACGTCATCGCATAAGAGCCGATGCCGCTGAAGACGATGCCGATGGTCACCAGCAGGCGCGCGTCGAGCACCGAGACGAGCCGGCCGACGATCATCATCGAGATCGCGGTCGCGATTCCGCGCGGCGCCATGACGAGGCCGGTCGTGACGATCGGATAATTGAGCAGCCGCTCGAGCAGAATCGGCTGCAGCACCAGGCCGCCGAACATGCCAAGACCCATCGACACCATGATCAGGCACGCCACCGCGAAGTTGCGGTCCTTGAACAAGCGCACGTTGAAGATCGCCTGATCGCCGCGGCGCACGCTGTAGAGCACGAACAGCGCAAGGCACACGACCGCGAGAATCGCCGACACGACGATGTCCATCGCCTCGAACCAGTCGCGCTGATTGCCGCGATCGAGCATGTACTGGAGCGTTGCGATGCCGATCGCCATCAGCGCGAAGCCGGTCCAATCCATGCGCCGCGCGCGCCGCGTCGTCTCCGGAATGAACTGCATCGCGAGGAACAGCGACAACGCGCCGACCGGCACGTTGATATAGAACGTCCAGCGCCAGCTGGCGACTTCGGTCAGCCAACCGCCGAGCGTCGGACCGGCGACGGGACCGACCATGACGCCGAGGCCCCAGATCGCCATCGCCTTGCCGCGCTCCTCGGGCGGATATGCATCGGCCATGATCGCTTGGGACAACGGCACGAGCGCCGCGCCGAACACGCCCTGCACCAGCCGGAACAGCACGATCTGCGTGACGCTCATCGAGATGCCGCACAGCGCGGACGCCGCGACGAAGCCGGCGATGCAAATCAACAGGAAGCGCTTGCGGCCGAGCACGTCGACGAAATAGCCGGTGAGCGGCATGCAGATCGCCGAGGACACGAGATAGCTCGTCAACACCCAGCTGATCTGATCGGAGTTGGCGCCGAGCTCGCCCTGCATGTGCGGCAGCGCGACGTTGACGATCGTCGTATCGAGCACCTGGATCAGCGTTGCGGACATCACCGCGAGCGTGATCAGGAAGCGATCGGCCGCCGCGACCGAGCCGCTGCCAATGCGTTCGGCTGCTGTGTTCACGGCGCAGGCGGCGCGAGTGCGACGAGCAAGCTGCACGAGAGCTTGTGCAGCAGCGTGACCTGTTCGTCTTCGCTCCACCAGCGCGCCAGCCGGTGCCGATAGCGATAGCCGACGACGACGAGATCCGCGCCGATGCGCTCAGCGACCTCTGGAATGTGCACGAGCGGATCGCCGTACACGAGCGAGCCTTCGGCCGGCACGTTGTGATCCTTCAGCCATTGCACGCCTTCGTTGAGCAGCGTGGTTGCCGTTTCGGATTCGCAGCTGATGAGCTCGGGCGTAACGCCTTCGGGCACGGAGCTTGCGACCATGTTGCGGCAGATCGCGAGCAGGTAGGCATGCGCCTGCATCGCCATCGCGACATCGGCGCCTTGGCGCAGCGCACGGCGCCCTTCGGCCGTGCCGTCGTAGCAGAGCAGGATTTTCGAATACATCGTGCCCTCCTGAACGCGGTCAATCCTTGATGTGAACGCGTACCGTCGCCGTCGTGCCGACTCGCAGCGGATAATTCGGGTCCGGATTCAGCACGCGCACCCGCACGGGCACGCGCTGCGTGACCTTCACCCAGTTGCCTGTCGCATTCTGCGCCGGCAGCAGCGAAAACGCCGTGCCGCTGCCTGCGCTCAGGCTCTCGACCTTGCCCTCGAACGGATGATGCGGATACATGTCGACCACGATCGTCGCGCGGCGTCCCGGCGCGACGCGATCGAGCTCCGTCTCCTTGAAGTTCGCATCGACCCAGAATTCCTCGTCGCTGATGATCGTGAACAACGGCACTTCCCTCTGGACCATGCTGCCCGGGCGCAGGCTGAAGTTCGCGATGCGGCCGCTCGTCGCCGCGTAGATCTTCGTGTGCTCGAGATCGAGCTTTGCTTGGGCGAGCTTTGCGGTCGCCGCACGTACCGCAGCATTGTTCGAGCCGATGTCGCCGAGTGCGCTGCGCGCCTGCTCGAGGTTCGCTTCGGCGGCGCGCACCGCGGCGGCGGCCGTCTCCGCCTGCGTGACCGTCGATTCGGCGGCCTGCTTCGAGATCAGATTGCGGCGAATGAGATCCTGCACGCGGCGCTCGTTCGACTGCGCATTGCGCAGCTCCGCTTGGCGCTGTGTGACGAGCGCCTTCGCCTGCGCGACGGCGGCCGAGTCCTGGGAATTCGTCTGATGCGCGAGCGCAAGCTGAGCCTCGGCCGCCTCGACCGCGAGCTCGTAGGGCCGCGGATCGATCTCGACGAGCAGGGCGCCCTTCGCGATCGATTGCTGATCGCGCACGTGGACGGCTACGATCGGGCCCGACACTTGCGCTGCGACGTCGACGCGGTTCGCATTCACGTAGGCATTGTCGGTGGTGACATAAAGCCGCGACTGATGCCAGAAATACAGGCCGGTCACGATGATCGCGACGAGCACGACGGCCGCGATCGCAATCTTCACCATCTTGCTCGGCGATACGCGCGCCGGCGGAGCGGGGTCGGTTGGGGTATCTGCTGAAGGTTCCGAATCGATAGCCACGTGATCCTGCCTTGTTGTTCGAGCGCGCTGGCTGACGGGCAAGCAAGCGATTGCACTCGCTGCGCCGCGCGGGCGCAATCGGGATTAATGTGAATTAACCGTCCGTCAAAAATAGGGCGCGTACAGTTTTTTGGTTCAAATCGAGGACATCCGCATGACAAAAGTGCCGAGCTCCGGCGCGCTCCTCGCGCTCGCATGCGCCGCGTCTCTGCTCGCGGGCTGCAATCCGGCAGAGGCGCCGAGCGTCCCTGGCCCGAACGCGGCGGCGGCGCCTGCAGTTGCCTCTGACCTGCGTCCGACCGCCGGCATTCAGGACATCATGGCGTACATGATCGATCCCGCCGCGGATTTTCTCTGGGAATCCGTCAGCACGACCGTGACCGAGGCCGGCACGAACGAGCACCAGCCGCGGACGGATGAAGAATGGGACCAGGTGCGCAAGCAGGCCATCATTCTCACCGAGGCGGCGAACCTGATCATGATGGAAGGCCGTCACGTCGCGCGCGAGGGCGCGAAGCTCGAGGATCACGGCACGCCGGGCAATCTCACGGCCGAGGAATCCGAGCGGGAGATCAAGGCGAATCGCGCGACGTTCATTTCGTTCGCGCAGGCGCTGCATGACGTGGGCAAGTCGATGCTCGCTGCGGCGGACACCAGGAACACGCAGGCCATTCTCGATGCGGGCGATACGATGGACACGGTGTGCGAGAGCTGTCACCTGAAGTTCTGGTATCCCGGGCAGAAGATTCCGCAGTTCCCGAACCAGGCCCCCGAACCCAAGTAACCCTCGTCGTCCCGACGCAAGTCGGGACCGCATTCGGCACGCTGCCAGCGGAGATCCCGGCGTTCGCCGGGATGACGAAGCCTCCCGTCGTCCCGACGCAAGTCGGGACCGCATTCGGCACGCTGCCAGCGGAGATCCCGGCGTTCGCCGGGATGACGAAGCCTCCCGTCGTCCCGACGCAAGTCGGGACCGCACTCGGCACGCTGCCAG
>Ga0164243_10011600_pt1 | contig 12555 bp, 10 predicted proteins | sample OricompcompostOP_FD_108781 | JGI IMG/M metagenome (GOLD analysis project Ga0164243, IMG submission 108781) | Organic Plus compost microbial communities from Emeryville, California, USA - Original compost - Organic plus compost (OP) | ecosystem: Engineered > Solid waste > Mixed feedstock >...
CGTCCCCGTGACCCGGGCGTGTCCGTGACCCGGGCGCGCCCATGGTCCCGGCGCGCCCATGGTCCCGGCGCGCCCGTGGTCCCGGCCTGCCCGTGTTTGCGGCGTGCCCCCCTGATCCGGGCTACCTCTGATCTGGGCTGCCCGTGTTCCGCCGGTCCGGGGCGGGCCGCTTCCGTGAGCGGCTCCGGGGTCGCGGCGGCCGGGTCCGGCGGCCCGGCGTCTGGCAAGTTGTCATACGGGATGACAGGTGCTCGAATGTCGCTTCACCAGGACTGGTTGGCGGGGGCAACCAGTCACCGGAAGCCGCTGACGTCGGGGGAGGACCCGCAGCTCATGAGTCGTCGCTCCACCGGTCTGGTCGGCATCTGGGCGGAGATGCAGCGACAGCAGCAGCGCCAGCGGGAGTTCGAGGCCCGGCAGCTGCGGGAACGGGAGCGCCAGGAGCGGGCCCACCAGCGGCAACTCGCCCAGAACCACCGCGAGTGGCGGCAGGCCGACGCACGGCGGCGGACGGAGGAGATCGAGGCGCGGGTCACCGCACTCCAGAGCCTGCTCACCGCCGGCTGCCGCGGCCCCGCGTTCCGTGCGGCAGCCCTGTTGCGCCCCGAACAGGTGGCACCGTTCTCACCGGGCGCGCTGGCCCAGCCGGTGCCCCTGCCGCATCCGCAGCAGTACCAGGCGCAGGGCGGCTGGACCGCGAACCGGCGCGCCCAGGCGCAGGCCGAGGCGCGCGCCCGCTTCGAACACGACTGGCAGGCCGCGCAGGCGGCGGAGGCCAGACGGCAGCAGCAACTCGCCGACCACCGGCGCCAGTACGAGCAGTGGGCGCAGGAACAGCTGGCGGAGATACGCCGTCACAACGCCGGGATCACCGAGGTCGTCGAAGGCGTCGCACGGCGCGACCCGGAAGCCGTCGTCGCCTACTTCTCCGCCGCCCTCTCCGCCTCCACCGCCTGGCCCGAAGGGTTCCCCCGCCAGGTCTCGGCCGCCTACGACGCCGCGGCCGGGCAGCTCGTGCTCGACTGGGAGCTGCCGCGGTACGACATCGTGCCCGAGGTGAAGTCCGTCCGGTACATGCCCTCGCTCGACCAGGACAAGGAGACGGCCCGCCCCGTCACCCAACGGCGCGCCCTCTACCGGGAAGTGCTCGCCCAGTGCCTGCTGCTCGTGCTGCACGAGCTGTTCGCCGCGGATGAGCCCGGCGTTCTGGAGTCCGTCGCCCTCAACGGCTTCGTCGACGACCACGACCCGGCCACGGGCCGGCAGGCCCACATCTGTCTGGCGACGGTGATGGCACCCCGCGGCCTGTTCACCCAGCTGCACCTGGAGCAGGTCGATCCGGTCAGCTGTCTGACCGACGCGCTGCGGGGCCGGCTGTCCGGCCGCCCCGACCAGCTCACCGCCGTACGACCTGCCCGGCGACCGGAGGACGTCGGCGACGGCGTCGTCACGCACGGCGCCGACGGCGGCGAGGAACCGGATCTGTACGAGATGGACCCGCTCGCCTTCGAGGCCCTGGTCGCCGAACTGTTCCGGGCCATGGGCATGCAGGCGGTCACGACACAGCGGTCCAACGACGGAGGGGTCGACGTGGACGCCCTCGACCCGGCGCCGATCACGGGCGGGAAGATCGTCGTTCAGGTGAAGCGCTACCGCAACACCGTGCCGCCCACCGCCGTACGCGACCTGTACGGCACGGTGCAGGACGCCGGCGCCAACAAGGGCGTGCTGGTCACCACGTCCCGTTTCGGCCCCGGCTCGCACACCTTCGCGAACGGCAAGCCGCTGGAGCTCATCTCCGGCCCCGAACTCGTCGACCTGCTCCACCGCTACGGCCTCCGCGGCACCCTCGGCCCCGCCCGGTCCGCGCAGCCCGCTCGGTCCGCGCAGCCCGCGCAGTCGGTGCAGTCGGTGCAGTCCGCTCAGCCCGGCCGGCCCGCCGGGTCCGCACGGCCCGCGCCGCCCGCCGCCCCACCGGCCACGCCCCCCGACCACAATGTGCTGGGCCTCTACTGGTCCGGGCAGGTCGCCCTCGACATCTGCGCCCTCGTGTGCACCGGCAACCGCGTCCTGGGCGACGACCACTTCGTCTTCTTCAACAACCACAGCACCCCCGACGGCGCCGTCTCCACGTTCGCGCCCGCGCCGGGTGACAAAGCGGCGCTCAGGGTCTGCTTCGACGCCCTTCCCCGGGCCGCCGACCGCCTCGTCCTGGCCGCCGCGGTCGATCCCCAGACCGACCCGCACGCCGACCTGTCCGCCTTCACCGACGCCCGGATCCGGCTGCTCGACTCCACGATGGCCGAAACCGGCACCCTCGACGTGTCCGACGGCCGCCCCGGCGAGACCGCCCTCGTCCTCGGCTCCTTCCGCCGCCGCCCCAACGGCGACTGGACCTTCGTCCTCGGCGGCAAGGGCTACCCCGGCGGACTGGAACAACTCGTCCAGGACCACGGCATCGAAGTGGCGTGAGCCGCTGTGGCTATGTCCTCGGCCGGGTGTCGGGCGGGGTGCGTGAGCCGCTGTGGCTACGCCCCCGGCCGGGCGTCCGGCAGGATGCGGAAGCCGCGGTGCCCCTCGGGCCGTTCGGCGGTCACGTCGCATCCCGTCACCTCGGCCGCGCCCGGCCCCGCGGCGGCCCAGCGCACCATGCGGGTGACCGGGCCCGGCGGCCCCTCGAAGACCGCCTCCACATCGCCGTCGTGCAGATTGCGGACCCACCCGGCCACCCCCGACTCCTCGGCCAGAAAGCGGCAGGTGTCGCGGTAGTACACGCCCTGGACGAGGCCGCGGACGCGCACATGTCGTCGGATCATCACGGGCGTTCCTCACAGAGGGTGTGGGTGAGGAGAAGGGGCCGGGCCGGTTTCACAGGCCGTTGGTCAGCCGTTCGAGTGCGGCGGCCACGGGTCCGGTCCCGGCTGCGCGGAAACCGGTGCCCGCCCACAGATGGACGGAACCGGTGTCGCCGGCCGCGGTGGCCGCCCTGCGGAGCGGGCCGGTGAGGTGGTGCAGGGCCGGATAGCCGACGGGGGCGTGCGCGGAGTACCGGTCGGTGAAGCGGTTGCGCAGCGCGCGGGCGGGCCGTCCCGTGAAGGCGCGGGTCACCACGGTCGAGTCGAACGCCGGGTCGGCCAAGGCCGCCTTGTGGGGCGCGGAAGCCCCGCTCTCGTCGGTGCGCAGCAGCACGGTGCCGACCATGACGGCCTGCGCGCCGGCCCGGAGAGCGGCCACCACGTCGGTGGAGTTCGCGATCCCGCCGGTGGCGACAACCGGCAGGGCGACGGCACGGCGTACCGCCCCGACCAGATCGGGCAGGGCGATCTGTGCGAGCGGACGTGCGGGGGTCAGTGTCGCCGAGTGCCCACCCGCGTCCGGCGCCTGCACGATCAGCGCGTCCACACCCGCCTCGGCCGCGTGCCGGGCCTCCTCCGGGCCGGTGACGCATTGCAGGACGGTGCTGCCGGCGCGGCGCAGACGCGTCACGTCCCCGGCGTCGGGGACGCCGAAGGTGAAGGACACCCAGGGAACGGGGTGGTCCGTCAGCAGCGTGAGCTTGTCCGCCCAGCCGTCGTCGTCCTCCAGCGGCCCGGTGCCCGACAGCGTGACCCCGTAGCGGTCGGCCTCGGCCTGCAACAGGCGTGCGTAGGCGCGGTACGCCTCGGGGGAGACGGGAGCGGGGTTGCGCGCGAAGAGGTTCACGCCGAACGGCACCCCCTCCGCCTCCACGGTGTGGATCTGCCCGGCCAGCGCCTGCGCACTCTTGTAGCCCCCGGCCAGGAAACCGAGCCCGCCCGCACGTGCCGCCGCCGTGACGAGAGCGGGCGTACTCGGTCCGCCGGCCATCGGCGCGGCGAGAACCGGACGGTCGACACCGAGACCGGTCAGCAGAGTGCTCATGACAGCTCCTTCGGGACACGGGGACACGGGGACACGGGGCGGGGGCGCCGGGGCGGCGCGGGACGGTGCTCCCCGGCGACGGCACCGAAAAGGCGACGGCACCGGCAAGGCGACGGCGCCGGGAAAGGGGGAGGTGCCGGCAAGGCGGAGGCGCCGGGAAGCGCATGCCCGGAGGCGCGCGCGGACGGTGCCGACGGGCGACGCGTACCCGGCCCCGGTCACCTTCCTGCCGGGATGCCGAAGCCGCCGACGACGTTAGGCAGTCCGTTCACCGCTGTGAAATGCCCGTTAGTCTGCCGCCATGCACGACGCGCATGGGCACAGGTGAGGGCGGCAGCCATGACCAGCGGGGACATCGAACTGCGGCACCTGCGGGCCTTCACGACCGTGGCCCGCCACCGCTCATTCTCCCGGGCGGCCGAGGAACTCCTCATCACCCAGCCGGCGCTCAGCCGTACGATCGCACAGCTGGAGAACCGGCTGAACGTCGTGCTCCTCGACCGCTCCTCCCGGCACGTCGAGCTGACCGACACCGGCGCGCAGTTCCTGGAGCACGCCGAGCGTGTCCTGGCCGCCCTGGACGACGCCCTGGCCGTCGTCAGCCACCGTGCCACCCTCCGGCTCGGCTTCGGCTGGCTGCTGCCCGATCCCTGGGCCCAGCGGACCGTCGGCCGCTTCGAGGAGGACACCGGAGCCTCGGTCGCCCTGACCCGGACCGACGATCCCGTCCGGGCGCTGCGTCGGCGCACCGTCGATGTCGCCCTGGTCCGGGGGGACGCCCGGGTGCCGGCGGACATGCGCACCGTGCGCCTGTACGACGAGCCACGCATCGCCGTCTGCTCCGAGCGCAGCGAACTGACCCGCGTCCCGCATCTGGACTGGGCGGACGTCCCGCACTGGCCGCTGGTCGTCAACACCGTCAGCGGCACCACCGGCCCCTGGTCGTGGCCCGGCGGCCGCCGCCCGACGGAGATCATCGAGACGGCCAACTACGACGAGTGGCTGGAGACGGTCGCCGCCAACCGGGGCATCGGCATCGTCCCCGAGGTCGCACGGCGCCGCACCCGGCACCCCGCCCTCCGCTTCGTCTCCCTCACCGACGCGCCGCCCAGCCCCGTCAGCCTCGTCCACCTCCCCGACACCCAGCGCACACTGATCCGCCGCTTCCTGGACGCCGCCTTGCGGAGCACCGGGGAGTGACACCTCGGCGGGCAGCCTTTTCGGAGCCCGCCTCGGGGTGAGGTGCCGCGTGCCCGGGACGCGCCGGTGGTCGTGGCCGGTCGGCGTGCTGGTGGTCGTGGCCGGTCGGCGTGCCGGTGGTCGTACCTGGTCGGCGTGCTCGGGGGACGTGTCTGTTTCTGGAGGGCGAGGACCGGGGCCTGTCGGCCGCTGGTGGCCGCCGGGACGCGCCCGGCCGCAGCGGAAGCCCACCCGTGGCGGCGGGGGTTCCATGCGCCCGCCTTCCGCTATGTCTGCAGGGCATAGGCGCAGCGCAAGGGGCATTTCCGGGTGGGCGACGTGGTGCCTAGCGTCGAGGTCGGAAGGAGACGGGAGGAAGAAGCCGCCGCAAGGGAAGTCTCCGGGCCCTCCCCGGGCCCGCCTCGACCGCGACGGGCACCGGACCGCCCGCGCCCCGCTTCCCCCGGCTCCCTTCCGCCGCATGCGCACCGGACGCGACAGAAGGGCCGCCGCCATGACCGCATTTCCCGGCTGGATCGCCCGCGAGACCCCCGACGGGCTCCGCACGAGGCTCGAAGAACTCGACAGCGCAATCCTCGACGACCGCGACACCACCCTGCGGGTGCACTACTCCAGCATCAACTACAAGGACGCCCTCGCCCTCCACGGCCGCCCCGGCGTGCTCCGCCGCCACCCGCTCGTCACCGGTATCGACGTCACGGGTGAGGTCCTCACCTCCCGTCACCCCCGCTGGAGCCGCGGCGACCTCGTCACCCTGAACGGCGCCGGGCTGGGGGAGGAGCGGCACGGCGGCCTCGCCGGTCTCGCGGCCGTCGACGGGGCGGATCTCGTCCCCGTTCCCGAGCCGTTCACCCCGGCCCGGGCCGCGGCGATCGGTACCGCAGGATTCACCGCTGCCCTCAGCCTCCTGGCGCTCCGACGCCACGGGCTGACCCCGGCGGACGGCCCCGTCCTGGTCACCGGGGCCGGTGGCGGCGTCGGCTCGGTCGCCGTCGCACTGCTGGCCGCCTCCGGCCACGAGGTGATCGCCGCGACCGGCCGCCCGGACGCCCTCCGCGGCCGGCTCACCCGGCTCGGCGCCGCCCACATCGTCGGGAGGGCGGAACTCGACACCGGCGGCAAGCCGCTCGCCGCGCAGCGCTGGGCGGGCGTCATCGACGCGGTCGGCGGCCACCTGCTGGCCGGCGCCCTCGCCGGGCTGCGGCATTCGGGCACGGCCACCACCTGCGGACTCGCCGCGAGCGCCACGTTCCCGGGGAACGTCATGCCGTTCATCCTCCGCGGCGTCTCGCTCGTCGGCATCGACTCCGTACGCACCACTCCGGCGCGCCGCGCAGCCGCCTGGCAGCTCCTCGCCCGCCACCTCGACCCGCGGCTCCTCGACTCCGTCACCCGCTCCGTCCCCCTCTCGGCCGCGCGGGACGCCGCGACCGAGGTGCTCGCCGGCCACGGCACGGGCCGCACGGTCGTCGACGTCCGTGCACACTGACCCGCCCACAGGGGCCCTACGGCAACAGAAGCCGCCCGGCTCCCTCGTCGGCACTCCAGCCCCGCCCGGCATCAGTTGCCGCCCGGTCTCATTCCGCCACCCCAGCCCCGCCCGGCAAAAAAAGCCACCCGGCCCCCCTCCCGGCACCCCACCCCCGCCCGGCGCCGAAGCCGCACCGAAGCCGCACCGGGCCACTCCGTCAGCACAGGACGGACAGCACAGGACAGACAGCACAACACCCGAGGAAGATCCATGGACACAACATCCCCGACCCCTCGCGCCTTCGACGAACTCATGGCACTCCGGGGCGGCGCGGCGCCGGCCCCGGGGGAGGTGACGCTCACCGGCTCCGACCCGCTGTTCGCCTCGCCGTTCCGTATCGGCCGGACCCTCGCGGACGCTCTGGCGGCCCGCGCCGTGGCCGCGAACGACCTGTGGGAGTTGCGCACCGGACGCCGGCAGAGGATCGAGGTCGACATACGGGCCGCAGCCGCCACCGCCCTCGGCGGTGAGGACATGACCCTCGTCCGCGACGCGGCGGGGGAGTACCGTCCCGCCCCGCTGTCGCCCGACGTCGAGCACATGGTGTCCCTCACCCAGCCCTGGCGCACCGCCGACGACCGCTGGTTCGTGCCCCACTTCAACCTGCCCCACCTCGAACGCCGGGTGCTGGACGTCCTCGGCTGCGAGCCCACCCCCGCCTCGGTCGAAGCCGCGGTCCGCGCCTGGAAGGCGGACGACCTCGAAGACGCGATCGCCGCCGCCGGCGCGTGCGGCGGAGTCGTCCGCACGGCGCGGGAATGGCTGGCGCACCCCCAGGGCGTCCATCTGGCCGCGCGCCCGGTCGTCGAGATCACCAAGATCGGCGACAGCGCCCCCGAGCCCCTGCCCGCCGGTCCCGCGCCGCTCGCCGGTGTCCGCGTGCTCGACCTCACCCGCATCCTCGCCGGTCCCACTGCCGCCCTGAGCATGGCGGAGCACGGGGCCGACGTCCTCATGGTCACCGCGCCGCACCTGCCCCAGGTGCCGCCGTTCGTCCGCGACACCAGCCACGGCAAGCGCAGCACCTACCTTGACTTCACCAAGCCCGGCCAGGCGGCGCGGCTGCGCGAACTCGCGGCCGGCGCGGACGTGTTCGTCGAGGGCTACCGCCCCCGCCGCATGGAGGCCCACGGCTTCGGCCCGGCCGACCTGGCGGCCATCCGCCCGGGCACCGTGTACGTGACGGTCAACTGCTTCGGCTCCGGCGGCCCGTTCGGCGACCGCGCTGGCTGGGACCAGGTGGCGCAGGCGGTCACCGGCATCTGCGACATCCAGGGGCGAGCGACGAAGGCCGGCAAGCCGCAACTGACCCCCGTCTACCTGTGCGACTTCCTCACCGGCTTCCTGGGAGGCTACGGCGCGATGCTGGCCCTCGCCCGCCGCGCCCGGGAAGGCGGCTCCTACCACGTCACCGTCTCCCTCTGCCAGTCGGCGATGCTGCTCCAACGGCAGGGCCTGCTCGACGATTTCGCGGACGCGCCCGGCCGGCTCGCCCCGGAAGAGTTCGCCCGCTACGCGGTGACCGACGACGCCACCGTCTACGGCGACCTCAAGAGTCTCGGCCCGGTCCTCCGCATGTCCGAGACTCCTCCCCGCTGGTCCCGCACCACCCCCGCCCTGGGCAGCTCCCACCCGCACTGGCTCCCCCGCTGACGGCCGGGCCCGGGAGGGCGCCAGTCGGCCCGCTGCCGCTAGCTTGACCGGCATGGCCACCCAGATCATCACCCTGGTCGGCGTCCTCATCGGCGCCCTGACGTCCTATCTGGTGACAGTGACCGCCGAGCGGGCGAAGTTCCGACGCACGATGGCCACCCGGTGGGACGAGCGGAAACTCGACACGTACATCGCGTACGTCTCCTGCGTGAAGGAGATCCACCGCGCCGCCATGGAAGCGGCACGTGCCCGGGACAACGGAGAGGACGCGGCCGAAGCTCTGGCGAGAATGGAGGCGAACGAGGACAAAAGGTCGGTCCTCTTCGAAACCTTCGTCCTGCTGGCCGACGAATCCGCCGCTGCCGCCGCCCATACCGTCAACCAGCGCACATGGGACCTGCTCACGAAGGCCCGCGACGCCTCCAACGGCCTGCACGCCATGCGCGCCGTCACGCTGGTCCAGGCCCTCAACACCCTCCACGAGGCAGCCCGGAAAGACCTCGCCATAACCCGCACGGGCCCGCTCGGCTGAAGCGACGCAGGTGGGAGCCGCGCGGCGCCCACGTTGCTCCCCGGGCTCGACCGGCCGACCGCGCAGGTCAGTTGCCGAACGCCCGTCAGACGTGCGGGACGACGGCGACCGCGCACAGCCGACCAGCCGCAGAGCGCGCCAGCTGACCAGCCGCACAGCGCGCCCCAGCTGACCAGCCGCGCAGCCGACCAGCCGGATGGTCGGCCCCTGCGGGGCGGCGATACGGCGGCGACTCGGCGCCGACACGGCGGCCATCCCCGTCAGCCGAGGAGTCCCGCCTCCTGAGCCAGCACCGCCGCCTGGACGCGGTTGGCGCAGCCGGTGCGGGCGAGGATGCTGCTGATGTGGGCCTTGACCGTCCCGGAGCTGAGGTGCAGCCGCGCGGCGATCTCGGCGTTCGACAGGCCGGTGCCCAGCAGCCGGAGGACGTCCCGTTCGGCCGGCGTCAGATCGGCGATGCGGCGTGCCGCGGCGTCGTCGGCGTCACCCGTCCGGGCACGGAGCTCGATCAGCTGGCGGGTCACCTGCGGGGCGAGGACGGGCTCTCCCGCGGCGGCGCGGCGGACGGCGTCGATGAGGTCGCGGGGACCCGTGTCCTTGAGGAGGTAGCCGTGTGCTCCGGCACGCAGGGCGGCGGCGACGGTCGGTTCCTCGCCGAAGGCCGTCAGCATCACCACCCGGGTGCCGGCCGAGTGCCGGGTGATCTCGGCGAGGGCGGCGATGCCGTCCCCCGGCATCCGGATGTCCAGGAGGGCGATGTCGACGGGCTGGGCCCGGCAGGCCGCGACGGCCTCGCGGGCGTCCTGCGCCTCGGCCACGACCCGGACGTCGTCGGCGTTCTCCAGGATCAGCCGTATCCCGGCACGCATCAGTGCCTCGTCGTCGGCGATCAGGACTCGGATCATCGGCTCAGTGTAGAGACGCGATGATCAGCAGGGCGATGGCGCCGCCGACCGTCGGCAGCAGCACCGCGAGCGCCGCGCAGCCCCCGCCCAGCAGACGCGGCCACGTGAGGACGTCGGTGGGCAGCGGGGGCCGGGAGCCCGCCCCGTCGGACACCGGCCGCGACGAAGCGTCGTACACGGGTGGCGACTCGGGCCGTACGGGTATCCGGGCGGAGAGGACGAAGCCGCCCTCCGGCCGGGGACCGGCGTGGAGCGTGCCGCCGAGCAGACCGATCCGCTCCTGAAGGCCGACGAGCCCGCTGCGGCTCCCGCCCCCGGGCGAACGGGGAGCGGGCGGTGCGTCGTTGACGACGGAGATCGTCACCGTGTCGCCCTCGTCGCGGAACACCACCCGCACGGCCGCGCCGGACGCGTGCTTGAGCGCGTTCGTCAGCCCCTCGCGGGTGACACGGTGGACGGCCTGCCTGGTACGGGGGTCCGCCTCCGTCGTCCCGTCCGCCTCCCAGCGCAGTTCGGCGTCGACCCCGGCGCTCCTGGAACTCTCGACCAGGGCCGAAAGATCCTCGCGGGTTCCCCGCTCGCCGGTGTCCTCGCCGGTGTGGTGACGCAGGACGCCGAGGATGCCGCGCAGCTCCTCCATGGCCGTGCGGGCGGTGCTGTGCAGCAGCGCGGCCTGGGAGGCCAGCGGGGGCGCCTGTCGTTCGACGGCGAGCTGGAGGGCCCCGGCGTGCACCGACATGAGGCTGATGCGGTGGCCGAGCAGATCGTGCATCTCGGCGGCGATCCGCGCCCGCTCCTCCATACGGGCCGTCTCGTCGGCCAGGAAGCGGGCCTGTTCGAGGTAGGCGTTGCGTTCCCGCAGCAGCCGCGTCAACGGGCGGCGCCGCCCCAGCAGCAGTCCGGACAGCGCGGGCAGCACGATGAACAGCGCGCCCAGACCGAGCCCGCCGAGCAGGTACGGCATCTCCGGAAGCCCGGCGAAGGACTGGACGGCGATCAGTACGAGCACGACACCGGCACCGCTCGCCCCGAGCACTCCCCAGGCGCGCCGCACGGGAGTGATCCGGCGTACGGCGGACCACACGAGGCACGGCACCACCACCATCGCCCACACGTTGTCCCCGGCGACCACCGGCACACAGCCCAGCACCGTGAGGGACGGGTACCTGCGGCGGGCCGGCACCAGCAGCGCCGTCCACACCCCGAGGAGCACCGCACTCACCGGGTGGTGCGGCGGTATCAGCGGAACCGGCGCCAGCGAACACAGCAGGGCCAGCCCGGCGAGCACGGACTCGCTGACGACCTTCCGCCGGGGCGCGGCCCGCACCGCCTCCCGGACGGTGGCGGCCTCGCGGCACAGCCGCCTCCACGCTCGCACTCGCGGGCTCATGGTCTCCTCCGTGTGGACGCCGTTCTCCACGGCCGCTCCGGTCTCACGCATGGGCGGACTCCCGCCCTCAGACGCCCTGTCCGGCACCTCGCGGAACCCGCAGTTCGGGCTCCGCCCGCAGCCCGGCGACATCAGCGCCGCTCTCGGCCAGCACCTGCTCGATCCTCGCCACGGACTCCGCGTCCGTCCCCGTCCCGTCCAGCAGCGCGGCCAGCAGATGGGTCGTGCCGACGGTGGGCGAGCCCTTGGCGGAGGCGACGAACTCGGTGACGTGCAGGAGCCGCCGGTCGAAGCCCGACGTGCCCTCCACGTCCGCCGGCTCCCCCTCCGCGACCCCGGTGACGGGAAGCAGCACCCGGGCGAGAGCATCCTGCCGTACCCCATGCCGGTGCAGCAGTTCCGCCCCCTGGTTCGCCTCCGCCAGCTCCTCGGGCAGCCGGCGCCCCGCGACCGCCAACGCCCGGTCCAGCGCGAGGATGCCCACCAGCAGATCGACAGGCTCCGACGCCGGCACCCCGCGCCGTACCGCCGACCGCCGCGCCTCCGTACGCACCACGCCCACGACCGCCGACCCGAACCCGGCGCCGCCCCCGAATATCCAGGCGGTGAACTTCCGCGTCAGCGGATTACCGCTCTTCCCGAAGGTCCCCGCCTTGCGCAGCACCAGCACCGAACCGGCCTCCGGCGCCTCGTCGCCGCCCCGCAGCGCGTCGAGCGCGGCCGAGGCCGCCGTGACATCCAGCTTCTGCACCACCATGGCCTCGCGGGCCCGCGTGTCCGGCAACTCGACGAGGGCACGCGCCACATGACGGACGCGCACACAGAGGGAGCCCTCGTCCCGCGCGTACTCCAGCGCCTTGCGCAGACAGGCCCGCAACGCCCCGCTCATCGGCGGCAGAACGAGGGGCGCCCGCTCCTCCTTCTCCTTCCGCCCGGGCCGACGCAGCCTCCTGGCCTCCTCCTGCAAGACCTCCCGCCAGCAGGCGTCGATCTCCCGCTCGTCGTCCGGGCCGCCCGCCGCGCCGTCTCCCGCGTCGTCACTGATCCACACGGACGTGCCGCGGCACCCGATCGAACCGCTGAGCGTGCCGGCCGCCCGCATCCCGGGAGCGATCGCGGACCCCGCGGCAGAGTCACCCGACACAAGGGCGCTCAGCAAGCTCTCCGTACCGACGTCGTCCCGTTCCTGCTTGACCGCCGTACGTACGCTCTCCACCAGCAACGTGACGACGTCCCTCTCGAACTCGGTGGTCGCGCCGGTGTCGCGGCCGGACGTGCGCTGATCCATCAGCCTGCCTCTCCGTTGGGGGATCACCTGCCGATCCGGACGCTAGCCCCGCGCCCCACACCCCCGCCTCGGCCGACCGGCCACGCTTGGGATCCAACCGGCCAGGTTTTTCCGTCCGTGTGTCTGCCCGCCTGTCCACCCGACGGACAACTCGGC
>Ga0164243_10011601_pt1 | contig 12554 bp, 11 predicted proteins | sample OricompcompostOP_FD_108781 | JGI IMG/M metagenome (GOLD analysis project Ga0164243, IMG submission 108781) | Organic Plus compost microbial communities from Emeryville, California, USA - Original compost - Organic plus compost (OP) | ecosystem: Engineered > Solid waste > Mixed feedstock >...
CCGAGCCCCACACCCCGGTCTGGTCGGCGGTCACCGCGGCACCGGCGACCGATCCGGCCAAGCACCTGATCGACGGGCTGACCCACCCGGTCCTCTTCCGGCCCGGCCTGCTGGCGCTGCACGCCGCCGGCGTCCGGCGCTTCGTCGACGTCGGCCCCGGCGACGTCGTCGCGGGCCTGGCCCGGCGCACGTTCCCGGCCGAGGAGCACCCCGACGTCGAGGTCGAGGCGCCCGAGCCCGCCGCCGTCGCCGAGGAGGCGCGATGAGCACCACCAACGGGGGCTCCGCCCCGCTCACCGAGACCGTCCCGGCGACCGCCGGCGACCGGGGGCGCCCGACGCGCGTGGCGCCGCTCGGCGTCGGCCTCGCCGTCCCCGACAGCGTCGTCAGCTCGGCCGAGATCGAGCGGCGCCTCGGGCTCGACGCCGGCTGGATCGCGTCGCGCACCCACATCGAGGAGCGCCGCTGGCTGGCGCCCGACGCGAAGCTCGCCGACCTCGCCACCGAGGCGGCCCGCCAGGCGCTCGAGGACGCCCGGGTCGAGGCCGACGAGCTCGACCTGGTGATCGCCGCGACGATCACCCCGGACGACATCACCCCGGCGCTGGCCGTGATCGTCGCCGCCCAGCTCGAGGCGCACCGCGCCGGGGGCTACGACATCCACTCCGGCTGCAGCGGGTTCGTCACCGCGCTGGCGACCGCCACCGCGATGGTCGAGTCGGGCCGCGCGCGCACGGTGCTCGTCGTGGCCGCGGAGGCGATGAGCCGGATCACGAACCCCGACGACCGCGCGACCGCCGGCCTGCTCGCCGACGGCGCCGGGGCGATGGTGATCCGGGGCGCCTACGACGAGGGCGTCGGGCGGATCGGCCCGTCGGTCTTCGGCTCCGACGGCGGCCTCGGCGGGACGGTCTGGGTGCCGACCGACCGGCCCTCCGTCTACGACGAGAGCTACACCCGCGGCAAGGACGGGACCGTGGTCATGAACGGCCACGAGACCTACCTGACGGCCGTCCGCCACCACGAGCAGCTCGTCCTCGACGCCGTGGCGGCCGACGGCACCACCCTCGACGACGTCGACCTCTTCGTCCTGCACCAGGCCAACGGCCGGATCATCGAGGCGGTGCGCAAGCGCCTCGGGATCGAGCCCGAGCGGTTCGTCAACCTGATCGGGCGGCGCGGCAACACCTCGGCGGCGACGGTCGTGCTGGCGCTGGCGGACCTCCGCGCCGCCGGGCGGCTGGGTCCCGGGACGCGGGTCGTCCTGGCCGCCTTCGGCAGCGGCCTGGCGTGGGCCGGCCTGACGATGACCTGGGGAGGGGACCGATGAGCCCGGGGGAGCGGACCTGGCCGCCGGCGCGGCCCGAGGACGGCTGCGCGCTGGTCACCGGCGCCTCCGGGGCGATCGGCGCGGCGACCGCCCGTGCGCTCGCCGCCCAGGGCTGGCCGGTCGCCGTCCACTACGGGGGCAACCGCGACCGCGCCGCCGCCGTGCTGGAGGCGATCGAGGCCGCCGGCGGGACGGGGGCGCTCGTCGGCGCCGACCTGGGCGACCCGGCCGCCCCGCAGCGGCTGCTGGACGACGCGACCGCGGCGCTCGGCCCGGTCCGCGTGCTCGTCAACAACGCCGGCATCACCCGCGACAACCTCGCCCTGCAGATCAGCGACGAGGACTGGCAGCAGGTGATCGACGTCGACCTCGGCGCCGCGTTCCGGCTGCTGCGCGCGGCGCTGAAGCCGATGATCCGCGCCCGCTGGGGCCGGATCGTCAACGTCTCCTCGATCAACGCCCTGCGCAACAGCCCGGGCCAGGCGAACTACGCCGCCGCGAAGGCGGGCATGCTCGGCATGACCCGCTCGGTCGCCGCCGAGGTCGCCCGTCGCAACGTCACCGTCAACGCGGTCGCCCCGGGCTTCATCGAGAGCGAGATGACCGCGGAGATCGGCGACATGGCGCAGTTCATCCCGATGCGCCGGTCCGGGCAGCCGGAGGAGGTCGCCGCGGCGATCGCGTTCCTCGCCTCGCCCGAGGCCTCCTACGTCACCGGCAGCACCCTGACGATCGACGGCGGCCTCGGCGGCTGAGACCTGGCCGCCGGAGGCCCGTCGCGGGCGGTGGACGGCCCCGCCGACGGCGGGGCGTCGTCGATGCGCCCCGCGACGGATAGCCTGCGCCGCGCGTCCCCCGACCGTCGGGGCCTTGCCCCCCGGATGGCGGACGCCCGGGCGAGCCCCGGTGCCGATGGCCCGTCGGCCGTGTATCGATAGCCGGACCCGACGTTCCGTCACGTCCACGAATCCCACAGCAGGAGAACCACACCGTGTCCACCGTCACCCGCGAGGACGTCGAGGCCCTCGTCATCAGCTCGCTCGAGGAGCTCGGCGCCGAGGCCGACGCCCTCAGCCCGACCGCGACGTTCGAGGAGCTCGACGTCGACTCCCTGGACCTCGCCGAGCTGTCCCAGATCGTCGAGGAGAAGTACGGCGTGAAGCTGCAGGGCGAGGACGTCGCCAAGCTGCAGACGGTCGCCGACGCCGTCGACCTGATCGTCGAGCGCGCCGCGCAGTGACCGACGCGGCGATCACCGGCATCGGCGCCGTCACCGCCCTCGGGGTCGGCGCCGAGACGCTGTTCACCGGCTGGGCCGGTGGTCGCAGCGGCATCGTCGACGGCGAGGCGCCGGCGGCCGACTTCGAGCCGACCGACTTCCTCAGCCGCAAGGAGGCCCGTCGCGCGGACCGCTCCAGCCAGCTGCTGCTCGCCGCCGGCGACGAGGCGTTCGCCCAGGCCGGCTGGGGCAGCCCCGGCGACGAACTGCCGTACGACCCGGCCCGGATCGGGTCGATCATCGGCTCCGGCATCGGCGGCTTCATCACGCTGACCGAGAACCACAAGGCGCTGCTGGAGGGCCGGCCCGTCTCGGCGCTGGCCATCCCGCTGCTGATGGCCAACGGCCCGACGGGCCAGATCGCGCTGCGGCGCGGGCTCCTCGGCCCCAGCTGGGGCACGGTCAGCGCCTGCGCCGCCGGCGCCAACGCGATCGCCTCGGGCGTCCGCGAGCTGCGCGCCGGCACCGTCGACGCGATCGTCGTCGGCGGCACCGAGGCGTCGATCGTCGACCTCGCCCGCGCCGGCTTCGGCGCGATGAACGCCCTCTCGCCGACCGGTCGCTCGCGGCCGTTCCACGCCGAGCGCGACGGCTTCGTGCTCGGGGAGGGCGCCGGCGCCCTGATCCTCGAGGACGCCGACAAGGCCCGCGAGCGCGGCGCGACGATCCTCGGCTACGTCCGCGGCGTCGGCGCCTCGCAGGACGCCCACCACCTCAGCGCGCCGACCCCGGACGGCTCCGGCGCCGCGCGCGCCGTGACCCAGTCGCTGGCCGACGCGGGGATCGAGCCGACCGACGTCGACTACGTCAACGCCCATGGCACGGGGACGCCGCTCAACGACGCCTCCGAGACCGCCGCGATGCGGCTGGCGCTCGGCGATCACCTGTCGACGATCCCGATCTCGAGCCTCAAGTCGGCGATCGGGCACTCGCTGGGCGCGGCCGGCGCGATCGAGGCGGTCGCGACCGTCCGGGCGCTGCAGGAGCGGATCGCCCCGCCGACGCTGAACCTGGACCAGCCCGACCCCGAGCTGGACCTCCTCCACGTGCAGGGCGAGCCCATGCCGCTGCGCGAGACGAACGGCCGGGCGCCGATCGCGCTCTCGACCTCGTTCGGATTCGGCGGGCACAACGCCTGCCTCGTCCTCCAAGGAGCGTGACCATGAGTGGCCGCACCGGCATCGCCGCCATCTTCGACCGCCAGGCGGAGCTGCCCGCGGCCCCGCCGGCCCGGCGGGTCCAGCCCGGCGCGGTGCTGACGCCGCTCCAGCGGCTGGAGGCGCTCTGCGACCCCGGCTCGCTGCGCGTCATCCGGACCGCGGTGATCTCGCCGGCGCTCGGCCCGAAGGCCGCCGCCGGCGACGGCGTGGTCGCCGGCCTGGGCACCGTCGACGGGCGTCCGGTGGCCTGCTTCGCCGAGGACCAGAAGCTGCTCGGCGGCAGCCTCGGCCAGCGGCACGCCGAATCGATCGTGCGGCTGCTGGAGATGGCCGGCGACGCCGGGATCCCGGTCGTCGGCTTCATCGCCTCCGCCGGGGCGCGGCTGCAGGAGGGCCTCGAGGCGCTGGCCGGCTACGGCCGGATCTTCGCGGCCCTGACCCATCTCTCCGGCCGCGTGCCGCTGATCTCCGTCCTCTGCGGCACCTCCGCGGGCGGCGGCGCCTACGCGCCGGCCCTGACCGACGTGACGATCATGACCCGCGGGTCGGCGATGTTCCTCACCGGCCCGGGCGTCGTGCGCGAGGTCACCGGCGAGGACGTCGACGCGCAGGACCTCGGCGGCGTCGACGTGCAGGAGCGCAACGGCGTCTGCCACATGGTCGCCGAGGACGACGGCGAGGCGATCGACCTCGCCCGCGAGCTGCTCGGCATCCTGCCGGCCAACAGCGACGAGGAGCCGCCGCGCGCCCGCCCGGTGCCGCCACCGGCCTACGACCCCTCGGCCTTCGTCCCCGACGTCCAGCGCCGTCCCTACGACGTGCGCGACGTCGCCTCGTCGATCGTCGACGGCGGCCGGCTGCTGGAGATCGCCCCGAAGTGGGCGCCGAGCGTCGTCTGCGCCTTCGCCCGGATCGAGGGCCGCTCGGTCGGGATCGTCGCCAACCAGCCGAAGTGGATGGCCGGCACGCTCGACGCGGAGTCGGCGCAGAAGTCCGCGCGCTTCGTCCGCTGGTGCCACCTGTTCGGGGTGCCGCTCGTCGTGCTCGTCGACACGCCCGGCTTCATGCCCGGCAGCGAGCAGGAGTCCGGCGCGGTCATCCGCCACGGCGCGAAGCTCGTGCACGCCTTCGCCGAGGCTGCCGTGCCGAAGATCACCGTCGTCCTGCGCAAGGCGTTCGGCGGCGCGCAGATCGCGATGAACAGCAAGGCGCTCGGCGCGACGATGGTCTTCGCCTGGCCGACCGCGCAGATCGGCGTGATGGGCGCCGAGCAGGCCGTCGGCATCACCGGCCGGCGCGAGATCGCCGCCGCCGAGGACCCGGTCGCCCGCAAGGCCGAGCTCGCCGCCGAGTACGCCGCCGAGCACCTCTCCGCCGACGGCGCCGCGCGGATCGGCGTCGTCGACGAGGTGATCGAGCCGGCGAGCACCCGCGACCGCCTGGCCTGGGCCCTGTCGACCCTCCGGCGCGCCCCGCGCGGCGACCACCGCGCGCGCAACGTCCCGCTGTGACCGGCGCGTCCCCCCGCCCCACGTCCCCGAGGTTCCCGTGAGCGCTCCCGTGCCCGCCGGCCTGCTCGCCGGCAAGCGGTTCCTGATCACCGGCGTCATCACCCGCGACTCGATCGCCTGGCACGCGGCCGCCCGCGCGCAGGAGGCCGGCGCCGAGGTGCTGCTGACGGGCTTCGGCCGGCCGAAGCGGCTGACCGAGCGTGCCGCCAAGCAGCTGCCGACCCCGGCGGACGTGCTCGAGCTGGACGTCAACCGGGCGGAGGACCTGGCCGGCGTCGCCGCCGAGATCGACGCGCGCTGGGAGGGCCGCCTCGACGGCGTCCTGCACGCGATCGCGTTCGCGCCGGAGGAGGCCCTCGGCGGCCGCTTCCTGGAGACCCCGCCCGAGGCCGCGAAGACGGCCTTCGAGACCAGCGCCTTCAGCCTCAAGGCGCTCGCCGCCGCGCTGCTGCCGGCGCTCTCGAAGGCCGAGCACGGCGGCTCGGTGGTCGGCCTGGACTTCGACGGCCAGGTCGCCTGGCCGATCTACGACTGGATGGGCGTGGCGAAGGCCGCGCTGGAGGCCACCAGCCGCTACCTCGCCCGCTACGCCGGGCCGCAGGGCGTGCGCTCGAACCTCGTCTCCGCCGGGCCGCTGCAGACGATCGCCGCGCGCGGCATCCCGGGCTTCGAGCAGCTCGCCGACAACTGGGACGAGGGCGCCCCGCTCGGCTGGGACACGACCGACCCGACCCCGACCGCCGACGCGATCCTCTTCCTGCTCTCGCCGCTCTCGCGCGCGATCACCGGCGAGGTGATCCACGTCGACGGCGGCGTCCACGCCTCGGGCCCCGTCGGCTCCTGACCCGCGCAGCCCGGGCGGCACCTCAAGGGCGAGGAGCTCCCGTTGGTACCTCAGAGGTGCCATCGGGAACTCGCCCCCTGGGAGGGGCGGCGGGTACGCTCGCCGCGATGTGCGGCCGCTACACGATCGGGGGCACCGACCCGCGCGCGTTCGACGACCGCTTCGGCGGGCAGGTCGACCTCGACGCGCTCGGCCGCTACAACGTCGCGCCGACCCAGCCGGTGCCGATCGTCTCCGGCGGTCCCGGCGTCGGCGAGCGGACGACGCGCCTGGCCTCGTGGGGCCTGCTGGCGCCGTGGGCGCGCAGCCGGCGCGACCGGCTCAAGCCGATCAACGCCCGCGCCGAGGAGCTGCCCGGGAAGAAGCTCTTCGCGCCGCTCGTCGGCGACGCGCGCCACCGCGTGCTCGTGCTCGCCGACGGCTGGTACGAGTGGCTGCGCGCCGAGGACGGGCGCAAGGCCGAGGCGGGCGGGAGCGTGCCCTTCCACCACGTCGTCGACGGCGGTGCCCCGATCGCCTTCGCCGGCCTGGCCCGCAGCGTCCGGGTCGCCGACGAGCCCGGACCGGCCGGGTTCGAGGCCCTCGAGCCGCGGATGCGGCTGCCGCCGCGGCCCGACCGTCCCGACGACGGCCGGATCGGCCTGCGGACCGTCGCGATCGTCACCTGCGCCGCCAACGCGGTCGCCGCGCGGCTCCACGACCGGATGCCCGCGGTGCTCGCCGGACCGGAGGAGGAGGCCGCCTGGCTCGACCCGGCGGTCTCCGCCGAGGAGGCGCTCGAGCTGCTGCGGCCGCTGCCGGAGGACCGGCTGAGCGTCGCGCCGGCCAGCACCCGGGTCAACCGCGTCGACCCGGACGTCGACGGGCCGTCGCTGCTGGTCCCCGACGCCCCGGGCGTCGACGGGACGCCGGGTGCGGGCGGCGACGCTCGACGCCGGCCGGAGCCCGGCGCGTGAGCCGGCGGCCACGGTCGCCGAGCCCGCGATGGGTGATCGAGGCCGCCAACGTCGCGCTCACCGTCCTGCTGCTCGTGGCGAACGTCGTCGCCGCCGGCGTCGCGCTGCTGCTGATCAACTTCGTGATCCCCGGCTCGGGGGACGGGACCGACGTCCTGGGCCCGAACATGCTCGTCCTGCTGGCGGCGAACCTCGTCGGGCTGCCGGTGATCCTCGTCTGGGCGCTGCGGACGACCGCCGCGACCCTCGCCTGGCTGCGCGAGGGCCGGGCGCCGACCGAGCGCGAGCGCGTCCGGCTGCTGCGCTCCCCGTTCCGGGTGATGCGGTTCGTGGGTCTCGGCTGGCTCGCGGCGGCGCTCCTGTTCCTCGGCTTCAACACCCAGTACTCGATGCCGCTGGCGATCCGGATCGGCCTGACGATCGCGATGACCGGCGCCACGATGGCGGCGCTGGCGTTCCTGCTCACCGAGCGGCTGCTGCGGCCCGCCGCGGTGCTCGCGCTCGAGCGCGGCGGCCCCCTCGACCGGGCGGTGATGCCCGGCGTCGTGCGCCGCCAGCTGCTGGGCTGGACGACGGCGACCGGCGCGCCGGCGCTCGGCATCGTCGCGGTCGGGATCCTCGCCCTCAGCGGGGTCGAGGGGACGACGCCGCACCGCCTCGGCCTGACGATGGTCGTCCTCGGCGGGCTCGTGCTGGTCGTCGGCCTCGCGATCGAGGTGCTGGCGGCACGGGCGGTCGCCGACCCGCTGCGGGCGGTCCGCCGCGGCGTGGACCGCGTGGCGCGGGGGCACCTCGACGTCGAGGTGCCGGTCTACGACGGCTCCGACGTCGGTCGGCTGCAGGAGGGGTTCAACCGGATGGTCGCCGGCCTGCGCGAGCGCGAGCGGCTGCACGACCTCTTCGGCCGCCACGTCGGCGAGGACGTCGCACGCGAGGCGCTGGAGCGCGAGGAGGTGCGCCTGGGCGGCGAGGTCCGCGACGTCTGCGCGCTGTTCGTCGACCTCGTCGGCTCGACCGCGCTGGCGGCCGACCGCGAGCCCGACGAGGTGCTGGAGCTGCTGAACCGCTTCTTCGCGGTCGTCGTCGAGACGGTCGAGGAGCACCGCGGCTGGGTCAACAAGTTCGAGGGCGACGCGGCGCTGGCCGTCTTCGGCGCCCCGGTCGACCAGCCCGACGCGCCCGATCGGGCGCTCGCCACGGCCCGGGCGCTCGCCGAGCGGCTGGTGCGCGAGGTCCCGGAGCTGCGCGCCGGGATCGGCGTCAGCGGCGGCCGCGCCGTGGCCGGCTACCTCGGCGCCGAGTCGCGCCTCGAGTACACGGTGATCGGCGACCCGATCAACGAGGCGGCCCGACTGACCGAGGTCGCCAAGCAGGTCGGCGGCGTGGCGGCGGCCGGGCGGCTCGTCGCCCGCGCCGGCGAGGAGGAGCGTCGCCACTGGGCGCTCGACCACCGCCGCGCCCTCCGCGGCCGCGACGCCGAGACCGACGTCATGGTCCCGCGGACCGACCCGCGAAGCCGCGGACCCGGCGATCGTCGGTGATCCCGGCCGGGCCGCGGGCCCCCGCCGTTCGCCTCCGCGGCGCACGGCGGACGGATCGCGCTGTCCGCGCGGCTGGTTGCCGACCCGCGGCGGCTGGGTAGTGTCGAGGTCGATGCCGACGGCCTCTCCGCTGCCCTACGAGTCCCCCGAGGGGATCTACGACGAGGCGATCACCGGCGCGGGCGCCCCCCGGGAGCACGCCGAGCGGCTGATGGAGGCCGTCGGCGCCCTGGATCCGGAGCAGCTGTCCGCGCTCGGCCGCCGACGCGACCGCAGCTTCCTGCAGGCCGGCATCACCTTCGACACGATCGGCCCCGACGGCCAGGCGGTCGACCGGCCGTTCCCGCTGGACCTCGTCCCGCGGATCATCCCGGCCGACGACTGGGCGACGATCAAGCGCGGCCTGGCCCAGCGGCTGCGGGCGCTGAACCAGTTCATCGACGACGTCTACCACGGCCGCGAGATCGTCCGCGAGGGCATCGTCCCCTGGCGGCTGGTCGTGTCCCGCAGCCACTTCGCCCGCCAGGTCGTCGGCGTGCGCCCCCCGGGCGGCGTCTACGCCCACGTGGCCGGCCTCGACCTCGTCCGCGACGGCGACGGCTCCTGGCGGGTGCTGGAGGACAACGTCCGCACCCCGTCGGGGATCTCCTACGTGCTGGCCAACCGGCAGGCGATGACCCGCCTGGCGCCGCGGCTCTTCAACGGCTACCGCGTGCGGCCCGTCGACCACTACCCGCAGGTGCTGCTGGAGGCGCTGCGGGCCGTCGCGCCGGCCGACGACGACGAGGCGACCGTCGTCGTCTGGACCCCCGGTCCGCTGAACCCGGCGTACTTCGAGCACGCCTACCTCGCCCACCAGATGGGCGTCGAGCTCGTCCAGGCCTCCGACCTCGTCGTGCGCGGCGACGTCTGCTACATGCGGACCACCCGCGGCCTGGAGCGCGTCCACGCGATCTACCGGCGCCTGGACGACGACTTCTGCGACCCGCTCGACTTCCGGCCGGACTCGGTGATCGGCGTACCGGGCCTGCTGCGGGCCTACCGCTCGGGCACGGTCGCGATCGCCAACGCCTTCGGCACCGGCGTGGCCGACGACAAGGCCGTCTACCCCTACGTGCCGGACATGATCCGGTTCTACCTGGGGGAGGAGCCGATCCTGCAGAACGTCGAGACCTACCGGCTCGACGACCCGGACGTGCTGGCCGACGTGCTCGGCCGGATGGAGGAGCTGGTCGTCAAGCCGACCGGCGAGTCCGGGGGCAAGGGCGTCGTCATCGGCCCGCACGCCACCGCCGCCGAGATCGAGGCGGCGCGGCGGGCGATCCTCGCCAACCCGGGCGGCTACATCGCCCAGGAGGTCGTCCGGCTCTCGACCGTCCCGACCGTCCTCGAGGACGGCCGGCTCTCGCCCCGCCACGTCGACCTGCGGCCGTTCGCCGTCTTCGGCGAGTCGATCCGGGTGATCCCCGGCGGCCTGACCCGGGTCGCGATGGAGGAGGGGTCGATGGTCGTCAACAGCTCGCGCGGCGGCGGCTCCAAGGACACCTGGGTGCTGGAGGGCGACCGGCCCGACCCGGCACCGGAGACCGAGAGCGCCGCCGCCCAGGGCGAGCGGCTGCTGCCCGCGCTGCCGGAGGTCCGCTGGGGCGGCGCCTGGGTCGGCCAGGCCCAGCAGCAGCAACAGGTCGGTCCCTCGCGGGAGGGCGGCCGCTGATGCTGGCCCGGATCGGGCACGAGCTCTACTGGCTCGGGCGCTACGTGGCTCGCGCCGACCACACCGCGCGGATGCTCGAGGGCGTCTTCGCCGCCGACCTCCAGGGCCGCCCCGACGACCCCGTCGGCGTGAACCTGTCGTGGGGCCCGGCGATGGCGATCATGGGCGCCGGCTGGGACGGCCGCCCGGTCGACGCCGACGCGGCCCTGCAGGGCCTGATGCTCGACCCGGCGCGCGACGCGTCGGTCGTGGCGTGCGTGCGGCGGGCGCGGGAGAGCGCCCGCACGCTGCGCGACGTCGTCCCGCAGGACATGTGGGAGGCGATCAACACGCTCTCCCTCGAGCTGCTCGCCGTCAGCCCGGAGGGCCTGCTGCAGAACCCCTCGGCGGTGTTCCGGATCGTGCGCGAGCGCTGCACGCTCTTCTGGGGCCTGATGGGCGCCACGATGCTGCGCGACGAGGCCAGCGCGTTCCTCGCCGCCGGCGAGCGGCTCGAGGGCGCCAGCGTGCTGCTGCGGATGCTGCGCGTCGCGCTGCCGGTCGTCACCGGGGCGGCCGCCGCGGCGGAGGCCGGCGAGCTCGACGGCCAGGCCGGCGCGCTGCTGCGGGCGGTCGGCGGCGAGCAGGCGTTCCGCCGCTCCCCGTCCGGGCCGCCCGACACGCCCCACGTCGCCCGCTTCCTGCTCTTCGAGCGGGACTACCCGAACTCGGTCGCCGCCCACGTCGCCGCGATCCAGGAGGCGGTCGAGCGCGCCGACGCCTCGCCGCGCTCCAGCCCGCCGGTCCTGCGCCTGTCGCGCCTGTCGGCCGACCTCGACTTCCACCGCCGCCGGCTGGAGGCCGCCGACCGCGGCGTGCTCCTGGAGCGCGCCGTCGTCCTCCAGGACGAGCTGGACGACGTCGACCGCGACATCTCCGACCGCTACTTCGCCGGCGCGCTGCGCCCGGTCGCCTTCAGCGTCTCCTGACCCCCAGAGCCCCACCCGTGCACTTCGGCATCGAGTACGTCACCCAGTACCGCTACGACGGGGAGGTGATCGACAACCTCAACGCGGTCCGCGCGCGACCGGCGACGACGTCGCTGCAGCGCTGCGACGAGTTCCACGTGCGGACCGACCCGGAGGCGCGCCTGCACCGCTACGTGGACTACTTCGGCGCCGAGGTGATCGAGTTCGGGATCGACCGCCCGCACGACCACCTGACGATCGACGTCCGGGCGCGCGTCACCACGAGCGAGCCGGACGAGCCGCCGGAGGCCGGCTGGGACGCGCTGCGGACCGCCGGCTACGACATCGCGGCCGGCGAGTACCTGCTGCCCAGCGGCCTCGAGCCGCCGCCCGAGCGGATCGCCGACCTCGTCGAGCTGACGCGCGCCACCTCGCCGCTGGCCAGCGTCCGGCTGACGACCGAGCTGCTGCGCGACCGCTTCGTCTACCAGCCGGGCGCGACCTTCGTCGGCACCACCGTCGAGGAGTTCCTCGGCACCGGCGCCGGCGTCTGCCAGGACTTCGCCCACCTCGGCGTGGTCCTGCTGCGCGCCCACGGGATCGCCGCCCGCTACGTCTCCGGCTACCTCTGGGCCCGCGACCCCGACGGCGGCGACGACTCGATGGAGGTCGCCACCCACGCCTGGGTCGAGGCGCTCCTGCCCGGCCAGGGCGAGCGGGAGGAGCCGGTGTGGGTCGGGGCCGACCCGACCAACGGCGTGCTCGCCGGCGCGACCCACGTCAAGATCGGCCACGGCCGCCACTACCAGGACGTTCCGCCGATCCGCGGCGTGTACCGCGGTCAGGCGCGCGCCGACCCGGAGGTCCGCGTCACCATGACCCGGCTGGACCCCCAAACCAGCGCCCGCGCCTGAGACGGGGTCGCGGGCCCCAGCCCGTGCGTCGTCCGACCCGCCCGGCCGTGGATCGCGGCTCCCGGCCGCAAGGCGCGGGTAGGGGGTCATCCGCTACGCTCCCTCGCCGGACCTGCCCCCGGGTGGGTCTGTCTTGTCCGGTCGCCACGGCGGACGGACACGGAGAACTTGACCGCATCGACGTACGGGAGCCCACATGGCCCGCGGAGATGTCCGCGTCGCCGTCACCCTCGCCTGCGAGGAGTGCAAGCGCCGCAACTACCAGACGAAGAAGAACAAGCGCAACAGCCCGGACCGCCTGACCATCAGCAAGTACTGCCGGTGGTGCCGCTCCCACACCTCCCACAAGGAGACGCGG
>Ga0164243_10011602_pt1 | contig 12554 bp, 12 predicted proteins | sample OricompcompostOP_FD_108781 | JGI IMG/M metagenome (GOLD analysis project Ga0164243, IMG submission 108781) | Organic Plus compost microbial communities from Emeryville, California, USA - Original compost - Organic plus compost (OP) | ecosystem: Engineered > Solid waste > Mixed feedstock >...
CGGTCCTGCTCGTCACGCTCGAGTACCCGCAGGACGCCGCCGAAGGCCCACCGTTCTCGGTGCCCGAGGACGAGGTGCGCGCGCTGTACGCGAGCGCGATGCTCGTCGACGACCGCGCCGCGACCGGAGGGCGGCTCGCCGAGCGCGGCATCCCCGCGCGCGAGCGGTGCTACCTCGCCACGCTGTGAGCCCCGCATGAAGCAGCACGCACCCGCCGCCGAGCGCAACCGCGAGCCGATCCGCGAGGTCCTCGCCCGCGAGCTGCCGCCGACCGGCACCGTGCTCGAGATCGCGAGCGGCAGCGGGGAGCACGCCGTCGCGTTCGCGCGCGCGTTCCCCGCGCTCGTGTGGCAGCCGACCGACCCGTCGGAGGCCGCGCTCGCCAGCATCGCGGCCTGGCGCGCGGAGGCCGCGCTCCCCAACCTCGCCGCGCCGCTCGCGCTCGACGTGACCGCGCCGTGGCCGATCGCGCACGCCGACGCGATCGTGTGCATCAACATGGTGCACATCGCCCCGTGGAAGGCCGCGCTCGCGCTGTTCGCCGGCGCCGGCCGCGTGCTGGCGCCGGGGGCCCCGCTCTACCTGTACGGACCGTACCGGTTCGACGGCGCGTTCACGGCGCCTTCGAACGCCGAGTTCGACCGCTCGCTGCGCGCCCGCGATCCGCGCTGGGGCGTCCGCGACGTGCGCGACCTCGAGGCCGCCGCGGCCGCGCACGGCCTCGCGTTGCGAGACACGGTCGCGATGCCCGCGAACAACCACTCGCTGATCTTCCGCCGCACCTGACCGCGCGCGCCGCGCCGTCGGTCGTGATGCCGATCACCGCGCTCGCCGAGCGCGTCCTCGCTCTAGTCCTCGATCAACCGCCCCGTCGGCACGTCGGCCGGCAGCGTGTAGCGCTTCTTCACCGCCGCGCGGATCAACCGCCGGCTCTTCGCGGCCGGCAGCGAGCACGCTTCGCGCTCGATCGCCGCGACCTCGTCGGCGAGCTCGCCGTCCTTGACCTGGGTCCGGATCCACGTCGAGTACTCGCCGTTGCGCAGGTGGAACAGCCAGGTCTCGTCGTCGACGCCTTCGCCCAGCTGCACGAACAGCTGCAGGTTCTGCGCCTTGAGCTTCAGCTTCCCCTGCGGCCCGCGGAAGTAGAAGCTGCGCTCGTGACCGAGGTTGCCCTCGGTGTACTTGCGCGAGTGCCGCGTGCGCTCCGACTTCGGGCGCTCCGTCGCGACCTCGATCGGATCGTGGCCGATCTTCCAGTACACCGCGTGCCCCGGCGCGAGCCGCTCGATCGGCTGCATCGGCGGCACCTCGAGGCCCGCGACGACCGCGAGCTCGCGCAGCTTCTCCTCGGGGTGCTCTCCGACGGCGATCACGGTGTCGACCGTGCTCAGGATGCGCTTCGAGACGCTGCCCGGGTGCACGGTGATGTACACCGCCCCGCGCGGGCGCAGCGGGATCTCCTCGGCCGGCTCCCACGACGCGGGCAGCATGTGGTGCGCCTCGTCGATCACGAGCCAGTGCGGACGGCCGGTGCGCGTGCGGAGGTCCGCGATCGCCGGGAGCAGCTGGGCGAAGAACTCGGGGCGGTGCTCGACCGACACCCCGAGCATGTTGACGACGACGTTGTCCGCGGGCTCGGCGAGCACGTCGAGCGCCTCGTCGATCAGCGGCTCGCGCTTCGGGCTCCCGAGCACGACGGCGAGCTCCGTCGAGGCGTAGTCGCCCTCGGGATCGATGATGGCGAACTGGTAGCTCGCCTTGCACAGGCGCTCGAGCAACCCCGTCACCAGCGTCGACTTGCCGCTGCCCGACGTGCCGCAGATCATGATGTTCGCGGCGTACGGATCGATCCGCACCTCGCGGTCTTGCGCGCGTCCGAGCAGGATGTGGTGGCGCTGGAGCCGCTTCGCGGCGACCGCGAGATCGTTGGCGATCAGGTGGTCGATGAGCTCGGAGACGCCGATGCCGTGGTGGCCCTCGGTGACGAAGTCGGCGTGCTTCTTCAGCGACGGCAGCGCGTTCGCGACCGCGACCCCACACTCGCACGCCGACAGCAGGGCGTGATCGTTCTCCGCGTCGCCGACGCCGACGACGTTGTGCGCCGACAGCTGGATCTCCGAGAGCGCGGCGGCGAGCCCCGTCGCCTTGTTGACGCCCGACGGCAAGATCATCACCGCGCCCTTGTTGAAGATCACCTGGAGTTCGAGCCCCTGATCGCGGATCACGCTCAACACGGCGTCCTGGTGAGGTTCCCAGGTCGCGACGATGACGCGCCCCACCGCGAGCGGATCGACCCCGCGCCGCTCGAGCTCGGCGACGAACGCGGCGGACGGCGGCTCCGCGGTCGTGGTGATGTCCCCCGTCGCCGGATCGTAGACGACCGCGCCGTTCTCCGCGACGATGCGGTCGAACAGCTCCGGGTGCGCGAGGATCCCGAGCAGCTCGTCGAGCTCGCGCCCGGTCACCATGATCGCGCGACGCCCCGACTCCTTGAGGCGACGCAGCGCCGCCCACGTCGCCGAGTCGATCCGACCGTGATGGGCAAGCGTCCCGTCGTAGTCCGCGGCGAGGGCGTGATACCGCATCTACGTCGTTGCTTAGCGCTCCGCCGCGGCGCTTCCAGCATCGCCCGGGGCGTGCTCACCGACGTTTCACGCAGGCGCCGCCGCCTGCGCGAGGATCTCCGACAGCAGGCGGCGGAGGTCAGCGCTTCAGCGGCGCGCCGTACAGATCGAACATCGCCGGCGCGCCGAGCCCGAGCTTGTCGAGGTCGGTGCGGATCTTCGCGAGGTCGCCGACGATCGAGATCACGAGCCTGTCGACCGGCGCGAACGCCGCGGCGACCGCCTTGACGTCCTTCGCGGTGACCTTGCGGATGCGCGCGGCGTACGTCGAGTACCAGGTGTCGGGCAGCCCGAACAGCGCGAGCTCCGCGTACGTCGCGGCCGTGCTCGCGTTCGTCGCGAACATCGCCGGCAGCGCGCGGATCAGGTTCTGCTTGGACTTCTCAAGCTCGTCGGCGGGCACGTCGGTGGTCGCGAGCGCGGACACCATGTCGAGCGTCTCCTTGACGCCCTGCCCCGTCGCGGGCGTGACGATCGCCGTCCCGATCACGAACGGGCCCCGCGCGAGGCGCCAGTCCATGCTCGCATTCGCGCCGTAGGTGATGCCGAGCTGCTCGCGCAGCCGCTGCACGAGGCGGCTCGTGAAGCCGTCGCCGAGCGTGGTGCGGAACACCTCGAAGGCGTAGTAGCGCGAGTCCTTGCGATCGGGCCCGACGATGCCGATCCGCACGTCGGACTGCGCGGCGTCCTTGCGGTCGACGAGCAAGAGCCGGCTCGCGAGCTTGGCCGGGCGCACCGCGGGCGGGGCCGGGCGCTTCGCACCGGGTTGCTTCCACGCGCCGAGGCTCGCGTTCAGCTTCGCGTGCAGCGCCTTCGGATCGACGTCGCCCGCGACCACCAGCGTCATCGCCGTTGGGTTCCAGCGCTGCTTGTAGAACGTGCGCGCGTCGGCGATCGCGAGGCGCTTGAACTCGTCGCGCACGCCGGTCGTCGGGTGACCGTACGGCGTCCCGATCCCGAAGATCGCGCCGTTCAGCATGATGCTCGCGACCTCGCGCGGGCGATCGCGACGCAGCTCGAGAGACGTCAGGCGGTCGCCCTTGACCCGCTCGCCTTCCTTGGCATCGAACGCCGGCTTCGTGAGCAACTTCGTGACGAGCTCGATCGTCGGCTCGAGCGTCTTGGACAGCGTCGACACCGACACGTACGCGGCGTCGGCGTCGGCGTACAGCCCGATGCTCGCGCCGAGCCGATCGATCTCCTCGGCGATCGCGATCGCGGACATCCCGGCGGCGCCCTCGTCGAGGAGATCCGCCGTGAACGCCGCGAGCCCGCCCTTGCCCTTGGGATCGTTCGCCGCGCCGGCACCGGGGACCACGAGCTGCATCGAGACGATCGGCAACGCGTGGTTCTCGATCACGAGCAGCGAGAGCCCGTTGCGCAGCTTCATCCGCGTGGCGACCGGCGGCTGGAAGGTCGGCTCGGGGCCGGGCTCCGGAGCCTTGGTCCAGTCGGCGATCGACGATCGGGCGTAGACCGAGGTCGAGGGCGACGTCGGCGCCGGCTTGGTCGCGCGAGGCGCGGGCTTGGCCTCGGCGAGCGGCGCGGTCGCGAGCAGGAACATCGAGAGCAGGCTGGCGATGCGCATCACTTCTTCTCCACGGGCTTCGCGCCGGGCTTGATCGTCAGGACGACTCGCGCGTTCGGCTTCAGGTACTTCGCGGCGACCGCGCGCACCTGCGCCGTGGTGACCGCGCGCCGGCGCGCGAGGTCCTTCGCGAAGTAGTCGGGGTCCTTGGCCTGCACGTCGTACGCGGCGAGCTGGATCGCGCGCGACAGCGTCGACTCGAGCCCGCCGAGGAACGCCGCCTCCTGCGAGTTCTTGGCGCGCTCGAGCTCGGCGTCGGCGGGGGCCGTCGTCGAGATCGCCGCGACCTCCTCGCTGATCTCGCGGATCAGGCGCCGGGGATCGACGCCCGGCTTCGCCGTCGCGACGATCTCGAACGTACCGCCGAGCTGCTCGCCGCTGAACCCGGCGTAGACGTCCTGCGCGATCTTCTTGTCGTAGACCAGCCGCTTGTACAGCCGGCTCGACTTGCCGTCGCCGAGGATCGACGCGAGCGCGTCGAGCGGCGCCTCGTCGGCGGTGAACGCGGCCGGACCACGCCACGCGAGGTACACGCGCGGCACCTGCACGTCGTCGGTCGTCTCGATCACGATCTCCTTCGTGATCGGCGGCGGCGTCTTGTAGCGCGGGCGCGCCGGCTCGCGGCCGCGCGGCAACCAGCCCAGGTACTTCTCGACGAGCCGCTTGACCTCGGCGAACTTCACGTCGCCCGCGATCACGAGCGTCGCGTTGTTCGGCACGTAGTACGTGCGGAAGAACTGCGCGACGTCCTTCACCGTCGCGGCCCGGAGGTCCGCCGGGTAGCCGATCGTCGACCAGTGGTACCCGTGGTCCTTCGGCCACAGGTTCTCCTGCAGGATCAGCGACGCCATGCCGTACGGGCGGTTCTCGTAGCTCTGCCGGCGCTCGTTGAGGACGACGTCGCGCTGGTTGTCGAGCTTCGCCTTGTCGAACGTGTCGAGCAGCCCCGCGAGGCGGTCCGCCTCGATCCACAGCATGCGCTCGAGGAAGTTCGACGCGGCGACGTTCTGGTAGACCGTCATGTCGCTCGACGTGAACGCGTTCGACCACCCGCCCGCCGCCTCGAGCAGTCGATCGAGGAGCCCATCCGGCAGGTGCTTCGAGCCCTTGAACATCAGGTGCTCGAACAGGTGCGCGAACCCGGTGCGGTTCGGCAGCTCGTCCTTCGAGCCGACCTCGAACCAGAGCACCTCGTACACCATCGGCGCCTTCGGATCCTCGATGACGTAGACCTCGAGGCCGTTGGCGAGCTCGAACTTCTGGTAGGCGATGCGAGGTTCCGGGAGGGAGCCCCGCGCCGGCTCGGCGTGCGCGGGGACCGCGAGCGCGACGAGCAAGAGCGGCAGCAGCAGGCGGTACATGGCCACGGACACTAGCGCACGACGCGCGAGCTGGCTCACTGACATCTGCCAAACGTCGCGCGCGCACGCGCGCCTCGCGTGGAGTCTCGGGGAGTCCCGGGGGAGTCGTCCGGGACGCGCGCGTGCGTCGCAGGGTGTCGCGGGAGCTGCGGTGGGTCAGTTGCCGAGCTTGATGCGCCCCTTCGCCTCGCCCTTCACCTGGATGGAGGGCGCCTTCACCTTGACCGTCGGCGCCTTGATCTGGACGCCCGCTCTCACGCGCGCGCCGGCTTCGACCGCGCCGCCGACCTTCGCCTTCACGCCCGAGAGCGTCGCCGTCGCGGCCTCGCGACGATCGCGGACCCCGGCGCCGACCTCGACCTTGACGTTCGGCGCCGCGCCGACGTGCGCGCCGACCTTCGCGCCGACCTTCGCGCCGACGTTCGCGCCGCCGCGCACCGCGGGCGCCTCGACGCGGGCCTTCCAGCGCCCGCGCGCCCTCGCCGCCGCGGCGAGGTCCGGCGCAGCGAGCTGGATCTTCGCACCGACCGGGACCTTCCACACGGCGTGCAGGGTCGCGCGAGGCGCGGGCGAACCGATCGCGAGGCGCGACTCCCAGCGCCCCGTGACGTCACCCCCGACGAGGATCTTCGATGGGGCTGACGGCGGTCGCACGTACCAGCTCGCCTTCCCGGCGAACGCGGCCGGCGCGAGCTTGACCTTCGCGTGCCAGCCCACCGACGGCGCGGCGATCCACACCGGACGCGCGGTCGGCGTGTACGCGAGCTCGGGCACCTGCCAGATCGGCGTCTTCGTCACGCGCGCGCGCACGCGCTCGGGCTCGAGGGCCGGAGGCGAGACCTGCGCGTAGAACGCGGGCACCGTGATCCCGACGAGGGGCGCGTGCGCGCGACCGCGCGGGTGGTGCACGTAGTACTGCGCGCGCAGCGGCACGAGGTACGCCGTCGCCGTCACGTCGAAGCGCTTGGGCCACAGCACGGCCGCGTCGACGCGCGGCGCGAGCGCCTCCCAGCGCGCGCCGAGCACGTCGGGATGGCGCACGTAGAGCTCGGTCGCGAGCGTCGCGCGCGCGGCGTTCGCCCAGGTCAGCGCCTCGATGTGACCGGCGACCGCGAACGACGCCTCGATCGTCGCGGCGCCGTCGGGGAGGCTCGCCTCGTAGCTCGCGGTGTCCTCCTGCTCGGCGCTCGTCGCGGCGCCCGCCTCGAACGTCGCGACGGCATCGGCCGCGGTCGTCAGCTCCGCGTAGCTCTCGGTGAGCGCCTTCTCGAGCTCGGCCATCGCCTGCGCGTGCGCGTCGACCGCGGCAGCGACGTCGACCTCACCGTCGACCTCGGCGCGCCACGCGCCCCAGTCCGGGGTGGGCCACGGCGCCGGCGCCGCGACCGTGCCCGTCGCCTCGAGCGTCGTCGCCGCGCCTCCCTCGACGGCGATCGGCGGCGCGTCGAGCGCGGCCAGCCCGAGCACGTCCACGGCGCCGCGCTCGACGCCGACCCGGACCTGACCGGAGGCCGCGACGCCGACCCCGTACACGGTGCCGCGCGTGCGCACCACGCCGGCGGGCGTGTACACGCGGAACGCGCCCTCGCCCGGCGCGCGCGCGGCGACCGAGAACCGCGCGACGCCCGCGAGCACGGCCGCCGACGACGCGGGATCGGCGGTGCCCTCGCGGCTCCCGATCGCGACCGCGCTGACCTCGGCGACCTGGACGACGCTCGTATCGGCGAGCCCGAGCGTCGCGGCGGACGCCTCGCCCGTGCGCACCACGTCGCCGGGGTACAGCGGCGTCGCGGCCGGCGCCGCCGCGAACGAGGTCTCGCCGACGCGCCGCACCTCGACGGTGCCGGTCACCGCGGTCACGATCGCGGCCGGGCCCTCCGCCGCCTCGCGCGCGATGCCGCCGGGCGACACGCCGACCGTCGCCACCGGATCGGCGGGCACCGGCGGTGGTTGCGGCGCCGTGTTCGTGGCGGTCGGATCCGAGGGCGTGACCGCCGCGGTCGGCTCCGGCGCGCGGGTCTCCTCGCCCTTCTGCTTGCACGCCGACGCGACGAGCAGACCGAGGACCATCGTCTTCACCATGCAACCACGCATGCGTTCTCCTTTCGCGAACACCGAGGATCGTCGGCGATTCTGGCACACGCAACGCGCTCCCCTGCGACAACGGTGAGGGGTGCGTAAGTTGGTAGCCGCGACTACACTCGATTTGGTGTCAGAAGCAGCTGTTCCGCGCACGACGCCGTTCGACCTCCTCGGAGGTGCCGATCGGGTGCGTGCGATCGTCGAGAAGTTCTATGACGTCATGGACGAGCGCGAGCCCGAGCTCGCGTGCATGCACGAGTGCGATCCACCGGGCCGCGTGTCGCGCGCGGCCCGCGACAGGTTCGCGCTGTTCCTGATCGGCTGGCTCGGCGGCCCGCAGGACTACATCGCGCAGCACGGTCACCCGCGGCTGCGCATGCGCCACGCCGGCGTCACCGTGAACCTCGCGATGCGCGACGCCTGGCTCCGCTGCATGACGGCCGCGCTCGACGCCGAGCGCGTCGACGGCGAGCTGCGCGCGTTCCTCGACGCGCGGTTCGCCGATGTCGCGAACTTCCTGCGCAACACGCCCGGCTGACGCGACGCCGCGCGGCGCCGATGTGCGCGCCTCTGCGCTCGTCCCTCGGCCGCAATTCCGCGCCCGCACATCTCCGGGACGTGATTTACGATGAGCACATGAAGGTCGTCGGGTTGGGCGCGGTGGCCGCGCTCGCGGGCTGCCGGATCCACTTCGACGAGCAACACGCGCTCGAGGATGCGGCGATCGAGCGGTCACCTCCCGTCACGTTCGGCGAGCGTGCGACCTCCGATCACCGCGGCGTGACCTCGGACACCGCCACGAACTTCGCGGCGCCGTCGTGGAACTACGGCGCCTCCTCGGTGATCGGCACGTACGCTCCGCTCGCCCAGCGCAACTACAGCCTCGTGCGCTTCGAGCTCGGCGCGCTCGGCCCGGGGGCGACCGTGCTCGCCGCCCACCTCGAGATCGTCACCGTGGATCTCGGCGACACGGAGCCCGGATCGATCGAGGTCCGCGCGCTCGCGGAGAGCTGGGTCGAAGGCACCGGCGACGAGAAGCAGGCCCCGGGCGCGACCTGGTTCGACCGCGACGAGGGCGTGCCATGGGACACGCCAGGCGGCACCGTGCACCCCGAGCTCGTCGGCGAGCTGACGCCGAGCACGGCGCACGGGCAGTTCGCGATCGTGCTCGAGCCATCGGCCGTCCAGCGCTGGATCGACGCACCCGCGACGAACCACGGCCTGCGCCTCGAGTCACCGGGCACGCAGACGCACTATCACTTCGCGTCGTCGGAGGCCGAGCCGCCCGAGGTCCGTCCGCAGCTCGTGCTCGAGCTCGCCCCCTGAGCGTCGTCAGTTGTCGGGGCGCCCGGGTGACGAGCGAGGCGCGCCTTCGCCGCGCGCCGCCGCGACAGCTCCACGCCGATCGCGTCGAGACCTCGCGCGTTCGCCGCCGCGAGCGCGCTGCCGTGACCACAGAACGGATCGACGACGGTGCGCGCGCCGGTCGAGGCGATGAACGCGATCGCTGCGTCGCACGCCGCCGAGCCCATCGCGCGCGCCCAGCTCATCTCGCCGAGCGAGGGCAACACGTCGGGGGTCGAGGCGCCGGGCGCGAGCCTGCGCGCGCGGCTCACGCACACGAGGTGCGCGTACGCGGGGCGACCGAACGTGGTCGTGCCCGGAGCCACCCGGCACACGATCTTGTGCCACAAGAGGTGGCTGCCCGCGGCGTCGGCGCCGCACAGCACGAGGTGCGCCTTGTCGATCCAGCGGCCGTCGTGCTTGACGTCCGTCTGGTAGAACACCGCGACCGCGTCGTCGGCGAGCGCGCGGCACGCGAGCGCGACGGTGTCCACGAACCACTGCTTCCAGCCGTCGACGCCGAGCGCGGGGAGCTCGCCGTGATCGGGCAGCGACGTGAAGATCGCGTGATCGTCGGGGAGCCGGCCCCGCGCGAGGAACGCGACGCCGTCGCCTTCGTGGACGATGCGCTGGCTCGACACGCGCGGAGTCTCGCACGAGGCGCGACGGTCCGCGGCCGCGCGGCTGTCACTCGACGCGCATCCTCGCGGGCACGTCCAGGAGCACCGGTGCCCGGCCTGCGGGCGGATCACGATCGTCGAGAGCCGGTTCCTCTACACCGACTTCGATCGCGGCCACGACGTCGTCGTCGAGCCGCCGGATCGCGGGCTGACGCCGGCGCTCGTCGTGCATCACGCGCGCGTGTTCCGGCGCTGCTTCGAGCAGCGAGGACATCACGCGCAGGTATCCGCTCGCCGACGACTGGCTGGTCGACGCCAACGCCATCCCCTCGGACGCGCTCCGCGAGCGGATCCCTCGGGGACCTGGCGCGACGACGTCGTGACCGGGGCGCGGGTCCGCGGGCGCGGGAGGCGCCCACGCGCGGGGCTCACGCGCTGCCGACACGCCCGCGCTTGCGGAGCTCGCGGAGCTCGGCGGCGAGCTGCTGCTGCTCGAGCTGCTCGCGAAGCCCGGGGTGGCTGTCGAGCGCGGCTTGCCACGCCGCCGCCATGAACGCGTCGGAGCTGACACCCTGCTCGGCCGCGAGCGTCGCCGCGCGGCGCAGGAGCCGCTCAAGCTCGGCGAGGACAGCGACCGGCACCGTCGGCGAAGGCGCCTCGGACGCGGAGGAGAACCCTGCGAGCGCGGAATTCTGGATGGCCATGTCGACAACAGAATCACGATCGGGCGCGCGCGCGACCCCCGATCGGGCAGGTCGCGCCCCACCCTGTCGCCGGGGTGTCGCCGGGGTGTCGCCGGGGCGACGCCGGGGGGCGGGTCAGCCGCGGCAGACGTCGTCGAACAGATCGGTGGAGAAGTAGCGCTCCATGCGATCGCACAGGACCGTCGCCACGGTCTTGCCCGGCCCGAGACGGCGCGCCATCACGCGCGCGGCGGCGAGGTTGAGACCGCTCGACGGGCCGACCGGCAGTCCGCGCTTGCACAGCTCGCGCGACGCGGCGATCGCCTCGCGCTCGTCGACGCGGATGTCCTCGTCGAGGCCGATCTCCTGCGGATCGAGCAGCGTCGACAGGCCCTCGACGACGCCGGGGATGCCGCCGCACACCTCGGGCTGGCCCTCGAAGCACGCCGAGCCCTTCGCGGGCACGGCGCGCGCGACGCGCGTCGGATGACCGGCCTCGCGCAACGCGCGCGCGATCCCCATCAGCGTGCCGCCGGTCCCGACGCCCGCGACGAAGCCGTGGATCGTCGTGCCGACCTGCTGGATCAGCTCCGGGCCCGTCTCGCGCTGGTGGGCGCGCGCGTTGAGCGGGTTCTCGAACTGCCGGGTCAGGAACACGCGCGGATCGCGCTCCGCCATCCGCCGCGTCTCCTCGATCGAGCCGAGCACGCCCTGATCCTTCGGCGTCAGCACCGCCTCGCCGCCGTAGCGCTTGATGATGAGCAGGCGCTCGCGGCTGACGTTCTCGGGCATCACGGCGCGGAAGCGGACGCCGATCACCGCGCACGCCATCGCGAGCGCGATCGACGTCGAGCCGCTCGACGCCTCGACCACGATCGTGTCCTCGTTGATCGCGCCGGTCTCGACGCCGTGACCGAGGATGAAGGCCGCGACGCGATCCTTCGTCGATCCGGACGGCAACAGGTACTCGAGCTTGAGCCAGATCGTGCAGCCCGAGTCCGGATCGGGGAGCGGGATGGCGACGGTGCGGGCGGCCATGCGGATCAGCGCGGCCTTGCGCTCGGCGAGAGACATGCGACGAGGACCCTACAGCGTTTTCTCCGTCGTGTGGAGCCCCGGTCGGAGGTGGTACGACACGAGCCTCGTCGAGGTTCGGAAAACCAGTTCACGTGACGCCGGCTCGTGGCATCGTCGGAGTACAATGGGGATCCGGCCGTGAGGACGCCTACGCTACCGCCACCGACGCTCGCGATCCGCCGCCTGCTCGAGCGGCGCGAGGTCCGCATCGCGTACCAGCCGATCGTCGACCTGCAGACCCGCCACGTGTTCGCCTACGAGGCGCTCGCCCGGCCGACCGCCCCCGAGTTCCCCAACCCGCAGGCGCTGCTCGCCGCGGCCGTCGAGCACTCCGTCACCGGCGAGCTCGGCCAGCTCCTGCGCGAGCTCTCGATCGAGGGCTGCCCGAACCACCCGCTGTTCCTCAACATCCATCCGTCCGAGCTCAACGAGCGCTGGATCATCCAGCCCAGCGATCCGCTGTACCAGCACGACCGCGACGTCTACCTCGAGATCACCGAGGGCGTGCCGCTGTCGCACTTCCACCTGTGCCAGACGATCCTCGCCGAGGTCCGCGGGCGTGGCATCCACCTCGTCGTCGACGATCTCGGCGCCGGCTACTCGAACCTCAAGTACATCGCCGACCTGCACCCCAAGGTCGTCAAGCTCGACCGCGACCTCGTCGCCGGCCTCACCACCGACTCGCGGCTGTTCCGCCTGATCTCCGGCATCGTCGTGCTGTGCACGCAGCTCGACGCGCTCGTCGTCGCCGAGGGCATCGAGACCGTCCAGGAGCTCGACGCCGTGATCGAGGCCGGCGCGCACTTCGGGCAGGGCTACCTGTTCGCGCGCCCCGCGTTCGACCCGCCGCAGATCACGTGGCCCGACGGCGCGAGGGCCAGCGCGCGCTACGTCCCACCGCGGCGCGCCAGCACCGCCTCCGGCGCGACCCGGCGCTGAGCAGGGGACGGAGTCGCCTTTGTCTCCTTTTCGGACACGCCGGACATCGGGCGGCCAAGAGGCGACAAAGGCGACAAAGGCGACAACGTCCCTGGCTCAGAACTGGCCGAGGAACGCGAACGAGAAGAACCGGCCGCCGAGATCGAGGTGACCGATCGAGGCCTGCATCTCGTCGAGCATGATCTTGGAGTCGTCCTGCTCGCCGCGGGGTGACAGCGCGGGCGCGGCCGCGGCGA
>Ga0164243_10011604_pt1 | contig 12551 bp, 15 predicted proteins | sample OricompcompostOP_FD_108781 | JGI IMG/M metagenome (GOLD analysis project Ga0164243, IMG submission 108781) | Organic Plus compost microbial communities from Emeryville, California, USA - Original compost - Organic plus compost (OP) | ecosystem: Engineered > Solid waste > Mixed feedstock >...
ACGAGCGTGAGCACGCCGGACTCGGCGTACCGTATCCGCCGACCGCAGAACGGTTCGAGCATCTCGAGGAGGCGCTGCAGATCGCCCGGCAGATGTGGTCCGACGACGACGGCGCCTATGAGGGCAAGCACTACCGCCTCGCCGAGACGATCTGCCTGCCCAAGCCGGTGCAGGGGAGAGTGCCGATCCTGATCGGTGGTGGCGGAGAGAAGAAGACCCTGCGGCTGGTGGCCCAGTACGCCCAAGCCTGCAACCTCTTCGGAGCGCCCGGCGCCGAGGGCGTGGCCTCGGTCCAGCACAAGCTCGACGTCCTCCGCGACCACTGCGACAGGCTGGGCACCGATTACGACGCCATCGAGAAGACGATGCTGTTCCAGGGTGACGCGGCCGGAGATCCCGACGGGTTCCTTCGTCAGATGGAGGAGTACGCCGCCGTGGGTATCTCGCTGGTGGGGTTGATGCCGCCGCGCTACCAGGACCCGGTGCCGTGGGCGAGCGCCGTCGTCGACCTCGTTCCGCGCCTGCAGCAGATCTCCGCAGGGTAGGTTGACCACCGGGACCACGGCGTCCGCGGCGTGGCCTCGGTCAGCACGACCAAAGCAGTCGCGACTCAAGGAGCTCTGAGAACCCAGTGGTCACCCTCGAGGACGTCCGACGTATCGCCGAGTCCCTGCCGGAGGTGACCTCCAAGATGTCGTGGGGGCACGAGATGTGGCGGGTCCGCGATAAGGGCTTCGTCTGGGAGAGACCGCTTCACAAGACCGATCTCGCCGCGCTCGGCGACGCGGCGCCCGAGGGCGAGATCCTCGGCGTCCGCGTCGCGGACGAGGGGGAGAAGCAGGCGTTGATCGCCTCCGAGCCGGAGGTCTACTTCACCATCCCGCACTTCGACGGCTATCCCGCGGTGCTGGTCAGGCTCGCCGCGGTCGAGCCGGAGGAGCTGGAGGAGATCGTCACCGAGGCGTGGCTGCAGCGGGCGCCGAAGCGGCTCGCTGCCACCTTTCTCGCCGAGCAGGAGCTCGGCAACTGACAAGCTCCCGACCGACCCGGCCGCGGGCGGGCTGGAACGGCGGCCTAGGACGGCTTAGGTTGGGGTCATGACCGACGACCTCGACATCCGCCACCGGATCACCAACCTCGTCGCCGAGGAGCGTTCGCTGCGCGACCAGCTTGCCGAGCACAGCATCGGAGCGGGCGAAGAGCACGCGCGGCTCAAGGCCGTCGAGACCGAGCTCGACCAGTGCTGGGACCTGCTCCGCCAGCGCGACGCGCTGCGGGAATACGGCAAGGACCCGGCCGAGGCCGAGGTGCGACCCGGCAGCGTCGTGGAGAACTACCGGAACTGACCCGCGGTGCCTCATACGCCAACGGCCCGCCGCCGAGAAGAACTCGGCAGCGGGCCGCGCAAGTAGAAGTCGGCGGGATCAGCCCTGCTGGGCGATGGCGAACTCGACCTTGCCCTCCTGGGTCAGGGAGGCGTCGAGCACCTTGTCGTCGAGGAGCTCGGCAGCAGCCTCGTCGAGGTAGACGGTGGCACCCTGCTCGGTGACCACTTGATCGCCGGGCTCGGCACCGCTCGCGGTGGTGACGGCTAGGCCCGGCTCGGGGGAGTCGGAGGTGATCCGCAGGCCGCCGCCCTCGGGAGCACCAGGCTGCTGGGTGAGGTTGGTGATGATGGTGCTGGCGTTTTCGGTGAGTGTGAGCATGGAGTGGCCGGTGCCCCGTGCGCGCCCAGGCATGCAGGTCAGCGCTGAACTTTTTCTATGGCGCGGGCCGCGGGTCCATGCTCAGTCCAAGCGATAGCGGTGGAGCTTGCGGTAGAGCGTCGCACGCCCGATCCCGAGCAGGGCCGCAGCGTGGCTGCGGTTGCCGTCGGTGCTCCGCAGGGCCTCGACGATGGCGTCGCGCTCGGCCCGCTCGAGCTCGCTGAGCCGTGGCCGTGCCGCTACCGCGCGCAGGTGGCTGGGTAGGTGCTCGGGGCGGACCGGCTGGGTTGCTGCGGCAGCGGTGGCGCAGCGTACGACGGCCTGCAGTTCGGTCACGTTGCCGGGCCAGTCGTAGCGGCCAAGGAGGGCGAGTGCCGCCATGGTGAACCGCGCCTCCGGGACCAGCGCGGTCGCGATCGTGGCGATGTCCTCGACCCGCTCACGCAGGGGCGGCACGAGCAGTTCGTAGGGCGACCAGCTGTGACGCGCTTCGTCGAGCCCGGCGGCGACCCCGCCGCCGAGCGTCCAGGTGGCCGCGACCCGACCCGGCGCGTTCGCCAGCGCGGTCAGGGCGCGGACCGCATGGAGGCCGGAGAGGCGGTCGAGCCGACGTACGACGAGCGCCCGGCGGTTGCGAACCGTTGCGGTGAGCCGCCGCACGAAGCCGTCGGTGTCTTCGGCCTCGAGGACGGCCGGATCACCAAGGGCGGCGATCGCGATCGCGGCCTTGCCGACGCCCGGATCACCGGTGAGTAGGAGCGGACGGCCGGCGGCCCGGCGTACGGCGGACTCCAATGAACGCCACCGGGGTGAGTCGCCGGCCAGACCGGCGCGAGCGAACAGACCCGGCGTACTGCGCCGGTGGCTGCGAGGAGTGGACGGCTTCGGGCGCGGGACGAGCGTGGCGACCACGCCGGGGTTGTCGGCGGCGGTCGCGGTAGTGAACCGCACCTCGACGCGACCGAGCGTCAACTGCGGGTCGGCGATCCTGCCCTCCCGGGCAGCCGCGAGTGCGTGTGCTTCCAGTGTGTCGAGGTCGGCAGGCTCGAGCAGAGCGGCGGCGGCGTCGTTGACGAGCCGGGTGCGCCCGTCGAGGACCGCGACGGCGGCGCCGTCACGTCCGGCGCGCAAGAACGCTTCGAGGAGGCGGCGCTCCTGACCGGTGGCGGCGTGGAGGAGCTCGCGTTCGACCGAGGCGGCCGCGGTCGCGGCGAGGGCCTGCAGCACCGGCGACGGCGCATCGAGTCGCGCGACCACGGCGATCGCGCCCAGGGGTCGAGTGCTGCGCGGACCGTGGATGGGTGCACCGGCGCAGACCGTCTCCTGGTAGAGCGCGAGCAGGTGCCCGGGGCCGCCGATGACGGTCGGGCGACGGGTGAGGAGCACGTGGCTGATGCCGTTGGCGCCGGTAGCGGGCTCGGAGAGGTCGGCCCCCGCACGGGTGCCGATGCCGTCGAGGTGGCCGCGGCTCACCTCGTCGCTCGCCCACGCCCCGACGATCCGGGCTCGGGCATCGCTCACCACGACGGCAGCGTGCAGCCCGGTCAGCGACGCCGCGACCTGCGAGAGAACCGGCGCCGCGGTCCGGACCAGTTCCGGCTCTTGGGCGAGAGAGACGCTGGGCACCCGCGGGCGGTCGACGTCGAGACCGTGGAATCGGGCGCGCCGCCATGCTGAGGCCAGCCACTCGGGGAAGTCCTCGGGCAGCCGGGAGTCGCTCAGGAACGTCTCTCGGGCCGTCCGGAGCCGGCGCAGGCCGTCACTGGTCTCGATCTCGTAGCTCACGATCCCCTCCTGGCCCTTTCCTATCGCCTCGGAGCGGGTGGGCGGGTGTCTCACTCCGAGACACCCGCGCCCCCGGATGTCGCTGTGACCATGGTCACATGTCAGAGCAAGTAGCAGCACGTGAGAGTGCCCGGCCGGTGTCCGCGGACCCGGCTGTGGGCACGCAGGTGGTCCAGACCGATGTGGTTGTTGTGGGTGGCGGTGGGGGCGGTCTGCCGACCGCCTTGTTCAGCCGCTGGCTGGGCAACGACGTCGTTCTCCTGGAGAAGGCGCCCGAGCTCGGCGGGACCGCGAAGAAGGCGGCGTTCTGGTACTGGGTACCCAACAACGCGCCGATGCGCCAGCAGGGGCTCGTCGAGGACTACCAGGACTTCCTGCGGTACGTCGCGCGGCTCTACCAGCCGACGAGGTACGACGCCACCAGCCCGACCGCCGGACTCGACGCGTGGGAGGAGCAGATGGTGCGCGCGATCTTCGAGAGCGCCAGCCCGGCGACCGAACTCCTGGCCGAGCACAAGGCGCTGGTCTACCGACACTGCCCCGACGTGCCGGACTACTGGTCGCAGATCCCGGAGGACAAGGCGCCCTACGGCCGGGTACTGGTGCCGGCCGACGCCCGCGAGTCGATGTCGGACGGCGGCCAGGTGGCGGTGCGCGACCTGTCGGCGGCCGCACAGCGTGACGGGGTCGACGTACGAACCGGTCATCGGGCTCAGCGGCTCGTCCTGGACGGTCCGCGGGTGGTCGGTGTCGAGGCGACCACGGCGGCAGGGGAGACGGTCCGGGTGCTCGCCCGCAAGGGCGTCGTCTTCGCGACCGGTGGCTTTACCCATGATGACGAACTGCGTCGCAACCACCTCGGCGTACCCGCCTATCGCGGCTGTGCCGCAGCGACCAACGAGGGCGACTTCGTCCGCATCTCCGGCGGTGTGGGAGCGCAACTGGGCAACATGAACTACGCCTGGATGTGTCCGGTTCCGCTCGAGCGCTCGGGGCGCCCCGACCTGGTCGGGATGTTCTCGGTCGCCGGTGACTCGATGCTCTTCGTGGACCGGCACGGCCGTCGGGTGGTCAACGAGAAGCGCCCGTACAACGAACTGGCCCAGACCTTCTTCGGTTGGGATGGCGCCACCGGGACCTACCCGAACCTCGTTCTCGTCTCCATCTGGGACCAGCGGGCGCAGGAGAACTCCGCCAGCGACGAGTACGGCCGACTGATCGTCCCGCCCGGAGCCGACGACACCCACGTCATCAAGGCCGACACCCTCGAAGAGCTCGGCCGGCGGGTGGACGAGCGGCTGACCGCCAACGCTGCCAAGACCGGCGGCTTCGCGCTCGCCGACGACTTCGCTGCCAACCTTCCACGCACCGTCGAGCGGTTCAACGCCTTCGCCCGGGCCGGTGTCGATGAGGACTTCCACCGCGGGGAGACACCGATCGAGCTGGTCTTCAACGGGCTGGTCAAGGAGGAGCCCGGCCGGACCAACCCGACGATGTGGCCGATCAGCGCGACCGGGCCCTACTACGCCGCACTCGTGACCGGGGGGACGCTGGACACCAAGGGCGGCCCGCGGACCGACCCCGACGGACGGATCCTCGACGACCAGGGCCGCCCGGTGCCCGGCCTGTACGGCGTCGGCAACTGCGTCGCCTCGGCCTCCGGGCGCGCCTACTGGGCCGGCGGCGCCACTCTCGGTCCGATCATCGCCTTCGCCTACCGCGCCGCCAACGCACTCAGCGCAGACGACGCCTGAACCACCGCACGATTCCCAAGGAGCAGCAGATGGCACTCACCACCCAGACCATGACCGACGAACAGCGCAAGTCCGTGGCCGTGGAGTACCTCAAGGCTTTCGACAACGGCGGCGTCACCTCCACCGGAGGCAGCATCCTCGACCTCTTCGCCGACGACGCTCAGGTGATGTTCCCCAAGTGGGGGATCGCCGAGGGACATGAGGAGATCGGCCGGATGTTCGGCGACATCGGCGCCACCCTGACCTCGATCAAGCACCATTACGCCGAGTTCACCTGGATCTTCTCCGGTGGTGACCTGGTGGTCGCGGAGGGCACCAGCCACGGCGAGCACCGGGACGGGCCGTGGCGCGCAGGCGTGCCCGACTGGGCCGCCGGGCGCTGGTGCGACGTCTTCGAAATCCGGGACTGGAAGATCCAGCGCTGCTTCATCTACCTCGACCCGGACTACGCCGGGAAGGACACCGCTCGCTACCCGTGGCTCGGCAGCAAGGCCCGCCCGGCAGGGGAGTAGCCCACCGACCGCCGCGGGCCGGTCGGGATCAGCCGACCGGCTCGCGGTGCAGGCGGAGGAAGTCCTCCAGCGGCCAGCGCGACATCATCCGGCGCTGCATGGGCCGGGCCGCAGCCAGCGCCTCGTCCCGGCCGACGAAGGCCGGGTCGCTGGCGGCGTACCGCTGGCCCTTCCACCGCACGGTGCCGCCGTCGGCGGCTCGAAGGTTGCGGACCCAGTCGGTCTCCCGACCCCAGGGGAGCCCGATGTAGAGCGCGTCGGGCGTTGCCGCGACGATGGCGACCGGCGTCGTGTAGGTCCGACCGCTCTTCCGACCGTGGTGCTCGACCGCGGCCCAGAGTGGGACGAACCGGGAGTCGGCCGCCTTGACGGCGACCTTGTTGAACTGCCGGGCGGCGGCCGGCGGCCGCTTCTGCGTGCTAGCCATATCTCCACCGTGCGCGCACCGTGCGTGCGCCGCCACTGACATCCGTCATCGCCTGGGTGAAGTCCACGGACGTCGGCTGGTGTCGGCGGCGTGCGGGGCGACCGCTAGCGTGAGTACGTGGCCGGACTGCGGATCGAACGTGATGACCTCTCGCTGCCCGCGGTGAGGGAGTTCCTCGCCGAGCATGTGACCGAGATGTACGCGACCTCTCCGGCGGAGTCGGTGCATGCGCTCGGTGTGGAAGAGCTGCGGGTACCCACGGTTTCGTTCTGGACGGCCTGGGAGGCGGAGACGCTGCTTGGTTGCGGCGCGCTGAAAGACCTGGGGGAGGGCGACCTCGAGGTCAAGTCGATGCGGACCACTGCCGCCGCCCGCGGTCGTGGCGTCGGCTCGGCGATCCTCGACCACCTCCTGGCTCAGGCCCGCCGCCGGGGCGCCCGCCGAGTGCTGCTCGAGACCGGGACCGAGGACTACTTCGCGCCGGCACGAAGGCTCTATGCGAGCCGGGGCTTCGGGGAGCGCGAGCCGTTTGCCGATTACGTCGCCGACCCGAACTCGGTCTTCATGGAGCTGGTGCTGGACGCCGACGCGCTCGGATCGCCGACCGCGATCGAGTTGGTGGAGGTGACGTTCACCCGGGAGGGCCGTCCGCTCCTCGATGACGTCACGCTCACCGTCCGGCGGGGCGAGCATTGGGCGCTGATCGGCGCCAACGGCGCGGGCAAGAGCACACTGCTGAACATCTGTGGTGCGGTCACCTTCCCGAGCCGGGGGACCGCGCGCATCCTGGGCTCGCGGATGGGTCGGGTCGACCTGCGCGACCTCCGCCGCTCGATCGGTTATGTCAACCCGCGCCACCCGCTGCGCTCGGATCTCACCGCCGAGGAGATCGTCTGGACCGGGGAGACCGGCTCGATCGAGCTGGTGCCGCGCTGGCAGCCGGACGACGACGTACGCCGCCGCGGCGAGCTGCTGCTCAAGGCGATGGGTCTCGACGGGCCCGAGGGGCCGCACTGGCAGACGATGTCGCAGGGGGAGCGCGGCCGGGCACTGATCGCTCGCGCCCTGATGCCGGACCCGCCGCTGCTCCTGCTCGACGAGCCGAGCACGGGACTGGACGTGGCGGCGCGCGAGCAGATGATCCGAACGATCGCCGACCTGCCAGAGACCTCGCCCGGCCTCACCAGCGTGATGGTGACCCATCACTTCGAGGAGCTGCCGCCCTCGACGACGCATGCCGCGCTGCTGCGCAAGGGCCGTCTGGTCGCGGCCGGACGCGTCGGCGACGTGCTCACCTCCGAGCTGGTCACCAGCTGCTTCGACCATCCGATCGAGATCGAGCGGCGCCGTGGCCGGTGGTACGCCTCTGCGCGGTGACGGTGAGTGAGGGTGAGCCGGTGACGCTTCGGGTGGCGGCGGTGCAGGCTGCGTCCCGGCCGGGTGACATCGCTGCCAACATCGAGACCGCCGCGGAGTGGGCCGCCCGGGCGGCACAGGCGGGCGCACGGTTGGTGGTCTTCCCGGAGGCGTTTCCGACCGGCTATGACCTCGAGGTCTTCGCGTCGGCGCCGCCTGATCTCGGTGACAACAGTTGGCTCGCGCCGCTCCAGGAGGTCGTCGACGGCAGCGGGATCGCCGTCGTACTCAACACCCCTCTGCGGGATGGTGAAGCGGTCCGGCTCACCGATGTCCTGCTGACCGCCGGGGCGGCGCCTGGTGCCGTCTACAGCAAGCAGCATCTCTATCCACTGGAGACCGAGTGGTTCGAGGCCGGGCCCTCTGGCGCGAGTTTGGTGGTCGACGGCGTGGAGATCGGGCTCTCGGTCTGCTACGACGCGAACTTCCCCGGGCACGCCGCAGCGGCCGCGAGCGATGGCGCCGTTGTCTACGTCAACAGCGGTGCCTATTTCCCGGGTGGCGAGCATCGCCGGGACCTCCACTATGCGAGCAGGGCACTGGACAACGGGATGTACGTCGTCTTCAGCGGTCTTATCGGGGAGCCGCACGGTTTCATCGGCGGTACGGCGGCGTACGACCCGCTCGGCCGGGTGATCGAGCGCCTTGGCACGGAGCCGGGCATGGTGCTCGTCGACATCGAACCGGCGGCGGTCGAGGAGGCCCGGCGGGAGCAGCGGATGTGGCGGGATCGGCGCGGCGACCTGGGCCTGCGGACGCGGCAGCATCTGAGTCGTCGCACGCGCTGATGTGTTGTTCAGAGGACGCCGATGAGTCCGGGCAGTGAGGCACAGACCTCGGCGCCCATGGCCACGGCCCTCGCCCGAGCCTGGACGGACCCGGACACGATGACGGTGCGGAGGCCGACGGCGCGGGCCCCCGGGACGTCGTACTCCGGAAGATCCCCGACGTAGAGGCCCTCGGCGGCGGAGGCGTCGAGCAGCGCGAGAAGCCGGTCGAAGGGGGCGCGGTCGGGTTTGGGGGCCGCGCACTCAGCGGCGATGACGATCGCGTCGAAGTCGATCTCCGGAAAGCAGGCGCGGATCCGTCCGCGCTGCTCGCCGGCGTCGTACGCGTTGGAGACGATGGCGATCCTCGTGCCGTCGGTCCGGAGCCGGCGGAGCACGGCGCGCGCGCCCGCGACCGGAACTGTCCGAGCGAAGAGCTCGGCGAGATAGCGGTGGACCAGGGCGGAAGTGGGCGTGCTCGTCATCCCGAATCGGTGCCTCAGCCGCCCGAACCGGACCCGATGCAGGTCCAGCGGGTTCTCGAGTCCGGCATCGACCCGCGCGTGGAAGGCGACGATCTCCTCGACCGCGACATCGAGGAAGACTTCGGGCGGCACCGCCGGAGCGGTCTGCTGACGGACCAGTTCGATCGCGGCCCGGTCCGCTGCGCGGAAGTCGGTCAGGGTGCCGTCGAAGTCGAAGGCGACGAAGCTCATCCCGGAGGGGCTGACGGACACCGTCACCACTTTGCCGTAGGCACCATGCCGATCGATCTCGCCGCGCCGGCCGTCGGGTGAGCGCGGCGGTCGGACCCAGAATGGGAGGCGGAGACATCGTGGGCCAACTCGATCGTCTGGCAACCCGAGGTGACTCCTTCACCTCGGGTCAAAGTCGGGCTGCCGCTGTGTGGCGTGGCGGCGCCGTTCCCAGGGCCTGATCCGAACCGTTCGGGCTGGCCTACTGGGGACAGAAGTCGGCGGTCGGCATGCCGGTACCACTCTTGGGCAGGCCGGTCTTGCCGTCGAAGACGGACCACTCGCTGGGCTGGCCGTCGGCATAATGGGTGACGCACACCTGGAAGCTCTTCTTCCCGACGGCCCGATAGCCAACCTTGCTCCCGGGCTTCAGGTCGTGGGCGTACTTGACGTTGGCCTTGAACGCCGCCTGGTTGGCCGGGACGGTGAAGTCGTGCTTCACGCTGTAATCCTCGACGTCGAGCCCAATGGCCTGAGCTTCGAGGCCAATGTCGGTCGCGACTGAGTCGGCCGACGGGTCCTCGCTGGGATCGGCGCTGGGATCCGGCGTACTGCCTGAGCCGACGGTGCTCGGCGAGCTACTTACGCTGGACACACTCGATTCGGCCGCGCTCTTGCCGCTGTCGTTTCCGCCGCATCCGGCGAGCGCGATGACGGTCAGGCCAGCAACGACGGCTCCGGGAAGGTAGCGCATACGTGAAAACACCCCAACTGGTTGATCGGAAGACTCCACGTCAGTGTGCCCGGGGGGTAGCGCGGGCAAACGGGCTCTGCGGATCGCCTGGCGGCGAGGGCCCCCGATGGTGACGATGAGCGTGCCTGACGCAGGGAGGACTCCCTGGACGGCTCGTCGAGCGCGTGAGTCGGAGTCGACCTCAGTGGGCACTTCATGCAGCCGCCGTCGGGAAGGAGTTGTCATGGCAGTGGATGAGCGAGGTGTCTCGTTGATGGGATCACCCGCTGGACGAACTTGAGCGGCGCCACCTTGACGATGCCCAGGCTTGGCTGTCGGCGAGCGGGCGAGCGGGCGAGCAAGGCCACAGGACTCGGCCATTCGGCATGATTCGCTCATGGATGAGGAAAACTCGGCAACTCACGATTCCGGCGCAGGAGAAGGCGACGCGACCCGTCCATGGCAGACGCTCTCGTCGGGCTTCGAGCAGGCACGGGCCCGGGAGGACTCGCTGGATCGGCTCGTGGAGTGGCCCGCACAGCGCGACCTGCTCGGCGACGTCACCGGACTCGCCATCCTGGATGCCGGCTGCGGCAATGGGGCCAAGATCGCACAGTTGGCCGGCGGCGGGGCGGCCGCGACGGTCGGCGTAGACATCAGTGGCAACTTCATCGACCCGCCGCCGGGCGTCGAGTTCATCGAGGGGGACCTTTCCGATCTGGCGGCGGTTCCGGGGCTCGCTGGCCGACGGTTCGACCGGATTCTGTTCCTGCAGTCCTTCGGGTACGCCGCGGATGGTGCCAAGGCCTTGCAGATCGCGCGCGAGATGTTGACCGAGGACGGGTTCATTCTGCTCACCCGGACCCAGCCGGTCCGGTACGCGATCGAGCGGGCGGAGCAGAACGGGACGTCGCTGGGGGAGGAGTATTTCGCGACCGAGTCCTTCGCCTATCAGCACCGTAACTGGGACGACCAGGTGACCTTGACCAAGCGGCCGTACACGATGTCGGACCTGCTGAACACCTTCAGCGCCGCCGGGTTGTGGGTCGAGGAGGCGGTCGAGCCGCAGATGCCTGCCGAGGCCGCGGAGCGCTATCCGCACAAGCAGGCGGTGATGAACAAGTATCTCGGCATCTTGATGTTTAAGCTAAGGCCGCTTCCCGGGCAGTCGAGCCCGATGTGCCGGGCGGCTACTGAGGGCGGGAAAAGCCTATGACGGCAGTGCAGCAGGCGAAGCGTCTCGTAGATGGGATCACCCCGCTGGATGACCTTGAGTGGCGTCACCTTGACGATGCCCAGGCTTGGCTGTCGGCAACTTCTGATGTGTTTCGAAGGACCACGAGTCCCGTGGCCCCGTCGAAGCATCTGGTGTCGTACTTCTTGCTCGTCGATGCCGACGATGGTGCCTTTCTCTTGGGAGACCACCTCAAGTCGGGGCTGTGGCTGCCGTCCGGTGGGCACGTCGAGCCCGGGGAGGACCCGGTGGAGACAGTCCGCAGAGAGTGCGTTGAAGAACTGGGTGTCGAGGCGAACTTCGACAAGCGGACTGGTGAGAAGCCGCTGTTCATCACCGTGACCGAGACCCGATCGTCGCGGCCGGATCAACACACCGACGTCAGCCTCTGGTTCGTCCTGGCGCATTCCCGAGATGAGACGCTGCGGCCGGACCCGCGCGAGTACCGGTCCGTGCGGTGGTGGACGACCGAGGAGTTCCGTGACGCCGATCCCGAGGGGTTTGACCCCCATCAGGGTCGATTGCTCGACAAGTTGCAAGAGATCGGGTCCGGGTCAGCTCAGTCGACTGGTAGTTGACATAATGTCGCTTATCGGCGCTTAACCAAGGGTAGGACTGGCGGCCATTTGCAGAGACACACCTGGTCCAAAGCCAGCACGCCCTTCCCGGGGTCGCTCGACCGCGCGATGCCGACGAGCGGTGCAACGCGCCGATCGCTCAAGGAATCAGCACGACATGCTGCGGGACGGACTGAGCCAGGGCTTCGTCGAATGTCGCGAGGAGCGCGTTGTTGCTTGCTGCGAGTGCTGCCAGGTATGCGTCGGTCACCTGCCGGTGGCCGAGGACGTGGCTCAGATCTGCCTGACGGTAGGACAGCGCATCTGGCCAGAAAACGCAGCGGGGGCTGGCATAGAGCTCATCCAGAACGGCCTTCGCCGTTGCCTCACTTTGCCCCAAGCGAACCAGGAAGCGAATCAGGGAGCCTTCAACCACCGGGCACAGTGCGATCTGGTCCACGCCGGCTGACCACGACGAGGCCCGTTGATGATGCTCGTGATCGGTGAGGATGAGTGCGATGAGTGCGTTGGCGTCGAGAAGATGGGTCTGAGTCACTCGTCGTCCAGTGTTGCTGCCACATCGGCGCCTGTAACCCGACGCCCGAGAGTCAACGTTGGGAAGCCGCTGACGGGGTCAGTCGACACCTTGGCAGGCTCGCCCATTGCGGCAAGGCCTCGAATGGTGAGATCGGCCAGAGTGGCGGAGAGCGACTGGTGGCGCTCCGCTGCGATCCGTTTGGCGCGATCGTGAACGTCGGGTGGCAAGTCCACTGTCGTCCTCACGCCTTGCATCATAGCTGCATCAGCATGATGCACTCAACCGAGAATGCGAGCGCATCGTGGGGGCGGCTAGGCCGGGTCCGACGGCTGCATGAACGACCACAGCACGCCCTCGCTGTCGCGGGCGCCGTACTCGCGAACGCCGTAGGGCATGTTGGTCGGCTCGTAGACGATCTCGCTCCCGA
>Ga0164243_10011605_pt1 | contig 12551 bp, 12 predicted proteins | sample OricompcompostOP_FD_108781 | JGI IMG/M metagenome (GOLD analysis project Ga0164243, IMG submission 108781) | Organic Plus compost microbial communities from Emeryville, California, USA - Original compost - Organic plus compost (OP) | ecosystem: Engineered > Solid waste > Mixed feedstock >...
CCGCCGAGGAACGTCCGGGCTCCGCAGGGCAGGGTGGTGGGTAACGCCCACCCGGGGTGACCCGCGGGACAGTGCCACAGAAAGCAGACCGCCGGTCCGGTCCGCCGGGCCGGTAAGGGTGAAACGGTGGTGTAAGAGACCACCAGCGCACCGGGTGACCGGTGCGGCTCGGTAAACCCCACCCGGAGCAAGGCCAGACAGGGAGCGTTCGAGGGCGGCCCGCCCGAGCTCCCGGGTAGGCCGCTGGAGGCGTGCGGCAACGTACGTCGTAGAGGGATGGCCGCCACCCGCGCGGGGGTGACCGCGCGCGGGCACAGAACCCGGCGTATCGACTGACTCATCCGCCCTGGGGCCGCCACTCCTGCTGGTAGTCGGGGTGGCCGGCGTAGGGCAGGGCCAGCGCGCCCAGGATCCGGTCTCCCAGGTAGCGCACGCCGCTGTCGGACCGGGCGTTCACCCGGCGTTCGAGGTCCACGGTCTGGTCGAGCCCGGTGGCCTCGTAGGCCAGGTCGATGAGCTGGCGCCGCGCGTCGCACTCGGCCAGGACGCGGACCGGGTCCCAGCTGCCGGCGGGAGGGAAGGAGTCGAGGGGCGTCGCCAGCGCGGCCCGCGCAGCTGCCTCGTCCTCGGCGATCCGGGCGAGCAGGAAGTCCGAGAGGTCGATGTGCGTGTCCATGTGCTCATCCTCCCGCCACACCGGGCCCTCGCCGGGCCCTACGGGGCGGCACCAGGTCGTACGCTGCCAGGATGCATCGCGGCGGGACGGAGCAGTGATGAGCGACGACATCGGACCAGCCCCTGACGACCTGGCCCACGGGCCGGTGCGCAGCCTGACGCTCTACAAGGTGATCGTGGACCTCGGGCCGGGCGACCCGATGACGGTGCAGCTCACGGACGTCGTGGGGTACCACGCCGTGCTCGACGGGTCCGACGAGGGGACGATCCAGGTGCTCGTGACGCTCCCGGCCGACGACCTGAGCGAGGCGGTGAGCACCGCCCTGTCGGTGGTGGGCAGGGCGACCGGGAGGTCACCCCGCTCGGTGCGCGGCATGGTGACGCACCCGGCGACGGACTGGGTGGGGGACTGACGCAGGCGTCAGCCGTGCGCCCGTGCGGCCAGCGCCGCCGCCCCGACGATGCCCGCCGCGTTGCGCAGCCCCGCAGGCACGATCGGCGTGCGCAGGTCGAGCAGCGGAAGGAACTCCTTGTGGTGCTTGCTCACCCCGCCGCCGACGACGATGAGGTCGGGCCAGAACAGGTTCTCCACGACGGAGAAGTAGCGCTGGAGCCGCTGCGCCCACTGCGCCCAGTCCAGCCCCTCACGCTCGCGCGCACTGTCCGCCGCCCGGCTCTCCGCGTCCACGCCGTCGATCTCCAGGTGGCCGAGCTCGGTGTTCGGCACCAGGTGCCCGTCCACCATCAGCGCCGACCCGATGCCCGTGCCGAGGGTCGTCACGAGCACGACGCCCGGCACGTCGCGGGCGGCCCCGTAGCGGACCTCGGCGTACCCCGCGGCGTCGGCGTCGTTCACGGCGAGCGCCGTGCGCCCCGTGGCGTGCTTGACGGTCTTCTCGACGTTCGTGCCGATCCAGGAGTCGTCGACGTTGGCGGCGGACTGCGCCACACCGTGCAGGATCACGGCAGGGAACGTCACCCCGACCGGCACGTCGTCGTCCAGGTGAAAGCGGTCCAGCAGCTCGGCGACGGTGCGGCCGACGGCCTCCGGCGTGGCTGGCTGCGGCGTCACGATGCGCTCGCGGTCGGCGGCGAACTCCCCGTTCTCCAGCGTCACCAGCGTGCCCTTGATGCCCGAGCCGCCGATGTCGATCCCGAACGCCTTGCCCTTGTGCTTCTTCTTGTCGCTCACGGCAGTGTCAGCACCTCCGCCCCGGTCTCGGTCACCACCAGGGTGTGCTCGAACTGCGCCGACCGCCTCCCGTCGGCGGTGACGACGGTCCAGTCGTCGTTCCACATGACCCAGTCCGGGGTGCCGAGGTTGAGCATCGGCTCGATGGTGAAGACCATGCCGGGCTCGATGACCGTGTCGTAGGCCGGGGCCGCGTCGTAGTGCGGGACGACCAGCCCGGTGTGGAACGCCGGGCCGACCCCGTGACCGGTGTAGTCGCGCACGACGCCGTAGCCGAAGCGCGTGGCGTACTTCTCGATGACCCGCCCGATGACGTTGATCTCCCGTCCGGGCATGACGGCCTTGATGCCGCGGGCCAGGGCCTCCCGCGTGCGTTCCACCAGCAGACGGGACTCCTCGTCCACCTCGCCGACGAGGAAGGTCGCGTTGGTGTCCCCGTGCACCCCGCCGATGTACGCGGTGACGTCGACGTTCACGATGTCGCCCTCCTCGAGCACGGTCGAGTCGGGGATGCCGTGGCAGATGACCTCGTTGACCGAGGTGCACAGCGACTTGGGGAAGCCGCGGTAGCCGAGCGTCGAGGGGTAGGCGCCGTGGTCCACGAGGAACTGGTGGCCGACGGCGTCGAGCTCGTCGGTGGTGACCCCGGGCACGACGTGGCGGCCGACCTCGTCACGGGCCTGGGCGGCGATGCGGGAGGCGACGCGGATGCGCTCGATCATCTCCGGCTCGAGGACGTTCGGACCGGTCCACGGCGTCGGGGCGGGTCGGTCGACGTACTCGGGTCGGGGGATGGTCGCCGGTACGGGCCGGCGGGGACTGACTGTGCCGGGCACGAGTGCGGAGCGCTGGACGGACGGCATGCTGGCAGTCTACGGAGGTGGGCACGTCAGCCGGGGCGGGCCCCGCGGACGGGATCCGGGCGAGGAGGCGGACGGTGGCCGAGTTCTGGTTCAACATCAAGACCCACGAGATCGAGGAGGGGCGGCGCTCCGACTGGAGCAAGCTCATGGGGCCGTACCCGACGCGGGAGGCTGCGGCGCGTGCGCTGGAGACGGCGCGGCAGCGGACGCAGAACTGGGACGAGGAGGAGGAGCGGGAGCGCTGAGCCTCGGGGGCCTGCGGACGCGCGGCTCCGGACGCGCCCGCCGCGGGACCACCGCGGGCCCGACCGCCCGCCCGCTGGACCGGCAGGCGGGCTCGGTGCGGGCCGCCGGTCGCTCACGACTCGAAGCTGTGCTCCGCGTCGGGGAACGTGCCGGCCCGCACCTGCGCGGCGTAGGCCTGCGCGGCGTCCCGCAACGCCGCACCGACGGCGCCGAACTGCTTGGCGAACCGCGGCGACCAGTCGTTCATGCCGGCCATGTCGACCCACACGAGCACCTGCCCGTCGCAGCCGGCGCCCGCGCCGATGCCGATCGTGGGCACCCGCAGCGACTCGGTCACGCGGGCAGCCAGCGGTGCCGGCACCATCTCCAGCACGACGGCGACCGCCCCGGCCTCGACGAGCGCGGTGGCGTCGTCCAGCAGCCGGTCGGCGGCGCCGTCGCCGCGGCCCTGCACGCGTGGCCCGCCCAGCAGGTGCTCGGACTGCGGGGTGAAGCCCAGGTGCCCGAACACCGGGATGCCGGCGTCGGTGAGCGCCCGGACCTGCGCGGCGGACCGGCGCCCGCCCTCCAGCTTCACGGCGGCTACGCCGGTCTCCTTGAACATGCGCACCCCGGTGGCCAGCGCCTGCTCCGGTCCGGCCTCGTAGGAGCCGAACGGCAGGTCCACCACGACCAGTGCCCGCTTCGCCGCACCGGCCACGGCGCGTGCCGCAGGGATCAGCTCGTCGACGGTCACCGGGATGGTGGTCGGGTGCCCGTGCATGGTGTTCCCGATGGAGTCGCCGACGAGCAGCATGTCGAGGCCGGCCTCGTCGAAGATGCGCGCGGTCACCGCGTCGTAGGCGGTGAGCATCGTCAGCCGGTCTCCGCGCTCCTTCGCCTCGCGCAGGTGGTGCACGCGCACGCGCTTCGGGGTCTGCGTCATCGGAGGACTCCTCGGTGGGGGGACGGTGGTGCGGCGGGGCTCACGGCTCGCGCCAGCGGGTCGTCACCGGGAGGCGGCGGTCACGACCGAACGCCAGCGCGGTGACCTTGGGGCCGAGCGGGTACTGCCGGCGCTTCCACTCGGCGCGGTCGACCAGCGTGAGCACCCGGTCGACGACCTCGGGGTCGAACCCTCGGGCGAGCAGCTCGGCGCGGCCCTCGGCGTGCTCCACGTACGCGTCCAGCACCTCGTCCAGCAGGTCGTACGGGGGCAGCGAGTCCTGGTCCACCTGACCGGGGCGCAGCTCGGCGGACGGCGGCTTGGTGATGGACGACTCGGGGATCGGCGGCACCTCGTCGGGTCCGAACACCCCGTCGACGGCCGCGTCGTCCCGCCACCGGGCCAGCGCCCACACGCGGGACTTGTCGACGTCCTTGAGCGGCGCGAAGCCGCCGACGGCGTCACCGTAGATGGTCGAGTAGCCGACGGCGAGCTCCGACTTGTTGCCGGTGGCGAGCACAAGGTGCCCCTCGGCGTTCGACAGCGCCATGAGGAGGACGCCGCGGATGCGCGCCTGCAGGTTCTCCGCGGCCAGCCCGTCGAGCGGCAGCTGCCCGTGGAACGCCTCGACCATGGGGGCGATGGGCTGCACCCGGTAGTCGGCGCCGATGCGCTTGGCCAGGTCGGCCGCGTCGTCCTTGGAGTGCTCCGAGGAGTACACCGACGGCATCGAGACCCCGACGACGTTCTCCCCGCCGATCGCGTCGGCCGCGATGGTGGCGACGAGCGCCGAGTCGATGCCGCCGGACAGCCCGAGGGCCACCGAGCGGAAGCCGTTCTTGCGCACGTAGCCGGCCAGGCCGGTGACCAGTGCGCGGTACACCTCCTCGTCGGGGTGCAGTGGCGCAGCGAGCGGCCCGGTCGCCGGCTCCTGGTCGGTGTCGCGCAGGTCCCACATCAGCAGGTGCTCGACGAACTGCGGGGCGCTGGTGAGCAGCGTGCCGTCCCGGCCGACGACGAACGAGCCACCGTCGAACACCAGGTCGTCCTGCCCGCCGACGAGGTTCACGTACGCCACGGGGGCGTCGAGCTCGCGGGCTCGCCGGGCTGCGAGGTCGAACCGGTCGCGGACCTTGCCCTCCTCGTACGGGGAGGCGTTGAGGACGACGAGCAGCTCGACCCCCTGGCCGACCAGCTGCTCCACCGGGCCGCCGTCCTGCCAGATGTCCTCGCAGACGACGATCCCCAGCCGGCGGCCGCCGACCTCGACGACCCGCACCTCGTCGCCCGGGGTGAAGATGCGGAACTCGTCGAAGACCCCGTAGTTCGGCAGGTGGTGCTTGTCATAGCGGGTCTCGACCCGCCCGCCGCGCAGCACCACCGCCTGGTTGGTGGGGCGCTCCGGCGAGCCGGCCCCCGCCACCGCCGCACGCACGACCCGCTCGCCGACCGTCCCGACGAGCACCGCGAGGTCGCCGAGCCCCTCGTCGGCCAGCTCCCGGGCGGTGCGCTCCAGCGCGGCCTCGGCCCCACGGCGGAACGACGCGCGCAGCGCGAGGTCTTCGATGGGGTAGCCGGTGAGGGTCATCTCGGGGAAGACGACGACGTCCGCGCCGGCCTTCGCGGCGCGCCGCGACCACTCCAGGACGGTGCGGGCGTTGCCGTCGACGTCCCCCACGCAGGTGTCGACCTGGGCGAGCGCGACGCGGACAGGAGCCATGCGACGAGCCTAGTCACGACCCCCGGCGCCGCCCGTCCCGGTGTGGGCGTGACCTCGGCCGCACCCCGCTGCCCGCGCCGGTGGACGTCCCACGGCGCGCGGACGACGACGCGTGCGTCGAGGTGCGGACGGATCGCACTGTGGAGGGCACCCGTCGGGCAGGATGTACCGCATGGACAGGCAGCAGGAGTTCGTCCTCCGCACGGTCGAGGAGCGGGACATCCGGTTCATCCGGCTGTGGTTCACCGACGTGCTGGGGACTCTCAAGTCGGTGGCCGTGGCGCCGGCCGAGCTGGAAGCCGCCTTCACCGAGGGCATCGGCTTCGACGGCAGCTCCATCGAGGGCCTGACCCGGGTCTACGAGGCGGACATGATCGCCAAGCCGGACCCCTCCACGTTCCAGGTGCTGCCCTGGCGGGGGCTGGAGCACGGCACCGCCCGCATGTTCTGCGACCTGCTCACGCCCGACGGTGAGCCGTCGCTGGCCGACTCGCGGCAGGTGCTCAAGCGGTCGCTGGCCCGGGCCAGCGACCAGGGGTTCACCTTCTACACGCACCCTGAGGTGGAGTTCTACCTGTTCGAGTCGCCCGTCGACCCGGGTCGTCCGCTGGTGCCGGTGGACACCGCCGGCTACTTCGACCACGTCCCGCACGGGACCGCGCACGACTTCCGCCGGGCCGCGATCACGATGCTGGAGTCGATGGGCATCTCGGTGGAGTTCTCCCACCACGAGGCAGGCCCCGGGCAGAACGAGATCGATCTGCGCTACGCCGACGCGCTGACCACGGCGGACAACGTCATGACCTTCCGCACCGTGGTCAAGGAGGTCGCGCTGGAGCAGGGCGTCTTCGCCTCGTTCATGCCGAAGCCGATCGCCGACCAGCCCGGCTCCGGGATGCACACGCACCTGTCGCTGTTCGAGGGCGACCGCAACGCCTTCCATGAGCCCGGAGGCCCGCTGGAGCTGTCGAAGACGGCCCGCTCGTTCATCGCCGGGCTGCTGCGGCACGCCGCGGAGATCACCGCGGTGACGAACCAGTTCGTCAACTCGTACACCCGCCTGTGGGGCGGCAACGAGGCGCCCAGCTACATCTGCTGGGGGCACAACAACCGCTCGGCGCTGGTCCGGGTCCCCATGTACAAGCCGGGCAAGGGCAACTCCAGCCGCATCGAGTACCGCGCGGTCGACTCCGCCGCCAACCCGTATCTGGCCTTCGCGGTCATGCTGGCGGCCGGGCTCAAGGGCGTCGAGCAGGGCTACGAGCTGCCCGAGGGCGCCGAGGACGACGTGTGGGAGCTCACCGACGCCGAGCGGCGCGCACTGGGCATCGAGCCGCTGCCGACGTCGTTGGAGGCCGCGATCGCGGTGATGGAGACCTCCGAGCTGGTCGCCGAGACGCTGGGCGAGCACGTGTTCGACTACTTCCTACGCAACAAGCGGCAGGAGTGGGCCGAGTTCCGAGCGCAGGTCACGCCGTACGAGCTGCGGCGGTTCCTGCCCGTCCTGTGACGGTGCCCGCGGGCCCCACGGCAGCGGGGGCCGACCGTGACCGGCGGTCCGAGTCGCTGGTCGCGCGGTTGAGCCGGGCCGGGGTCGCCGACACCGCTCGGGCAGCGCGGCTGCTGGCCGACCCGGCGCTGCTGGCTGTGCTGCCGGACGCCGCCGAGGTGCTGCCGGGACCGCTGGGGGTCGTGGCCGACCCCGACCTGACGCTGCTCACGCTGGCGAAGCTCGCCGGGGCCGTCGCCCCCGACCCCGAGCTCTCGACGCTGCTGCGCGAGGTGCTCTCCCACGACGAGGGCGCCCGGCAGCGGCTGCTCGCGGTTGCGGGGGCGTCCGTGGCGTTGGGGGACTTCCTCGTCGCCCGGCCCGGACGGTTGCGCGTGCTGCTGGACGACGCGCCGTCGATCGGCGTCCCGGTGACCGAGGTCCGCGCCGAGCTGCTGCGGGCCGTCGGTGCGGACCCGGAGGACGCCGTGCCGGTCGCTGCGGTCGGAGGCGCCGAGGGCACCGACGCCATGCGGCGGGCGTACCGGACCCGGCTGCTGCGCATCGCCGCGACCGACCTGACCGCCACCGACCCGCTGTCCCGGCTGCCGGGCGTCGCGGCCGCGCTGGCCGACCTCGCCGCCGCGGCGCTGGAGGCTGCGCTGGCGGTGGCACGGGCGGACCTGGACGACCACGGTGCCGACGTCCGGCTCGCCGTCATCGGCATGGGCAAGGGCGGCGGCCGGGAGCTCAACTACGTGTCGGACGTGGACGTCGTCTACGTCGCTGAGCCGGTCGACGGCGCCGACGAGCAGCACGCGCTGACGGTCGGGGCGCGGCTGGCCTCCGGGCTGGCCCGAGTGTGCTCGACGGCCTCCGGGGAGCCCGCGCTGTGGCCCGTGGATGCGGCGCTGCGTCCGGAGGGCAAGGACGGCCCGCTGGTGCGCACGCTCGCCAGCCACCGCGCGTACTACGAGCGCTGGGCCAAGACCTGGGAGTTCCAGGCACTGCTCAAGGCCCGGCCGCTGGCCGGGGACCGGTCGCTGGGGGCTGCGTACGTGGAGATGGCCCAGCCGTTCGTGTGGGCTGCCGTCCAGCGCGAGAACTTCGTCGAGGACTCCCAGGCCATGCGTCGGCGGGTGGAGGAGCACGTGCCGGCAGCGGAGGCGGACCGTCAGCTCAAGCTGGGGGTCGGCGGGCTGCGGGACGTGGAGTTCACCGTGCAGCTCCTGCAGCTCGTGCATGGGCGGGCGGACGAGACGATCCGCAGCGCGAACACGCTCACTGCGCTCGCCGCACTGGCCGCCGGCGGGTACGTCGGCCGCGAGCACGCCGCCCAGCTCGCCGTCTGCTACCGGCTGCTGCGGCTGCTGGAGCACCGCATCCAGCTCTACCGGCTGTCCCGCACCCACCTCATGCCGACCGCCGAGCCCGACCTGCGCCGCCTCGCCCGGTCGGTGGGGATGCGCACCGAGGGGGCCGACGGGCTCGTCGAGCGCTGGCGCACGGTCCGCCGCGACGTGCGCCGGCTGCACGAGGAGCTGTTCTACCGGCCGCTGCTGCCGGCCACCGCCCGGCTGTCCACCGAGGAGGCCAGCCTCGCCCCTGAGGCGGCACGTGCCCGGCTGGCCGCGATCGGCTACCGCGACCCGTCCGGAGCCATGCGGCACATCGCCGCGCTCACAGAGGGCCTGTCGCGGCGCGCGGCCATCCAGCGTCAGCTCCTGCCGGTGATGCTCGGCTGGTTCGCCGAGGGACCCGACCCGGACGGTGGCCTGCTGGCGTTCCGCCGGCTGTCCGACGAGCTGGGTGCGACGCACTGGTACCTCAAGCTGCTGCGCGACTCGGGGACCGCCGCGCAGCGTCTGGCGCAGGTCTTCTCCACCTCGCGCTACGTCGCGGACGCCTTGACCCGTTCCCCGGAGGCGGTGCGCTGGCTGGACGATGACGAGCAGCTCCAGCCGCGCTCCCACGACCGGCTCACGGCCGAGGTGGACGCCGTCCTGGCCCGGGCCGACGAGCCCGCCGCCGCGGCGACCGCGCTGCGTGCGCTCCGTCGCCGCGAGCTCGCCCGCACGGCCACCGCCGACGTGCTCGACGTGGTGACCTCCACGCACGCCGCGCAGATCCTCACCGTCGCCGCCGACGTGGTGCTGGCCGGCGCGCTTCGGGTCGCCGCCGCACAGGTCCGTGCCGAGCGCGGGCTGGACGACGACCCGACCCGGCTGCTCGTCGTCGCGATGGGGCGGCTCGGTGGGCGCGAGATGGGCTACTCGTCGGACGCCGACGTGCTGTTCGTGCACGACCCCGCCGACGGCGTCGACCCGGTGGCCGCCCAGGAGTTCGCGCTGGCCGTCGCCACCACGCTGCGCGGGCTGCTCGCTGCCGTCGGGCCCGAGCCGGCCCTGGAGGTGGACGCCGACCTGCGTCCGGAGGGCCGCAACGGCCCGTTGGTGCGCTCGCTGGCGTCCTACGCCGAGTACTACGGCCGCTGGTCCTCGCCGTGGGAGAGCCAGGCGCTGCTGCGGGCCCGTCCGGTCGCCGGACACGAGGACCTCGGCCGGCGCTTCACCGACCTCGTCGGCCCGCTGCGGTACCCGTCCGGCGGCCTGGACACTGCGGCGGTGCGGGAGATCCGTCGGATCAAGGCCCGCGTCGAGGCCGAGCGGCTGCCCCGTGGCGTCGACCCGGCTCGGCACCTGAAGCTCGGCCGCGGTGGCATCTCCGACGTGGAGTGGACCGCGCAGCTGCTCCAGCTCCAGCACGCCCACGCTGTGCCTGGCCTGCGCACCACGGCCACGCTCGACGCCCTGGACGCCGCCACGGCGGCGGGACTGCTGGACGCGGACGACGCCCGGGTGCTGGTCGAGGCGTGGACCCTGGCGTCTCGGCTGCGGGACGCCAACGTGCTGTGGACCGGCCGGGCCGAGGGCGCGCACGCCGACGTCCTGCCGCACGACCGGCAGGCCCTGGCCGGCGTGGCGCGGGTGCTGGGCTACCCGGCCGGCTCCGGCGGGCTGCTGGAGGAGACGTACCTGCGCACCGCCCGACGGGCGCGCGGGGTGGTGGAGCGGGTCTTCTACGGGTGATGCTCGCCGGCATCGGCGCTCGTGAGCCGTCCGTCCGTAGTGCCCTGACCTCGTTCAGCGCTCGTGGCCGGCCCGGTGCTCGTCGCCGGACGCCGCGTGGCGCTCCTCGTCGCGCAGCAGCTCGGACTCCACGAGCTCGTGCCGCCGCACGTACGTCGCGGACACCGACTGGATCGTCGCGGCCACCGGCAGCGCCAGGAAGGCGCCCAGCGGACCGAAGACGGCCCCGAACGCGAGGACCGCGAGGAACGACACCGCCGGGTTGAGCTCCAGCGAGCGGGCCGACACCTTGGGTGCCAGCAGCAGGTTCTCCACCTGCTGGTAGCCGATGATGAACGCGAGCACGATGAGGGCCTTGACCGGGTCGACGGCGACCGCGACGGCCACCGGCAGCGCCCCACCGAGGTAGGTGCCGACCGTCGGGACGAACTGCGACACGACGCCGGTGAAGGCCGCCAGCGGCAGCGCGTACGGCACGCCGAGCAGGGTGAGGACGACGAACGTGACCACCGTGCTGATCGCCGCAAGGATGATCCGGGAGTTCATGAAGTCGGCGACCTTCTCCTGGGACACCTCCCAGACCCGCAGCACCTCGAGCTGTCGCTGCGGGGCGAGCATCCGGCAGATCACCTGACGCAGCCGCGGGCCGGCGCTGGCCATGTAGTACACGACCAGCAGCACCGCGGTGAACGTGAAGATCCCCGTGACGATCGACGTCCCCACGCCGACGACACTGGGGGCGATGTCCTGCCAGGAGCCGGCCAGGTTGTCCAGCAGCTCGTCGGCCTCCGGCAGGGTCACGCCGAAGCTGGTGTCGAGCCACTCCGCGACGCGCAGGTAGTACTCCGGCAGCGACTGCACCAGGGCGACGAGCTGGCTGACGAACAGCCCGCCGAACAGCCCGAGCACCGCCCCGACCAGGATCAGCCCACCGATCAGCACGACGCCGGTCGCGCGCGTGCGGCGCCAGCCGCGCCGGACCAGCCAGCGGATGGGCGGCTCCATCGCCAGCGACACGAACCACGACACGACGACGATCGTCAGCACCGTGCCGAGCATCGACAACGCGCGCCAGGCCAGCACCCCGGCGAACACGGCGAGCACGGCCATGACCAGCGCGCGGGGGAGCCACGCGGGCGGGCGTGGGGCCGCGTCGGCGGCCGGGCCCGCGGGGAGCGGCACGGCGGTCGGGTCCGGGGCAGGACCGGGGTCGGCGGGGCTCGGCATCGGGTCTCCGGTAGGTCGGGCGGCGTCGGCGCTGGCTCGCACGGTACCGACCAGCGGGGCGGTCCGGGGGGAGGGCGTCCGGTGGGTCGGTGCCGTCCCGTGCGCCGGCGTCACGGGACCGGTCCTCACGCGCCGCGCGAGCACATCGGTGAACGGGTCGCCGCCCGGGTGCGCCTGCCGGTGGCGGCCCGCACGATGGAGGAGGGTGGTCGAGAAGGCGCCGTCCATGGCTTCGCCACCGATGCCGCGAGGAGGCCGCCGTGCGTGCTGTCGTCTACCAGGGTCCGAGCCGCGTCGAGGACGAGATGCCCGACGTGCACGTCGACACCCGTGCTGTCGGGTGGACGACGCTGCTGCGGGCGCCCTGCCGCCTGAGCGGCCGGACCGTCGACGGATCGAGGTGACGACCATGACGACCGACCCGGCCCCCAACCCTGACCCCGACCCTGCACAGACGCCGGGCCTGGAGCCTGGCGGGTCCGTGGCACCCGGCGACACGCCGCCGGGGGAGTCCTCCACGTCCGGCGCGTCCGACCGCCAGCCCGGCACCGGGTCAACACGCGCCAACTGGGGCGCCTACGTGGTGATCGGCGCCGTCACGCTGGTGGCTGCGCTGTTCTTCGTGGGCTACGCGGTAGGACTGCTCGGCGGGGACTGAGCCACCGCATCGCGCCACCAGGCGGTGATACGACGAAGTCCGCACGCACCGCCTCTGGGGGGAGACCGGCGGAGCGTACGGACTTCGTCGCGGACTCACGCGCGCCGCTGACGCATCAAGCCCTGGACCGACGTGCGGGAAGGGTCACACGTCGAAGTACAGCTCGAACTCGTGCGGGTGCGGGCGCAGCCGGATCGGGTCGACCTCCGCCGACCGCTTGTAGTCGATCCACGTGGCGATGAGGTCCGGCGTGAAGACGTTGCCGGCGGTCAGCCAGTCGTGGTCGGCCTCGAGGTTGTCCAGCACCTCACCGAGCGAGCCCGGCACCTGCTGGATGAGCGCGTGCTCCTCGGGGGGCAGCTCGTACAGGTCCTTGTCGACCGGCTCCGGCGGCTCGATCCGGTTCTGGATGCCGTCCAGGCCGGCCATGAGCATCGCGGAGAACGCCAGGTACGGGTTGCTCGACG
>Ga0164243_10011607_pt1 | contig 12550 bp, 14 predicted proteins | sample OricompcompostOP_FD_108781 | JGI IMG/M metagenome (GOLD analysis project Ga0164243, IMG submission 108781) | Organic Plus compost microbial communities from Emeryville, California, USA - Original compost - Organic plus compost (OP) | ecosystem: Engineered > Solid waste > Mixed feedstock >...
CGCGCCGGCGACGAGGACGATCGCGAGCCCGAGCCTCACCCGCCGAGGATACCAGCGCAGCCCCCGCCCCGGCACGCGAGCTCGTCCGGGCTCAGCGCAGGCGCTCGTTCGCGACCAGCTGTTCGTAGGTCTCGCGGCGGCGGATCACGCGGTACGTGTCGCCGTGCACGAGCACCTCGGCCGCGCGGGGCCGCGTGTTGTAGTTCGACGACATCGTCGCCCCGTACGCCCCCGCGGCCCCGATCCAGAGCAGCTCGCCCCGCGCCAGCTCGGGCAGCGCGCGGTCGCGCGCGAAGAAGTCGCCGGTCTCGCACACCGGCCCGACGACGTCGGTCGTGATCGTGGGGCGGTCAGGGTTCGCGACCGGCCGGATCGGGTGGTACGAGCCGTACAGCGCGGGCCGCATCAGATCGTTCATCGCGCCGTCGACGATCGTGAAGTGCTTCGCCTCGTTGCGCTTGCGATACAGGACGCGGGTGACGAGCGCGCCCGCCGCGCCGACGATGGCGCGCCCGGGCTCGGTGTAGAGCGTCACGCCGAGCGAGGCGAGCGGCGCGAGTGCGTCGCGGACCGCGGCGCCGTACTCCGCCGGCGTCGGGACCACGTCGCCCTTGCCGTAGTCGATGCCGAGCCCCCCGCCGATGTCGAGGTGGTCGATCGCGAGCCCGCTCCTCGTCAGCTCCTGGATCAGGGTGACGAGCCGCGCGATCGCGTCGGAGAACGGCGTGGTCTTCGTCAGCTGCGAGCCGATGTGGCAGTCGACGCCGACGATCGCGAGGTGGCGATATCGCGCGGCCGTGGTGCCGACCTCGCGCGCCTCGTCCATCGAGATCCCGAACTTGTTCTGCTTGAGGCCGGTCGAGATGTACGGGTGGGTCTGCGCGTCGACGTCGGGGTTGACGCGCAGCGCGACGCGGACCTTCGCCGCCATCGCCGCCGCGACCTGCTCCAGCACGTCGAGCTCCTCGACGGACTCGACGTTGAACGTGTCGATACCGGCCTCGATCGCGCGCCGCATCTCGTCCTCGGTCTTGCCGACGCCGGAGAACACGACCTTCTTCGGATCGCCACCCGCCTGCATCCAGCGGTAGAGCTCGCCGTACGACACGATGTCCGCGCCGGCGCCGAGCCCGGCGAGCACCTCGAGCACGCCGAGCGTGGAGTTCGCCTTCACCGCGTAGCAGACGCGGTGCGGGATGCCGTCGAGCGCGGCGTCGAACGCGCGATACGCACGCTCGAGCTCGGCCTGGCTGTACACGTAGACCGGCGTCCCCACCTCGGCGGCGATCTTCGCCAGCGGCACGCCTTCGCAGTGGAGCTCCTCACCTTGGTACTCGAACACACCGGACATCAGGTCGGGGGTTGTACCCCAAGCTCGGCGGAGATCCGATCGATCTCTGCGAGCACGCGGGTGCGCGCGGGTCCCCCGGGCAGGTCCCGGCGGTCGACGGCTCGCGCCGGATCCAGCCATTCACTGACCTCGGGCCCGAACGCCGCGTGCGCCGCGCGCAGCTCGTCGAGCGAGAGCGCCGCCAGCTCCACCCCACGCTCGGTGGCGATCCGGACGAGGTGCCCGGCGACGTCGTGCGCCTCGCGGAACGGCACGCCCTTGGTGACGAGGTAGTCCGCGACCTCGGTCGCGACGAGGTGGCCGGCATCGATCGCGGCGCGCATGCGCGCGGTGTCGAACGAGAGGCTCGCGACCATGCCGCGCGCGACCGCGAGCGAGGCGAGCGCGGTCTCGACCGCGTCGTACAGGGGCTCCTGCGTCTCCTGGAGGTCCTTGTTGTAGGCGAGCGGCAGGCCCTTCACGACGGTCATCAGCGTGACCCACGCGCCGACGCTGCGGCCGGACTTCGCGCGGAGCAGCTCGGCGAGATCGGGGTTCATCTTCTGCGGCATCAGGCTCGAGCCCGAGCAGTAGGCCTCGCCGATGCGCGCGAACCCGACCTCCTGGCTCGCCCACAACACGAGCTCCTCGCCGAGTCTCGACAGGTGGGCCTGCAAGAGCGCGCACGCGGCGACGAGCTCGATCGCGAAGTCGCGATCGCCGACCGCGTCGAGTGAGTTGCGCGTGAGGCCGGCGAACCCGAGAGCGCGCGCGACGTGCTCGCGATCGATCGGCAGCGTCGTGCCGGCGAGCGCGCCCGAGCCGAGCGGCGAGACGTCGGCGCGCTTCGCGGCGTCGGTGATGCGCCCGCGATCGCGCTCGAGCATCGCGTCGTAGGCGAGCAGGTGGTGGGCGAGCCGCACCGGCTGCGCGCGCTGGAAGTGCGTGTAGCCCGGCATCAGCGTGTCGACGTGCGCGCGCGCCTGGGCGAGGAACGCCCGTCGCAGCTCGTCGATCGCCGCCACGAGCTTGCCCGCCGCATCGCGCGCGTACAGGCGCAGGTCCGTCGCGACCTGATCGTTGCGGCTGCGCGCGGTGTGGAGGCGGCGGCCCGCGTCGCCGATCTCGTCGATCAGGCGCGCCTCGACGTTCATGTGGACGTCCTCGAGCGCGGCGTCCCACGGCAGCTCTCCCGCCGCGAGCTTCGCCTCGACGCGGCGCAGCCCGTCGACGATCGCGCGCGCATCGGCCTGCGAGATCAGCCCGCGCGCGGCGAGCATCTCGGCGTGGGCGATCGATCCAGCGACGTCGTGAGGCAACAGCCGTCGATCGAAGTCGACGGAGGCGTTCATCTCGGCCGCGACCGGGTCGAGCGCACCCTCGAACCTGCGGCCGCGTGCACCTTTCGGTCCCGACATGCGGCGCAGTATAAGCGCGGTATGACGCAAGTACTCGAGGTGCCGAGCGGCAATGAGAAGTGTCCTGCGGTCGTGATCGTCCACGAGTGGTGGGGGGTGAACGAGCAGATGCAGGCGACGGCGAAGCGGTTCGCGGAGGAGGGCTTCCTGGCCCTCGTCCCGGACCTGTACGACGGGAAGGTGATCCCGATCGGGGACTCGGCGGCGGCGGATGCGGCGATGAAGGCCCTCGACTTCGGGAAGGCCGTTCAGCAGATCGCGCAGGCGGTGGAGACGCTGAAGGCGCATCCGCGGTGTAACGGCAAGGTCGCGATCACCGGCTACTGCATGGGTGGCGCGCTGACGTTCGCGTCGGCGGTCCACATCCGCGGGCTCGCGTGTGCGGTGCCGTTCTACGGCCTGCCGGGAGACCTCGACTGGTCGAAGATCGACGCGCCCGTGCAGGCGCACTTCGCGCAGCACGACGACTGGGCGACGGTCGCCGGCGCGCAGAAGATCAAGGACGCCGTCCGCGTGCCGATGGAGCTCCACGTCTACGACGCGCAGCACGCGTTCTCGAACGAGAAGCGGCCGGAGGTCTATCACCCCGACGCCGCGAAGACCGCGTGGGGCCGCGCGGTCGCGTTCATCCGCCAGCACACGACGTGACGAGTGGCGTGCGTCCGCTGCGACGGACGCGCGAGACACTCCTCCGCACGGGCGGACGAAAGCACGACTCCCGTCGGTGCTCGCGGAAATCCACGTATTGCTCGCTCTGCGGCAGCGCCCGAGGATGCGAGCACCATGATGAACGCGATGACGATGCCGACGATGAGCCCGATGCCGATGATGTCGACCTCGATGATGTCGACCCCGATGATGTCGCCGTCGATGGGCATGCCGATGCCGATGCCGGGCATGTCGATGGGCATGCCGGTGGCGGGCATGCCGATGGCGAGCATGCCGATGGCGATGCCCATGCCGATGATGATGCCCATGATGATGAACCCGATGATGGGGACCGGCATGGGCATGACCATGGGCATGGGCATGACGCCCCCCATGATGTGCAAGATGAGCTGCGAGATGACCAAGGACGGCATGCTGCTCAAGATGTCGCCGATGGATCCCGCGCAGCTCGATATGATGAAGGGCCGCATGGAGACGATGAGCTCCATGATGCACGCCGGGATGCCGTGCATGCTGACGTGCAACGGCATGCCGATGATGATGGGCGTGGGCTGAGCGGCGCGCTGCTCGCGAACCTCGCGTGAACGACGGCAGCGGCGGCCATCCCTCCCTTCCTCCACCCGCGCCGCCGACGCCAGCGCTCACGTGATCCGGAAGGCCGCGATGGGGTCGCCCGTCGCGGTTTCTCGTCTCGCCCGTCCGCGATCAGCCGATCTCTTCGGCGTAGGTCATCACGAGGTACATCACCGCCTCGGTGCGCCCCGGGTTGCGATACAGGTGCGGCGTGTCGGCCTCGAACAGGATCGAGTCGCCCGTCTCGAGCCGGTGGGTGTCCCCCGCGACGTCGATCTCGATCGCGCCCTGCGTGACCACGAGGTTCTCGGTCGTGCCGGGAGGATGCGCGTCGGCCTGCTCGATGCTGCCGGCGGTGAGGCGGAGCTCGTAGAACTCGACGCGACGCGGCTCGTCGAACGGGAACAGCGCGCGCGAGCTGAAGCTGCGGTCCTTGCTCGTCAGGATCTTCGAGTCCGCCGCGCGCATCACCAGCGCCCCCGACTGCGTGCGCGCGCTGATCAGCGCCGAGAACGTCACCTCGAGCGCGCGGGCGATCTTCCACAGCACGTTGATCGTCGGAGCCGACTGGCCGAGCTCGATCTGGCCGAGCATCGCGCGCGACACACCCGAGATCTGCGCGAGGCGCTCGAGCGAGAGCCCGCGCCGCGTGCGGAGGCGCCGGAGGTTCGCTCCGACAACCGGCGCGAGATCGGTCGACTCCGGCGCGGTCTCGGCCACGGCGTCGCCGTCCGTCTTGGCGGCGGACCGGGAGGCGGGTTTTTTCTTCACCAGACCCAAACCGGGACCCAGTATACCCACGCGGCCGCGGCCAGCGGAGACACGGGCGCGGTTTGACGCGAGGCCGCGGACCCTCGCGCTCGCTGCAGGTTCGCCGCCTCGCGGGCGCGACGGTAGTCGTCGAGGCTCACGACGTTGGAACCGGACGGCGGGTTACTCATAACAGATTTGTATCTGTTTTAGCGGACGCCGGCAAATCCCGATCGAGGGGGCGCCCACGGTCGGGAGATCTCTCAGATCCCGTGCGCCGTCGAGCTCGCGCTCCCGTAGGCGGACTCGCCGTGCAGCGCGCCGTCGAGGCCGTCGTGTTCGGTCTCGGGACCCACGCGCAGGCCGATGACGAGATCGATCGCCTTCAGCACGACGAAGGTGACGACCGCCGACCACGCGGCCGCCGCGCCGATCGCGACGAGCTGCTTGCCGACGAGCGCGAGCCCGCCGCTCGTCCCACCATACGCCGCCCGCGCGAACACCCCGGTGAGCAGCGCGCCGAGCGCACCTCCGACCCCGTGCACGCCGAACGCGTCGAGCGCATCGTCGTAGCCGAGGCGCGCCTTGAGCAGCACCGCCCCGTAGCAGACGCCACCGGCGAGCGCGCCGATCGCGAGCGCGGCCATCGGCGACACGAAGCCCGCGGCGGGCGTGATCCCGACGAGCCCCGCGACCATGCCCGACGCGAGGCCGAGCATCGTCGCCTTCTTGATCCGCGATCCCTCGACGAGCACCCAGGTCAGCGCGCCGGCGCCGGCGGCGAGCTGCGTGTTGACGAGCGCGAGCGCGGCGCGGCCGTCCTCGAGCGAGCCGCCGCCCGCGTTGAACCCGAACCAGCCGAACCACAACAGGCCCGCGCCGAGCACGGTCATCGTGAGGTCGTGCGGCGGATGGCGCGACGTGGGATATCCCGCGCGCTTGCCGAGCACGAGCGCGACGACGAGCGCCGAGATCCCGGACGACAGGTGCACGACCGTGCCGCCCGCGAAGTCGATCGCGCCGAGCTCGACGAGCCAGCCGCCCTCGGCCCACGACCAGTGCGCGATCGGGTCGTAGATCAGCGTCGTCCACGCGAGCGTGAACACCACGTAGGCCGAGAACCTCATGCGCTCGGCGTACGCCCCCGAGATCAGCGCTGGCGCGATCACGGCGAACATGCACTGGTAGACCATGAACGCGAGGTGCGGCACCTTCGCCGGCGCCACCGCGTTCGCGTCGCCCGCGGCCGCCATCCCGACGCCGTCGAGCGCGAGGAAGTCGAGCCCGCCGATGATCCCGTGCCAGCTGTCGCCGAAGCACAGGCTGTAGCCGACGAGCGCGAACTGCACCGTCACGAGCCCGAGCGAGAAGAAGCTGTGCATGAACGTCGACAGCACGTTCTTGCCCTGGACCATCCCGCCGTAGAACAGCGCCAGCGCCGGCGTCATCAGCATGACGAGCGCCGCCGAGATCAGAAGCCACGCGGTATCACCTGAGCTCATGCCGGTCAGCGTGGCCGGGAGCTTGTTTCTGGCGTGTAACCGGCCGGCAAAACCTCGACGCACCGCGTGAAGGCGCGTGCGCGAACCGCGCGGGGAACATGGGACCGCCGTGGCGCCGGAGAGCGCGCGAACCGCGTGAGACCGTGCTCGGCGCCGAAGCGAGCTCGCGGGTCCCCTCTCGGCGCGGCGGCGCTACTTCGTCCCGAACAGACGATCGCCCGCGTCGCCGAGGCCGGGCACGATGTAGCTCTTCTCGTTGAGGCGCTCGTCGATCGCGGCGGTGTACACCGGGATGTCCGGGTGCGCCGCGTGGAACGTGGAGAGGCCCTCGGGGCACGTCAGCAGGCACACGAACTTGATCGAGCGCGGCCCGCTCTCCTTGAGCCGGTCGACGGCGGCGACCGCCGAGTTGCCCGTCGCGAGCATCGGGTCGACGACGATCGCGTCGCGCTCGGCCATCTGCTCGGGGACCTTGTAGTAGTACTCGACGGGCACCAGCGTCTTCGGATCGCGGTACAGGCCGATGTGCCCGACGCGCGCCGACGGCAGGATGTCGAGCATGCCCTCGAGGATGCCGCTACCTGCGCGGAGGATCGACACGAGGACGATCTTCTTGCCGTCGAGGACCGGCGCCATCGTCGGTGCGATCGGCGTGTGGATCTCGATCTTCGTCGTCGGCAGGTCCCGGCACACCTCGTAGGCCAGGAGCATGCTGATCTCGCGGAGCAGGTTTCGGAACGTGCTGGTGCTGGTCTCGCGGGACCGCATCAGCGTCAGCTTGTGCTGGACCAGCGGGTGGTCGATGACGTGGACCGTGCCTCCCATGACCCGGGAACCTACCGCACGCGGCGGCGGCACCGTGGCTAGTGCAGCGCGATCTGGAGGCTCGGCGTGCACACGCCGGCGGGCCGCGTGGTGTTCGCCGCGTTCGCGGCCGTGGCGACCGACGTGATGCCCACGACGGTCGCGATCGCGACGAGGGCGGCAAACGCCACGTCCCGCGCGAAGCTGTTGCGCTGACGGGTAGCGATCGTCTCGAGGCGGCTCTTCTTCATCGGGGTCTCCTTCCGTGCGGCAACCACCGCACGCCGACCCCTAGTTCAACCGCCGGGCCAGATCGAACCCGAGCGATCTCAGCAGCTTGCGAGGCGTCGCGGGGCCTTCGCGGTGTCGCACCGATCGTCGCACCCATGCCGCTGTCGCACCCTGCGGAAGCCGGTTCGCAGTCGCGCACGCGACGTCAGCGCTGGGTGGCGCTGGGCTCGTCGCTGATCACGAGCGGGTACCTCGGCGAGCTCGACATCCGCAGCCGCGTCGGCATGGTGCCGCGGTAGCCCCCATCCGGCGCCGCGTGGGGGTCGGGCTCGCGCACCCCGGCGCCGAGCACCGCGATCCGTTCGCCCGGCGCGATCACCGCTTCGTGGTAGGTGAGGGCGCGATTGAACCACCAGCCCACGCTCGCCTCGCCGTGGCGCTGCAGGAGCTGCTCCTCGGCGGCGGTCGCGTCGTCGAACGTCCCCGACTTCGTCCGCGCGTCCGTGACGAGCGCCACCCGCGCGCCCCGCGGGTCCACGATCGCGTATCCCGTGCCGTCGGTGACCACGAACGGCACGCCCTCCTCCTCGTGGAGGATCGTCACGTGGTCCACCGACTCCGTGGCGAGGTTGGACTTCGCCTCGACCACGCGGACGACGTAGTACACGCACGGCCGGCCGGTGATCGGTGCCGTCAAGAGCGGCTCCTCGCTCTCCTCGAAGGCATGCACGTGGCCGACGATCTTGCCCCCGGCGTGCTCCGGGAACGCGGCGATCGTCGACGTCGCGCTCGCGCGGACCTGCCCGACGAGCTGGGCTCGGGCACCGAGTTGCTGCGAGACGAGGAAGATCAGGACGGCGAGGAGCCCTCCCACGACGAGGAACGCCGCCATCAGAACACCGTACCGTCGGACTCGATGCGGATCGGCGGCCCGCCTCCGGGGCGGAGCTCGGCGGCGACCGCGCGCCCGGCGGCCCATGTGCCTCCCTCGAGCACGCGCGCGAGCGGCAGCTCCACCGGGGACTTCCCGAGCTGCTGCTGCACGCGCGTCGCCACGCGATCGAGGAGCGCGACCGTGAGCGCTCGCCACTCGACGATGATCTCGTCGCCGGGGCGGTGAATGGCGCCGCGCACCTCGTCGTGTTTCGGCACGAGCACGCCGAGGTCGACGAGCAGCCCGCCGTTGCGATACTCGGGCAACCCGGTCAGCGCGCCCGGCTGGGCGATCGACAGGCCCGCGCGCTCGAGCGGCTCGAACAGCGAGTACGCGAGCCACTGAGACAGCTTGTGGAACGGCACGAGCCCGGCCGTCGGTCCGGTGCCGCCCGCGGCGGGATGCCGCCACACGTCGCCGAGGCTCGTCCCGTCGAGCTCGATGCGCCCGGGCCAGATCGGGCCGAGCCCCTCGAGCAGCGCCGCGAGGATCGCGGGTGCGGGCACCGCCGGGCCACCGGCTCCCCCGTGCGCTCGCAGGTGATCGAGGAGACCGCCGGGGCGCGCACCGGGGAACAGCAGGGGCGCCGCCGCGAGCGCACCGCCGAGCGCGCGCACGAGCGCGATCCGTCCGTCGACGCCAGCGAGCGGGTTGTCGGGCGCGACCTGGAACGCGCGGGCGAGCCGGTCCGGCTCGAGCGTCGCGAGCGCGCTCGCATCGACGCGCAGCGGCTGCGCGGGATCGGCCGAGAACACGCCGGCCTCGAACGCGTGCAGGCTGGCGACCGCGAGCCCCTCGGAGCGGCCGATCACGAGATCCGTGCCCGGCTCGCGATAGCGCCACGCATCGCCGGCGCCGGCGTCGAGCAGCACGGAGACGACGATCAGGTCGATCCACGCGCGCGCGCGCTCGTCGGGCGGCAGCGCCGCGAGCTTGTCGTCGAGCGCGGCGACGCGATCGACGCCGCCCGCGCGGAAGTGGTTCGTGCGCCCGTGCACCGGGATCGCGAGCTCCGGGTACGCCGCGCGCGTCACGGCGATCACCCTGTCGGCGACCGCGGGCAGCTTCTCGAGATCGACGGCGAAGTGCGCGAGCCTCCCCGCGACGCCCGCCTCGAAGACGTTCTCGCAGCGCGCGCGGATCGCGAGCGGAGATCGGAGATACGCGATCGCGGAGGCGAGCTCGCTCATGGGAGCATCCTAGCCCGTCGGGCGACTCACGGTGAGGGGATGATCGGGGTGACCGCGGAGCACCAGCAGCGTTCGCGCGTCACGGAAATCGCGCTCGGCCGACGAGGTCGCGAGCTCGCGGTGGAGCACGCCGCGCACCGAGACGGTCGCCCCATCTGCGATCGCGACCTCCTTCAGCGAGACGGCCTGTGTCTTGGTGAAGCCGAGCCGCAGGCGCACGGCCAGCTCGCGGTCGGGCCGGCGAGGGGAGACGCGTCGGACCGGCCACGTGATCTCGATCTGCTCGCCGTCGACGAGCACCTCGCCGTGCGAGGTCATCAGCGCGAAGCGCGCCAGCACGTTCTCGACGGCCAGCGACTCCGCGGCGTGCCACGTACCCAGCCCGGGGGAAGAAACCGACGCGGACCTCCCGACGACCCGATAGAGCGCACACGGGGTGCCCGACAGCGGAGCACGGAGCGGCTCGCCGAGGAGGCGGATCGTCCCTGTCATCGTGACGACCTCCCCTTCGGCGAGCGGCGCCCTGCCGGCGCGAAGGCGCTTCCAGCGCTGGCGGCGCTGCTCGAGGAGTGTCGCCACCGAGACGGCGCCGAGGACCGAGGCGCCCACGATCACGAGATCGAACATCCCGCCTCCGGTGACCGCTCGGCTACTCCAGCGCGCGGCCCTTCGGCTTGACCAGCTCCTCGACGGCGGGAGCCTTGCCGTCGGGCGTGAAGTAGCCGGCGGCCATCTTCGCGTCCATCTCGACGCGCGCGTCCGCCGGGATCAGCTCCTCGGGGATCCGGATCCGCTCGCCGACCTCGATGCCCGAGCGCACGATCGCGTCGTACTTCATGTTCGACATCGACACGAGCCGGTGGATCTTCTGGATGCCGAGCCAGTGCAGCACGTCGGGCATCAGCTCCTGGAACCGCATGTCCTGCACGCCCGCGACGCACTCGGTGCGCGCGAAGTACTGCGCCGCGGAGTCGCCGCCCTCCTGCCGCTTGCGCGCGTTGTAGACGAGGAACTTCGTGACCTCTCCGAGGGCGCGCCCCTCCTTGCGGAAGTACACGATGAGCCCGACGCCGCCGTGCTGGGCGCCGCGGATGCACTCCTCGATCGCGTGCGCGAGATACGGCCGGCACGTGCAGATGTCGGATCCGAACACGTCGGAGCCGTTGCACTCGTCGTGGACGCGCGCGGTCAGCGTCACCGACGGGTCCGAGAGCTTCTTCGGATCGCCGAAGATGTAGATCGTCTGGCCACCGATCGGCGGCAGGAACACGTCGAGGTCGCCGCGCGTGACGAGCTCGGGGTACATGCCGCCGGTCTGCTCGAACAAGATGCGGCGCAGGTCGCTCTCGCTGCAGCCGAACCGCTTCGCGATCCCGGGCAGGTACCACACGGGCTCGGTCGCGGCCTTCGTCACGGCGACCTCGCGCGGGCGCTTGATGACCTTGCCGTCCACGCGGAGGCGACCGGCCTCGATCGCGTCGACGATCTCGGGCATGTCGATGTGCGCCTTGGTGATCGCGATCGTCGGGCGGATGTCGTAGCCCCGCGCGAGGTGATCGGCGAACACGTCCGCGACGACCGCACCGAACGGATCGAGCGAGACGATGCGCTCGGGATCGTGCCACGCGGGGTACGGGCCGATCGGATCGGTCGGCGCGGTGTTGGTCAGATCGGGGACGTGCTTCGGATCGAGCGCGCGGGCCGCCACGGCGAGCGCGCGGTACACGGCGTAGCCGCCGGCGTGCGTTCCGATCACGTTGCGGTGATCGGGGTTCGTCACGGTCGCGATCACGGGGCCACGCATCCGGGGCTCGGCTGCGCCCCACTGGATCGGCAGGGGCCTGGCGCCGCCCGACCCTGGATGCGACGTCAGCTTGATGTGCTTGGACCTGGGGTGATCGGCCATGGGCGTCCCGTTCGCCGGGAAGATCACGAGCGTGTCACGAGTGCAGGCGGCGGTAAAGTTTGCCGTGACGGGCTCCACGACGGACTCCCCGACGGACCCCACGAGGGCCACGAGGTGGCAAGGCGCGGTGCCGCGCGGCAGGGATGCGAAGAATCCTCGCAGCGGACCGCGCACCACGATCGAGCGCGGTCGGTGATCGCGGTGATCGCGATGATCGCCGTCGCGCTGGGCGCGCGGCCTCGAGCTTGCCGTGACGTGCCGCACGTGCCGGTGCTGCTCGGTGCTACGCAGGGATCATGAGACGCATGCTCCTCGTCGTCGCAGCTCTCGCGGGCTGCACCTCGCTCGGGCCGATGCCTGCGACCACCGGCGTCTCGGCGCTGCCGGCGCAGCGACCTCACGTCGAGGGCTCCCTCTCCGCGGTCCCGGGGTTCCTCCTCAGCGAGGCGGCGCACGAGAAGGAGATGTGGGATCCCGTGGCCCAGCAGCTGATGGCGCTGTTCGAGCCCGATCGCTGGCTCCAGCTCCCCGGCCTGGTCGTGGCGGTTCGCCAGTTCGGGGAGGCCGACGACACCGGCGTGGAGCCGATCCTGGGTTATCGCAGGCGGATCGATCGGTTCGGGCTCGCCGCGCTCGCGTACGGGACGCAGATGTCCGACGAGAGCAACGGCGCCTATTACGAAGCGACGCGGGTCGGTGGCGAGCTCGCGGCGAGCGCGGTGTTCGAGGCCGAGTACATCGCGCTGCACGCGCAGCTCGCGGCGTCGGCGACCTACCTCTCCGCGGAGGGCGCGTACTGCATCGACTCGATGGGGCTGGGCGACGACTGCGACAACGACGGCAGCGTCCCGCGGGTCGCCGCGGAGATCGAGGGCGTGTACTCCGCTGCCACCGCGTCGCTCGCGCTCGAGCTGGGCCCACGCGCGGGGTGGTTCCACGGGCTGCGCGTCGGCGGGATGGTCTCGCTCGGGCACATGCCGCGCCTCGTGGCGGGCGAGCAGCAGTCAGGGACCTCCTACGTGAGCGCCGGCATGTCCCTCGCGATGGGGTTCGGGGCCGCCGAGTGAGATCGAGTACTCTCGTCGCGTGAGCCTCGCCGAGAGACGGTGGCTGCGCCTGTTCACGCTGTGCGTGCTCTACGTGGCGCAGGGGATCCCGTGGGGCTTCACCGCGACGACGATCCCGGCGTACCTCGCCGACCGCGGGCTCGGCCGCGAGACGATCAGCGTCGCGCTCGCGATGA
>Ga0164243_10011608_pt1 | contig 12549 bp, 9 predicted proteins | sample OricompcompostOP_FD_108781 | JGI IMG/M metagenome (GOLD analysis project Ga0164243, IMG submission 108781) | Organic Plus compost microbial communities from Emeryville, California, USA - Original compost - Organic plus compost (OP) | ecosystem: Engineered > Solid waste > Mixed feedstock >...
CAGGCCGGCGATCCGCGCCGAGCGCGGCCGCGTAGTCGCGGGGCACCGCCAGATCTGGGGTCCGTGGTTGGCGGCGGTGAGGGTGGGTGACGCGCGGGACGACTTCGCCGCGAGTGCGTCGCGTACGGGTGGGACAGTCGCTACGGTGTGCGATGTGACTGCGCCGACCACGGACGGACAGCAGGCCGGCTCCGCCCCTGGCGGCGCCGCTCCGCCCGAACCGACAGCTCCGGCGGAGCGGCCGCCCGGGACGGTCCGGCGGCTCTTCGGCGACCGGTTCGGGTCGGTCGAGATCCTCGCCGTCCTCCTGGTGCTGCTCGTCGTCTTCCGCAACCCGGTCTCGGCGGCGATCTCCAGCCCGCGACTGCAGACCTGGACGACCGTCTTCGTCTCCGTCATGGTGCAGGCCGTGCCGTTCCTGGTGTTCGGCGTCCTGCTCTCCGCGGTGATCGCCGTGTTCGTGGCCCGCTCGTTCTGGGCCCGCGCGCTGCCCCGGCATCCGGCCCTCGCCGTGCCCGTCGCGTCGGCCGCCGGCGTGGTGCTGCCGGGTTGCGAGTGCGGGTCCGTGCCGATCGCCGGCTCGCTGATCCGGCGCGGCGTGACTCCCGCCGCCGCGCTGGCGTTCCTGCTCGCCGCTCCCGCGATCAACCCGATCGTGCTGACCGCCACCGCCGTCGCGTTCCCCGCCAACCCCGAGATGGTCGTGGGACGTGGTGTCGCCAGCCTGATCGTCGCGATGATCATGGGTTGGCTCTGGCTGCGGCTGGGCCGGGCGGAGTGGATCCGGCTGCCGCACCGCCACGAGGACGGCGTGCCGCGCGGCGTCGCCTTCTGGGCCGCGGTGCGGCACGACGTGATCCACGCGGGCGGCTTCCTCGTGCTGGGTGCGATGGCCGCCGCCACCATCAACGTCGTCGTGCCGGAGCGGTGGCTGCTGGCGCTCGCCGACAACCCGGTGCTCTCCGTGCTGGCGCTCGCCGTGCTGGCCGTACTCCTGTCGATCTGTTCCGAGGCGGACGCGTTCGTCGCGGCCTCGCTGTCGCAGTTCTCGCTGACCTCGCGGCTGGTGTTCCTGGTCGTCGGCCCGATGGTCGACCTCAAGCTGATCTCGATGCAGACGGGCGTGTTCGGGCGGCGGTTCGCGCTGCGGTTCTCGCCCGCGACGTTCGCGATCGCCGTGCTGGTGGCGGTCGCTGTGGGGGCGGTGGTGCTGTGAACCGGCAGGCACAGGCGGTCGTGCTGCTGCTCCTGGGCGGCGCGGTGCTCAAGGCGACGCTGAGCGACATCTATCTGCGGTACGTGAAGGAGGGCCTCCGGCCGTTCCTCGTCGCCGCCGGCGCGGTGCTGGTGGTGACGGCCGTGATGACGCTGGTGCACGACCTGCGCCGGCCGGCGGCCGCCGGCGCGCACGGCGGGGACGGGGACGACGGCCGCGGTCACGGCGGGGACGGGGACGACGGCCGCGGTCACGGCGGGGACGGGGACGACGGTCACGGTCACGGCGGGCACGGGCCGGCGGTCGGCTGGTTGCTCGTCCTGCCGGTGGTGGGCCTGCTGCTGATCGCGCCGCCGGCGCTCGGCGCCTTCGCCGCCGGGCAGGCGGGCACGGCGCTGTCCACCCAGGACGTCTCGGACTACCCGCCGCTGCCGCCGGGCGACCCGGCGAAGATCAGCGTCCTGGAGTACGCGTCCCGCGCGGTCTACGACAACGGCGCCTCGATCGGCGACCGCACCGTGCGGATGTCCGGCTTCGTGATCACGGGAGCCGGCGGCGAGCCGATCCTCGCTCGCATGATCATGTCCTGCTGCGCGGCGGACGGCCGGCCGGTGAAGGTCGGCATGACCGGCAACGCGCCGGTCGGCGTGCCCGCCGACACCTGGGTGGAGGTGACCGGCCGCTACACCGACAGGACCGGCACCGACCCGGTCAACGGCGAGCGGATCCCGTACGTCGACGTGCGGGACTGGATCCAGATCGACCCGCCCCGCAACCAGTACCAGTGATCCCGGCGGTCACGACAGCGTCCGCAGGTCGACGGCGTTCCACGACACGCGGTCCTCGAAGCCGCTGGACCACCAGAGGAAACCGCCGCGGCTGAACACCGTGACCGCGTCCGGGGCGACCGTCACGACGCCGGCGCGCGCGAGGTCGTACAGCAGCAGGGGGCGGCCCTGGCCGACCCGCGCGCCGGAGGCGAAGGACGTGAGGACCTCGAACCGGTCGAGGACCGCGACGTCCGTCACCGGGAACCCCATGTCGGATCCGGCGATCCGGCGGCGTTGGGTGCCGTCGACCCGGACGAGGTCGACCCGGCCGTCGCCGGCGTCGTCCAGCACGAGCACCCGGCACCAGGTGGCTCCGCACTCCGGGAAGTCGGTCTGGCCGGTCGCGACATCCTTGGTCGCCCGCTGCACGCGGTCCATCAGGCGGACCCGGCCGCCGACGACCGCGCCGCTGGCGTCGAGCAGCCACGGCCAGCCGACCGGCGACCAGAGGCCGGGCACCGGTTCGGACCGCGCGCCGCCGCCGTCGAGCGCGACCGACCGCAGTTCGGTGGTGGGCGTGTCGCCCGGTGCCACCACCGTCCAGTGCAACCGGCCGTCCACAATGGCCAGCTCGTGTGCGGAGTCGGTCTGGCGCACGTCGCCGGCGTCCGGCATGATCCGATGCGCGGCGTCGACGCCGCCGGCCCGGGTCACCCACATCGAGGTCGTCCGCGTGCCGGTCGCGTCGGCCACCGACTCGGCCCACGCCACGCGTCCACCGGCGGCGGTGAAGCCGAAGAACTGGGGAGCGGCCGTCGCCGGCAGCCGCCGCAGTTCGCGCACGCTGTCCGGTGCCCGGACGACCAGCAGCCGCACGGACGCCTCGTCCGGCGTGAGGGCCTGGCCGATCGAGGTGCCGGCGTCGAGGAAGAAGTTCGGCGTGTAGGCGGTGCCGTCCGGCAACGATCCGGACACCGAGCCGCGGGTCGCGTCCGGCCACACCGAGCCGAGGCTGGGCGTTGCCGACCGGGCTCCGCCGCCACCGGCCGGGCCCGGCGAGAGCGACAGCAGCCACGCGGCGGCCGCCAGGGCGGCGACCAGCCCGGTCCACCGCACCTCCCGGCGCCCGGCCGCCGGCGTCGCGGACAGGCCAGCAGCCACGGGGCATCTCCTACCGTCGACGTAACCGACCGCAGACTATCCAACGCCGCGGCTCGCACGACCGCCGCCGCGAGGGGGGCCGGCCGCGTCACCCGTACGGTGACCGTGGTGGACGTCGCCGCGGGACCGCCCTTGCTGCCGCGGTGGCGGCGTGGCGGTGGCGGTTCGGGCTGTCGCGCGGGGACGCTTTCGACGGCCGCCTCCCGGGCTCGCCCGGGGTACTGGGAGCGACCCGGCTTGGCGTTCGGGTACGGCCGGGACGGCGTGACCGCGACCGCGGCGGTGGCCCGGCGCGCTGATCATGACCGTCTTCGATTGGCACTCTCGCTCGGAGAGTGCTAAAACGATCGTGTGCCGTCGCACGTTCGAGATTGGGGGAGGGCGTGATGGCGTTCGCGGTCACGGTGCTGCGCGCGGTCGGGGGTCACCGCTGGGTGTGTGTCGAGGGAACGCTGGACCGGACGACGGTCGGGGACGTCGAGGACGTGCTGCGGAGCACGCTCCGCCGGGCGACCCGGCGCGTCACCCTCGATCTGAGCCAGGCCCGGGTGGACGACGACGGCATGGCCGGCATCGCGCGCCTCGCCGAGCAGGCCGGCGTGGAGCTGTTGGTCTTCGACGGCACCCGGCAGGTGCCCGTTCGCGCGGCCGGCGCCGCGTCGACGGCACCGGCCCTCGCCCTCGCGGGCTAGCGGCCGGGCCATTAAAGGAGTCGATGCGCGGCGGGTCGCTGGATAGCATGGCCGCGTGCCGGTCGTCACCCGCAGGGACACGCGGTTGAGCGTGCTCGGGCCGGTGGAGGTGCTCGACGCGGCGGGCGACCCCGTGCCGATCGGCGGGCACACGCAGACGGTCCTGCTCGGGCTCCTCGCCTCCGAGGCCAACCGGCCCGTTCCGGCGCACCGGCTGATCGAGCTGCTCTGGCCCGACCAGACGCCGAAGGACCCGGCCGGCGCGCTGCAGAACCGGGTCTCCCGGCTCCGCCGGGTGGTGGACGGTGACGGGCTGCGGCTGGTGAAGCGGCCGTCCGGCTACCAGCTCGACGCCGCGCCGGGCGTCCTCGACGCCCTGGTCTTCGAGGACGCGGTGCGGCGGGCCGATCCGGACCGCGTGGCGCCGGACGAGCTGCCCGGCCTGCTCGGACCCGCGCTGGCGCTCTGGCGGGGTGAGCCGTACCTCGGGCTGCACGGCGTCGCGCCGTTGCGGCACGCGGCGGCGCGGCTCCGCGAGCTCAAGCTGTCCTGGCTGGAGCGCACGGCCGAGCGGCTGACCCGCTCCGGCGCAGCCGAGATCGCGGTGGCCCGGCTGCGCGGCGTGGTGGCCGAGGCGCCGCTGCGGGAGCAGACCCGCGTGCTGCTGATGCTCGCGCTGGCCGCCCTCGGCCGCACCGCCGAGGCGGTCGGGCTCTACCACGAGTACCGGGAGTTCCTCGCCGACCGGACCGGACTCTCCCCGTCGGCCGAGGCGGAGGAGGTGTACCAGGGCCTGTTGCGCGGCGCCGTGGCGGCGGCGTCCCGGGTCGCCCCGGTCGATCCGCTGGATCGGCCGGAGGCGCCGCGGCTGGTGCTGGCGGCCGTCCCCGAGCCGATCACGCCGATCCTCGGCCGCGAGCGGGAGCTTGTCGACTTGGTCGACCTCGTCGGACGCGGTCACCGGCTGGTCACCCTCACCGGTCCCGGCGGCGTCGGGAAGACCCGCCTCGCGACCGAGCTGGTCCGTCGCAAGTGGACCGGAGAGGCGGCGCTGGTCCCCCTGGCCGCGGTGACCCGGCCGGGCGACGTGCCGGACGCGGTCGCCCGCGCGCTCGGCGTCCCGCTCACGACCGGCGACGCGGGTGCCGACCTGGCCGCCGCCGTCGGCGAGACCGCGGTGCTGCTGCTGGTCGACGACGTCGAGCCGGGGCACGCGGCCGGGCCGCTGCTGGCCCGGCTCCTCGGCGCCTGTCCGAGCCTGCGGATCGTGGCGACCGCCCGGGAGCCGATCGGTCTGCCGGGAGAGAGCGAGTACGCCGTGACGCCGCTCGCCGTCCCGGCCGCGGACGCCCGCCCCGACGACGTGCTGGCCTCCCCGGCCGCCTCGCTCTTCCTGGACCGGCTGGCCGACCGGTCGGCTCCGGGGCCCGCCGCGGCCCGGATCGGCGAGCTGTGCCGCAGGCTGGGCGGGCTTCCGCTCGCCATCGAGCTGGCCGCGGCCCTGGCCCGGTGCCGCTCCCTGGACGAGGTCTTCGACGCCATGGCCCGCTCCTTCGGGCGGTCGGAGGACGACGCGCTGGGCTCGGCGATCGGGTGGAGCTGTGCGCAGCTCTCCACGGCGGAACGCGACCTGCTGCGCAAGCTGTCGCTGTTCGCGGCTCCGGTCGACCGCACCACGGCCGGGACGGTGGCGGGCAGCGGGACGGCGGGGTCCATGGTGGAGCGCCTGGTCCGCCTGGGCCTGCTCCAGCCGCACCGGGACGGCGACGAGGTCCGGTACGCGGTCCCCGGGATCGTCGCCGCGTACGTCGCACAGCGGCTGGCCACCCCGGCCGAGCGGGCCGCCGACGAGGCCGCGCACTTCCGCTGGCACGCGGGGCTCTGCGCCGACCCCCACTGGCTGGACGACGAGCTGCTGGCCCGCGTGGACCGGGCATATCCGGACTGCGTACGGGCACTCGACCACGGCCTGTCCCACCCCGGCGCCGACACGGAGGTGCTCGACCTGGGCATCGCGCTGCTGCTCCACTGGTTGTGGCGGTCGGACAGCCACCAGGGATCCCGCTGGCTGGACCGGCTGGAGCCGAGGTTCGCCGGTGTTCCCGGGCCCGCGGCCCGGCTGGCGGTGCTCCGGGCCGGCTTCGAGCGCGGTCTCGGCCGGACCAGGCAGGCCACCCGGATCGTCGAGAGCCACCTCGGCGCGCTGGCCGGCGACAGCGAGTGGCTGGTGACCGGCGCGCTGCTGCTCGCCATCGCCGCCGACGACCGCGGTGACCGCGCGGACGTCGTGCGCTGGGCCGAGGAGGCGGTACGGGTGGCCGGGGACGGCGCGCCGCGGCGGCTCCCCGAGGCGCTTGGGGTGCTCTCCGCCGCTTACGGCGGCGCCGGCGACCACGAGGCCGCCGCCCGCGAGGCAATGCGCGCGCTGGACCTCCTGGACGGGGTCGCCTCCCCGGCGCTGCGGGCGGTCGCCCGGGCCAACGCCGGGCAGGCGCTCACCGAGGCGGGCCGCGCCGTCCTCGCCCTGGAGGTGCTGCAAAGCGGCTTGGAGGAACTGCGCGACGCACCGTCCGGTCTGGATCACCTGCACCTGAACATCGGCTGGGCCCGGTTGGGGGCCGGCGACCACGCCGGCGCGCTGGACGCGTTCCGGACGTTCCTCGACGAGGCCGCGGGCAGCGGCCAGTGGCTCTTCGCCGCCGAGCTGGTCGCGGGGTCCGCCTGCGCGCTCGTGGGGGCCGGGCGGGTCCGGGAGGGAGCGCTGGCCCTCGGCGGCGCGGAGCGCATGCTGCGCCGGCTCGACATGCGGCCCTCGCCGTGGATCCGGGCCCGGCTGGACGACGCGTACGCGGTGGTCGCCGCGCGGCCGGACGGCACGGACCTGGTCCACGCGGGTGGCCAGCTGCGTCCCGAGGCCCTGGCCGACCTCGTCGCGGGCCGGCCGCGGCGATCGAAGGAAGGGCCCCTTCCTCACGCCCTGGCGTGAGGACGGGGCCCTTCCTTCGATCAGAAGAACCTGATGCCCCAGTCGCGCAACGTGCCCGCGTGTCCCACGGTGTTGTCGGTGATCCGCAGCCGGTACGTGCCAGGTGCGGAGAAGTGCGCCGGCAGGTAGTAGAACCGGTCGTACCAGGCGCCGGTGTCGGCCGGCGCGTACTCGCGCAGCACGTCGAAGCCGATGCCGCTGGGCCCGCTGAGGGTGATCCGCAGGTGGCCCTTGCGGGCGTGGTCGATGTTCACCCAGACTCCCATGACGCGGCCCGGCTCGGCGCCGGCCCCGCCCGGTAGGGACGGGATGGTGACGAGGCTGTCGAGCCAGTTCGACGGTCCGCCGCCGGGGTTGCCGGTGTCGGGGATTGCAGCGTCCGTGGTGTTCGCGTAGTAGCCCGTCGCCGGGAGATCCGTGACCACCATGTCGTCGGAGCGGCGGCTGGCGCCGTTGCGGCAGCTCACCTTCCGCGCGGCGCCGCCGGCTTCGTGCCACCGCTTGACGCACGTGCCGATCGCCTGCTGGCCGTAGTAGTTCGGATGCAGCGACTCGGAGACGTGACCCTGGTCGGTGATCTCCGGGATCGAGTCGAACTGCTTGAACGACGTGTAGCTCATCGGCCACAGCTCACCGAGCCCGTCGGCGGCCAGGTGAGGGAGGTCCCGTGCCTGGATGTCGATGTCGATGCTGCGGATCCACTCCATGTCGTGCGACGAGACGTACTGCGAGGTGCCCGGCTCGCCGGAGCGCCGGGTCCCGGCCTCGCACAGCCGGTGGCCGTCGAACGCGCCGCCAAGATCGATGAAGCCGACGCCCATGTGCTCGGCGACCGCCTCCAGCATGCCGTTGAGCTGCGGGATCAGGTAGTCGTTGATGTACTGCGCGTCGCTGCCGATGAACGGGCACCGGTAGTCCCACCGATTTCCCTCCGCGTAGCGGAACTGGTTCTGGTCCGGCAGCAGGCTCGGGTAGCCGGTGATGACGATCTTGTACTGGTTGGGTGCGTGCCCGTACTCGGACATCACGCCGCGCACGTTCTTGACCGTCTTCTCCATGAGGGGGCCGAGGTCGTCCAGGTTCGGCTGGACCTCACCGAGGATCTCGTCCCAGCACGCGGAGTCGTCGGCGGGCGTGTAGTGCTTGAGCCCCCACGCCTTGACACAGTGGCCGATCGCGAGGCCGAAGCCCAGGTCGTTGCCGCCCGCGCCGATCGCGATCAGCTCGACGTCGTGGTAGTTGGCCACCGTGCGCAGCCTGTCGATCTGGGTCTGCGGTTCGCGGTAGTGCTCGCCGCCCGCGTCCAGGGCCCAGACGTGCTTGTGCCGGGCACCGGAGCAGGCCAGGTTGAACACCTTGTCGATGTCCGGCGCGTCCTTGAGGTACGTGATCGGCGCGGTCAGCGAGCGGTGACAGTCGTTGACGTAGCTCGTCGGCTCGTAGACCTTGCTGATGTCGTACCAGATCTCGCCGTCGGTGGACGTGACGGCGCGGTCGGTGTAGCCGCGGGAGCCGGAGTCGACGGGGCTGTTGCCCTGCCAACGGCCGCCCTCCCCGGAGGTGAAGCTGTCGCCGAGCGCCACCGCCACCTTGGGCTCGCCGGCGTGCGGCAGGGGAGCGGCCTGGGCTCCGGGCGGGTCCGGTGGCGCCACGCCCAGGATCGTCCCGAGCATGAGCAGCGCGGTGCCGGCCACGACGCGGCGCCGGCCTACGGAGTGATGCATGATCGCCTCTTCGGTCGAGTGGAACGGATTGTGACCACTCGACGGTCGGCGGGCCTCCTGTCAGCCGGCTCCCACTGGGCTCTCACGGGGTTGTCGCGCTGCCGACAGGGGCGGTCGGGTCACGGCCCCGGCAGGGTGACCGTCACCACCAGGCCGCCCTGCTCGCCCGGCTCGGCGGAGACGTCGCCGCCGTGCGTGCGGGCCACGGCCCGGACGATGGACAGGCCGAGGCCCGCGCCGGGGGCGGCCGTGGGGGCCTGTCCGGTGTCGTACCGGTAGAAGGGCTCGAACAGGTCCGGGACGACGTAGCCGGGCAGCGGCGGGCCGCTGTTGCCGACGCGCAGCACCGCCGTCCCGCCCGGGCCCCGGCCGGTGCTGATCCGCAACCACCCGCCATCGGCGAGGTTGTGCCGCAGCCCGTTTTCGACGAGGTTCTGCACCAGCCGGTCCAGCAGGGTCGGGTTGCCGGTGGTCGGCGCCTCGGCCGCGTCCACCCGCACCGTGACGGTGCCCGGTTCCACCGCGCCGACGACGTGCGCCACGATGTCGGCTAGATCCACATAGGATCGCTCGGTCACCTCGCGCTCCGAGCGGGCCAGCAGGAGCAGGCCGTCGAGCAGCCGCTCCTGGCGCGCGTTCATCTCCAGCAGCGTCTGGCCGAGCTGGCGCATCTCCGGCGTGGCGGGCGTGCGGTAGAGCGCCACCTCCAGCAGCGACCGGTTGACCGTCAGCGGCGTCCGCAGCTCGTGGGAGGCGTTCGCGATGAAGCGGCGCTGGCCGTCGAAGGCGTGGTCGAGGCGGGCCAGCATCACGTCGAACGTGTCGGCCAGCTCTTTGATCTCGTCCTGCGGCCCGTCGAGCGCGATCCGCTCGTGCAGGCCCCGGTCGGCGGCCGGCGCGTCGGCGATGCGGCGGGCGGTCGCGGTGACCTGGTGCAGCGGTTGCAGCAGGCGGCCGGCCAGCAGCCAGCCGAGCGCGACCGCCGCCGCGCCGACGACGACGAGCGCGATGCCGCCCTGGGTGAGCAGCGCGTCCAGGGCGTCGTCCCAGGTCTCGCCGCGCACCTCGGTCAGCACGCCGCCCATCCCGTCGGGTCCCCGTTCGCCCGGCGGCGGCGTGGGGCCCCGGGTGACGGTGGTGTTGACCGGATCCGGCGTCCGCGACGAGACCAGCGCGTACGTCACGCCGAGCAGCACCAGGTTGGCGACCAGGAACAGCCCGCCGTAGACGAGCGTCAGCCGGGCCCGGATGGTCAGCCGCCTCACGGTATCCGGTACCCCACTCCCGGCTCGGTGAGCACGACGGGCGGATCGCCGAGCTTGCGCCGCAGCTTGAGGATCGTCATGCGGATCGTGTGGGTGAACGGGTCCGCGTTCTCGTCCCAGGCCTTCTCCAGCAGCCGCTCGGCGGAGACCGGCGCGCCGTCGGCCCGCAACAGCTCGGCGAGCACGGCGAACTCCTTGCGGGAGAGCGGGACGTAGCGGCCGTCGCGGGACACCTCGCGCCGGTGCGGGTCGAGGCGGATGCCGGCCCGCTGCAGCACGGGTGGCGCGGCCGGCCGGGCCCGGCGGCCCAGCGCCGCCACCCGCGCGGAGAGTTCGGCGAACGCGAACGGCTTCGGCAGGTAGTCGTCCGCGCCGAGGGCGAGGCCGGCCACCCGGTCGTCGACCTCCGCGGCGGCGGTCAGCATGAGCACCCGGGCCGGGTGGCCGGCCGCGACGAGGCGCCGGCAGACCTCGTCGCCGTGCACCACCGGGAGTTGGCGGTCGAGCACGACGACGTCGTACTCGTTGACGTCGGCCCGCTCCAGCGCCGCGCCGCCGTCGTGCACGACGTCGACCGCGTGCGCGTCGCCGCGCAGCCAGCGCGCGAGCGCGTCGGCGACCAGCGGTTCGTCCTCGACCACCAAGATCCGCATAACCCATGGTGACACGGCCCCGCGTCACCGCGGCGTCAACATTTTCGCTGACGGTGGGGTGACGGGCGGCCGGATCTACTCGGTTACGCGGTGCGGCGCGCGGCCGACCGCGGAAGGGGACTGACGATGCGCGGGAGAACCGCGGGCGTACTCGGCCTGCTGCTGGTCATGGCGGTGGCCGGATGCGGCGGAACGACCGGAACTGGCGGGGTGGCCACCGCGGGCGGCACCGCGGCGCCGACCGCGAGCACGGCCGCCGACGGCATGACGGAGCAGGAGCGGGCCCTGGCCTTCGGGCGGTGCATGCGGGAGAACGGCGTGCCCGACTTCGAAGACCCGACGTTCAACGAGGGCGGCGGCATGAGCATCAGCGCCCCCGAGGGTGCCGACCCGAGCAAGATCGACGCGGCCATGGCGGCGTGCAAGCCGTACCTGCCCAACGGCGGCGAGCCGGTGAAGATCGACCCCGAGCGGCTGGAGCAGCTGCGGGCGATGTCCCGGTGCATGCGGGAGAACGGCGTGCCGGACTTCCCCGACCCGACCGACCAGGGCATCCAGATCGACGGCAACAAACCGGAGCTCAGCCCCGACAACCCGACGTTCCAGGCAGCCCGGGACAAGTGCAGCCGGTACGCTCCCGCGCCGCCCGGCCAGTCGCCCGGCCTGCAGACGCGGGAGAACGGGTGAGGCGGCGGGCCTGGCCGGCGCTCGTCGGGGTGGCCGCGGTGCTCGCCGCCGGCGCCACGGCCGCCGCTCGCGGGTTCGGCGGCGGGAATGACGCGACCGGCCCGGCGCGCGGCACCCTCCCGCCGGCGACCGCGACCGTGAGCCGGCAGACGCTGGTGGACACCCGGACGGAGAGCGGCACGCTGGGCTACGGCGAGACGACGGCCGTCAAGGGACGCCTGGCCGGCACGGTGACCGGCGTGCCGGCACCGGGCACGACGATCGCGCGCGGGCAGCGGGTGTACCAGGTCGACAACCAGCCGGTGGTGCTGCTGTACGGTTCGCTGCCGGCCTACCGGGAGCTGTCCGCCGGGGCCAAGGGTGCCGACGTCGCGCAGTTCGAGCGCAACCTCGCCGCGCTCGGGTACACGGGCTTCACCGTCGACTCCCGGTACACCGCGTCGACGGCGGCGGCGGTGCGGCGGTGGCAGGACGACCTGGGCCTGCCCGAGACCGGGCGGGTCGAGCTGGGCCGGGTGGTCTACGCCAGCGGTCCGGTGCGCGTGGACACCGTGGCCGTCGCGGTCGGCGACGTGGCGCAGCCCGGGCAGGAGGTGCTCGACCACACCGGATCGACCCGGGTGGTCACCGCCGCCCTGGACGTCGCCGACCAGCGGCTCGCGAAAAAGGGCTCCGAGGTGACGGTCACGCTGCCGGACGGCCGTACCGCCAAGGGGACGATCGCGAAGACGCGGACGGTGATCCAGCCGGCGGAGGGCAACGACCCGGCCGAGACCAGGATCGAGGTGACCGTGACGCTCGCCGACGCCACGGTGCTCGACGGGCTCGACCAGGCCTCGGTCGATGTCGCCTTCACCGCGTCCCGGCGGGAGGGCGTGCTCACCGTGCCGGTGGCCGCGCTGCTCGCGCTGGCCGAGGGCGGGTACGGCGTCGAGGTGGTCGACGGCGCGGCGACCCGGATCGTGGCCGTGCGGACGGGACTGTTCGCCGGCGGGCGGGTCGAGGTCGAGGGCGACGGGCTGGCCGAGGGCATGACGGTGGGGATGCCGGCATGACCATGGTGGAGTTGAGGGCGGTCACCAAGGCGTACCCGGGTGGTGTCGTCGCGGTCCGCGACGTCAGCCTGTCGATCGCGACGGGGGAGATGGTGGCGATCGTCGGGCCCTCCGGGTCCGGCAAGTCCACCATGCTGCATCTGATCGGCACGCTCGACCGGCCGTCGGCCGGCACGGTCCGGGTCGACGGCCACGACGTCGCCGGCCTCTCCGACCGCCAGCTCTCGGCCCTGCGCGCGCGGCGGATCGGGTTCGTCTTCCAGCAGTTCCACCTGGCTCCCGGGCAGTCCGCCGCCGACAACGTCGCGGACGGGCTGCTCTACGCCGGGGTGCCGCCGCG
>Ga0164243_10011609_pt1 | contig 12548 bp, 14 predicted proteins | sample OricompcompostOP_FD_108781 | JGI IMG/M metagenome (GOLD analysis project Ga0164243, IMG submission 108781) | Organic Plus compost microbial communities from Emeryville, California, USA - Original compost - Organic plus compost (OP) | ecosystem: Engineered > Solid waste > Mixed feedstock >...
CAACGTGCTGCTGCGCGATCTCGCGCGTTCGGGCCGGCTGGCGCGCGTGCGCGTGCGGCTGCAGGATCGGCCGGGCGCGCTGTTCCACGTCGCGCGCATCTTCCACGAGCAGCAGGTCAACATCATCGAGATCTATCACCAGCGGGTGTTCACCTCGCTGCCCGCCAAGGGGCTGATCACCGATATCGAGTGCGAGACCCGCGACGGCGCGCATCTCGAACGGCTGATGGCGGGGCTACGCGCGGGCGGCTATTCGGCGAGCCTGGTCGAGCTGGCGTAGCGGCGAGCCTGTCGTCTATTGTCCTGCGGTGCTTCAGTTCGCCCCGTTTTGAATCAATGCGATGATCTTTTCGTGGTAAATGCCCTTCCCATCCGGGCGCGGTGAATCCATAATTTCGAAACAAGGTTTAGCAGCGGTTAAAACGATCGAGGGATTTGTGGGCGCGCCATTCCGGTTTCCGCGGTTTTTCGTGACCAGCCCAAGCCCCTGCCCGTATCTGCCGGGCAAGACCGAACGCAAGGTATTCACCGAGCTTTCGGGGCCGCACGCGTCCGAGCTCAACGATGCGCTGGGGCGTATCGGATTCCGCCGCAGCCAGGGCGTCGCCTATCGGCCGAGCTGCCTCGACTGCCAGTCCTGCGTCTCGGTGCGCGTGGTCGCAGATCAGTTTCGGCCCAACGCGTCGCAGCGCAAGCTGCTTCGCCGCAACGCCGACCTGGAGATCGCGGCGTGCAAGCCCTGGTCGACCACCGAGCAGTTCGAGCTGCTCCAGCGCTATCTGAGCGCCCGCCATCCCGGCGGCGGCATGGCGGGAATGGACGAGCTCGACTATGCCGACATGGTCGAGCAGACCCCGGTCAACAGCCATGTGGTCGAATATCGCGAGCCCGGCGTGGACGGACGGCGAGGCCGCCTGATCGGCGCGTGCCTGACCGATCAGCAGGCCGACGGCCTATCGATGATCTACAGCTTCTTCGACGCCGAGCACGAGGCGCGGCCCGGGCTCGGCACCTATATCATCCTAGATCATATCAGCCGCGCGGCGCAGCTCGGCCTGCCCTATGTCTATCTGGGCTATTGGATCGAGGGATCCGAACGCATGGCCTATAAGGCGAAGTTCCGTCCGCTCGAGCGGCTGACCGCAAAGGGTTGGCAAACCTTCGAGCCGCAGGCCGCGTCGGCGAATTATGCCGAACGCCGGGCGCAGCCGCGCGAGAATGTGTTCGGCTAAATTCAAGGACGAGAGCGATTTCGCTCGAATGTGATCGCTCGGCCCCGATCAGTCCTCGGGCATGAAGGGCGGGTCGGGGATGGTGGCGCGGGCCTCGTTGAGCAGCATGCCCCAGCGCACCGAGAGATCGTTGAAATAGCGGTCGTCCCAGTCGATCCGCCGCTGGATGATCGGCTGGGCGGCGTCCGCCGGGATCACAATCAGGTCGAGCGGCCGTCCGACCGCGAGGTTGGAACGGATGGTGCTGTCGAACGAGATCAGCCCGACCTTCACCACCTCGCCCAGCGGCGTTGTGTAGCCGAGCGCGCGATCGAGGATGGGCTTGCCATATTTGGTCTCGCCGATCTGGAGGAAGGGCGTCTCGGGATAGCATTCGATGAAATTGCCCTGGCTGTAGACCATGTAGAGCCTGAGCGGCTCGTTCCCGATGCGCCCGCCGAGCAACACCGAGACCCCGGTGTTGATGCTCGAACCCTGCAGCGTGCTGTCGAGCTCGCTCCGCGCCGAATGGATCGCCTCGCCGACGAGCTGGGCGACGCGGAACAGCGTCGGCATATCCTGCACCAGCCGGACCGGGCCGCCCTCCTCGCGCGGGGGAAGCCCCTCGCGCAGCAGTGCGATCGCCGACTGGGTGACCGATAGGTTGCCCGCGGTCATCAGCACCACGATCCGGTCGTCGCGCTCGTCGAGAATATGCAGCTTGCGATAGGTCGAGATATTGTCGACCCCGGCATTGGTGCGCGTGTCGGCGATCATGACGAGGCCGGTTTCGACGAGCATTCCAACGCAATAGGTCATCGACTTCGCTCAGTTCTGTTGCTGGCTCTGGGACTGGCGCACGCGCACGTCGACCGACAGGCTTTCCTGCCCGCCGCCGGTCCGCGCACCCGATAGCGGAGCCGCAGCGGCATAGTCCAGCCCGCAGGCGACGCGGACATAGGCGTCGTCGGCGCAGATGCCGTTGGCGGGATCGAAGCCGATCCAGCCGAAGCTGTCGATATAGGCCTCCGCCCAGGCATGTGCGGCGGGCTGCTGCTCGGCGCCGTCGCGGCGGAAGAGATGGCCCGAGACGTAACGCGCCGGCGTTCCCGCCAGCCGCGCCGCGGCGCAGAAGATGTGCGCGAAATCCTGGCACACGCCATGGCCGGCCGCGAAGGCCGAGGCGGCGTCGGTATCGACCCGGGTCTTGCCCGGATCGAAGGCGAGCGTGCGGTTCAATTCGCGGTTGAGCAGGTGCAGCCGTGACAGCTCGTCCTTTTCGACCCGCACCAGATTGTCGGCGAGCGCCGCGATTCCGGCGCTCGGCCGGCTGAGCGGGGTCTCGCGCAGGAAGATCGCGGGCGGCAGCGGTTCGGGCGCGTCGCGGATCACGCCGGCGGTATCGTCGGTGAAGACCTCCCCCCACACATGAATGCCGACATGGTCGATCGGGCCGCGGACGTAGAGCATCGTCACGCGGTTGCCATAGCCGTCGACATGGTTGCGAAGCTGCGCGTCGCAGCCGATGTCGATCGTCCAGTTGACGATGATCTGCCCCGCATGGCTGTCCGGCGTCACCCGCAGCAGCTGGATGATGCGGTGCTGCGGCCGGGTGAAGCGGTAGTCGGTGCGATAGTCGATCGTCAGGTGCATCGGCGCCTCAGGTGAACCGGAACTGCTCGGCGATCGCGGCGTCGAGCTCGGCATTCTCGCGCATAAAGCCGATCAGGAACTGGTGGAGCCCGTTCTGGAAGACCGAGTCGATGGTCAGTCGTTCGAGCGCCGCCTCGCGCCGCCGCGCTAGGCGATCGGCCTGGCCCTGCTTGCCGATCGCACCGGCGATCGCCGAGAGCATCTGCCCCGCCTCGTCCGCGGTCGCGACCAGCGAGCGCGGCATCTGCCGCCGGAAGATCAGCATCTCGGCGACCAGCCAGGGCTTGAGTCCCTCGGGATAGAGGATGTGATAGGCGGTGCGCGCCGAGACCACCTGGAGCAGGGTGAGCCACTGGTCGCGGTCGATCATTCCGCCGACCCGTTCGCCCTCGGGCAGCAGCAGGTGATATTTGACGTCGAGCAGCCGCGCGGTCGCCTCGCCGCGCTCGATGATCGCGCCCAATTTCACGAACCAATAGGATTCGCTGTGCAGCATGCGGTTGATCGCGCCCTCGAAGCCGCGCGCTTCGGCCTTGATCTGGTCGGCGAGATTGAGCGTCGCCTGGACGCCGCCGGTGCTGGTGCGCCCTTTCAGGTTGTTCCATGCGCGGTTGATCGTCTCCCACGCCTCGCGGGTGAGCGCGACCCGCGCGGCGCGGGCATTCATCCGCGCGGTGGCGACGCACGACCGGATCGAGCTGGGATTGGATTCGTCGAGCGCGAGATAGCGGCTGACGTTCATCGGCGAGATATTCTCGCCCGTCGCCTTGAACCCCTGAGTGGCGGAGGCGACCGCGAGCGCGCTCTTCCACGCGCCCTGACCGGCTGGGCGCGCTGACAGCGAGTCGAGCCGGATGGTCGCCTCGAGCAGCCGCGCGGTGAACTCGGCGCGCTCGACATAGCGGCCGATCCAGTAGAGGTTGGCGGCGGTGCGCGAGAGCATGACGATGCTCATGGCGCGTCGCCTTCATCGGCGAGCACGAAGCTGTCCTTGGTGCCGCCGCCCTGGCTTGAATTGACGACCAACGACCCTTCCTTGAGCGCGACCCGGGTCAGCCCGCCCGGGGTGACGGTAACGCCGTTGGCGCCGGTCAGGATGAAGGGGCGGAAATCGACATGGCGCGGCGCGACGCCCTTTGCGGTCAGCGTCGGCACGGTCGAGAGCGCGAGCGTCGGCTGCGCGATATAGCGGTGCGGCTCGGCCTTGAGCGCAGCGCGGAACGCCTCGATCTCGGCCCGGCTCGCGGTCGGACCGACGAGCATGCCGTAGCCGCCCGAGCCGTCGACCAGCTTGACCACCAGCTCGGCGAGATGATCGAGCACATATTTGAGCGCCTGGGGCTCGCGGCAGCGCCAGGTTTCGACATTGGGCAGCTTCGCCTCGCCGCCCGAATAATATTTCACGATCTCCGGCATATAGCTGTAGATCGCCTTGTCGTCGGCGATGCCGGTGCCCGGCGCGTTGACGATGGTGACGTTGCCCGCCTGCCACGCGGCCATCAGCCCGGGCACGCCCAGCATCGAATCGGCGCGGAAGACGAGGGGGTCGAGGAAATCGTCGTCGACCCGGCGATAGATCACGTCGACGCGCATCCGCCCGGAAATGGTGCGCATATAGACCACGTCGTCGTCGACCTCGAGATCGCTGCCCTCGACCAGGGTGATCCCCATCGTGTCGGCGAGGAAGCTGTGCTCGTAAAAGGCCGAATTGAAATGGCCGGGGGTGAGCAGCACGCACACCGGATCGCGCCGCGCGCTTTCGGGCGCGACCGACACCATCATCTGGAACAGGCTGTCGTTATAGGTGTCGACCGGGCGCACCGGATAGATTTCGAACAGCTCGGGGCAGAGCCTCAGCATCGCCTCGCGATTCTCGATCATGTAGCTGACGCCGGATGGGGTGCGGGCATTGTCCTCCAACACCCAGAATTCGTCGGGGCCGGTGCGCACCAGGTCGATGCCGCAGATATGCGCGTGGATGCCGTGCGGCGGCCTGGCGGCCGCGGCCGGGACGCAGAATTGCGGATTGGCGTAGATCAGCTCGGGCGGGACGATGCCGTCGGCCACGATGCGCTGGGGTCCGTAGATGTCGCGCAGGAACTCGTTGAGCGTCTCGACGCGCTGGACCAGCCCCTCGGAGAGCGAGGCCCATTCCGGCGCGGTGAAAATGCGCGGCACGATGTCGAAGGGGATGATGCGCTCGGCGCTGTCCTCCTCGCCATAGACCGCGAAAGTGATGCCGAGGTCGCGGAAATACTGTTCGGCCGCGGCCTGGCGGCGTTCGAACTCGGCGGGCGAGGTCTGTTTGGTCCATCGGGCGAGATCGCCGAGCCCGGGCCGCGCGGAGCGCCGCGCGCCGAAGCCCCAGATCTCGTCGAATGTGCCGCTCGCCCCCATGTCTCCCTTGGATGAACCCATCGGCACGAGACTGCACGGCTTTGTTGCGCCGCACAAGGGGTGCGTCGCGCTTGCCCGAACAACGCGTCAAGGGCTAGGCGGGCGGAGAACCAGGAGGCTGCAGTTGAGAAACAATCCAAGATGGCTTGCGGCCGATCGCGCGGGATCGCCGCCCTGGGCGCTCTATGCGCTGATCCTGCTGATCGATCTTGCCGCGATCGCATTCATCCTGGGCGCCTTCGTCGAGCTGGGCGACTGGATCGAGGATCTGATCTGGCCCGGCGGGGTCGAATGGATCGAATGACCGGTCGATCTTCAGCCCATGGCGGCCTGCAAATGGCGCTGTTCCGCGCTTCCGGTGCTCACGTACTTTCAGGTGCGCTGCGCTCCGGGTCACGAAACACCACCGTTTTCGGCACGCCCTGAGCTGAATCCCGATCGATCAAAAAGCAAAGAAAAAAAGGCCGGCGGATCGCTCCGCCGGCCTTGATCTTTCGGGAAATGATCTGGCGTCAGGCGACCTGGGCCGCGTTCTCGATCGCCTCGACATCGTCGGCGTCGCGCAGCACATAGCCGCGGCCCCAGACGGTCTCGATATAATTGTCGCCGCCGCACGCGAGGCTCAGCTTCTTGCGCAGCTTGCAGATGAAGACGTCGATGATCTTGAGCTCGGGCTCGTCCATGCCGCCGTACAGGTGGTTCAGGAACATTTCCTTGGTGAGGGTCGTGCCCTTGCGGAGCGACAGCAGCTCCAGCATCGCATATTCCTTGCCGGTCAGGTGGACGCGATTGCCGTCGACCTCGACGGTCTTGGCGTCCAGGTTCACCGCCAGCTTGCCGGTGCGGATGACCGACTGGCTGTGGCCCTTCGAGCGGCGGACCACCGCATGGATGCGGGCAATCAGCTCCTCGCGGTGGAAGGGCTTGGTGACATAGTCGTCGGCACCGAAGCCGAAGCTGCGGACCTTGCTGTCCATCTCGTTGATGCCCGACAGGATGAGCACCGGGGTCTGCACCTTGGCGACGCGCAGCTTCTTGAGCACGTCATAGCCGTGCATGTCCGGCAGGTTCAGGTCGAGCAGGATGATGTCGTAATCATACAGCTTGCCGAGGTCCAAACCCTCCTCGCCAAGGTCGGTGGTGTAGACGTTGAATCCCTCGGTCGTGAGCATGAGCTCGATGGCCTTGGCCGTCGTCGGCTCGTCCTCGATCAGCAGCACCCGCATTACATAACCCCCAACTTCGGCGGCGGGGCCGGGCGGGCACCGCTTCCAAGAAGAACATTAACCAAACGACCTCTGAACGCAAAAGGTTAATTTCAGATTAAATGGCCTTAATCCGCGAGTCGCGAGTGTTTCGATCGCGTAAACAGCTGCGGTTTACGAGGGGCATAGCAGCCTGAAGCGCGCGGTGAGGAAATCGGCCAGCCGCTCGACTCGCGCGGGGCGTGGGCCGCCGGGCGGGCTGAGCAGGTGGAGCCCGACGGGTTCGCCGCGCCAGCCCTCCAGAATCGGGATCAGCCGCCCGGCGGCGATATCTGCGTCGACGATGAAGCCGGGCAGCCGCGCGATGCCGAGCCCCGCACGCAGCACGGGGAGCATCGCGTCTCCGCTGTTGGTCCTGAGCGGCCCCTTCAGTCTGACCGCGGCCTCCTCGCCCTCGGCGTTGCGGAAGCGCCAGAGATCGGGATTGGCGACATAGGCATAGCTGAGGCAGGCATGTTCGGCGAGCTGCGCGGGATGGGTCGGGGTGCCGTGCCGCTCTAGATAGGCGGGGGCCGCGACCACATATGCGGCGACGCTGCCCAGCCGGCGCGCGCGGAGCGAGCTGTCGGGCAGCATCGAGATACGCAGCGCCAGATCGAAGCCCATCGCGATGATGTCGATCTTTTCGTCGCTCAGATGCAGGTCGACCGACACTCCCGGATGTTCGCCCAGGAAATCGGCGATCGTAGGCGCCACGTGCTTCAGCCCGAAGCTCATCGGCGCGGCGACGCGCACCGTGCCGGCAAGCGCGCCGGTCGAATCGCGTGCGGCCTCCTCCGCCGCCTCGGCCTCGGCGACGATGCGGCGCGCGCGCTCGGCGAGCGGCTTGCCGGTCTCGGTCAGCGCGAGCCGCCGCGAGGTGCGGTGAAACAGCGCGGCGCCGAGATGGGCTTCGAGCCGCGAAACCGCCTTGGATACCGTCGCCTTGGAGAGGCCGAGCGCCTCGGCGGCGGCGGTGAACGAGCGATGCTCGACGACGGCGGCGAAGATCGCCCAGGCTTCGAAATCCGGAAGGCGCATATTTGGAAACGATCTGTTTCAAAGGTTTCTATTTATGATTTAATCATGCCGCCTATCTTGTCGTCAAGCAAGCGGCGGAATGCCGTGAGGGAGAATGACGATGATCGAGAAACGCAGCTTCGAGAGCCTAGGCCATGCCGATCACGGCTGGCTGAATGCCCGGCACCATTTTTCATTCGCCGATTATTATGATCCGGATCGCACGAGCTGGGGCGCCATCCGCGTCTGGAACGACGACGAGATCGCACCCAATAGCGGCTTTCCGCCGCACCCCCATCGCGACATGGAAATCATCACCTATGTCCGCACCGGCGCGATCACGCATCAGGACAGCATGGGCAACCAGGGCCGCACCGCGGCCGGCGACGTCCAGGTGATGAGCGCGGGCAGCGGCGTGCGCCATGCCGAATATAATCTGGAGGGCGAGACCACGACGCTGTTCCAGATCTGGATCATGCCCAAATGGGCGGGCGGCGAGCCGAGCTGGGGCGCCAAGCCTTTTCCCAAGGGCGACCGGTCGGGCCGGTTCGTGACGCTGGCGAGCGGCTTTGCCGAGGACGAGGGCGCGCTGCCGATCCGTGCCGATGCCCGCGTGCTCGGCGCGACGATCACGGCGGGCGAGAGCCTGACCCATCAGGTCGGCGACGGCCGCCACGCCTATCTGGTTCCGGCCACCGGCCGGATCACGATCGACGGCGAAAGCTTCGCGGCCCGCGACGGCGCGGCGCTTTCGGGCGGGCAGACCGTCACCATCACCGCGATCGAGGATAGCGAGATCGTTCTCGTCGACGCCGACTGATCCCCCGCCGCCCGCGCCCATCCCCCTCCCCAGGCGCGGGCGGCCCCCCCTTTTTCAAGACAGGAGCAACATGATGGCGAAGGTTCTGGTTCTTTATTATTCGTCCTATGGCCATCTCGAGCAGATGGCGGATGCGATCGCCGAGGGTGCGCGCGGCACGGGCGCCGAGGTCGATATCCGCCGCGTCGAGGAGACTGCCCCGCCCGAGGTGGTGAAGGCTGCGCATTTCAAGACCGACACCGCGCACGCGGTCATCACCGATCCGGGCGAGCTCAAGAATTACGACGCGATCGTCGTCGGCGCGCCGACCCGCTTCGGCCGGATGCCGAGCCAGATGGCGGCGTTCTGGGACAAGGCCGGCGGCCTCTGGGCCAGCGGCGCGCTCAACGGCAAGGTCGGCGGCGCCTTCACCTCCACCGCCACCCAGCATGGCGGGCAGGAGACCACCCTGTTCAGCATCATCACCAACCTGCTGCACTTCGGCCTCACCATCGTCGGCCTAGATTATGGCTATGCCGGGCTGCAGGGCGTGAAGGAGGTGCATGGCGGCGCGCCCTACGGCGCGACCACGCTCGCCGATGGCGACGGCAGCCGCCAGCCCAGCCAGGTCGACCTCGACGGCGCACGCTATCAGGGGCGCCGGGTCGCGGAGGTCGCCAACAAATTGTTCGGGTAACGTCAAGACGGCTTCGCCCTGCCGGCGCACGGTTGGGCGCTCGGCGGGGCGAAGCAGCATTGGCGCGCAGGGCTTTGATGGGCTATCGGCGACACATGCGTTTTCTGCCCTTCGTCACGCTCGCCGTCGTCGCCGCGCTCGCCGCCTGCAACGACACCCCGGAACAAAAGCCCGTCGAGGGGCGCAACGCCGCCAACTATACCGCGGCGAACATCGCGCCTCTCGCCGAGCGATCCAGGGATCCGGCCGAACTCGACGGCGCGTTCCTCGCCGCCTTCCCCAATCCGGTCGCGCGCGTCGGCGAGGACGATTACAGTTTCAAGCCGGCGGCGCTCTACCGCCTCAAGGACAATTGGGTGCTGCTCTCCGAGGGCACTGGCCCCGATTGCCATGCCTGTTCGGGCTGGCTCGCCGTCCACTATCTGCGCCAGACGCCCGAGGGCTTTGCGCTGGTCAAGGGCTGGAACGACGCCATTCCGGGCACCAGCTTCGGTGGCGCGCCGCAATGGACCCTGCGCACCGATCTCGCCTCGGTGCCGGTGATCGAATCCGAGCATGGCGGCACCTGGCAGGGCTATAGCTGCAGCGTCGCGCGGCTGACCGGGCTCGACCCCAACGGTCCGACGCGCCTCGCCGAGCATATCCCGCTCGCCTATAGCGACGCCGGCGCGATCGTCGACGACACCAAGCCGCGCGAGGTCGACGGCACGATCGCCCAGGGCCAGCGCGACCAGAGCTTTACCGTGCATTACAAGGGCACGGTCACGCAGGACGTCGTCTACAGCCGCAAGGGCGCGGGCTTCGTTGCGGGAACAGGTGCAGACACCATCCCGCAATGCTAGAGAGCCGGCCATGCTGGCCGACCATGTGCTTTTCATCGATGGCGAGGCCATCATCCTCGACAAGCCGGCCGGGTTGCCGGTCGACGCGCCGCGCGACGGATCGCTGTCGCTCGAGAATCATCTCGCTTCGCTGACCTTCGGCTTCCAGCGCTGGCCGCTGCCGGTGCACCGGCTCGACCGCGACACCAGCGGCTGCCTGCTGCTCGCGCGCAATCCCAAGGCGCACAAGCGCTTTGCCGCCGCGTTCGAGGCGGGCATGGTCGAAAAACGCTATCTGGCGGTGGTCGAGGGCGTGCCCGAGGACGAGGAAGGCGTGATCGACCTGGCGCTCGCCAAGGTCAGCTCGCGCGAGCAGGGCTGGCGGATGGTCGCCGACCCGAAAGGCAAGAGCGCGGTGACGCGCTGGCGGCGGCTGGCGGTCAAAGGGGGCAGGGCGCTGATCGGCTTCGCGCCCCAGTCCGGGCGCACCCACCAGATCCGCGCGCACGCGCTCCACGGGCTGGGCGCCGCGATCGTCGGCGATCCGGTCTACGGGACGGGCGGCGAGGCGATGCTGCTTCACGCGCACCGCCTCTCGGTGCCGCGCGAAGGCAAGCCGCCCGCCGAGGCGGTGGCGCCGCTGCCGGACCGGTTCGCCGCGGCAGGATTCGTCCATGCCGAAAACTGACCACCCGCCGATTCCAGACGATGCGATCGTCGAGGAAAAGTTTCTCGCCGCGACCGGGCCTGGCGGGCAGAATGTCAACAAGGTTGCGACCGCGGTGCAACTGCGCATCGATGCGTTCCGGCTCGGCCTTCCGCCCTATGCCTGGCAGCGGCTGAAGGAGGTTGCCGGCACCCGGCTGACCGCCGAGGGCGAGCTGCTGATCACCGCGCGCCGCTTTCGCACGCAGGAGGCCAACCGCGCCGATGCGCGTGAGCGCGCCGCCGAGCTGATCGCCAGGGCGCATGAGCGCCAGGCCAGGCGCATCAAGACCAAGCCGAGCCGGGCGGCGAAGGCGCGGCGGCTTGAGTCGAAGACCGCGCGCTCCCAGATCAAGAAGGCCCGCGGCAAGATAAGCCTCGACTGAAGGACAGCCATGTACGTTTTCGACATCGATCGCAGCGGCGCCAAGGCCGATCTCTATCGCGAGATGCTCGGCGCGCTCGACGCGCTGACCGCGGACGAGCCCGACGCGATCGCCAACATGGCCAATGCCGCGGCGCTGATCTGGGAATATCTGCCCGATCTCAACTGGGCGGGCTTTTACCGTCTGGTGGAGGGCGAGCTGGTGCTCGGCCCCTTTCAGGGCAAGGCCGCGTGTATCCGCATCGCGATCGGCAAGGGTGTCTGCGGAACCGCGGCCGAGACGCGTGAGACCCAGCTCGTCGCCGACGTCAACGCCTTTCCCGGCCATATCGCCTGCGACGCGGCGAGCGCGTCCGAGCTGGTGGTGCCGATCGAGCATGAAGGCCGATTGATCGGCGTGCTCGACCTCGACAGCCCGAGCCCCGGCCGCTTCGACGCCGACGACGCGGCGGGCTGCGAGGCGCTTGCCGCGCTGCTCGCCCTCCGGCTCGCCGGCTGAATCTGACCCGCAGCGGGACAGGTTTTCATGGTTAAGGGCGTTGGCGTCCGCCTGCCCGAGATGTTAAAAAATCGTTAACGGATGCACGCTTTTTCAGCCGCCACCGGCTGTGGGCGATCAGGGAGGTTGACGATGAAAACCCTTGTTTTTCTGGGGCTTGCCGGATCGCTTGTGCTGATCCCGGTCCAGGCCGACGCCAAGGGTGAGTCGCGCGGCGGCTGGCGCGCGCCGATGGCGGGCAAGCCGCACATGCGCCCCCGCCCGCCGATGATGCGCCCGCCGATGGGCAGGCATTTCAAGGGCGGCATGACCCGCCACAATTGGGGGCCGAAGCAGCATGGCCGCTGGTGGGGCGGCTGGAAAGCGCCGGGCGGCTGGAAGGGCTATACCAGGCCGCATCGCGGCTTCCGCGTGTCGCGCTACTGGATCGCGCCGAGCTTCTATGTCGGCAATTGGGGCTGGTACGGGCTGCCCCAGCCGTCCTACGGCCTCGCCTGGTCGCGCTATTACGACGATGCGGTGCTGATCGACGGTGCCGGCCAAGTCTATGACAGCCGCTACGGCGTCGACTGGGACAATGGTTATCGCGACGGCTATTATTACGACGATCAGGGCTATTATCGCGAGCGCCGCGACGACGGGGTCGGCGGCGCGGTGCTCGGCGGGGTCGCCGGGGCGGCCGCGGGCGCTGCCATCGCTGGCCGTGGCGACCGTACCGAGGGCGCGCTGATCGGTGCCGGGGTCGGTGCGGTCGCGGGTGCGCTGATCGACCGGGCCGAGGACGATCGCGGTGGCCGCCGCGCGCCGCCGCCGGGGGCGGGCTATCCGGCGCCGGGCGGCGACTATGATTATGGCTATGCCGACGACCGCGTCACCGACGACGGGCGCTATGACGGCGACTGGCAGGGCGAGTGGGTCGCCCCCGATCGCTACGAGGGCCGCTGGACGGGAAGCTATGAGGGTGAGCCCGGCGCGGACTATCCGCCGCCCGCGCTCGATGGCCCGCCGCCGCACGCCGGCGCCGTGCCGTACCGTCCGTTGCCGCCGCATGGTGGCCCGGCGCCCTATGTCTATTCGACCTATGGTCCGGGCGTTCCGGGATCGACCACGGTGGTGG
>Ga0164243_10011610_pt1 | contig 12548 bp, 10 predicted proteins | sample OricompcompostOP_FD_108781 | JGI IMG/M metagenome (GOLD analysis project Ga0164243, IMG submission 108781) | Organic Plus compost microbial communities from Emeryville, California, USA - Original compost - Organic plus compost (OP) | ecosystem: Engineered > Solid waste > Mixed feedstock >...
CGGATAGCGCTTCGTCTTCCGCTCGATCGCGGCCATCCGGCCTCGCGTCTCCCGTGTCCACATGCATAGTGTGAATCACGAATGCCGCGCCGAGGGAATCCCCTTTCTCAAACGGGCTCTTAGCAACGAAACGTCATCTGGGGCGAAGGAGATGAGGCGCTTATCGAGGGCACGCGTATTGTATGCGGTCCAACTTTGTTATATCAAATCTGCTGGGCATCTGAATTCGCTCCCTGGCGAGGAAACATGAATCTACGACCGGACTACGCTGGCCATTCTTACAATGGAGTTGCGACTTTTGGTCGTCAGCCGCTGTGGACCGACATCGACAACATCAACGCCGATGTCGCAGTGATCGGAATTCCCTATGAGAACGTCATGGGGTACAGCGGTGCCCGGCTCGGCCCGCGTGGCATCCGGGAGGGTTCTTCCGGCGCGCGCAATGAAATCGTCCGCGGCGCCTACAATTGCGAGAGGGATGAGGTGTTCTTCGGGCCGCCGTGGAAGCTTGTGGACTGCAATGACGTCCCAATCTGCGGCTCCGATGTCGAACCGTCGTTCAGCTACATCCGCGATTGGGTTAGGCGGGCTGCGCGTTCGAAGGCATTGCTAGTGTTTCTAGGCGGCGATCATGCGGTAACAGTGCCGGTGGTCGAGGCGATGGAAGAACGTGGCCCGTTCGGAATTATCCAGATTGACGCCCATCTCGACTGGTCCGCGACGAGAGAGCGCCCGCTAGGTCACGAAGCACCGTTTCGGCGCTGTTCCGAAATGAAGCATGTCCTAGGTATGGCACAGCTCGGCATTCGCTACAGCACGCATTCGTCCAAATCAGACTATATCGATGCACGCAACTACGGGAGTGTCATCCTATCACCGCGAGAAATGCGCTCTCTTGGCCTCAGGGGGGTGCTCGATCGTATCCCGAAATTCGACCGATACTATGTATCTATCGACATCGACAGTATGGACCCGTCGATTGCGCCTGGAACGGGGAGCCCCACACATGGCGGTCTTTTCTATGACGAAACGCGGGACCTGATTGAAGGTATCGCAGGCCTGGGAGAAATCGTTGGTTTCGACCTAGTCGAAGTGGCGCCGCCACTGGATCCTACACCGATCACGAACCGTCTAGCGGCCCGCATCATTCTCGATTTCATCGGCTTTATCTTGAAGCGGCGAAAGCCGGTAGCCGTGGGAACCTAAAGACCAATGTCGGTTCCTATGGCGGGGCAAACGTCTCGGCGACATAGGTCAGTGCGTCGCGGATGTCGATCTCAACTTCCTTGCGCGCTGACTTGCCGTCTCTCTTTGATAAGGCCGCTATGATACGGCCGCGCCCCTCGCCATATCGATGCTTGGTATAGTCGGGAAAGAGCAGGTTCAGATATGGCCCGGTTCGTAGCCACAGGCTTTCGATCAGCATTAGAAGGTCGCGCGATCTCGCTGCGCGATAAAGCGCGAAATGGAACTCATAGATCTTCAGGATATCGAGCGACACATCCTGCCGCTGACGCGCTGCTAGGATTTCGAGCGAAATGATCTGAAGTTGTTCGATCTCTTCCGCCGTGATCTGCGCGGCTGCGCGTTCGGCCGCATGGCCCTCTAACATCATGCGGAGCTGCATGATCTCGAGAATTCGAGCCTTGGACATGACAGGAATGCGGGCCGACCGTTGATACGTCGTCTCCAGTGCGCCTTCGCCGATTAAACGCACCAGTGCCTCACGCACCGGCGTCAGACCAATGTTCGTCGCCTTAGCGATCTGGCGCATCGAAAGCTTTTCACCGGGGCGGAACCGGCCGCTCATTACCGCCCGGCGCAGCATCTGATAGGCCTTTTGATGCAGGCCGGCGGGGAGGGGTGCGCCCCCCGAGCCTCCATCGGGGGCCGGATTCGTGGCAATCGCGGGCAAGGTCTTGGGCCGAGCAGGCATCACGACAAGAGTCTTTAACCGACTTGCTTGGCTATTGAAAGGTGGAGCGGCAATTCGTTATAACAAATTGACCAGGGGGCGAATTGACATGACCAAAGCCAGAACGAAAACCCGTCAGGCCAAGACTTCGACGCCTCGGTCTCACGTGACCGGGCTGCTGGGCGCAGCAGGCGGCTACACGGACGGCTCGTTAGTTGCCACCGACGACCATCGTCGCTTCTGGGGTGTGCCGACACTGCTGAAAGCGCAAATCGCGCGCTTGGTCGACAAGCCGACGATCGGGCTATTCGGAATTCCATTCGACGGCGGAAACTCCCGCACACCGGGGACCCGTTTTGGGCCGCGAGGCCTGCGCAATGCGAGTTTCCGAATCAGCGGCTACAATGCCGATTTCGATATTTCACCTCACGTCGACCATCGTCTGGCCGACTATGGTGACGTCGTGCTGTCGCCGTTTTCGATCGAAGACGCTTATAAATCGATCCAGGGAGCAACCGCGCGGATCATCGCCGATGGTGCCCTGCCCATAGCCGTGGGGGGCGATCATTCGGTGACTCTGCCTGTCATGCGCGCCGTCTGCACGAAGCACGGTCCGCTCGCCGTCATTCATTTCGACGCCCACTGTGACGTCTCGGATTCGGCTTTCGGTAAGAAGTATCACTACGGCAGCGTGTTCCGTCGTGCGGTCGAGGAAGGGCTGGTGAAGCCGGGCCGATTCCTGCAGGTCGGGATCCGCAAGTTTTATCATTCCGGCGAGCTCGAATTCGTGAAGCGCAACAAGTTCGAGGTCATCACCGCCAAGGACCTTAAGAGGCTCGGGCCGAATCTGCGGACATCGCTTGAGCGCAGATTCCGGCGCCTGCGCGGCAATAAGATCTACGTGACGTTCGATATCGATTTCGTCGATTACGCCTATGCACCTGGCATCGGCAGCCCTGAGCCGTTCGGACCGTCGAGCTTCGAAGCAATCGAGTGCGTCAAGGCGCTCAATGTCGTTGGCAAGGATATTGTCGGCTTTGACATCGTCGAAGTCGCGCCTCCGTTGGACGTGCGCGACCAGACGAGCTACCTCGCGGCGCAGATTCTGTTCGAGATGGTTTCGGTCGTTCCGCCCACTGTGCGTTCGTCGAGATGAGTCGAATCGGCGCCCCCGCTTCTTTGCGGGCCGCGCTAACTAAGCAGCCCAAAGTAAGTTGAATGGGAGGGTTTATGGTTCAACAGAGTTGGCTGATGCGCCTAACTGCCGTCCTGGCGATAGTCACGTCACTGCTTCTGTGCTGGCCAAAGGAGGTTGGCGCGCAGTCGAAATCCACACTGGTTGCATCGTTCGCGACCGGCATTAACAGTCTCGATCCGGCCCGGTTCGGAAACTTGCCCGAATATTCCTACGGCAATCTCGTTTTCAACGCCTTGGCCTATATCGACGAGGATCTGAAGCTCCAGCCTGATCTGGCCGAAAGCTGGCAGACAAGCGATGATCTGAAAGTCTGGACATTTAAGCTCCGTGATAACGTGAAGTTCCACGATGGGCGTCCCTTGACAGCGGACGACGTTGTCTGGACGGTGCAGCGAATTCTAGACCCGAAGACGGGTTCGCGCATACGCGCCAACCTGCAGATCGTAAAGTCCGTCACGGCTGTCGATCGCCTGACGGTGCGCTTCGAGCTGAATGGCCCGTATGCCGATCTCGCCTCCGTGCTTGCTGACTATCCGGCGCGGATCGTTCCCAATGGCTATACGGACCTCGCCAAGCATCCGATCGGCACTGGTCCTTTCAAGTTCGTCAGCTTTGTTCCAGGCGACCGGCTCGTCGCCGTGAAGAACGAGAACTATTGGGAAAAAGGGTATCCGAAGGTCGACGAAGTCCGCCTTATGCACATTCCCGAAATGAGCTCCGCGATCACGGCTCTTGAATCCGGAAGCGTGCATATCGTGGCTGATATCCGGCCCGAATCCATCTCGCAGATTCGCTCCGGCAAGGCGGCAACCGTCCAGTCCGTCCCTTCGGGAACATGGATGGGCTACGTCATGCATAACGAGAAGCCGCCTTTCAATGACATCCGGGTACGCCGGGCATTCGCTGCCCTGGTTGACAAGGAGGAGGTTATAAAGATCGCCAGCTTCGGTACGGGAACGGTGACGCATTCCCCAATCCCGCCGAGGCACCCGTATTTCCTGAACGAGGTGGCGACACCCAAAGCCGATCTCGCGACCGCGAAGAAGCTCCTGGCCGATGCCGGTTATGCCAAGGGGCTGAAGCTCAAAATCTGGTACCCGAGTGCCGACGCCGAGCAGGAACGTTTGGCCCTGGCGTTGCGCGAGATGGCGAAGAAGGCGGGCGTCGACATCGAGCTATCCGGGGTGCCTAACGATAAGTTCTACGGCGAAGTCGAAGGCAAGGAGTCGCTGGCGACAACCATGCTGTACGGTCGCCCAACGCCCGATACACAAACGTATCTCTGGTACCACAGCACCGGTAGCTGGAATCGGAACATGTGGCATTACTCCAACCCGAAGATGGACGCTTTGCTAGAAGCCGCTCGCGCCGCCAAGACCGAAGAGGAGCGCACGGCTATCTACAAGGACGTACAGCGTACGATCCTGGAGGACGTCCCCGGAATCGTCGTTTACGTCAAGGCCATCAGCCATGGTGTTCGAAACAACGTCGAGGGATTCTCGGTGTCGCCCCGTGCCTGGCTCGAGCTGAAGGGAGTGTCGCTGAAGAACTGAGAATGGCGGGCGAGCGCTTGGCGCTCGCCCTGACCGCCCGAAAAGAATATACAGAGCTCTGCAAGAAGACCGTTGATGTTCGTATACCTGGGCCAACGGATTCTGGTGATGACATTGCTGCTCGTGGTGATGTCGATCTTGGTCTTCTGCGCCATCCATGTGTTGCCCGGGAACGTCGCGATCCTGATCCTCGGGGACAGTGCCGCACCCGAGCATGTCGCGGCGCTTGAAGCGAAGCTCGGCCTCAATGACCCTCTCCATGTTCAGTACTGGCGCTGGGCCTCGATGTTCGTGACCGGTGATTTTGGCGAATCGCTGGTCATGGAGAGGCCGATCGCTCCTATTGTTATGGAGGCGCTCGGCAAGTCACTGGTCCTCGCTTCCTGCACTCTGCTGATCGTCGCTCTCGTAGGCATTACGCTTGGCGTAATTTCCGCGACTCGGCGAGGCAGCATTGTTGATCATGGTGCGTCGCTCTTCGCATACCTGGGCATCTCGGTACCCGAGTTCTTCTGGGGCATCGTCCTCATCATTGTATGCGTCAATTATCTTGGCCTCCTCCCTGCGTCCGGGAATGCGGATATATCGGATGGTATCGGCAACTATATCGCCCATCTGATCCTGCCGATCGCTACGCTTACCCTTACGCTCCTGGCTCACGTGTCGCGGATGACCCGTTCGAGCGTGATTGAGGAACTCGAAAGCAATTACGTGAAAGCCGCACGGGCCAAGGGGCTTCCGGAGCGGATAGTCCTGTTCCGCCATGCATTGCGTAACGGTCTGCTGCCCACGATCACAGTTCTCGCCTACGATTTCGGCTGGCTGATCGGCGGCATTGTAGTGGTCGAGACTGTGTTCTCGTATCCCGGTGTTGGTAGGCTGCTGATCTTCGCCATCGAGCGACACGACCTCCCGCTTGTGCAGGCGATCGTGATCCTGATGACCGCAATCTACATGGGCGCGAATCTCGTCGCCGACCTGCTCTACACCTGCTTTAACCCAAAACTTCGCTACGGCGGCGCGGTCGAATGATGGACTTCCTATCGGGCGGCCGGAGAGTTCCCCGAGGATTCATCGTCGGGGGCGTCCTGCTGTTCGTAATCGTGCTGATGGCCATAATCGGGCCGGCGGTTTCACCCTACGAGTATGACCAGATGCACATCATGGACCGGCTGAAGCCGCCTTCGGCCCGGTACTGGTTGGGGACGGATGAATTCGGCCGCGACGTGCTGACGCGCGCGCTGTATGGAACCCAGACCTCTTTGATTACCGGAGTCATGGCGACAGCGGTCAGCCTGGTCATCGGCGTCCCTTTGGGTCTTTTGGCGGGCTACCGCCGGGGGATCATCGATGAAGTCATCATGCGCTTCCTCGACCTGGTGATGGCCTTCCCGCCACTCATGCTGGTTTTGCTGGTGGCAGCTGTAACCGATCCGTCGGTCTGGAAGACTGCATTCGTAGTGGGGCTCTTGTTCGTTCCGAGTGTTACCCGCGTTGCGCGCAGCATAACGCTTGACGTCTCGTCGAAGGAGTTCGTCGAGGCGGCCGAAGCGCGCGGCGAGCGGACCTCGTACATTCTGTTCGCGGAGTTGCTACCGAACGCACTTCCTCCAATCATTGTCGAGGGCAGTTTGCGTGTAACCTTCGCAATCCTGGTCGCGGCGGTCTTGAGTTTTCTCGGCTTCGGCATCCAGCCGCCAGCATCCGATTGGGGACTGATGATCAGCCAAGCGAGGCGGTTTCTGGCTCAGGCACCGTGGATCGCGATCGTGCCGGGCCTGTTCATGTGTCTGACTGTCGTATCGATCAGCATTATCGGTGATGGACTGCGCGAGTACCTCGATCCGCGCATGCGGCGGGCGGGGCGATGACGAACTGCGCTCCAGTTCTCGATATCCAAGGCTTGTCCGTGTCGTACGGTCAGGCGCCGGATGCAGTTGAGGTCCTGACGGACGTCACGCTGCGGATCGCCGCTGGCGAGGCACTTGGCCTTGTCGGCGAGTCCGGATCGGGAAAGAGCACCATTGCCGGTGCCGTTCTGGACCTGCTGCCTCCCGGCGGACGTGTGACAAACGGAAGCATCGGTTTTGAAGGTCGGGATCTTCGGCTTCTGGACGCCAAAACGCGACGCGCCTTGCTGGGGGCCCGCATCGGCACCGTATTTCAGGACCCGTTCACCTCGCTCAATCCGTCGCTGCCTATCGGATTCCAAGTGGCAGAACCCATTGTCCACCACTTGAAGATATCCAAGGCTGACGCCTTCGATCGTGCGCGGCAACTGTTAGCGGATGTCGGTCTATCTCACATCGATGCAATCATGCGGGCCTTTCCGCATCAGCTGAGCGGCGGCATGAAGCAGCGAGTCATGATCGCGACAGCCATCGCCTGTGACCCGGCCCTTCTTATTCTCGACGAGCCGACGACAGCACTTGACGTTACGGTCGAGGCGCAGTTGCTTGAGCTACTGGCGAATCTGCGCCGCAGACGAGGAGTAAGCCTTCTTTTCATCAGTCATAACCTTTCCGTGGTCCGGCAAGTATGCGATCGCGTGTGTGTCCTCTATGCGGGACAGGTGCTCGAGAATGGGCCAACGGGAAAGGTCCTGGAAACACCCTCACACCCTTATACAAGGGGGCTGATCGGGTGTGTACCGCGCATAGCAGTGGGTAAGGCGCGATCGGCCTTGTCGCCGATCCCTGGCCGATTTCCGGATTTACGGAACCCCACCCCGGGCTGCCGGTTTCTGCCGCGTTGTGGCTTTGCGGAGGACGAGTGCAGACGTGCGCAAAGCCTTGAAACACGCTCCGAGATGCAAGTGCGCTGCTGGAAGGCAGGCTCGCTGCCTCTGGACCGGCCCAAAGATGAAGCGCAAATCGAGAAACGTCCCACTGCGCTGCCACGGTCCTCTGAAATCGTCATTTCAACGAGCGGCTTGAGCAAGCGCTTTTATCGTGGCGGCGCCCGGTCGATCATCAGGTTTCAGAATCCGTTCCGGACCGGACGGCTTGTGCGACTCCAGCGTGATTATCTCGACGCGGTGAAGGAGGTCTCGCTCGATGTTCGAAAGGGCGAGATCGTTGGACTGGTCGGCGAGAGCGGATCGGGAAAGTCGACATTCGGCCGCGCGCTCCTTCGGCTGATCGAACCTAGCGGGGGGCGTATCGTCTTCGGCGGGACCGACGTTACCGACCAGCCGCGTTCGTCGCTTGAGTCGTTTCGCCGTGGCGCGCAGATCGTCTTTCAGAATCCGGATTCCTCGCTCAATCCGCGGATGCGAGTTGGCGATATTATCGCGCGTCCGCTACGTCTTTTCCGTATCGCAGCTGACTCCGAGATCCGCGACCGGGTGGCGTCATTACTGAAGTTGGTGCAACTGAGCGAGGCATATGCCGACCGATACCCGCATCAGCTGAGTGGTGGAGAGAAGCAGCGGGTCGGCATCGCACGCGCGCTCGCCAGTGAGCCGCGTTTTGTGGTCTGTGACGAGGCGGTGTCCGCACTTGACGTATCTGTGCAGGCCGCGATCATCAATTTGATTGAGGAGCTGCGGGATAGGCTTCACGTCGGATTCCTCTTCATTTCGCATGACATTTCGGTGGTCAGTCACCTGGCGGACCGCATCGCGGTCATGTACCGAGGCACGATCTGCGAAGTGGGCTCGGCGGAGGCTGTCCTATCGCCCCCATATCATCCCTATACGTGGATGTTGCTCTCCTCGGTCCCGCAGATTGACCGTCCGCGCCAACCGCATACTGTCCAGCGCGCCCTGGCGATCCCAGCGGGTTCGCCTAGCCGGTCCGATGTAGGCTGTCCATTCTATGCGCGCTGCCCGGTACGCAAGGATTCGATATGTGCCGAGCAGAAACCGCCGATACTGCAGCTCGGAAACGGTCATGCGCTGCGATGCCACCAGGAACCGGATAACCTTCTCGAACTACCGACACCGACGGCATTGAGCGCCGCCGTCAGCGCCCCCGAATCGGCTATTCCAGACGGAACGATTGCGAGGACCATGAGATGACCGTGAGACGAAACGCCGATTTTGCGTATCACCGGGAGTGGCGAAAGGAGCATCCGGTCGCTGCGCGTGGTGAGGGCATTTACATCCACGACGAGAACGGCCGTCGTTACATTGATGCCGTGGGCGGCGTTTATGTCGTGACCATTGGCCACGGCGTTCGAGAGGTCGCGTCTGCAATGGCGGAGCAGGCAGCCTCGATCGCTTTCCCTTATGCGGGAGCATTCACGAGTGCTGCGGAGCTCGATCTTGCTGAGCAAGTAATCGAGATGGCCCCCAAGGGGTTCAGCAAGGCATATTTCGTCGCCGGCGGCTCCGAGGCAAATGAGGTGGCGTTCAAGCTGGCGCGTAAGTACCAGCTTGTTAAAGGGCGCACGGAACGCTGGCGGATACTGGCGCGCTGGCAGAGCTATCACGGCTCGACGATGGCGGCCCTGGCGGCGAGCGGCAAGGTTACGCGCCGGGCCGATTTCCATCCGTACATGCTGAATTTTCCGCATGTCGATCCGCCGTATTGCTATCGCTGCCCCTGGCAGGCGACGTATCCGGGTTGCGGCGTGAAGTGCGTTCAGGCGGTCGAACGCGCGCTGACGCACGAGAGCAGCGACACCGTCGCTGCGATAATCGTCGAGCCGATTGGAGGCGCGGCGTCCGGTGCCGTTGTGCCGCCACCGGAGTACTTGCCCCGTTTGCGCGAGATTTGTACGCGGGAGGACATCGTCTTCATCGCCGATGAGGTGATTACGGGGTTCGGGCGCACCGGTGCTGCATTCGCTGTCGACCACTGGGACGTTGTTCCCGACATCATCACATGCGGGAAGGGCATCGGCAGCGGATACGCTCCCTTGGGAGCGGTCCTTATCCACGATCGGATCTATCAAGCCCTGGTCTCATCGCCCTATGCCAGCGTTTTCACGGGTTATACCTACTCTGGCCACCCCGTTAGCTGCGCCGCTGGGCTGCAAGTCCTACGCATCCTCCGTCGCGAGGGCCTGATCGAAAAGGCGCGTGAGGACGGAGCGTGGTTCTTTGATAACGCGCAGCAGTTACGGCGACACTCCGTAGTGGGCGATATCCGCGGCAAGGGGCTGATGCTGGGAATCGAGTTTGTCGCTGATGCGCAGACGAAAGAACCATTCGATCCCTCGGTGGGTTTTGCCGCCCGAGTGACAGAGGAATGCTGGCGCAGGGGCATGATTGTACGTTCGGAAAACGGTACGATCGATGGCCGACGTGGTGAGCATATCATGCTGACGCCGCCACTGATCGCGACGCGCGACGAGCTTTCGAGGATCATCGGAGTCCTCGACGAAGCGATTGAGCGCACCGTTAGCCAAGTTCCCGGCCTGCATAGCCGCCACTGATCCACATATCCGGAGAAAACTTGTGTCTAGAAAGACCATCATCGCCTGTGCTGTGACCGGCTCGGGCGATACTGTACAAAAGAACCCGGCAGTGCCGGTTACGCCAGCTCAGATCGCGCAATCGGCGATTGAGGCTGCCAAGGCCGGTGCTGCGATCGTGCACATCCATGTTCGAGATCCGAACACCGGCAAAGCCAGCATGGATTTCGAGCTCTATAAGGAAACAGTAGAGCGCATCCGCAACAGTGGCATTGATGTCATTATCAACTTAACCACAGGGGCGGGTGCCCGCTTCTCACCCGACAAGGACAATCCGCGGCAGCCGGGCACGGGAACGACGCTTTGCTCGCCCGCGGAGCGTGTCCGCCATGTTCTCGCGCTACGACCCGAGATCTGCAGTCTTGATATGGGTAGCATGAACATGGGAGAGCATGTCTTCGTCAATACGCCGGGGCATCTATCGGAAATGGCACGCGCAATCCGTGATGCCGGCGTACGGCCGGAGTTGGAGGTCTTCGAGGCGGGGCATATTCGGTTGAGTTCTCGTCTGATCGAGGCGGGCGACATTCGAAGTCCGGCTCTATTCCAGATTTGTCTCGGCGTCCCTTGGGCGCAGCCGGCCACAGGCCGCGCAATGCAGTTCATGGTCGACCTGCTGCCGCCGAACAGCACCTGGTTTGCCTTCGGCATCTCAGCGCAGCAGTTTCCGATGGTGGCGCAGGCATGGATTCTGGGCGGGAACGTCCGTGTCGGCCTCGAAGACAATCTGTGGGTCTCCAAGGGCGTTCTGGCCAGCAGCAATGCCGCCTTGGTCGAGAAAGCAGCGCATATTATCGAGCAGCTGGGTGGCGCCGTTGCAACGACGGCAGAGGCTAGGCAGATCCTCGCTCTCAACTAAGAAGGCTATCTGGATAATGGTCGGCTCGTCTCAGGCGCTAAGGACTGCGTTACATCGCGCCGAACAGCGCTACATCAGCGCAAACCCAAGAAGTTTCGAGCGGTTCGAACGAGCCTGCGCGGCTATGCCAGGAGGCAACACGCGCAGTGTGCTGTATTTCAGCCCATTTCCTGTAAGCATCGACAGCGCGTCGGGGGCCATATTGCGTGATGTAGACGGGCACGAATACATCGACTTTCTCGGAGAGTTCTCCGCAGGCATTTATGGGCATTCACATCCAGCCATTATCTCAGCGGCGACGAAGGCGCTTCAGTCGGGTATCGTACTTGGCGGACCGAATGTCTACGAGTGCGAACTTGCTGCCCTCCTGTGCAAGCGTTTTCCGTCCTGCGACCTGATCAGATTTTGCAACTCGGGCACGGAGGCGAACTTGATGGCGCTCGTGACCGCATGTGCCGTCACGGGGCGCAAGAAGGTTATGGTTTTCGAGGGGGGCTATCACGGTGGCGTGCTTAAATTCGCGCCTGGCGGTTCACCGGTCAACGCACCGTTCGATTATGTAGTGGCGCAGTACAATGATCTGGATGAAACACGCGCCCTCATCGGCAAAAGCTCGAAGGAGCTTGCTGCGATCATTCTCGAGCCAATGCTCGGTGGTGGCGGCGGCATCGTTGCAGATAGAAATTTTCTCCGGATGCTGCGAGAGGAGTCGACTCGACACGAGATTGTGCTCATTTTCGACGAAGTTATGACGTCACGCCTATCTCCGGGCGGGCTACAGGAGAAGCTGGGTGTACGTCCTGATATGACTACTTTCGGAAAGTATATCGGTGGAGGGTTCAGCTTTGGGGCCTTTGGCGGTCGGCGTGCGCTGATGGAGCATTACGACCCGCGTCGCGTCAGTGGATTTGCCCACGCGGGCACGTTTAACAACAACGTCGTCAGTATGGCAGCCGGGCTAGGGGGCCTGCGCGATGTTTTGACCACCGACACGATTGTGGCCTTCAACAAGAAGGGCGATTGGTTCCGTGAGAAGCTAAACCGCGTCATTTCAGAAAGGCAGAGCTGTGCCCAGGTTCTCGGCTCCGGGACGATCATGACGATTCATTTTCAACGCGGTCCGATTAGGACTGCGCGGGATGTCGACCCGGCCCCTGAAAAGCGGGCGCTGCTGCATTTGGAAATGCTTGCCAAGGGCTTCTACATCGCGCGGCGTGGCTACATGAGTCTTTCACTGGCGCTTAGCGATGCCCATTACGAGAATTTTATCGCTGCGTTTGACGAGTTCCTGGAAGAGCACGGCCATTTGCTGGCGTAAGACCGCTGGAAGCCATTGTTTGGCTTGGCTACCACGAGACATCCCCGTCCTTGGAGCCTTTACGATGCGCGGAGAGATCCGATCATGCTGCTCGTGGTTTCGGCGTCATTCGTCTGCCGAAGGCCGTGAACGGCAAGCTGATATGCTCTGATCTCATTCTTGGTCGTGTAGGCGAGCGCATCCCAGAAGGCTCCTGAAATATGTTCGTGTCCGAAAATATAAGGAGTCCGACACTCCTTATCTCAATCAATTTATCTAAATCAATTCAAAGCGTTGTAGGGTAA
>Ga0164243_10011612_pt1 | contig 12547 bp, 14 predicted proteins | sample OricompcompostOP_FD_108781 | JGI IMG/M metagenome (GOLD analysis project Ga0164243, IMG submission 108781) | Organic Plus compost microbial communities from Emeryville, California, USA - Original compost - Organic plus compost (OP) | ecosystem: Engineered > Solid waste > Mixed feedstock >...
CGCGCGAGGACGGTTTCGCGGCGCTGGAGGTCGCCGACGCCGGCCCGGGCATCGCCGAGGACGACCGGCCGCACGTGTTCGAGCGCTTCTACCGGTCTTCGCACGCGCGCACGCTGCCCGGTTCGGGCTTGGGCCTGTCGATCGTCAAGCAGGTCGCCGAGCGGCACGGCGGCAGCGTGTGGGCGGGCCCGGCGCCGGAGGGCGGGGCGCTGCTGGTGATGTACCTGCCCGGCCGGCCGGAGAACTGACGCGATCGGCCCAGCCCGCGCCGGTGCTGGGCCGTTCGGGCCGCGGGCGGCCACGCGCGGTGCCGGGCGGGCGGTCGCGGTGCGCTGCACGGAGTTCCCCGACCGCCCGAACTGCCGGAAAAATCAACATCAACGAACACAGCTGGTGATCAGCTGCGGTGGATACCCCGATTTTTCGCGCGGGCAATCGCGAGTAGTGTTGGTTCGTGTTGACTTGAGGGTCAAGTTCGCAGGAAGCTCACGACGCGGCGCCCGCCGGTGCTCGACCCGGCAGGGCGGCGGAGGGGACGGGTGGAGTGCTCGCGCGCCAACGCCAGGAGGTCATCCTCGACGAAGTGCGCCGCACCGGGGCGGTGCAGGTCAGCGAGCTCGTGCTGCGGCTCGGCGTGTCCGACATGACCATCCGCCGGGACCTCGACGCGCTGGCCCGGCAGGGCCTGGTGGAGAAGGTCTACGGCGGCGCCACCTCCACCCTCGGCCGCAGCACCGACGAACCCGGTTTCGAGGCCAAGTCGGTCCGCCAGCTCGCCGAGAAGGAGGCCATCGCCCGCGCCGCGGCCGGCATGGTCCGCCCCGGCACCGCGATCGGCCTGTCCGCCGGGACGACGACCTGGACGCTGGCCCGCCACCTCGACGACATCCCGGACCTGACCGTGGTCACCAACTCCGTGCGGGTCGCCGACGTGCTGCAGCAGCGCGGCCGCACCGACCGCACCGTGGTGCTCACCGGCGGCGTGCGCACCCCGTCGGACGCGCTGGTCGGTCCGGTGGCGGTGCAGGCGCTGCGCTCGCTGCACCTGGACCTGGTGTTCCTGGGCGTGCACGGGATGGCCCCGCGCGCCGGGTTCACCACCCCGAACCTGAACGAGAGCGAGACCAACCGGGCGCTGGCCGAGGCCGCGGGCCGGCTGGTCGTGGTCGCCGACCACGCCAAGTGGGCCACGGTCGGCATCTCCACCATCGTCGACTTCGCCGAGGTCGACGTGCTCATCAGCGACGACGGGCTGCCCGCGGACGCCCGGCAGGTGCTGACCGAGCAGGTGCACGAACTCGTGATCGCCGAGCCGGCGATCCCCGGGCGCTCCGAGCAGGGCGGCTCGGACGGTCCGGCGACATCCGACGCCGGTGGCTCCGGCAGCGAACAGGAGGGCGCGCGGTGAAGCGCACGATCCGGCACCTGGCCGACGGCCGGGAGATCATCTACTTCGACCCGGAACCGGCGCCGGAGCGCACGGCCGAGGACACCCGCGACCTGCCGCCGCGGCCCCCGGTCGCCGAGATGCGCCGGGATCCGCTCACCGGCGAGTGGGTCGCGCTGGCCGCCCACCGGCAGACCCGCACCTACAAGCCGCCGGCAGACCAGTGCCCGCTGTGCCCGAGCGCGCCGGGGCGGCCGACCGAGATCCCGGAGGCGGACTACAACGTCGCGGTCTTCGAGAACCAGTTCCCGTCCTTCGCCGCCGGCCCCGCGGAGATGTCCACTGTGGACGGGATGCCGATGGTGCCGACCGGCGCGGCCCGCGGGCGCTGCGAGGTCGTGTGCTTCACCTCCGACCACGGCACCTCGTTCGGCCAGCTCAGCCCCGCCCAGGTGCGCACCGTCGTGGACGCGTGGGCCGACCGCACCGCCGCGCTGTCCGAAACCCCCGGCGTGGAGCAGGTGTTCTGCTTCGAGAACCGGGGCGAGGAGATCGGCGTGACGCTGCACCACCCGCACGGCCAGATCTACGGCTACCCGTTCGTCACGCCCAAGACCGAGCGGATGCTGCACACCGCCGCGGCCCACCTCGCCGACCACGGCACCCCGCTGCTCGGCGACATCGTGGCCGCGGAGCGCGCCGACGGGCGGCGAGTGGTCGTCGACTCCGAGCACTGGACCGCGTTCGTGCCCGCGGCCGCGCGCTGGCCCGTCGAGGTGCACGTGGTGCCGCGGCGGCAGGTGCCGGACCTGGTGGCGCTGACCGACGAGGAGCGGGACGACTTCGCCACCACCTACCTGGAGGTGCTGCGGCGGCTGGACGGGCTCTACGACCGGCCGCTGCCGTACATCGCGGCCTGGCACCAGGCCCCGGTGCGCAACGGCCGGGACCTGGCGTGGCTGCACCTGGAGGTGTTCTCGGTGCTGCGCTCGGCGGACAAGCTCAAGTACCTGGCCGGGTCCGAGTCGGGCATGGCGGTGTGGATCAACGACGTGACGCCGGAGCAGATCGCTGACCGGCTCAAGGCGATCTGACCGCTCGCCGATTCGTGCGCGGCTCCACAGGACGGTCTCAGGCGTCTCTCAGGCGCATGCCCCAAAGTGGGGACCATGAACGACCAGCCCCAGCGCGACTCGGGCGAACACCCCGAAGCACAGCAGCAGGCAGCAGGCGAGCCGCAGGGCACGGCCTCCGAATCGACGCCTGCGGGTTCCGCGCAGCAGCCGGGCGAGCAGTCGCCGCAGCAGGGCGAGCAGACGCAGCAGGTGGCGCAGGGGCAGCAGGCAGCGCAGGGCTACCAGGCCGAGCAGCGGCAGCAGGCCGAGCACGGCTACCAGGCCGGGCAGGGGCAGCAGACCGAGCACGGCTACCAGGCCGAGCAGACCTCCGCGGCCGAGCAGTCGGGGTGGCAGCAGGCCGCCCCGACCCATCCCGAGCAGTCCGCGTTCAGCGGCTTCCCCGCCTACCCGAGCGGCCGGCCGTACCAGCACCCCTACGGCACTGCGCAGCAGGAACCCGGCATCGGCGGAGCCCCGGGCGGGCACTACCCGTACATGGGGCAACCGCAGAACCAGGGCTGGCAGCAGCCGCACCCGCCGATGGGCGCGGTGCCGGTGCAGCAGCAGCCCCGCGACCGCCGCAGCGGCCTGGTCACCGGGGCGCTGCTCGGTGCACTGCTGATCGGGCTCGTCGGCGGCGGGGTCGGTGGCTACGTCGGCTACCACCTCGGCAGCAACGGCGGCGGCGCGTCGGCGATCACGAGCCTGGAGCAGCAGCCGCCGGCGCGCAGCACCGCGAACACGCAGGGCTCGGTGTCCGGCGTGGCGCAGAAGGTGCTGCCGAGCGTGGCGCAGCTGCAGATCGAGAGCACCGACGGCTCCGGCGAGGGCTCCGGGATCGTGCTCAGCCAGGACGGCTACATCCTCACCAACGCCCACGTCGCCCAGGGCGCCGAGCAGGGCCGGTTGACGGCGGTGTTCAACGACAGCCGCTCCGCGCAGGTGCGGGTCGTCGGCTCCGACCCGAGCTCGGACCTGGCGGTGGTCAAGGCCGACATCACCGGCCTGACCCCGGCCGAGATCGGCCGCTCGGACGACCTGCCGGTGGGCGCGCCGGTGGTGGCGATCGGCTCGCCGTTCGGCCTGTCCGGCACTGTCACCAGCGGGATCATCAGCGCCAAGGACCGCCCGGTGCGCGCGGGCGGGGAGAGCGGTGACCAGTCCAGCGTGCTGAACGCGCTGCAGACGGACGCGGCGATCAACCCGGGCAACTCCGGTGGCCCGCTGGTGGACATGGACGGCCGCGTCGTCGGCATCAACTCGGCGATCTACAGCCCGGGTTCGGCGATGGGCCAGCAGCAGGGCGGTTCGGTCGGCCTCGGCTTCGCGATTCCGATCGACCAGGCCCGGCGCACCGCGACGGAGCTGAAGAACACCGGCTCGGCCACCCAGACCACGCTCGGCGTGGGCATCGTGCCCGCTCGGCGGCCCGGTGCCCTGGTGCAGACGGTGGCGCCCGGCGGCCCGGCGCAGGGTGCGGGCATGACGCCCGGCCTGCTGATCACCAAGTTCGACGGGCGGTTCATCGAGGACCCGGACGCGTTGATCGCCGCGGTCCGCTCGCACTCGCCGGGACAGCGGGTCCCGGTGACCGCGATGGACCCGAACGGCGGCGGTGAGCGCACGTTCCAGGTGGTCCTCACCGGCCAGAAGATCTGATCAACTGATCCCCGGGGAGGCCCGGGGCGGCGCGCCCCGCGCAGGGCGGGGCGCGGTGGACAAGGAGACCCCGACGCATGTCCGAACGGAACGGCACCGTGCTCCCGAACTCGCCGCGAGTTCGCCTGGTCGAGCAAGACGGGGCACTCGATCTCCCGAGCGAGCTGCTGGGCACTAACGTGGTCGACATGGAACGCAGCGCGCAGCGGCTGGGACGCGCCCTGGTGGTCGTGGTCGACGACCGGGTCGCGCAGGGCGAGCAGGAGAACAGCATCGGTTCGCTGGTGACCGAACTGCTGGAGGAGGCCGGTTTCATCGTCGACGGGACCGTCGCGGTGGCCGGGGAGACGGTGGACATCCGCAACGCGCTGAACACGGCGGTGATCGGCGGGGTCGACGTGGTGATCACGGTGGGCGGCACCGGGGTGTCGCCGCGGGACGTGACGCCGGACGCGACCTCCGGTGTGCTGGACATGCCGATGCCGGGGATCGCGGAGGCGCTGCGCACCTCCGGTCTGGCGGCCGGTGCGGTGGACGCGGGGATCTCGCGCGGGCTGGCCGGGGTGTCCGGCAGCACGCTGGTGGTGAACCTGGCGGGGTCGCGGGCCGCGGTCCGCGACGGCATGGCGACGTTGTCGCCGCTGGTCACGCACGTGATCGAGCAGCTGTCCGGGCTGGAGTCGGCCTGACCTGACCACGACGCGCGACGGGGGCGGCACCTGCAGCAGGTGCCGCCCCCGTCGTGTCGGGTCCGGATCTGTTCCGGAGGTCAGCCGCGGTCAGGCGCCGGAGGGCCGGCCCTCGCCGTCCTGCTCGGGCGGCCGGCCGGCGGAGGGCTCGCTCGCCCCCGCGTCCCGCTCGGGCCGGTGGATCCGCTCGGCCCGGAGGTTCCGCCGGCACCGCCGGTGCCGCCGGTTCCGGAGACGCCGCTGGTGCCGGTGGTCCCGCCGGCGCCGGACGTGCCGGTGGAGCCAGGGCCGGACGTGCCGGTGGAGCCGGGGACGCCGGTGGAGCCGGAGTCGCCTGCGCTGCCGGAGCCGCCCGGGCCGCCGGAGCCGGTGGCCGAGCCGTCGCCCTGCTCGCCCCGCTTGAGCACGTCCTCGACCTTGCCGCTGACGCTCTCGATCTTGTCGTGGTACTTGCCGCCGGTGGCCTTGTCCAGGCTCGACTTGGCGGCGTCCAGGCCCTTGGCGGCGCTGGGGCCCGCCTTCTCGGCGAGCTCGCCCGCCTTGTCCTTGGCCTGGTTGGCCAGGTCCTTGGCCTTGTCCAGGAAACTCATCCGTGCCTCCAGCTGCCTCGACGCTGCCTCGGCGGGAACTGCCGGCGGGCGGGAGGGGAGGCTGTTCGCTACCGCGGCGCGCCCCGTCGTCACCGGGCGTGTTCCCGGTGTGCGGACATCGTCGCACCGCGGTGGGCGCGGAGGAAGCTCCGCGGGCCGGGACACGCCGGGGCGGCCGGGTGCGGCAGGATGGAGCCGTGACCGATGACGAACGGCGGCGCCGGCGGCGCCTGGCCGAGATCTTCGGCGAGGTGCTGCCCTCGACGACCTCCGACGAGCGCTCCGCGGACGAGCGCCCGGACGAGTCCCCGTCCTCCGAGCGCTGGTACCGGGAGAACCGGCCGCCGCACCACGACGGCCCCTGAACGAACCCTGCCGAGGGCCCTGCTCGACGGCTGAGCCCGCTTCGGCCGGCCGGTTCCCGCGGGAGCGCGCAGCACCTGCCGGGCAGGTCAGTTCGTGCTCGGGTCGGCCTTCTTGCCGCTGCTGCCGTTGCTGCTCGACGCGGATCCGGCGGTCACCTTGGTCTCCCCGGTGGCGCTGTCGTCGTCGGCCAGGCCCTTGATGGCCGGCAGGCCCTGCTCCTTGCGCAGCAGGTTGCGGATCTCCAGCAGCAGCTCGACGTCGGTCGGCTCGGACTGGCCCTCTTCCTTGCCCTTCTTGCGGCGCTCCTGGATCTTCTGCATCGGCACCACGAACAGGAAGTAGACCACCGCGGCGGTGATCAGGAACGTGATCACGGCGTTGATCACGACCGCGAAGTCGATCTTGGATGCCTCGTTGCCCGGGACGATGTGGATCGACAGCCCGCTCACGTTCGTGCCGCCCGTAGCGGCGATGACCGGTTTGATGAGGCTGTTGGTGACCGCGGTGACCAGGGCCGTGAACGCGCTGCCGACGACGACCGCGACGGCGAGGTCGATCACGTTCCCGCGCATCAGGAAGTCTTTGAAGCCCTTGAGCACGACGCACTCCTTGTCAGGTGATGTCACCCGGGATCTTCCCGAGTGGGTGAGCAATGCCGGATCAACGGCCGATGAGCTGCGGCCGCTCAGCGGAGCGTAACGGTCACCGACTGGATCAACGAGGCTGCTGCCACTGCCGGGGCCTGCTGCTCCGGCAGTCCGACCACGACGAGTCGTGGCTGGTCAGGCCCGCGCTGCACGGGTCGCACGGTGATCACGGGCGCGTTCTCCGCGACCACGGAGGGTGCACCGGAATGTTCCGGAACTGTGACGAGATCCACTCTGCGTCCGGGAACCAGCAGGTCCGCGACGCCCGGATCGGCCAGCCGCACCGGCACCGCCACCCGGCCCGCGCCCGCGGCGAGCCGGGTCAGCTCGGGCCCGGCGAACCGCACGTCGGTCAGCGGCTCCCCGCCCCGGGCCGCCGCGGCGAGCACCCGCCCGCGCGCGAGGTCCGGTTCCCGCACCACCCCGTGCGGGGCCAGCGGCGCGGGGACGGACCGGCGCGCGAGGTCGGTCTCGGCGAGCACGTGCCCGGGCGGCAGGTCGCGCGCGGCCACCACCACCCGGACCTGGTCCTGCGGTGGAGCTGCGGGACGGGCCGCGAGCAGGGCCGCGAGCACCAGCAGCGCCCCGGCCGCGGCCCTGCGGACCAGCAGCGCCCGCGCGCCGCGCAGCGCAGGCAGCGCCGCCGAGATCCGCTCCCACCAGGTGGGTGCGAGCGACCGGTCCCGCCAGCCCCGCGCCCGCCGCGTGCCGTAGCGCCGCCGCCGGTTGCCGCCCATCTCGCCCTCCGAGGTCGTCGATCACCTGGCTTCGACGCTAGGGAGCCGGCGAGCTCGCGGGCAGCCCCGATTCCGGAATCTGTGGACAGCCGCGAAACCTGTGGACAACCCCGGGCCGGGCGCGCGCGAAATCGCCGACCGCCAGGCCGGCGATCGGCGATCAGGTGCGCAGTGGCGCGAGGCTCAGGAGGCCGCGGCGGCCGTCGACGAGCTCGACGAGCCGGCGGAACCGGACGAGCTCGACGAGGACGAGTCCGACGAGGAGCTCGACGAGCCGGAATCCGAGGACGAGCTCTTCGACTCGCCCGACCCGGACGAGCCGGACGACGAGCCACCGGACCCGGACGAGGAGTTCGACCGGTTGTCCGTGCGGTAGAACCCGCTGCCCTTGAACACGATGCCCACCGCGTTGAACAGCTTGCGGAGCCGCCCGGTGCACTCCGGGCACTCGGTCAGCGAATCCTCGCTGAAGGACTGCACCGTCTCGAAGCGGTGGTCGCACTCGGTGCAGGCGTACTGGTAGGTGGGCACTGCCGTCAACCTCCGGACATCAGCTCTGTTGGCACTCGAATGTCAAGAGTGCCAACACGATGATGCGCCAATCCGAGTGCCCAGCGCAAACATCCCTGCGTCACACCGCGTTCCCGGACCGTCCCCGCGCGAGCTCGCGCACCCCGCCGCCCGGGGTGAGCACCGCGTCCAGCCGCACGTCGTGCGGTTCGCCGGGCAGCGCGTCGACGAACTCCTCGTCGCGCACCACGCCGATCAGCACCGCCTCCGGCGCGGCCAGCGGCAGCGACCGGTCGTAGTGCCCGCCGCCGCGGCCCAGCCGCACGCCCCGGGCGTCCACGCCCAGCGCCGGCACCAGGATCGCCTCCGCGGTCGCGATCGCCTGCTGCCCGAGCCGCGCACCGGCCGGTTCCAGCAGCCGGTAGCGGGACTCCTCGCGCAGCGAGTCCGGCCCGGTGTACTCGGCCCACTCCAGCGGCTCGGCGCCGACCACGACCGGCAGCAGCACCCGGCAGCCCGCCGAGCGCAGCGCGTCGAGCATGTCCACCGACCCCGGTTCGCCGCGGACGGGCACATAACCGGCCACCACACCGGGCTTGATCCGCCCGGCCCAATCCAGCAGCGCCGCCCGCAGCGCCCCCGCCTCGGCCGATCGAGTGGTCTCGTCGGCGCAGCGGCGCCGTTCGGCCAGCTCGCGCCGCCGCTGCGCCTTCTCTTCCCGTAGATCTCCCAGCGAGCTCACAGGCCCCACCATAGGACCGGCCGATAAGCTCGAACCCATGAACAGCGCTGCCAGCAACCCCGCCGACGCCGCGTTCCGGACCGCGATCGTGCCCGCCGCGGGCCTGGGCACCCGGTTCCTGCCGACCACCAAGGCCGTGCCCAAGGAGCTGCTTCCGGTGGTCGACACCCCGGGGATCGAACTGGTGGCCACCGAGGCCGCTGAGGCCGGCGCGGACCGCCTCGTGATCGTCACCTCGCCGGACAAGCAGGCCGTCACCGACTACTTCCAGGACTCGCCCGAGCTCGAGCGGACCCTGGCCGAGCGCGGCAAGGACGCGCTGCTGGAGAAGGTCCGCCGCGCGCCGGGCCTGATCGCCGCGGAGACCGCGGTGCAGGACAACGCCCTCGGCCTCGGCCACGCCGTCGGCTGCGCGGAGCCGAACCTGCGCGCCGACGACGACGCGGTGGCCGTGCTGCTGCCGGACGACCTCGTGCTGCCGCGCGGGGTGCTCAAGAAGATGGCCGAGGTGCGCGCCCGCCACGGCGGCAGCGTGCTGTGCGCCTTCGACGTGCCGCGCGAGCAGGTCTCCTCCTACGGCGTCTTCGAGGTCGCCGAGACCTCCGACGAGGACGTCAAGCAGGTCCGCGGCATGGTCGAGAAGCCCGCGCCGGAGGACGCGCCGTCCAGCTTCGCCGCCGCCGGCCGCTACCTGCTCGACCGCGCCGTGTTCGACGCGCTGAAGCGGATCGAACCGGGTGCCGGAGGTGAGTTGCAGCTCACCGATGCCGTAGCGTTGCTGATCTCGGAGGGACATCCGGTCCACGTGGTCGTGCACCGCGGTGGCCGACACGACCTGGGAAATCCTGGCGGATTCCTGAAGGCTGCGGTGGACTTCGCGTTGGAGGACTCCGAGTACGGGCCGGGCCTGCGGGACTGGCTCGTCGAGAGGTTGAACAGGAGCTGACGCCGCTGCCGGCCTCGGCTCCGCGCGGAAGAGGTCGAGTGCCATGAGGTCAGTGGACGAACAGGTCGCGCGCGTTCTGGCCGCCGCGGTGCGGCCCTCGCCGGTCCGCGTGGCGATCTCCGAAGCGCAGGGCCTGCTGTGCGCCGAGGAGGTCGTGGCCGGGCAGGCGCTGCCCGGTTTCGACCAGGCCGCGGTGGACGGCTACGCGGTGCGCAGCGTCGACGTGCAGACCGAGGGCGATGCGGTGCTGCCGGTGGTCGGCGAGATCACCTCCGGCTCCCGGCAGCCGCGCCGGTTGCAGCCGGGCCAGGCGGTCCGGGTGGCCACCGGCGCCCCGCTGCCGACGCTGGCCGACGCCGTGGTCCCGCTGGAGCAGACCGACGAGCACCCGGCGAAGGTCACCGTGCACGAGGGCGTGCCCTCGGCGGCGTTCGTGCGCCGCACCGGCGAGGACGTGCAGACCGGGGACGTGGCGGTGCGCCGCGGCTCGTCGATCGGGCCCGCCCAGGTGGGGCTGCTGGCCGCGGTGGGCCGGGACAAGGTGCTGGTGCACCCGCGCCCGCGGGTCTCGGTGATCTCGCTGGGCGAGGAGCTGGTCGACGTCGACCGCAAGCCCGGTCCGGGCCAGGTCTTCGACGTGAACTCCTACGCGTTGGCCGCGGCCGCGCGCGACGCCGGGGCGGAGGTGACCCGCGTCGGCATCGTCGGCGTGGAGCCGGGCCGGTTGCGCGAGGTCATCGAGGGCCGGCTGCTGCTGTCCGAGATCGTGGTGATCAGCGGCGGCCTCGGCGGCGCGGTCGGGGCGGAGGTGCGCGCGGCGCTGTCCGACCTCGGCGAGCTGGACGTCACGCGGGTCGCGATGCACCCCGGTTCGATGCAGGGCTTCGGCCGGCTCGGCCCGGACCAGGTGCCCACGTTCCTGCTGCCGGGCAACCCGGTGAGCGCGCTGGTGGTGTTCGAGGTGCTGGTGCGCCCGCTGATCCGCTCCGCGCTGGGCCGGGAGAACCCGCACCGCCGCAGCGTGACCGCGAACCTGCTGTCGCCGGTGAGCTCGACCGCGGGCCGCCGCGGTTTCCTGCGCGGGCAGCTGCTGCGCGACCCGGAGTTCGACTCGTACCTGGTGCAGCCGGTGGGCACCTCGGGTTCGCACCTGCTCGCGTCGCTGGCGGAGGCGAACTGCCTGATCGAGGTCGATCCGGACGTGACCGAGGTGCCCGCCGGCGAGGACGTGCGGGTCCGGTTCCTGTCCCAGCGCGCCTGACCGATGGCCGCTGATCCCGACGTCCTGCCCGGCCGCCACCCCGGGTGGCCGGCCCGCCCGGGGCCGTTGCGGGTGCGCGCGGGGCGCGTGGGGCTGCGGCCGCCGCGGCTGCGCGACGCGTCGGCGTGGAGCGAGCTGCGGCTGCAGGACCGCGAGTACCTGCAGCGCTGGGAGCCGACGACGTTCGGGGATTGGCACGAGCGCAACGCGCTGCTGGCCTGGCCGGCGCAGTGGAGCGCGCTGCGCGGGCTCGGCCGCCGCGGCCAGGCGCTGCCGTTCGTGATCACCGTGGACGGGCGGCTGGCGGGGCAGTTGACCGTGGGCAACATCGTCCGCGGCGCGCTGCGCTCGGCCTGGATCGGCTACTGGGTGACCGCGGGGCTGGCCGGTGGCGGGGTGGCCACGGCGGCGGTCGCGCTGGCGGTGGACCACTGCTTCGGCCCGGCCGGGCTGCACCGGTTGGAGGCGACGGTGCGCCCGGAGAACGGGCCGAGCCTGCGGGTGCTGGAGAAGTCCGGGTTCCGCCGCGAGGGCTTGTTCGAGCGCTACCTGGACGTGGAGGGCGCTTGGCGGGACCACTTCGTCTACGGGCTCACCGCGGAGGACGTGCCCTGCGGCGCGGTGCACGCGCTGGTGCGGGCCGGTCGCGCCGAGCGGGTGTGATCACCGCGGCGAGACCGGGATCACCGCATTCCCGCAATTAGTCCGTCCGAGTGCATTTGCGCAGCTCCCAGGCGTGCGGCCGCCGACACGCCGGGGAGTTCCTGCCGGTCCGCGCGGCCTCCGGTGCGTTTTTCTGCCCGGGGCCGGAACGAGAACGGATCGGCGTGGCTCAGAGACAGATGTGACGGAAGTGGCTAGCGTGGCGAACGCAGCAGTGTGCGGCAGGCAGCCAGGGGGAGGTGGCGGCGCGTGCCCAGTTCTTTGATCTTCGCGGCGCTTGCGGCGGCGTGGCTCGTCGTCCTGGTGCCGATGTTCGCCCGCCGTCGGCAGGAGGTGTCCAAGACGACCGACTCCGCGCTGGCGGCTCGAGTGGTGCGCCGGGGCGGTGCGCGGGGGCGGGCCCCGGCCGACTCCGGTGGCGCGGTGACCGACGGGGCGCAGCAGGAGGCGTACGGGATGGCCGACACCGACCGGCAGGACATCGAGACCGACGACGTGGACGACTACGGCGACGAGGCGCAGACCCGCGGCGTGCACAGCGACGACGTGCGCGCCGGCCGGCGCTACCGGCCGGGCCGCGGCGGCTACGACCCGGAGGCGGCGGCGCTGGCCGCGCGCGCGAAGTACGCGCGCAGGCAGCGGATCCTGCTGGTGATGGTCGCGCTCGCGGTCGTGACCGGGGTGATCGCCGGGTTCGCGCTGCCGGCCGTGTGGTGGCTGCACGCGCTGGTGGACCTGTCGATCGTGGGCTACCTGACCTACCTGCGCCGGCAGGTGCGCATCGAGACCGAGATCCGCGAGCGGCGGCTGGCCCGGATGTCCGGGGCTCGGCACGAGACCGAGGCGGACTACGACGACGAGTACGAGTACGACGACGAGTACGACTACGCGGACGAGCCCGCGGAGGACGCGGACGACTACCGGGACCAGGAACGCGCCGCGCGGGAGGCCCGCCGCTCGAACGCCGTGGTCGTGGACATCGACGACGAGGACCCGATGTTCGACGAACTCGACGAGCGGACTTGGCGGCCCTACCGTCGCGCGGTCGGCGAATAGCCTGGTCACCGCACAGGGAGGGGGGTGCTTCGAGTGCCTCGGCGGGCCTGCTAAGCTACTGACCGCACCCCGCAAGGGGGCACTCGAAAAACCAGGGGCTGTAGCGCAGTTGGTAGCGCGTCTCGTTCGCATCGAGAAGGTCAGGGGTTCGATTCCCCTCAGCTCCACGCAAGAAA
>Ga0164243_10011613_pt1 | contig 12547 bp, 12 predicted proteins | sample OricompcompostOP_FD_108781 | JGI IMG/M metagenome (GOLD analysis project Ga0164243, IMG submission 108781) | Organic Plus compost microbial communities from Emeryville, California, USA - Original compost - Organic plus compost (OP) | ecosystem: Engineered > Solid waste > Mixed feedstock >...
CGCGGCTGCGCGGGCTGGTCTCGCTGCTGGAGCAGTCCACGCCCGAGGACATGATGCGGGCCGCCGAGATCGAGCGGACCGTGGTGCACCGCCAGGGCAGCGACTACCGCCGCCTCGCCGCGGCCGAGCAGGCCCTGCGGCAGCAGCGCAACGAGGTCCGCACCTCCCGCAACCAGGTCGCGGCCCAGCGCCGGGCCGCCGCGGCGCGGGTCAGCGAGGTGCAGCAGCTGCGCGAGCAGGCGGTCGGCGTACGCCAGACCTACCTCGAGAAGGTCGCCGGCGCACGCACGGCGCGCGACCAGGCGCGGGCCGCGCGACAGGCCGACCAGCGCCACCTCCAGGTGCTGCACGCCCAGGAGCAGCGGATCAAGCAGCAGATCCTGGCCGCGCTCGCGCGCGAGGACCGGGCGTACACCGGGCCCACCGACGGGCTGTTCCTGCCGCCGGCGGACGGGCCGGTCACCTCGCCGTACGGCATGCGGGTCCACCCGATCCGCGGCTACCGCGGCATGCACGACGGCACCGACTTCGGTGCGCCGTGCGGCTCGCCGCTGCGGGCGGTCGCGACCGGCACGGTGATCGCGAGGTACTGGTCGTCGGTCTACGGCCACCGCCTCTACCTCAGCGTCGGCACGATCAACGGCAAGAACGTCACCGCCGTCTACAACCACGCCCAGGGCTACCGGTACGCCGTGGGCCAGGCCGTGCCGCGCGGCGCGGTGCTGGGCCGGGTCGGCTCGACCGGCTGGTCGACGGGCTGCCACCTGCACTTCACCGTGCTCGAGAACGGCGACCATGTCGACCCTGCCCGCTACCTGTGAGCGGCTACCTGAGAGCGTCGGAAGTGTTACCGCGTGGTAGTCGCTGACCAGCGGGTTTGGTGATTCTGAGACCCGTGCGTGGGTGATCTGAGTGCTCCTCTAGGGTCAGCGGCATGGCGATCCTCCACCAGGCCACTCTCAGCCCGACCAAGGACGAGCTCGTCGCGACCTGGCTCGCGACGCAGGCCTGGGTCGGCGAGGTCGGCGAGCTCACCCTGCTCGGCTCCTACCGGTTCGACGACCCGGCCGGCGAGGTGGGCATCGAGACCCTCCTGTACGCCGCCGGCGACCGGGTCCTCCACCTCCCGCTCACCTACCGCGCGGCCCCGCTCGCGGGCGTCGACCCGATCGCCACGGTGAGCCACAGCGTCCTCGGCACCCGCTTCGTCCACGACGGCCTCGCCGACCCGGTGGCCGTGCAGGCGCTGGTGACGGCCGCCCTGACCGGCGCGAGCCAGGCCGAGCTCCTCGTCGAGCAGGCCGACGGCAGCACGGTGACGCGGCCGCCCGCGGTCGTCGTACGCGGCTCCGGGAGCCTGCCGGCCGACCAGGTGCCGCCGGTGGGCGAGCTCACCCGCACCCGCGACGACGAGGTCGTCCAGCTCACCACCGCGGCGGGCACGGTGACCGTCGAGCGCGTCCTCGGGGCCGCCCCGGCCGGCGGCGGGGAGACGCTGCTGGTGAGCTGGGCCGAGGGCCACGGCATCGCCGTACGCGTCGCGCCGACCGAGCTGACCGAGGCGCCGGAGACGGCCGGGGGCGCCTGAGGCAAACCCCGTTGCGCTGCTTTGCGACAATGGGGGAATGCCCAAGGAGCAGGGACAGAAGATGGTCGCGCAGAACAAGAAGGCGCGACACGACTACCACATCGAGGACACCTACGAGGCCGGCATGGTCCTGGTGGGCACCGAGGTGAAGTCGCTGCGCGAGGGGCGCGCCTCCCTGGTCGACGGGTTCGTCGACATCGACCGTGGTGAGGCGTGGCTGCACGGCGTGCACATCCCGGAGTACCTCAACGGCACCTGGACCAACCACTCGGCCCGCCGCAAGCGCAAGCTGCTCCTCCACCGCGACGAGATCGACAAGATCGAGCGCCGGGTCAACGAGAAGGGGCTCACCGTGGTGCCCCTCGCGCTGTACTTCAAGGACGGCCGCGCCAAGGTCGAGATCGCACTGGCGCGAGGCAAGAAGAGCTGGGACAAGCGCCAGTCGATCGCGGAGCGCACCGCCAAGCGCGAGATCGAGGTTGCCGTCGGTCGCCGGGCCAAGGGCATGCGCGACTGATGTGCGGGCCGGGCGCTCTCCAGGGCCTGCCGACGCTCACCGACGTCGCGGCCGAGGCCGACGTCGACCACGCGGCCGACGCGGCTGACGTACGCGTGTGGTGGCAGCGTCACGGCCTGCCCGGTCTGCTCGACGTGCACGTCCACTTCATGGCGCCGCCGGTGCAGCGAGCGGTGTGGTCGGTCTTCGACGCCGCCGGGCCCAAGATCGGCCGGCCCTGGCCGATCCGCTACCGCGGCACCGACGAGCAGCGGCTCGCCTGGCTGCGCGACTTCGGCGTACGCCGCTTCTCCGGGCTGCCCTACGCCCACAAGCCCGGCGTGGCGGGCTTCCTCAACGCCTGGGCCGCCGACTTCGCCGCGCGTGTCCCCGAGGCGCTGTGGTCGGCCACGTTCTACCCCGAGCCCGAGGCCCCGGCGTACGTCGCCGAGCTGGTCGACGCCGGCGTCGAGGTGTTCAAGGTGCACGTGCAGGTGGGGGAGTTCCGCCTCGACGAGCCGGTGCTCGACCCGGTCTGGGGGCTCCTCGCCGACGCCGGGGTGCCGGTGGTCATCCACGCCGGCTCCGGTCCCGTCGCCGGCACGCACACCGGGCCCGACCCGCTCGCTGCCGTGCTCGCCCGCCACCCGCGGCTGGTGGCCATCGTCGCTCACCTGGGGGCGCCCGAGTACGCCGAGTTCCTCGCGCTGGCCGCGGCGTACCCCCGTGTGCACCTGGACACCACCATGGCTTTCACCGACTTCTTCGAGGCCGGCGGCGGCTTCCCGCGCGAGCTGCTGCCGCGGCTGGCCGACCTCGGCGAGCGGGTGCTGCTCGGGTCGGACTTCCCGACCATCCCGTACCCCTACGTCCACCAGCTCGAGGCCCTCGAGCGGCTCGACCTCGGTGCCGGGTGGCTGCGCGCGGTCTGCTGGGACAACGCCGCGCGCCTCTTCGGGGCCGAGCCCCGGACGGTGCGGGAATAGCGTTACCGGGCTCGGCGTTGGACCGGGTACGCTAGCCAACACGCCACCGGCCTGCCGGCGGCGTTGACAAGTCAAGAGGGGCTGATCGGTTTCGACTTGGGACGTTGTCTCCAGGGGAAGCGGGTCGAGGAGCCAGCGTCATCTCGTAAACGACCGCTGGAAACCAATAACTGCCAACGCTAAGCGCAGTTCCTTCGCTCTCGCCGCCTGATTGCGGTGATCGAAGCGTCTGACCGGGCATCCGTCTCCGTCCCGGACCCAGGCGTCATCTAGGAGACTCGCCGCAGCACTGCCGCCGGGGTGGTGCTGCGGGACTCAAACCCGGCTGAGCCTGTCGGTGACGTGTTCGTGCGAGCACCGGGGCTGAGAAAAGCGACAGCACGAACTGCACCCGGAGAAGACCTGTTGCAGCGCTCGAGGACCGGGGTTCGATTCCCCGCAGCTCCACTCGATCGAGGGCGACGTGTGCCCGCGCTACGCGCGAGCCACGTCGCTCTCGTCATTTGTGCGGCGCTTCGCGCCGCGAAGCGGGGGCTTCGCCACCCGCACCCCTTTGCTGGTGGTGACCCCGCCGAGTTGCCCCTGCGACGGCGCGAGTTGCCACGTCCCGCGCCGGCGCGGCAGGCTGGGGGCACCGTCGCGTGCCGGTGGCAGACCGTGCCAGGCATGGAGGCGCCGGATCCGAAGGAGAGATGATGCACGTCATCGTCCTTCGTCCTCAGCGTGACTGAGGGCGAGAAGACCAGGCTGATCGCCTGGAGCCACGAGCTGCGGCGGGTGCACGCCCGACTGCGTGAGGCGCTCGAGGTGACCCGCGAGGCGGCGTACGCCGCTGACGACCCGGCCGGGGCACGCGCCGTGACACGAGAGCTGCTGCTCTTCTGCCACGGCTTCTGCGTGGCACTCACCGGCCACCACACGGGGGAGGACCAGCAGCTCTTCCCCGCCATCGCCGCCGAGCACCCGCAGCTCGCCGACACCCTGCGCTACCTCCAGCAGGACCACACCATGATCGAGCACCTCATCGGCGCCCTGCGGCAGGCTGCTGAGCGCGACGTCAGCACCGAGGAACTCGTTCGACACCTCGACGGCCTCGGCGCGATCATGGAGTCGCACGTCCGCTACGAGGAGCGCGAGCTGCTGGCCGTGCTCGAGTCGCTGGCGCTCGACGCCGACCCGGACGACGTCCTGGGGCCACTGTGAAGGAACCGAGATGACCGACGCCCCGGAGACCGCCGAGGCAACCGACGAGACCATGCCCGGCTGGAAGCGCCACATCGCCCTCTTCCTCGGCGGGCAGACGGTGTCGCTGCTGGGCTCGATGCTCGTCATGTACGCCGTGATGTGGCACCTCACCATCACCACCCAGTCGGGCGCGGTGCTGATGTGGAGCATCGTCTTCGGGATGCTGCCGCAGGCCGTCGTGTCGATCTTCGGTGGTGTCTGGGCCGACCGCCACCACCGCAAGCTGCTCGCGATGGGCGCCGACACGGCCATCGCCCTCGCCACCCTCGTGCTCGCGGTGCTGATGCTGTCGGGCGTCGACGACCTCTGGGTCGTGTACGCCGCGCTGGCGGTGCGCTCGTTCTTCGCCGGCATCCAGCAGCCGGCGGTCAACGCGATGATCCCGCAGATCGTGCCCACCCGCGTGCTGATGCAGGTCAACGGCGTCAACCAGTCGATCCAGTCGGGGATGATGCTGCTGGGTCCGGCGCTCGCGGCGGTGCTCTACGCCAACCTCGACCTGGTCGCGGTCTTCCTCGTCGACGTCGTCACGGCCCTGATCGGCGTCGGGCTGCTCTTCCTCGTGCCGGTGCCGCGCCTGCCCCGCCGGCACGACGAGGTGGCGGCCGGCGGCTACTTCACCGACCTGGTCGAGGGGGTGCGCTACATCGGCGCCCACGCCCCGGTGCGCTGGGTGGTGGCGCTGATGGCGACCGCCATGGTGCTGCTCGGCGCGCCGTCGTACCTCTCGCCCCTCGTGGTCACCCGCGAGTTCGGCACCGAGGTCTGGAAGCTCACCGTCAACGAGATCTTCTGGTCGGTCGGGATGCTGCTCGGCGGCCTGACCCTGGCCACGCTGGGCGGCAAGATCACCCGGAGGCTGCCGCTGATGGTGGCCAGCCTGGCGGCCAGCGGCGTGCTCGTCATCGCGCTCGGCCTGGCCGGGAACCTGTGGCTCTTCTTCGCCCTCGGTCTGCTCATCGGCATCGCGTTCGCGCCGATGCACACCACCACCATGACGATCCTGCAGGAGACCGTCGAGCCGGAGATGCTGGGCCGGGTCTTCGGCTTCGTGGGCATCGTGATGACGGTCTCGATGCCGATCAGCATGGTCGTCTTCGGCCCGCTCGCCGACCAGGTGAGCGTGCGGGTGCTGCTCGTCGTCGCCGGGCTGCTCCTGCTCGGCGTGCTCTCGGCGGTGGCCGCCCTGCCCTCGGCCCGCCGCTCGCTGAGCGCGGTCTCGCGTCCGGCCGAGGTGCCGGCAGACCCTGCCTGAGGGCACGCTCAGGCGCTGGCCATCCCCGCGAGCAGCCAGACGTACACGACCGCGACGATGACGAGGGTGGTCACGTCGAGGACCCGCGGCAGCCGAGGCTGACGGCCGCGTGCGACCAGCACCAGGGACGTGCCGGCGAGGAGCGCCGACAGCCATCCGGTGCCCATCAGCCACCAGACGAAGGGGACGGCGTACCACCCCACGAGCGGATCGCCGCTCGCCGGGACGGCCACGATCCACACCAGCGCGATCACGAGCGCCGGGACCGCGACCGCGGCGAAGGCGATGCCCGCGAGCACCGTGCCCCAGGCGAACCTGGGGGTGGCGAGATCGGCCTTCAACAGCCACGTCGACATGGGCCGAGACTAGGTAGTCGAGCAGCCGCGCCGGGCAGGAATCAGGAAACCGGCACCAGCGCCAGCGCCACGGCCTGCATCGGCTGGCGGCACTGGACCCCGCCCTTCTCGGTCGGGGCGCTCATCACCACGCCGCCGCCCTCCCGCGCGACGCTGACTTGCGCCGGGGTCGGCGGGGTGCAGCCGACGCTGACCACCTGGGCGTACAGCTCGGCGGCCCCGGCCGACGACAGCTGCCCGGCGGCGACCTGCAGCTGCGGCTGGAGCTCGGGCGGGAGCGAGGCGGCGTACGCCGACTGCTCACCCTCGGTGTCGATCCGGGTCGCTGACGCCTCGGTGCCCTGGTCGCCCATCGCGGGAGCGGCGAGCACGACGACCTCCGGGTCGGCGGCGGCCGTGGGGGAGGGGGTGGGGCTCGGCGTGCGCGACGGCTTCCTGCTCGGCCGCTCGGTCGGGCTGGCCGAGGGCGACGCCGACGTCTCGGTCGGGGTGGCCGGCGCGCTCGGTGAGGCGGAGGTGGAGTCGGCGCTCGGCGAGGTGCTGGACGCCGCGTCGTCGGCCTCCTCACCCGCGCCGCACGCGGCGAGGACGAGCGACGCGGCGAGCGCGGGCAGCACGGTGCGGCCGAGGCGGTGCAGGGTGGGCGGGGTCATCGTCGGGGTCACTCCTGTGGGACGGGTGGCGGGGGCGATCGGCTCCGCCCGGTCAGACCAGGCCGGTCAGACCAGGCCGGTCAGACCAGGCCGGTCAGACCAGGGCGGTCAGACCAGGGCGTCGAGCGCGTCGGCGACGGGGGTCTCGCCGCTGACGAGGTCCCACTGCCGCCCGGCGGTAGCGGGCCGGTCGAGCACGGCCGCGACCACCGCGGCCACATCGGCGCGCGGGATCTCGCCGTACGACACGGACTCGGCCAGCGTCACCCGCCCGGTCGGCTCGGTGTCGACCAGGCGGCCGGGTCGCAGGATGGTCCAGTCGAGGCCGCTCTCGCGCAGGGCGACGTCGGCGTCGCGCTTGGCCGCGACGTACGCCGCCCACACCGGCGTGGTGTCGGCCGGGACCGGCTCGTCGACGCCGATCGCCGAGATCTGCACGAACCGGCGGATGCCGCGGGCCCGCGCGCCCTCGACCGACTTCAGCGAGCCCTCGAGGTCGACGGTGCGCTTGCGCTCGGCGTTGCCGTCGGGCCCGCCGCCGGCCGCGAAGACGACCGCCTCGCAGCCCTCGAACGCCGCCGCGAACTCCTCGGCGCCCTGCTGCTCGATGTCGAGCAGCCGCACCTCGGCGCCGGCCGCCTCGAGCTCGGCGCGATGCTCCTCGCGGCGCACGAGCGCGACCGGCTGGTGGCCGGCCGAGACGAGCAGCGGGTGGAGCAGGCGGGCGATCTGGCCGTGGCCTCCGACGATGGCGATGCGCATGGGCCCAACGTACTGACCACCACCGACAGACCCGTGGCGGGGCGGCTCCTCGGCGTGGTTCAGGGGGCGGCCACCTGGCCGTCACCTCGACGCCGACCCGCGGCCACCGGGCGCTGGTGGGCTCGCGGGCATGTCCACCTCTCGGTTCCCCCGTTCCCCCCTGTTCCGCGCCGTCACCGGCGCCGCCGCGGTCGCCACCCTGGCCGGCGGTCTGCTCGTCAGCTCCCCGGGCTCGGCGTACGCCGCCCCCGCGGCCGCTGCGAAGAAACACTCCACCAGCGACGTCGAGGTGATCGCCCACCGCGGCGCCTCCGGCTACCGCCCCGAGCACACCCTGGCGGCGTACCAGCTCGCCATCGACATGGGCGCCGACTACATCGAGCCCGACGTCGTCTCCACCAAGGACGGCGTGCTCGTCGCCCGCCACGAGAACGAGATCAGCGGCACCACCGACGTCGCCGACCACCCCGAGTTCGCCGACCGCAAGACCACCAAGGTGATCGACGGCGTGCCTCTCACCGGCTGGTTCACCGAGGACTTCACCCTCGCCGAGCTCAAGACGCTGCGTGCCAAGGAGCGCCTGCCCGAGGTGCGCCCGGGCAACACCCGCTTCGACGGCCGCTTCGAGATCCCGACCCTCGACGAGGTGTTCGCGCTGGTCAAGCGGGCCTCGAAGGAGGAGGGCCGGACCATCGGCGTCGCACCGGAGACCAAGCACCCGACGTACTTCGACTCGATCGGCCTCTCGCTGGAGGAGCCGCTGCTCGAGGACCTCGACGAGGCCGGCCTGGACAAGAAGAAGTCCAAGGTGCTGCTGCAGTCCTTCGAGGTCGACAACCTGCGCGACCTCGACGAGATGACCGACCTGCCGCTCGCGCAGCTCTACAACAACACCGGCGCGCCGTACGACCAGGTCGAGGCCGGCACCGGCGTCACCTACGCCTCGATGGCGACCCCGGAGGGCCTGGCCGACGTGGCGGAGTACGCCGACGTGGCGAGCTACCACAAGGACCTCGTGCTGCCGCGCAACGCCGACGGCAGCCTCGCCGAGCCGACCGCGGTCGTCGACGACGCGCACGAGGCCGGGCTCGACGTGGCCATCTGGACCATCCGCGACGAGAACCAGTTCATGGCCACCGACTTCCGCATCGGCACCGACCCCAACGCCAAGGGCAACGTGCGGGCGGAGATCCACGCCTTCCTCGACACCGGCGTCGACACCATCTTCAGCGACTTCGCCGACACCGCGGTCGACGCGGTGGAGTCGTACGAGGGCTGACCCACTCCCTGCCACACGGGGCCCGGCGGCGATCCGCCGGGCCCCGTCGTCGTACCCGCGCTGTGGGCGTGCTGTGACCTAGCCCACGGCTGACTTTCACCGTTCTCTCATGGTCCTCTCACCCTCGGCCGGTGGGCTGAGCGCGCCGGTCGTCGACGACCGGCCGTCTCTGCACGACAGATCACTCTCTCGGGTCCTGCACAAGGAGATCTCGTCATGTCGCTCCCACCTGCCCTCTCCACCCCACAGCCACGCTCCGGCCTGCTCGGCTGGCTGCGCCACGACGCCCGCTTCGACCTCCCGGCGTCGCTGGTCGTCTTCCTCGTCGCGGTGCCGCTCTCGCTCGGCATCGCGGTCGCCTCCGACGCCCCGGTCGCCGCCGGCCTCATCGCGGCCGTGGTCGGTGGCGTCGTCGCCGGTCTCGTCGGCGGCGCCCCGCTCCAGGTCAGCGGCCCGGCGGCGGGCCTCACCGTCGTCGTCGCCGAGACCGTCGCCCAGTTCGGCTGGGCCGCCACCTGCGCGATCACGGCCATGGCGGGCGTCGTCCAGGTCGTGCTCGGGGCCACCCGCCTGGGCAGGTACGCCCTGGCCATCTCGCCCACCGTGGTCAGCGCGATGCTCGCCGGCATCGGCATCTCGATCGTGCTCGGCCAGCTCAACGTCGCCCTCGGCGGCTCCTCCCAGCCCAGCGCCGCCGGCAACCTGCGGGCGCTGGCCGACAACCTGCCGAGCCCCGACCTGCAGGCGGTGGTCGCCGCCGCGGCCGTGGTCGCGGTGCTGCTTGCCTGGCCGCGTACGCCCGCCCGGCTGCGGGTCGTGCCCGGCCACCTCGTGGCCGTCGCCACCGTGACGCTGGTGGCGATGGTGCTCCTGCCCGACGCGCCGCGCGTCGACCTGGGCGGCGACCTGCTCGACGCGCTCGGCGTGCTCGAGCTCCCCGACGGCACGCCGGCCGCCGTGGTCGGTGCCGTCCTCACGGTGGCGCTGATCGCGAGCGTCGAGAGCCTGCTCTCGGCGGTGGCGGTCGACAAGCTGCACGACGGTCCGCGGGCCCGGCTCGACCGCGAGCTGGTCGGCCAGGGGCTGGCCAACTCCGCCTCGGGTCTGCTCGGCGGCCTGCCGGTGACCGGCGTGATCGTGCGCAGCTCGACCAACGTCGCCGCCGGCGCCCGCACCCGTGCCTCGGCCGTGCTCCACGGCGTCTGGGTGCTGGTCTTCGCGCTCGCCCTGGTGAGCGTCATCGAGCAGATCCCGCTCGCCGCGCTCGCGGGCCTGCTGCTGGTGACCGGTGCCGGCCTGGTCCGCCGGCTCGACATCCAGCGCTGCCGCGCCCGCGGCGAGCTGTGGATCTACGTGCTCACCATCGCCGGCGTGCTCGCCCTCAACCTCATCGAGGGCGTGATGCTCGGCCTGGCCGCGGCCGTCGGCCTGGTGCTGTGGCGGCTCCTGCGGCTCACCGTCGACGTACGCCGTGGTGGGGAGGCCCCCGACGGCCGCGAGCTGTGGCTGGTGGAGGTGCACGGCAGCCTGTCGTTCCTGGCCACGCCGATGCTCGTCCGCCGCCTGGCCGGGATCCCGGAGGGTCAGGTGGTCGAGGTCGACCTGCTCGTCGACTACCTCGACCCCGCCGGCCTCGACCAGCTCGAGGACTGGGTCGCGCGCTACGAGGCCCAGGGCGGCGACGCCCTGATCGAGCACAGCGGCCCGACCGCGGCCACGCCGACCGGCCCGGCCACGGCGGCCCCTGCCGCCAAGGCGGCGCCCCTGAGCCCGCGCTCGACGCTGCCGTGGACCGCCTGGCAGGACGACGACGTCCCGCGCCACCCGCTGGCCACGCACCCGCTCACCGCCGGCGTCCGCGAGTACCACCGCCGGCACGCGCCCCGCCTCCGCCCCGTGTACGCCGACCTCGCCGACGGCCAGCGCCCGCGTGCGTTCTTCCTCGGCTGCGTGGACTCGCGGCTGGTGCCCAACCTGATCACCTGCAGCGGGCCCGGTGACCTGTTCACGGTGCGCACGATGGGCAACCTCGTCCCCGACGCGTCCGCGCCCGGAGGCGACAGCGTCGTGACCGCGCCGCTGCTCTTCGCCACCGACGAGCTGGGTGTCGACACGGTCGTGGTCTGCGGTCACGCCGGCTGCGGAGCGATGACGGCTGCGCTCACCGCGCCCGGCGAGGGCCCGGTCGCCGACTGGCTCGCGCACGCCGCGCCGGCGGTCGAGGCCTGGCGGGCCGGGCACCCGGTCGGGCAGGAGGCGGCGTACGCCGGGCGCAGCGAGGTCGACCAGCTCGCCCAGGTCAACGTCGCGCTCACCCTCGACCGGCTCCGAGAGGTGCTGGGGGAGCGGCCGGTGCGGCTGGTCGGGCTCTTCTTCGACGTCGCCGACGGCACCCTGCACGTGCTGCGCGGCGACCGGTTCACCCCGCTGCTCGACGCCGAGGTGCGCGAGCTGGCCCACCTGAACGGGGTCACGCCCTAGGGTCACGACCATGACCTGTGTCTTCTGCGCGATCGCGGCCGGTGAGCAGCCGGCCGCGATCGTGCTCGACGAGCCCGACCTGGTCGCGTTCCTCGACCGGCGCCCGGTCTTCAAGGGGCACGTGCTGCTGGTGCCGCGCGAGCACGTCGTCACCCTGCCCGAGCTGCCGGCACGGCTGCGCGACCCCTTCCTGGCGGCCGGGCAACGGCTCGCCACCGCGATGGTCGAGGGGCTGGGTGCCCAGGGCAGCTTCGTGGCGCTCAACAACACCGTCAGCCAGTCGGTGCCCCACCTCCACCTCCACGTCGTGCCGCGCACGAAGGGCGACGGGCTGCGGGGGTTCTTCTGGCCGCGCACCACGTACGCCGACGACGCCGAGCAGGCGGCGTACGCTGACCGGATCGTGGCCGCCCTCTCCGGCACTTAACGGGTGTTCTAGAGTGACCGGCGTCGCATTTCCCGCACGCTTTCCCACCACTGGAGGTCACGAGTCATGGGTCGTTTCGACGGTCGCGTCGCAGTCATCACCGGTGCCGCCCGAGGCATCGGCTTCGGCGTCGCCACCCGCTTCGCGGAGGAGGGTGCCTCGGTCGCGATCATCGACCTCGACGAGGCCGCCGCTGCCGAGTCCGCCGCCAAGCTCCCGCTCACCGAGGGCGCGAAGGCCATCGGCGTGGGCGCCAACGTCGCCGACGCCGCGTCGGTCGACGCCGCCGTCGAGCGCATCGTCGCCGAGCTGGGCGGCTTCCACATCCTGATGAACAACGCCGGCGTCACCCGCGACAACCTGCTCTTCAAGATGACCGAGGACGACTGGGACACCGTCATGGGCGTCCACCTCAAGGGCCACTTCCTGATGAGCAAGGCCGCGCAGGCGCACTTCACCGCGCAGAAGTACGGCAAGATCATCAACGTCTCCTCGACCTCCGCCAACGGCAACCGTGGCCAGGCCAACTACTCCGCCGCCAAGGCCGGCATCCAGGGCTTCACCCGCACCCTCGCGATCGAGCTGGGCAAGTTCGGCGTCAACGTCAACGCCATCGCGCCCGGCTTCATCGCCACCGAGATGACCGACGCCACCGCGGCCCGGATGGGCATCGACGTCGAGACCTTCCGCAACGCCTCCGCCGAGCGCAACCCGGTCAAGCGGGTCGGCTTCCCCGAGGACATCGCCGCCGCGGCCGCGTTCCTGGCCAGCGACGAGGCCTCCTACATCACCGGCCAGACCCTGTACGTCGACGGCGGCGCCACCGTCGCGCGCTAGTCGAACGGCGCACGGCGCGCCCGGGCACCGGCCCGGGCGCGTCGTTTCGTGTTTTCGGAGGGAGGTCGTCGCACACTGCTGACCGTGCGTACTTCCCCGAAGACCCTGCTCGCCACCGCCGTCGCGCCCCTCGTGGCGCTCAGCCTGACGCTGACCGCGTGCGGCGGCGACGACGAGCCCAG
>Ga0164243_10011614_pt1 | contig 12545 bp, 10 predicted proteins | sample OricompcompostOP_FD_108781 | JGI IMG/M metagenome (GOLD analysis project Ga0164243, IMG submission 108781) | Organic Plus compost microbial communities from Emeryville, California, USA - Original compost - Organic plus compost (OP) | ecosystem: Engineered > Solid waste > Mixed feedstock >...
CGCCGAGGACGGCTTGCTGGCGCGACCGGTATTCTTACTTGTCAGATTCGGCGACCACCAACCCCACCTTCCGCATCCTCCCCAACACCGCGCGCAAATCCCGCCGCAGTACCTCCCGCTCGACATCCGGGAACGCCGCTGCGAACAGATCGATGAGGTCCCCCAGCGTCCGCGGCTGCTCCAACGCGCGCCACACCGCAGCCGCCATCGGATCGAGGTGGTGGTTCGTGTCAGTGGTAGGGACGGCGGCGAAAAAGGGAGTCGTCGACCTGACGAGCCGCGATGTCGGGGGCGCGGACGTAAAGGAGCGGCATCATGGGTGGACGTGAGATACGCCGAGGTCGGACGGATGCCCCGATCCGACTTCGCGGCAAACAACATCGGCCGCGGACGACACTGTGGCGTAGCTCAGGCGGAAACAGCGCGTGCCCTCGATCACCGCGATCAGCCGGTCGAGCTTATCCGCCGCCGGCACGGCATCGGCGAAGTCCTGCAGGATCAGCTCGCCGGGGCTGGCGAGACTAGCCGCAATACCCAAGCCCGCACACCGCGCTTGCCGCACGCGTTTGGTCGAACGGTCGGCCTTTGTGGCTCAGGCCGACCCGGCAGGTCGTCACTTGAACTCCACGTTCACGATCTCGTACGACCGGCTGCCCTTGGGGGTCGTGACTTCGACGGATTCGCCTTTCGACTTGCCGATGAGAGCACGGGCAATGGGGGAGCCGATGGAGATCCGCCCCTCACGGACATTGGCCTCGAACTCGCCGACGATCTGGTACTTCACCTGCTCCTCGGTGTCCTCGTCGACGAGCGTCACCGTCGCGCCGAACTTCACCGTGTCGCCGCTGAGTGTGCTCGGATCGATGACCTCGGCACGCGAGAGCTTGTCCTCGAGCTCGGCCACCTTGGCCTCGTTCATGCCCTGCGCTTCCTTGGCAGCGTGATACTCGGCGTTCTCGCTGAGATCACCATGCGAGCGGGCCTCGGCAATGGCTTGGATGATGCGCGGCCGCTCCACCGATTTCAGGCGGTGCAGCTCGGCCTCGAGCTGCTTGTAACCCTCGATCGTCATGGGGACGCGTTCGGTTGCCATAGTCAAAGTCTCCTCACCGGCACGAACTGCGCCGGAGCCTCATCTGTAGACGTTCCACTCACTACCGGGAAATCGGCCAGCCCCAATTACGCAGAAGGGCTGATGTGGAAAAGCCGCCCTCAGGCGGCGGTTCCAGCATAGCCCTGCAGAGGCGCGACCTTCAATGTATCCGATTTCAAGGCTCTGATGGCCTTGGTGACTGCGATCGCACCAGCCAGAGTTGTATAATAAGGAATGTGATTCAGCAAGGCCGTGCGCCGGATATCCTTGGAGTCGGCCAGCGCCCGCGCCCCTTCCGTGGTGTTGAAGACGATGGCGACCTCGCCATTCTTCATGGCGTCCACGATGTGCGGACGGCCTTCCAGCACCTTGTTGATGTGCTCGCAGGGGATGCCGTGCTGCTCCAGGTGTCGCTTGGTGCCTCTTGTCGCGATGATGCGGAAGCCCATCTCGACAAGGTCGCGCACCGGGGCCACGACGCGATCCTTGTCCTTGTCCTTGACCGAGACGAAAGCCGTCCCTGAGGTTGGCAGCGCCTGCCCCGCCCCGATCTGGCTCTTGCCGAACGCCATGGCGAAGTCGCTGTTGAGGCCCATGACCTCACCGGTGGAGCGCATCTCGGGGCCGAGGATCGGGTCCACCCCGACGAACCGGGCGAAGGGGAACACGGCCTCCTTGACGCCGATGTGGTCGAGCTTGCGCGGCTTCAACCCGAACGAGGCCAATGGCTTACCTGCCATGACCTCAGCCGCGATGCTGGCGATCGGCAGCCCGATCACCTTCGCGACGAACGGCACGGTCCGGCTCGCCCGCGGATTGACCTCCAGGATGTAGACGACACCGTCCTTGATCGCGAACTGAACGTTCATCAGCCCGACCACGCCGAGCGCGAGCGCCAGCTCCCGCGTCTGCCGCTCCAACTCCGCGATGGTCGCCTCGTCGAGCGAATGGGGCGGCAGCGAGCAGGCCGAGTCGCCGGAGTGGATGCCGGCTTCCTCGATGTGCTCCATGACGCCGGCAATGAAGGTGTCCTTGCCGTCGGCGATGCAGTCGACATCGACCTCGATGGCGTCGGACAGATAGCGATCGATCAGAAGCGGACGGCGCTCGGACACGACGAGCTCGGACGGCCGGTCGAGCGTCGCCGACAGCCGGGCGACGTAGCGGTCGAGATCGGCGCCGTCGTGGACGATCTCCATGGCGCGGCCGCCGAGCACATAAGAGGGCCGGATCATCACGGGATAGCCGATCGCATCCGCCACCGAACGCGCCTCCGAGGGCGAGCGGGCGATGCCGCTTTCGGTTTGCCTCAGCCCGAGGCGGTCGATGAGCGCCTTGAAGCGGTCCCTGTCCTCCGCAAGGTCGATCGCATCGGGCGAGGTGCCGAGAATGGGCACGCCCGCCTCTTCCAGCGCGCCCGCCAGCTTCAGCGGCGTCTGGCCGCCAAACTGCACGATGACACCCTTGAGCTTGCCGTTTGCCTGCTCGGTGCGGATGATCTCCAGCACGTCCTCGGCCGTCAGCGGCTCGAAATAAAGCCGGTCGGACGTGTCGTAGTCGGTCGAGACCGTCTCCGGGTTGCAGTTGACCATGATGGTCTCGTAGCCCGCCTTGGTCAGCGCGAAGCAGGCATGGCAGCAGCAGTAGTCGAACTCGATGCCCTGCCCGATCCGGTTCGGCCCGCCGCCCAGAATGATGACCTTCTCGCGATCTGAAGGTTGCGCCTCGCATTCGGGCTTGCCGTCGAGACCGCGCTCGTAGGTGGAGTACATGTAGGCCGTCGGCGAGGCGAATTCGGCCGCACAGGTGTCGATCCGCTTGTAGACCGGCTCGACGCCGAGCTCCTTCCGGCGCCGGCGCACATCGGCTTCCGTGGTGCCGGCCAGCTTGGCGAGACGCGCGTCGGAGAAGCCCATCGCCTTCAGATCGCGAAGCTGCTCGGCGGTCGGCGGCAGCCCGTAAGCCGCGACCCGCGCCTCCGCGTCGACGATCTCTTGCAGCCGCTCGATGAACCACGGGTCGATTTTGCAGGAGGCGTGCACCTGCTCATGATCGAGCCCAAGCCGCAGCGCTTGCGCAACCTTCAGGATGCGATCGGGCGAAGGCGTGCCGAGGGCAGCACGGATGACATTCTCGTCGTCGCCCTGCCCCAGCCCCTCGAATTCGATATCGTCGAGGCCCGTGAGGCCCGTCTCCATCGAGCGCAGCGCCTTCTGCAAGCTTTCGGCGAAGGTCCGGCCGATGGCCATCACCTCGCCGACGGACTTCATCGACGTGGTGAGCGTCGCGTCGGCGCCAGGGAACTTTTCGAAGGCAAAACGGGGGATCTTGGTGACGATGTAGTCGATCGTCGGCTCGAACGCCGCCGGCGTGGCGCCGCCCGTGATGTCGTTGTCGAGCTCGTCCAGGGTGTAGCCGACCGCGAGCTTGGCCGCGACCTTGGCGATGGGAAAGCCGGTCGCCTTGGACGCGAGCGCGGAGGAGCGCGACACGCGCGGGTTCATCTCGATGATGACGAGGCGGCCGTCGGCAGGGTTCACCGCGAACTGCACGTTGGAGCCGCCCGTCTCGACGCCGATCTCGCGCAGCACCGCGATCGAGGCGTTGCGCATGATCTGGTATTCCTTGTCGGTCAGCGTCAGTGCCGGGGCAACGGTGATCGAGTCGCCCGTGTGCACACCCATGGGGTCGACGTTCTCGATGGAGCACACGATGATGCAGTTGTCCGCCTTGTCGCGGACCACCTCCATCTCGTACTCCTTCCAGCCGAGCACACTCTCCTCGACCAACACCTGATGGGTCGGCGAGGCATCGAGCCCCCGCTCGATGATCTCGACGAACTCCTCCCGGTTGTAGGCAACGCCGCCGCCGGTGCCGCCGAGCGTGAACGAGGGTCGAATGATGGCCGGCAGCCGCACGTATTCCAGTGCGGCCATCGCCTCGCTCATGGAGTGGGCCAGCATCGACCGGGGTGTCTCCAGGCCGATTTTGCCCATGGCCTCGCGAAAGAGCTGGCGGTCCTCCGCCTTGTCGATGGCGTCAGCACGCGCTCCGATCATCTCGACGCCGTACTCGGCGAGAACACCTTGTTTGTGCAGTGCGAGAGCCGTGTTGAGCGCCGTCTGCCCGCCCATGGTCGGCAGCAGCGCATCCGGGCGCTCCTTCGCGATGATCTTGGCGACGATCTCCGGCGTGATCGGCTCGACGTAGGTGGCATCGGCCAGCTCCGGGTCGGTCATGATCGTCGCCGGATTGGAGTTGACCAGGATGATCCGATAGCCTTCGGCTTTCAGCGCCTTGCACGCTTGCGTTCCGGAATAGTCGAACTCGCAGGCCTGTCCGATGACAATGGGCCCCGCGCCGATGATCAGGATGGACTTGATGTCGGTGCGTTTGGGCATAGAGAATCCGTTGTTGGCTCAGGCCCGCGCATGCGCGGCCTCGCCAACCGGCGAGCGTTGCGCAGGGGACGCGATTTGAGGCTAGGCGGGCCTTATAGCAAGGTTGGCGGGCGACGGAACCCCGAAAAGTGATCGCAACCAGCGCGCCGATCGACGCGGATCAGACTATCGCCAGACGCGTATATCGCGCGGGGCTTGTGAGCTGCGCATTTTTCGCGCAGGCTATTCCCAGCGTGTCCCGCCGACGCGAGTGATTTCGCGAGACGGCTATAGCGCCGGTACGCGGCCCGGCCCGACCAAGGTACGGTCGAGCGAGCAAAAGCGTTCTTCCGGCGGAGGAGTGGAACGCGCGAGGTAAGGTCATGTCGATCGAGGACGAAATCAGGACCTTGCAGCAGATCCCGATGTTCCGGGACCTGGAGGTCAGCAAGCTCAAGCTGATGGCGTTTGCGGGCCAGAGGATCACCTGCCGCAGGGGCGAGCTGCTCTTCGACGAGGGCGACCCGCCCGATGCGGTCTACGTCATCCTCGAGGGTGAAGTGGAGGTGATACGCACCGGTGCGGCCGGCGAGGTCGTGCTGGCCCGGCTCGGCAAGAACGAGCTGATCGGTGAGATCGGCGTGCTGTGCAACAAGTGCCGCAACGCCCGCATCATCGCCCAGTCGGATGTCCAGGCCCTGCGCATCGACAAGATCACGTTCATGCAGATCGTGCAGCAGGTGCCTCAGCTCGCCATGGCAATCATTCGTGAGCTCAGCGAGCGGCTCGAGCACACCAGCGAGAAGCTGGCCGCGCGTGGATGAGCGGGTCGCCGCTTTGGCAGGAGGCGCCAATAGACAGTAGGTGCCAATAGAAAAGGGTGCCTCGTCGGGGGGAGACCAAGAGGCACCCTGGACCACCAATCGAATTAGGGGGCATGACCAGTGGTCGAACGCTGAACGTGCACGTCCGATTTTGGTTCCATCACTGACGACCGGTACTGGTCGAAGCCCGGCGCCTGTGACACGGGCGCAACAGTGCCATCGGTGGACACGCCGGATGCGGGAGGGCAGATGAACTGCCGGTGGCCGGAGTTTCATCAGTCTCGGCCAGAGTTCAAGGGGGGCCAATCGGAAATGCGTCGGACACTGATTGCCATTGTTGCGCCCGCTCTCATCCTGGCCCTGCCCAGCCCCGGGGCCGCCGCAAACGAGGACGTCGAGAAGGGCCGCGAAATGGCCGAGCGGCTTTGCGCAGTCTGCCACATGAACGCCGGCCAGGGAGAGAAGGCTGCGGCCAGCGGTGTGCCGAGCTTCAATGCCGTCGCCAACCGCCCCAACCAGACCGCCGAAGGTTTAGAGGCGTGGTTGCGGTCGGTGCCGCCGATGATGCCAAACCACCGGCTGACGCGAGATGAGATCAGTGCTCTTGCAGCTTTCATCATGTCGCTGCGCAAAGCGCCGTGAACAGCATTCGCAGTCGAGAGTTCAGGTTCGAGACCAAGCCCTTGAGACAGGACGAGACTTCCGTTGTAGCCTCGCCCGGAGAGTGCTTAGACAGTCTGAGCCACGACAGAAGCGAGATCAGCGATCATGACGGCACCCAGGACCAACTCGAAGATCGAAGCCGAGTACCGTGCCCGCACGCAACGGTCAGCGGAACTCTACGAGCAGGCCTGCCAGGTGATCCCGGCGGGCCTGACGCATGATTCCCGCACGCTTCTGCCCTATCCGATCTATGCCGCACGCGCGAGCGGCCCCCGCAAATGGGACGTCGACGGTAACGAGTACGTCGACTATTTCGGCGGTCATGGCGCCCTGCTCCTCGGCCATTGTCACCCGGCCATCGCCGAGGCTGTGACCAGGCAGGTGACCCTCGGCACGCACTGGGGGTCCTCGCACGAGCTGGAGGTGCGCTGGGCTGAGCTCGTGAACCGGCTCATTCCCTGCGCGGAACGGGTGAGGTTCACCGCTTCAGGCACCGAGGCATCCCATCTGGCGCTCAGACTCGCCCGCGCATTCACCGGCAAGCCCAAGGTGATCCGCTTCATCGGCCACTTCCATGGCTGGCACGATCAGGTCGCTGCCGGCTCCAACTCCCACTACGATGGGAGCGTGCCGGCCGGCGTTCTGCCGCAAATCGTCGAGCATACGATCCTGCTCCCCGCAGATGATCCTGCGCGTGTTGCCGAGACACTCAGCCAACGTGACGACGTTGCCGCCATCATTTTCGAGCCGTCCGGCGCATCGTGGGGGCAAGTGCCAATGCCGCCAGGCTTCATCGCCAGCCTACGGGAGATCACTAGCCAGCACGGTGTGTTGCTCATCTTCGACGAGGTCATCACCGGGTTCCGCTGGTCGCGCGGCGGAGCGCAGGCTCGGATCGGCGTGACACCGGACATGTGCGTGCTGGCGAAGATCGTCGCCGGCGGGCTGCCCGGGGGCGCCGTTGCAGGGCGCGCCGACATCATGGACCAGCTCGACGCAGCCGCCGCCAAGCGCAGCGCGCGTGAGAAGATCGGCCATCAGGGCACGTTCAATGCCAACCCGCTCTGCGCCGCTGCGGCCGTCGCGACCCTCTCCATCGTGGAAAAGGAGGACGTCTGCGAGCGCGCCGAGCGCACCGCCGAGTCCATCCGTTCCGGGATGCGCCAGATTCTGATCGAAGAGCAGATTCCGTGGGGCGTTTACGGCGAGGCGTCTGCGTTCATCATCTTCCAGAACCCGAAAAAGCTGCCGCTGGACCCGGCGACCTTCGATCCCCTTCAGTACGGCTTTGCGGAGCTCAAAGCCGCCCGCAACGCCGACCTTTCTCACCGGCTCCGCATCGCACTGCTGGCCAACGGGGTCGACATCATGGGCGCGCCGGGCGGGCTCGTATCCGCGACGCACGGCGAGCGCGAGGTGGCGCAGACACTCGAGGCCTTCCGGACGGCGGTGCGCTGGATGAAGGCGGACGGCGATGTTTGAACTCGCGCCAGGTCGAGATTGCTTTAGGCCGCTATCGCGGTGATCCTCGCCGGCCGACTCCGCTTACAGCTTGCGGCTGTCATAAGCCCAGTGGAGGAGAGCTTGGCGTTGCCGTCGCCGGCATGAGAGATCACCCGGCTCGCAGCTGCGTTGCAGCTGGCGCACATGGCGCCGGATAGCCTTCCACCGCTTGATCTGACGGGCATCTTCGTCCTGCATCCGGCGCCCCATGTAATAGCGGCAGTACCACTGGAACCAACCGCGCGGATCATCAGGATGGAGCCAGCCCTTGCTGCGCCACTCGGAGAGCGGCTGGCTGGCATCGACACCGAAATAGTTGAGCGAAGCATCGCGGCGCCCGGCCGCGAGCTTGGCTCCTTCGAACCAGCTTGCGGGGAACTCGTCGCGGCAATCCGTCATGTACTTGCCGCCGAATACCCCGAGCCGAAGCATCTCGGGTGGCGTGAGGTCGGGACGGAACTCGGGATCGAAGTCGCACCCGATCGGGGCAGTACGCTCATACCGATAGCCCTTCTGCATCCGGTCATTGACTGTGACGGTTCGCTTCGTCACTGCGCTTGGGCCCTTAGCTTGAGGCGCCGCTGGCAGGGAAACGCCTAATCAAGCCCTTCGGTGCGCGCGACAGAAATCCGCTCCGTGACTCGATCGGTGGCTCAGCGGAGTAGCCGGTGACGAAACCTCAGCGACGGGGCGCGCTCCCGCTGACGGCCGCCTCCCACACCGTCAGCGCCTGACGGGTGGCGGCGACGTCATGCACGCGGATGATCTGAGCGCCTTGCCCCGCAGCGGCGAGAGCCGCGCCGACCGAACCGGCCACGCGCTCCGATGCTTGCTCAATGCCGGTCAGCGTTCCGATGAAGCGCTTGCGCGAGGCGCCGACGAGGACCGGAACCCCGAGCGCATGAAACAGCGCCGTCTGCGCCAGCAGGGAAAGATTGTGCTCCAGCGTCTTGCCGAAGCCTATACCGTAGTCGACGATCAGCCTGGAGCGATCGATGCCCGCCGCCTCTGCGCTTTTCACCCGTCCTTCCAAGTAGTCGAAGATGTCGAGCACCACGTCATCGTAGTGGGGGTCCACCTGCATGGTCTTGGGATCGCCGAGGGTATGCATGAGCACCACCGGCAGGCCGCTCTCGGCGGCAGCCTCCAAGGCGTCCGGATCGTGCGTGAGGCCCGAGATATCGTTGATGATATCCGCTCCCGCATCGGCGGCCCGCCGCATCACCTCGGCCTTGCGCGTGTCGACCGAGATCAGCGCCCCGGTGCGACCGGCCAAGCCTTCGAGCACCGGCATGAGGCGGCGCAATTCCTCCTCGACCGGAATGGCATCCGAACCCGGCCGCGTCGACTCGGCGCCAAGGTCGAGGATGTCCGCCCCTTCCTCCGCGAGCCGCAGGGCGTGGTCGATGGCGGCTTGCGCTGTCGGCAGCCGGCCACCGTCGGAGAAGCTGTCCGGGGTGATATTGACGATGCCCATGATCCGCGGCCGGTCGAGCGAGAGCCCCGCAATGCGGGGGCGGGGCCTGCGCACGGCTTCGAAGAGATCGGCTGCGATGGCGGTGTGGGCGCCCCAGTCCCGCTCGCAGTACTCGCCGATCTCGAACACCCGCGTGCGGCGGCGGTCGTGGCCGACGCGCTCGATGACCTCCAGTCCCATGAACGTGAGCCAGCCGCCGGCGAGCGTAAGGCCCGCCGCGCCTTCGCCTTCCTCTTCACCTGCAGGTGGAGCGGCGGAGAGGCCGACGGGTCGGATGTAGAGGTCGCGGTTCATTTGCCGGGTGAAATCGTGAAATGGTGAATTCGTGAAGTCGCAAGTCAGCTGGTCGCCAGAGGATACCCCACCATTTCACGACTTGGCGACTTCACGATCTCACGCAACAAAAAAGCGGCTGCAGATTGCTCCGCAGCCGCTCCACTTGCGTTCCCCTCAACCTTACACCTGCGGCTGAGGCTCCATTCCGCCCGGGGCATCCGGTTCCTCGCGCGGCCGGATGCGGCCGGCCGACGGCACCGCGGAGCCGATCGGACCCTTGGTGTTCTCGTCGTCGTCGCGACGGACGATCTTCTCGCCGCGCATGACGGTCAGGCACTCCTCGCCACTGATCGTCTCGAACTCCATCAGCGCCTGAGTGATTGCCTCGAGCTCCTCGCGGTGCGAGCTGAGGATCTCCCAGGCCTTCTTCTCGCCTTCCGTGACGATGCGGCGGATCTCCAGGTCGATCATCCTGGCCGTGTCTTCCGACATATGCTGGCTCTGCGTGATCGAATGGCCGAGGAAGACCTCCTGCTGGTTCTCGTTGTAACGCAGCGGACCGAGCTTCTCGCTCATGCCCCACTCGGTCACCATCCGGCGCGCCAGGTCGGTCGCCTGCATGATGTCGCTGGAGGCACCGGTGTTCAGGTGCTCCTTGCCGTAGATGATCTGCTCGGCGACGCGGCCACCGAAGCACATCGCGATCTTCGCCTCACACCACTGCTTCGAGTAGCTGAGCTTGTCGCGCTCCGGCAGGCTCATGGTGACACCGAGCGCGCGGCCGCGCGGAATGATGGTCACCTTGTGCAGCGGATCGGCCCCCGGCATCAGCAGGTTGACCAGCGCGTGGCCTGCCTCGTGGTAGGCCGTCGCCAGCTTTTCCTCTTCGGTCATGGCCATGGACCGGCGCTCGGCGCCCATCATGACCTTGTCCTTGGCGTCCTCGAACTCGAGCTGCGTGACGAGCCGCTTGTTGCGACGGGCCGCGAGCAGGGCCGCCTCGTTCACGAGGTTGGCGAGGTCGGCGCCGGAGAAGCCCGGCGTACCCCGTGCGATCACCTTCGGGTCGACGTCCGGCGCCAGCGGCACCTTGCGCATGTGCACGCGCAGGATCTTCTCGCGGCCCGTGACGTCGGGGTTCGGCACAACGATTTGCCGGTCGAAGCGGCCCGGGCGCAGCAGCGCCGGATCGAGCACGTCCGGCCTGTTCGTGGCCGCGATGAGGATGATGCCCTCGTTGGCCTCGAAGCCGTCCATCTCGACGAGCAGCTGGTTCAGCGTCTGCTCGCGCTCGTCATTGCCACCGCCCAGGCCTGCGCCACGGTGACGGCCGACGGCGTCGATCTCGTCGATGAAGATGATGCAGGGCGCGTTCTTCTTCGCCTGCTCGAACATGTCGCGCACACGGCTGGCGCCCACGCCGACGAACATCTCGACGAAGTCGGAGCCGGAGATGGTGAAGAACGGCACGTTCGCCTCGCCGGCGATCGCGCGGGCGAGCAGCGTCTTGCCGGTGCCCGGCGGGCCGACGAGCAGCGCACCGCGCGGAATCCGACCGCCGAGGCGCTGGAACTTCTGCGGATCACGCAGGAACTCGACGATCTCCTGCAAGTCGGACTTGGCCTCTTCGACCCCTGCCACGTCCTCGAAGGTCACGCGCCCATGGCGTTCGGTAAGCAATTTGGCCTTGGACTTTCCGAATCCCATGGCCCGGCCCGATCCGGACTGCATCTGGCGCATGAAGAAGACCCAGACCGCAATCAGCAGGAGCATCGGGAACCAGGAGACGAGCACGCTGAGGAACGACGGCACGTCCTCGTCCGACGGCCGCGCGGCGATCTTGATGTTCTGCTGGTGCAGGCGCTCGACGAGCCCTGGGTCCTCCGGCGCGTACGTGCTGAAGGGGATGCCGTTGTCGCTGAACTTGCCGGAGATACGGTTGCCCTGGATCAGGACCTCCGAGACCGTCCGCGACTCGACCGCGTTCAGGAAGTCGGAATAAGGAATTTCATTCCCCCGGCGGCTCTGCGCCGGGTTCTGGAACAGGTTGAACAGTGCGACGAGCAACAGGCCGATGATGACCCAAATCGCAAAGTTCCGGAAGTGCGGATTCATCTTGTTCCCTTCTGGAGGAGGCTCGAGAGAGCCGACCGCCGCGCGCCACATGGCTGCGCAGCGCTCATGACCCCGAATGGGCTAGACATAGGTGCATGCAGAACGATTGCCAAGTTGCCGCTGGCAGCTTCGCGCCAATCCCAGAACACCTCTTCCAGCTCGATCGCTTTTCTAACATGAATTATGGCAGAAAGCCTAACGGGGTGGGCTCAAATGTCGTCCTCCCCCAAACGGCCGAGGACCGTGCGGATGTGCTGGGGCGCGAAGGAGGCGCCGACCATGGGTTCGCCGTCCTCGGCGACGGGACCGAGCAGGCCCGGCTCGCCAGCCGATAGACAAGGCACGACCAGCAGCGGGTCATCTCCCCAGATCGCCGGCAACGCGGCAGCGGCAGCGGCCGGAATACCGAGTTCACGCAGGCTCCGATGTGCCCGCTTGAGGCGGGCGAAACCGGTCTGGCCCAGCGCCTCGACGCGGACCGGGTGTTCGTATCCTGGAGACAGGCTGATGTAGAAGCGCCGGTCCCAGAACAAGCCGTGCCCTGGCCAGAGCGTGGCCTTTGGCAACGGCCGCCGGCCCGGCTCGCGGTAGATGGCCAAGATCGGTCGCTCCCGTCGCTTCGAAGACTTGATGTCTTCGACGACCGCGCCACCCAACGTGAAGGCTGTTGTAGTACGCGCGACAATGCGCTCGAGCAGCCGTTCCATTTGCAGCCGGCTCGGCGGCTCCCGTTGCCCGCCAAACGCGCCGATGGTCGCCTGCAGCAGACGCAGCGCGATCTCCTGCGGCGCCCGTTGGAGCATCTGCCTGTCGATGCTGGCCCATGCACCGTCGTGAAGGTCGACTGCAGTGCGCGCGAGCTCTTGATGTGCTCTCTCCAGGGCCGCGCGGGCGGAGCCGATCCGCTCTGCCGTCAGCCCCAACATCTCGGCGGTGAGGCCGAGCGCCTCGCGCTCGCGGACGGCCGCTCGCAGGCGAACGCGCTCGTAGCGCTGGTCGGCGTTGCTCGGGTCGCGCAGCCAACCGGCCCCAATTGCCTGGAGCGTCGCTTCAAGTCGCGCCTTCGGGACGCTCAGCAACGGGCGGACGAACGCGATCAGGCGCTCCTCCACGGGGTGCTTGAGGTGCACCCAGGTGCGCACCTCGACCTCCCGCATGCCGGATAACCCGTCGACACCACTGCCGCGAGCCAGTCGCATCAGCACCGTTTCGGC
>Ga0164243_10011616_pt1 | contig 12545 bp, 8 predicted proteins | sample OricompcompostOP_FD_108781 | JGI IMG/M metagenome (GOLD analysis project Ga0164243, IMG submission 108781) | Organic Plus compost microbial communities from Emeryville, California, USA - Original compost - Organic plus compost (OP) | ecosystem: Engineered > Solid waste > Mixed feedstock >...
CAGTTGATGCAGAACACCGAGAGCTACGGCTTCGTCAACAACATCTTCGATGCCCGCTACGGACTGTTCGGCACGCTGTTCGGACATAGACGAAGTTCGACATAGACGAAGCACCGACAGAACTGATCTGCCCGGGTCCGAGTTCGCAACCCGAACTCCCTCGTTCCCGCGCCTACTGTTGCGTCCCATAGCGGCGCCAAAGTGAAATTCCGATGGGCTAGAGAGGAAGTCTTTCATCTCCACATCATTACGCGGTCACCACTTCGATGACCGATTCTTGTTTTCACAATTCCACTAAGAAAAACGGCTGAGAAAGTTGCCGCGCTCCAATCTCTCATCGCGCCACTTGAGCCCCAGCAAATGCTCGACCGGCCTCTCATCCGCTCAAGGCGCTCTGCCGAGCACTTCCGGAGGAACGCCATAAAAACGCACCAACGAAATGGTGTGTCCGGCTACCGCCCTTGCCGTGACGTTGCTAGTCGCTCTGAGCTGGCACTGACCCGCACGCTGAAAGGATTCGCTAATCTCCTGGCTTCCCACCCCGACCCGCCGGCCGGCGAGCGCCGCCCCAGTTAAAATGCATTAAGCCATCGATTGACGCCTTCTCTGCAATTGGCATTGCCTTTCCGTTTTCGCCTTCGCAGCAAGGAATAATTAACCCAAAAGAAAATCAATTCTTTAGAGTTATCGAGCAGTGTCTCTCCGAGGACATTCGCCGACGCCCGTCGGCCGGGGAGGAAATTGTGACCACGATTCGCACGCTAACTATGGCCGCCGTTCTGAAGCTTCTCTTCGGAACGATTATGATTATCGCAATCGCCGCGCTGGCTATTCCGATTTATGGCGACATCCAGCAGCTGAACGAGAGTAAGCGGGTTGTTCGCGTTGCGGAGGCCGGTCGCGCCATCTTCACGGCGCTTCAGAATAATCGCGTCCAGCGCGGACCTACCCGCATCGCGCTGCAGGGCGAGGCGCCTGCGACGGACAGCTTCTTCACAATGCTGAAAGAAGCACGGGACAAGGCGGGGCCTGCGGTCGCCGACGTGTTGCGCCTCTGCGCGGAGGTCGACTGCACAAACGGACAGCCCGAGACGTTCGCCGGTCTTGCCGGCAGCCTCGAGAAGCTCGCCGAGATGCAGAAGCGATCGGACGCTGCTCTGAAGGTAGCGCGTGCCGAACGGCCGGCAGGCATTGCCAACGACTTCAACGCGATCGCGACGGACGTGATCGATCGCATGGAGACGATGTCGCTCGCGCTCGCCACCGACATCCGCATGAGTGATGCGCAGACCGCCGAGCTCATGGCGATCAAGCAGGCTGCCTGGCTCGCCCGTGATGGCATCGGGCTTGGCCGCACGGCGCTATCGGAGGCGGCCGCCAAACAAGCCCTGACACCAGTGCTCGACCGGAAGATCGCCGATCTGCGGGGCCGCGCGCTCGTCAATTGGTCCGTGGTCAAGGAGCTCGTCTCGCGCGCTGGCGTGCCCGCTGAGCTCAAGGGCGTCGTGCAAACGGCGAATACCGAGGTCTTCGGCACCTACGAGAAGACTTGGCAAGCAGCATTCGACGAGCTCGCCAATGGTACGCCTGCAAATGTTTCGAACGACGCGTTGAACTCAGCCAGCAATGTGGCGCTGGATGCTCTGACCGCTGTGGCCGACACGGCCATGCGTCTCACTCAGGACCACGCCGAGCAAAAGTACACCGCAGCCCGTTATGGGCTGGCCGTCCAGGCGATCATCCTTGTGCTCGCGATCATGATCGGCGCCGCCGGCTTCGTCATCGTCCAGAACCGCGTCACCCGGCCGCTCGCAGGGATGACCCAGGCCATGCGCCAGCTCGCCGAGGGCGACCTGACGACCGAAGTACCGGGCGTGTCGCGGAAGGACGAGATCGGGGCCATGGCGGGCGCCGTCGAGATCTTCAAGCAGGGCGCCATCGAGCGCACCCGGCTTCAGGAAGAGGCCGAACGGTTCCGTGAGCAGTCGGAAGCCGAGAAGCGCCAAGCGATGTCGAAGCTTGCCAAGGAATTCGATGCCAAGGTGAGCAGCCTCGTCGAGACGCTCGTGTCGGCTTCCACGCAGCTCGAGTCGACGGCGAACGAAATGTCCCATACGGCGGAGGCGACGAGCGACCAGTCGAATGTTCTGGCCGCGTCAGCCAAGGAAACGGGCGCCAACGTTCAGGCGGTCGCCGCGGCGACCGAAGAGCTCGCCTCGTCGGCGAGCGAGATTGGCGCCCAGATCGGCCAGACGGCGCAGACAGCCCGGAAGGCAGTGGAAGACGTGCGCCTGACGGACAAGACCGTGCAAGCCCTGTCCTTGGCCGTTGAAAAGATCGAGACGGTCGTGGCGCTGATCAACGACATCGCGGCGCGCACCAATCTTCTCGCACTCAACGCCACGATCGAAGCCGCCCGTGCCGGAGAAGCCGGCCGCGGATTTGCCGTGGTGGCGAGCGAAGTGAAGGACCTTGCGAACCAGACGATCAAGGCGACGGACGAGATCGTTTCGCAGATCAATCAGCTTCAGCAGGCGACGAGCGGCGCCGTGAAGGCAATCCAGACGATCGGCGAGCGCATCGAGCAGGTCGACGAGATTGCGAACTCGATCGCCGCGGCGGCCGAGGAACAGCAGGCTGCGACCTCGGAGATCGCGCGTAGCGTCTCGCAGGCGGCGCAGGGGGCGGACCTCGTCGGAAGCAGCGTCGACACCGTGCGCGACGCCGCTGCGGTCACCGGCAGCTCTGCTGGCGAGGTTCTTGCCTCGGCGAAGGCTCTCGCCAAGTGCTCGAACGAGCTGCAGCGCGAGATGCGTACCTTTATCTCGGACCTCGAAGCCGCCTGAGGTCCGTTCTCGGCAAGATCGGCGCACCCCAGGCACGGTTGCTGTGGGGTGCGCCAGCCATCTTGGCTCATGGCCGAGTAGCTTGGTTAGCGCAGCGGAATCATAATCCAGTTCAAGTCCAAAATCTTCCTGACTAACTGATTTCAGGGAGAGCCCGCCACCGTCGCGTTATCTTCCGGCTCCAGCACGATGCGAGCGACGGGATAGCGCCAGTCGTTCTTCGAGTTGTCGGCCATTGCGTCGATCGCGGCGACCGCGACGACGCCGATGAGACCGCCACCGGCGCCGCTCGCAAGCCGTCCCTGGCGGGTCGTGTCGATGGCCTCGACTGTTACCAGCCTGCGCTTGTAGCCCGGCTTCTCGCAAGCGACCGCCAGCGCGCTCGACTGGCCCCGGTAGAGGGGCACGCGGATCTTGGCAGGGCTTTGCGCGCTCGCCGAAAAGTCCGACGCGGTCAGCGAGCAGGCGGCACCCTCGATCTCGACCTCGCCCTTGTCCTCCTGATGGACGTAGGTGCGCACCTCGACCAACTGGTCGCCCGCGAACTCGGGCACTGAGGTTTCGCCGGTTAGGCGCTTCGGCTCGTAGACGTCGATGCTCTTGCTGCCGGTGTGCGGCTTGATCTCAGTGATGCTGGCGACCTCCAGCGGCGTGGCGCAGCCGCTGAGAGAGAGCAAACCGACTAACAGCAAAACGCGGCGCATGCGCCTTCCCCGTCCGCAGAAACAAACCCCGCGCGGGACCTTAGCAATCAGGCAGATGTCTGACAATTGCAGCCCAGCAACGGCCGCCGCGGCTTAGGGCTGCTGGGGCTCCTTGCCGAGCTGGGGAGCAACGCCCAGGGCAGGTGCGCCGTCGGCATAGGCGGCGGGAGCCGGCTGCTCGGCCGCGTCTCCGACCGCCAAGCGGCGGAAGCGCACGAGGGTGTGGCCGGTGAAGCCGATCTTGCGGCTCTCGACAAGCTCGGCACGGCCGTCCCTTTCGGCCCAGCGGACGAGACGACCGAACGGAAACTCCGGACGCAGGCCCAGCGCGCGCAACGGCGCCGCGCTCAAGCGCTCGACGCCCGCGATGATGCCGCGCTCGGAATAGAAGTGGCTCGCCAGAATGAGCTCGCCACCCGGCCGCAGCACGCGGGCGCACTCTGACAACACCACTTCCGGCTTGGCGACGAGCGTGATGACGAACTGGGCCAGCACACAATCGAAGAAGCCATCGGGGAAGCGCAAATCATGCGCGTCCATGTTCTGAAGATCCCTGACCTCCGGATAGCGTCCGCTCTCGACCTTCTGGCGCGCCTTCGCGAGCATCTCCTCGCAGCGGTCGATGCCGTAGATCTCGACCTCGGCGCCACGGTAGTGGTCGAAGGTGAGGCCTGTGCCTACTCCGATCTCGAGGATGCGCCCGCCGACGTCGCGGGCCGCAAGCGCCGCCGCTTTGTGGGCCTGCGACAGCACCGGCCGCCAGGCGACGTCATAGACCGGCGCCCAGAAGCGATAGGCGCGCTGTACAGCGCGGCCGTCGAGGTCATTGGGATTGTTGGCGAAAGCGGATCCTCTCATCACCGATCCAACATCAACGCTATGGGTCAGCCATGAGGAGACCGCAGGAAGGTTCATGGGCGAGGCACTAAAGTCTTGCGCCCTCGCTCGACAGTAACCGGATTGAGCGCGCGAAAGTTCCACGGCGATCTTGGTCCCGTTCCGTACTAAGCATTTCGGGCGCGAAGACTTCGCGCGAATAGGACTGTAAGGCCCTTGATTATTCTTCAGCTCGTCTGCGCTAACCATGCCGATAAGCCGAGCCCCAATGCTCCCACGATCGCGTACGAGCGGCTGTCTCGAATGCGCGGTCGAGGTCAGCGGACTAGCAGCCGTTGCGGATCATGCAGCGCCGGAAGCGCGGTCCGCCTCCCCAGCGCAGACGGCACTCCCGGTGCCAGCGCCGGCAGTAGCCTCGCCGCTGCACTTGTTCGATCATGCTTTCAAGGCGGATGCCGCTCGCAGCCTCGCCCGGCGTTTGCGACAGCGGGGCAGCTTGGGCAGGGATGGCGAGCCAAGCAAGTCCAACCAGCGCGAGGCCGGCGGCCGAGATCGTTCCACGCATTGCGTGCTCTCCTTCATTGGGCCCGGCGGCGCCCGCAGAACGCTGGAGTGACGCGTACCGTTCCTTCCGTGCGCGGCCGAGCCGGGCGCGGTACCTGCGCGCGCTTACAGCCAGCCGCGGCGCTTGAAGTAGAGGTACGGCAGGACGGCGGAGATGATCATCAGGAACAGCGCTGTCGGGTAGCCGAGCAGCCACTTGAGCTCGGGCATGTTCTCGAAGTTCATGCCGTAGATGGAGGCGACCAGCGTCGGCGGCAGAAAGACAACGGCCGCAACCGAGACGATCTTGATGATTTGGCTCTGCTGCAGGTTGATGAGGCCGAGCGTGGCGTCGAGGAGGAAGCTCACTTTGTCGGATAGGAACGCCGTCTGATCGGTAAGCGCGACGATGTCGCGGGAGAGGATCTTGATGCGCGCCCTCGCCTCCTTGCTGGCCTTCTTGTCGGCCTCTTCTCCCCCTGTGTGATAGGTGAGCACGCGATTGACGCTGACGAGGCTCTCGCTGACTTTGGTCAGGAGATCGCCGCTGCGGCCGATGCGCTCCAAGAGTCCTTCGAGGTCGCGCGAGCGCTTGCCGCCGCCCGCGTCGCGCGGCTTGCGGAACACTTCGCGCGAGATGGCGTCGATGTCGGCGGCGGTCTTCTCCAGGGCATCGGCCATGCGGTCGCTCAGCGCCTCGATGAGGCTCGCCATGATCTGCTCGCCCGAGGCGCACTGCACAGCGCCTTGCTTCTGGGATCGCGCGAGGAAATTGGTGAAGGCTCTCGTCTCCTCGTAGCGGACGGTGATAAGCGTCTGCCCCTTCAGCACGAAGGTGATCGGCGTCAGCGTTGGGTCGTCGGCGTCGATCTGCGTCACTGCCGCGAGCGTCATGAACTGCGCCTCGAACTCGTTGTAGAGGCGGGAAGAAACCTCGATCTCCTGCATCTCTTCGCGGGTCGGCAGCGAGATGGCGAGCAGCGACTCGACCCGACGGTCCTCATCGGCGGTCGGCCGTAAGAGGTCGATCCAGACGACGGGAGCCGCCGCAAGCTCCGCGGACGACGTGCTGTCCATGAGCACCAGACGGCCTTGGGCATAACGGTAGGCGCGCAGCATGATCGTCTCCGTTGGGATAGCGCGCCCAGAGGCTTAGCCCATATCGGGCTCGTTCGTCACCCAGGCGGTGCGGACGAGCAAGGTGGTGAGGCCTTGTTGCGCGTTGGCGTCATCCGCATCTTATTGGCAGGGGCACTGTTGCTGCTGATGGTGAGCACTTTCGTTCGCCCGGGGACGGACATGAACCGGTTGCTCCTATTGCTTGCCGCTATGGCCTCGGCGCTGCTGCCGATGACTGCGGCACCCCATGCCCAGGATCTTACCGGTCTCGACGTCACGTCCGAGGCCTTCACCAAGGCGGAACTGACGCGCGGCGACATCGAGACGGCGCTCGCCGAGCTTAAGCCGGGCGATGTCCTCGACCTCAGCGGCAAGAGCCTCAATGGGATCGATCTCTCGGACATGGACCTGACGCGCGTTAAGCTGCAGTCGGCGCGGATTAACCGCACGGCCTTCCGCAATGCCAAACTCGATGGCGTCAGCCTCGATCAGGCTTGGGCGCTCAACTCCGATTTCTCGAATGCATCGCTCAAGGGCGCGAGCCTCTTTGCGACGCAGTTTTCGGGCGCGAAGCTGGATGGCGCCAATTTCACCAACGCGCGCGTTGCTGGCGATTTCAGTGGCGCCAGCCTGACGCAGGCGATTTTCGACGGCGCCGATCTATCGGCGGACGAAAAGAACCAGTCGATGGGGCTGATGCGCGCGAGCTTCAAAAGCGCCAAGCTGGACGGCGCGTCGTTCAAAGGCGCCAATCTTGCTCGGGTCATGATGGAGTTCGCGTCGCTGCGCGAAGCGGACTTTGAGGAAGCGGATTTGCGCGGCAGTGAGCTCGCGGCGGCCGATTTCGCCGGCGCCAATGTCAAAGGCGCCAACTTCGATGGCGCCGATCTCAACTCGGCGCGCATCGGCAAGATGGAAAACACCCCCGCTGCGGTCAATCTCGAGAAGGCGAAGAATCTCGCGCAGGCGGTGCGAAACTAATTGCCTCCGCGCATTTCATCCAACTCTCGCCCCGTGGCCGGGATATTAGCCGCTGAGACAAGAGCTCGACGGCGAGGCGACGATTTCCTGCCATTTCGGGCCGAGCGTAGCGCGCGCCGAGACAGCTTCCGCACCTTCGGGATCTCCGTCCTTGAACATTTTGACGGTCAATTCCTGATCGTGCGTTTCCTGGATGATTGGCTGCCCCCCGGAATAGGTGGTCGTCGAATGGCTCACCGACTTCTCTTTGCTACGCTCGACGGTTTTGGTGCGCTCCACGGAGTGATTGCCGCGCACGGCCGCGTGCTGGGCCGTCGCAGATTTGCCGGTGGCAGCCGTTTTCGTGACTTCCGTCGTCTTAGCGACGACGGGCGTGTAGCCAACGATCTGGACGTTGTTGCGGTAATCGTCATCAACGATGACGAAACTGTCGTAGCCCTGGCGAATGGTTTCGACTGCTGCCTGGCGCAACGCCACCTGCTTTGCTCCGGTCGCGCCGCAAACGCCCGAGGCGCTTGTCGTGACTTGGAACGTGTCCTTGGATATCGGCATCACCGACGAATTGGCGCAGCCCGCAACCGCGACGGCAAGCGCCGCCGGCACGAAAAATCGCATCGGCATTTTTCCTCCCTCCAAACCCCGCACAGACGAGGCTCTGAGTCGCGGACGATTGTCACGCCGCCGCAGCGGCATTGGCAGGGAGGCTTTTGCGGCGGGAAGAGTCAGTCCGGATAGGTACTTGCCAGCAAATCTACGGGCATAGCAAAGGCAGCTACGCGCGGTTGTCCCCAGCTCTTTTGCGTGGAATGAGCCTAAGAATGGGGGAACAGTGAGCACCTGGCAGCGCGAAGTTGCATCACCCCCGCCGATCGCCCTCGGTTAGATTGCGGCCCGGGGAAGAGCTCGAGAAAATCGGCTTCCGGTTTCATATGACTCTTTTTGAGTAGATCCTTTAACGCTCATTAGGAAATGCCTTTGTGTTTCCTCCCCTCTCCTCCTCGCCTGGACTTGGCACCGGCCGCGAACATTGATTGCCTCTATTTCGTCTTCCCATTTTCCTCGAGTTGGTCCAACAAATCCCCCGATACAGTCTAAAAGTCATGCCGCCCGGAAGCATTTTTCACTCGAAATTTCAGCAAGAAGCATCCGCGAGCTGATTCATACAGTTATTCTTAACCGAGCCCGCAGATTCTCCACCTGCAGAATTCTTCAAATCAGCCGAGAATTTCGACCAGCGGGAATCACAATGCAGTTTCTAGTCCTCATCCAACGCTCGATCGGCCTCAAATTGGCCGTAGCGGCCGTTTCTGCCCTCATCGTGGGCGTCGGCGCCATGGCCATTTTCGTCACCTATAAGACCCGGTCCAACGCCGAGACGGTCGCCATGCAGGCCGGAGAGGCCGCTGCCGCCGGAATCGCGCAGGACATCGGCCGCCGGCTCGATGAGCGCATGGCCATGGTGCGCACGGTCGTCGAGGCATTTGGGGGCCTTCACAAGTCCGGCTATCGCGACCGTCAAAGCTATGAGGCGGTGCTACGCGACGTGCTCAAGAACAATCCCGGCATCATCGGAACCTGGACGGCCTGGGAGCCAAATGCTTTCGATGGTCGCGACCAGGAGTTCGTCGGCAAGCCCGGCACCGACGAGACGGGCCGTTTCATCCCTTACGTCACGATGAAGGGCGACGAGATCGCCGTCGAGCCGCTCAAGGACTACACGGTTGCGGGCGACGGCGATTACTACATCGTGCCGTTCACCAGTCAGAAGGATTCGGTGATCGAGCCTTACATCTATCCCGTGAACGGCACGCCGACGCTCATGACGAGTCTCGCGGTCCCGATCACCATCGACGGCCGGAAGCTGGGCGTCGCCGGCCTCGACATCGGGCTCTCCGACATCCAGAGCGCGCTCAGCAAAATGCAGCCGCTCGGCATCGGCAGCGTTTCGCTTATCTCCAACAAGGGCGTCTGGCTCGCAAGCTCTCATGCGGACGAGCTGATGAAGCCGATCGAGGCGGGCGATGCGACGCTGGCGGGGGTCAAAGACGCAATCGCACGTGGCCAATCGCAAGTGCAGCGCGTAGTAACCGCGGTCGTGCCGGGGAAGACCCGCCGAGCGAGCAGCGGCGGTGAGGAGGTCATCCGCCTGTTCGTGCCGCTGACCGTCGGCCGCTCGGCGACGCCGTGGTCGGTGATGGTAACGCTGCCGGTGCACAAGCTCTTGGCCCCCGTCTACAGCATCGAGCGCTTTATCATCGCGGCCTCGCTTGTGCTGCTCGTCGGGCTCTCGGGCCTGCTCCTCATGCTGGTGCGTCGCCTCGTCCAGGAGCCTCTCGGGCAGATTGCCGAAGCTATCGGCCGCCTCAGCGCCGGCAACACGGACGCCGGCTCGAACGACAAGCTAGCCCAGCGCGAGGACGAGATCGGCACACTGGCCAAGGCGCTCGAGCTGTTCCGCCAGAACGTCATCGACAACCGTCGCCTTGCCCAAGAGCAGGAGGCCGAGAATGCCGCCAAGATGGTTCGCGCCGAGAGGCTCGAGGAGCTGACGCGGAGCTTCGAGAGAATGTCGGGCGAGCTCGTGCAGAGCCTTTCGTCCGCCGCGGTCGAGATGGAGAGCACGGCCCAGTCGATGTCGGCGACGGCCGAAGAGGCGGGCTACCAGTCGGTCACCGTCGCTGGTGCCGCCGAGCAGACCTCGGCCAACGTCCAAACAGTGGCCTCGGCGGCCGAACAGCTGTCGGTGTCGACCCAGCAGATCAGCGAGCGGGTCGCCGAATCCTCACGCATTGCCTCGGAGGCCGTGAACACCGCGCAGCGCACCGACGCCATCGTGCAGTCGCTGGCTGCCGGCGCGCAGCGGATCGGCGACGTCATCCGGCTGATCAGCGACATCGCCCAGCAGACGAACCTCCTGGCGCTTAACGCAACGATCGAAGCGGCACGGGCCGGGGAGGCCGGCCGGGGCTTTGCGGTCGTTGCCGCCGAGGTCAAGGAGCTCGCCAGCCAAACGGCCAAGGCGACCGAGGAGATCGCCAATCAAATCAGTCAGATCCAGAACACCACCGACGAGGCGGTGTCGGCGATCGGCGGCATCTCGGAGACCATCCTCGGCATCGACTCCATTGCCTCCGCGATCGCCGCGGCCGTCGAGGAGCAAGGCTCGGCGACGCAGGAGATCGCCCGCAACGTCACGCAGGCGGCGCAGGGTACGCAGATGGTCGCCAGCAACATCAGCGACATGCAGCGCGCCGCTACCGACACGGGTGCAGCATCCTCGCAGGTGCTTGCCGCCGCCCAGGAGCTCGCCCGCCATGCCAGCCAGCTCGGCCAGGAGGTGCAGAGCTTCATCTCTGAGGTGAAGGCCGCCTGACGGCAGTAGCCTCAGCCCCCAAAAATAACGGGCCGCTCTCTCGCGAGGGCGGCCCGTTTTATGTTGCACGCCCCGATGCCGGGGCCGACAGCCTGTGGATCAGAACTTGACCTTCACGCCGCCATAGGCTGCGAACGGCATCGCAGGCGAGATCGTACGGGAATCGCTGAAACCGGGTCCGCCGAGCACCTCGTCGACATCCTCGCCGACCTCTTCGGCCTCGAAATACGTGCCGTAGAGACCGTACTTCTTGTTGAACAGGTTCTTGACGAGGCCATAGATCTGAATGTTGTCCGTGACGTCATAGGACGTGTGCAGATCGACGCGCGTGTAACCGGCGAGCTTATCGCTCAGCCCCTCCTCGTCCGAGACCTCGTTTTGGTAGAATGGCTGGTTGCTGGCCGCCACGAGATCGGCGCCAAACTTCCACTTGGGCGTCAACCAATATTCGAAGCCAGCCTTGAAGCGGTGGCGCGGGATGCCCGGCAGGTTGTCACCCGCTTCCAGGAATGCGCATTCGCCGCTCGGGTCGTTGCAGGAGTCCAGGGTGGCATCGACCATGGCGTAGGACGCATAGACGTTCCACCGGCGCGTCTGGTACGTGCTGGACAGCTCGACGCCCTGGCGCAACGTATCACCCGCATTGATGAAGTAGACGCGGCCGGCACTATCGGTGATCGGCAGGATGTCGTCCGAAGCCATCGTGCGGAACAGGCCGGCGCCCCATGTGTACTGGCCGCCGTTGTAGTAGCCCTGCCCCCGCAGACCGATCTCGGCAGTGCGGCCGATCACCTGATTCAGCGGCGGGTCATCGGTCAGGAAGCCCTCGATGAGACAGGGGGCCTCAGGCTCGGCGCAACCGAGCTCCGCCGGCGTCGGCGCGCGGTTCGATTCCGAGTAGCCGCCGTAGAGCGAGATGCCCGGCAACAGCTTGAAGTTGGCGCCTGCCATCGGATTGAAGCGGTCGTACTTGTTGGTCACGTTGAGGTCCGGGAAATTGCCCGTGTTGTCCTCCATCTTGATGGTGGCGTGATTGTAGCGACCGCCGACCGTGACCGTCAGGCGATCCGTGACGTCAAGAGCGTTCGAGAAATAGAGGCCCCAATAGGTATTCTCGGTGTCCAGATCGCGGGGCGAAACCTCGTTGTCATCATCGGCGAGAATGACGCCGGACCCTTGGACTACGTAGCCCGGCATGATCTGCCCGAGTTCGCTCGACGTCGTGTAGTTCGAGCGGCCATGGTCGTAAGATACGCCCGCGATAAACAGGTTCGGGCGTCCGAACAGCGGCGTCTTCTCCTGGGCTTCCAGCGCACCGCCCCAGCTTTCGCTGTCGGTGTTCATGCGGTCAAGCGAACCGAGCGGCTCGTCAAAGTCGCTGGCAAGGAGTGCCACGCCGGTGGCGGCATCGCGGACTACGGACGTACTGTCCTCCGGGCAGAGGTTGGCGCCGCACGCCTCGAGCTCGGTGACGTTGCCGTCCACCACTTTGTTCTTGTAGCTGCGATAGTAGCCGACACCGGCAAGGGTCATCGTATTGGTCGCCTTCACCGTGCCGGAGATCGTCGGCATGAAGACTTCCATGTCGGTGGTCTGCGGCGTCGTGAAGGTGTTGCTCCAATCCCGGTCGAGAAGCTCGACGGGAGCGGCCGCACTGGCGCCGAAATTGTTCTGGGCCGCAGTCAGGCTGAAATGCAGCTCAGCCACGCTGCCCTTGAAACCGATATCACCGTAGAAACGCCGGACTTCGCTTTCCGAAAAGTTGCGGAAGCTGTCGTCGTTGATGCCTTCGGCGGCGACGTAGATGCCGGCGTTACCGCTCGACCCACCGGCCTGGACGCCGATCTGGCGACGTCCGAACGAGCCTGCCATGACGTCGACCTCAGCGCCCTGGTAGCTGAAGCCGTCCTTCATCTGAATGCTGATGGCGCCACCCAGCGCGTTCAAACCGAACGACGGGTTGTTGGCGACGACGGACATGGACTGGATGGCGTTGCTCGGAAGGACATCCCAGTTCACCGTGTCGCCGAACGCCTCGTTGATGCGCACGCCGTTCTGGTAGACGGCGACACCCTGCGACCGGCCGCTGACCGGGGACGCGTCGAAGCCGCGGTAGGACACCTCCGCGCGCATCGGGTTGCC
>Ga0164243_10011617_pt1 | contig 12544 bp, 13 predicted proteins | sample OricompcompostOP_FD_108781 | JGI IMG/M metagenome (GOLD analysis project Ga0164243, IMG submission 108781) | Organic Plus compost microbial communities from Emeryville, California, USA - Original compost - Organic plus compost (OP) | ecosystem: Engineered > Solid waste > Mixed feedstock >...
GACGAGGTCCGCTACTCCGGGCAGGCGTGGACGACCGAGGCGCCCAGCCAGGGCGGGGGCTCCGACTACCCGAAACGGCTGGTCGACTGCGACGGGATCGATGCGGTGATCACGCTGGGCACCGTCGACGGGCGTGACCACAACGCGTGGAAATGGGAGGCCTCCGCGTCGAGGACGGCCAGCCCCGACGGTCCGCCGGTCAACAGCGTGACGATCGACCCGCCGACCGGCACCGTCGAGGTCGGACAGCACCCGACGCTCCACGTCACCGGCTCATACGAGGGGCAGACCTTCTACGTCAACGTCACCTCGATCTACGGCAGCGGCTCGGCGGGAATCGACTACACCTGCCGCTGACCGGCCGTCTCGTCACCGCGGCGCGGCCATCCGTGTCGCGGGCCGTTCAGGCCATGTCCAGGCTGGCCTTGAGACGGCTCTCCCATTCCAGCCAGCGCAGGAGCACCAGCCCGAGGGCGGCGTAGAAGGCGCCCAGCGCCAGCTCCGCCAGGAGCGCTCCGGCCACGTCGCCCAGGCGCTGGCCGGCGGCCAGGTCGTGGGTGGCGGCGATGCCGTGGGTCATCGGCAGCCACCTGGCCACCTCCTGCATCCAGCCGGGCATCGCGGCGAGGGGCACGTTCACGCCGGCGAAGACGATCAGGATGCCGAGCACGATGTTCGACATCACCGCCGTCTGCCGTACGCGTAGCGCGATCGCGGCGCCGAGCAGACCCAGGCCCGTGCACGAGACCGAACAGGCGGCGATGGCGACGGCGATGCCGCCCCACGTGGCCGGCGGGAGATCGACCCGGAGCAGCAGGGTCCCCGTCACGAGCGCGAACACGGCGACCAGGAAGCCGTTGAGAATGACCGGCAGGGCGCGCCCCAGGAACAGCGGCAACCGCTTGGCCGGCGACGCGATCAGCAGCGGCAACGTGCCGGCGGAGCGCTCGCCCTCGATCGTGTTGCCCATGGCGAAGAGGCACGGCACCGCCGCGTTGACCACCGCGTTGCCGATGAGGAAGAACCGGTCGTCGTTGACGCCCGCCGTACGTCCGATGTAGACGAACAACAGGATCTGGAACAGCGGCGTGAACAGGAACGTCGGGACGAGAATCCAGGGTGAGAGCCAGCCGAAGAGGGCGCGGTAGCTGGTCAGGCCGCCCACGAAGAAGATCCGGAGACTGTTCATCAGGTCAGCGCCAGGGTCGCGCGGGCACGGGCCGAGTGCACCATCACGCGGGAGACGAGCACCGCGACCACTCCGTACCCGGCGGCGGTCAGTAGGCAGTAAGCGAGGTCGGCCCACGGGCTGCGGCCCGTGGCGGCCGCCCGCATCGCCGCCACGCCCCAGGTCGGGGCCAGCACCGCCGACAGCGGCCTCACCCACGACGGCAGATCGCTGATCGCCACCAGGAACCCGCAGATCAGCCAGACCGGCATCTCCAACGCGGCGCCGAGCGCCCACGCGCTGCGGTAGCGGATCGACGAGATGGCGATCAGCATGCCCAGCATCGCGATCGCGAACACGGTGACGATGACCGAGAGGACGAAGGCGACCGGATCGGCGATCGCGATGTCGATGCCGAAGGCGAAGCGGCCCCACAACAGCGTGGCGGCCATGCTGTACGCGCCGATCGTCGCCATGGAAAGCGTCAGCGGTACGAGCAGCAGGGCGAACGGCTGCGGCGAGAGCACCAGCAGCTCCAACGTTCCCTGGCGCCGCTCCGTCTGGAGCGCGAACGCGGCCGTCGTGCTCACCGCGGACCAGATACCCATCGCGCTCGATCCCACGGCGGCCGACAACAGCGCCGGCCCGGCAGCACCGCCGTGCCGGAACATCATGAAGATCGTGGTCGCGAAGAACATCGGGTAGAGCAGCGACAGCAGCCCGTCGAACGCCGACCGGCTGCGCATCTTGAGCTGGAGCCACCAGGCGACCGCGACCAGGCGGACGGCCTTCACGCGGCGTTCACCAGCTCGATGTAGGCGTCTTCGAGCGTGGGCTCCCGGGTGACGACACGGCCGTACCGGCTGCCCTCCAGGTGGCCCATGACGGCCTGCGTGACGTCGGTGCCGGGCTGGGCGTGCACCGTCAACACCTGGGCCTGGCCCCGCACGTCGACGACGACGGACTGCACGTTGGGCTCCGCCCTCACCCGGTCGACCAGCCCGTCCGGCAGACCGAAGACGTCGACCTCGAGGACGGAGCCGGTCGTCACCTGCTTCTTGAGCTCGGCGGGCGTGTCCAGCGCGACGATCCGACCACGCGCGATCACCGCGATCCGGTCGCACAGCTCGTCGGCCTCGAACATGTAATGCGTGGTCAACAGCACGGTCGTACCGGCGTCGACAAGGTGTTTGACCGTCGCACGCAGCTCGCGGGCGCCGACCGGGTCGATGCCGATGCTGGGTTCGTCGAGAAACAGCACCTCGGGCCGGTGAAGCAGCCCACGGGCGATGTGGAGCCGCTGGCGCATGCCCCGCGAGTAGCCCTCGACCCGCTCCTTCTCCCGGCCCGTCAGCCCGACGAGCTCCAGCAACTCGCCGACACGCTGCTTCGACTCGCGCGGCGAGACGCCGTAGAGCTCGGCGAAGTAACGCAGGTTGTCGAGGCCGGAGAGCCGCTCGTAGAGCCCCCGGTCGCCACCGAACACATAGCCAACCTTGCGGCGCACGTCGCGCGCCTGCTTGACGACGTCGTGGCCCAGCACCCGGGCCTGGCCGGACGTCGGCAGAAGCAGCGTGATCAGCATCTTGATGGTCGTCGTCTTGCCCGCGCCGTTGGGCCCGAGCAGCCCGAAGAGCTCGCCGCGCTCGACAGCGAAGCTGACGCCCTTGACGGCCTCGATCTCCCTGCTGGAACGCCGGAAGAGCCCTCTTCCGGTCCGAAAGGTCCGCGCCAGCCCATCGACCTGGATCACCGGTCCACCCATACACACCGCCCCCGCTCGTCGCGGCTACGGTGCTACATGATCGGCCTTCCCGCTACCCCGTGCCGGACAGGTGACCGTCGGGATCCCCAGACCAAGAACAGCGGGCAAGGTACGCCGTCCATAGCGCAACGGGGGCAACTGTGAGAATGCGACACGGGTCTCGTGGTGGATGGACCCAGCCGACGCGTCGCCGCCCATGATGGGCGCTCTGACACTGGCGGCCGTGCTCGGGACGCTGGCGTGGGCCGTCCTGCGGGTCCTCCGGTCGTGGCGGTCGCCGGGCGGTTGGCTTGGGCTCGCTGTGACCGCCGCGGTCAGCACGTTCGCGATGTATGTGTACGGGCTGTTCAGCGCCGCCGCCTACGACATCGGCGAGACCTGTGGCCAGCTCGGGCAGCGCTACGACAACGACTACCGGAGTGAGCGCTGGCGGGAGCCGGGCCTGTGGTTCCCCTTGCACAACCGGTGCAACGCCGGAAATGACCTGGTCCCGGCGTACGTCAATCCGCTGCTCGTGACCCTGGCAGCCATCACCCTGAGCAGCGTGGCCGCGGCGGTGACCCTGACGATCACAGTCCGGAACGCCAAGCGCAGCCGCGCAGCCCGCCGGTAGCGGCGAGCACCACTGGGGCCTGCTCATCGCCGCCCCGGCACTAGCCTAGATAGCAAGTTGCGATAATAGAAACTCCGGGGCATAGTTAGTTCATGAGCGAGCAGTCCGTTGGCGAGCGCATCGCCGCGCTCCGTGCGGTTCGAGGGCTGACCGGGGAGCAACTCGGTCATGTTCTCGGTCTGACCAAGTCCCAGGTATCAAAGATCGAAAACGGCAGCCGAAAGCTCGACATCAGCGAGGTTGCCCTGTTGGCCGATGCGCTCGGCGTCACATTGGCTGAAGTCCTCGGTGTCGAGCGCAAAGGCAGCTTGGCGCTCGCCGCACGCGTGATGGCGATGCCTGGGCAGGACGAGACCGCCTCGGCCCGCCGTCGCGTACGCCAGGTTCTCGAAGCTGAAGCGGCTCTCGGAGATGCGGTCGGCCTGCTCCCTGCTCGATCCTCCGCTGCTGGCGCCGCCGTTCTGGAGCGAGTCCGCGTCGAAGGTTTGGCGGCTGTCGTCACAGTGGCAGGTGGTGCCCGCCTGGCGGAGATCGTCCGCGAAGATCTGGGCCTGGGCCGTGCCCCGGTCGGTGATCTGTCCGCGCTGGTCGAACGGCATTTCGGGCTCGGCGCCGTCACCTGGCCTGTCGGCAAGGCGGTCAGCGGCCTCTGCGCCCATGGTGTGGATGTCTCCGTGATGCTGATAAGTTCCTCGTTCCCGGTGGGGCACCAGCGATTCACAGCGGCACACGAAATCGCTCATCACCTACTGGGCGACCCGCGCGAGGTCATCATCGAGAGGGATGTCTTCGCGGTCAACACACCGCCCGAGCGGCGTGCGAATGCCTTCGCCGCCGCGCTGCTCATGCCGGCAGACGGGCTGCGCGAGGTCGTAGGTGACCGTCCCGTTGACGAGGCGGTGCTGGCCGAGCTCATGCGCGAGTTCGGCGTCAGCTATACCGCGCTGCTCTACCGTCTCGCCGACCCCGCGGTCCGGCTCGTGAGCCCCGCGGCCCGCGACACTTGGTTTCAGCGAGCACCGACCAACGTGCTACGTGCTGCCGGTGACCCGGCCCCTGCCCAACTCACTTGGCCAGATGATGCCCGGCGCGTCCCACCGAGACTTCTCGCCGCCGCCCAACAGGGTTATCAGAACGGCCGGATCGGGCTCGGTCTCCTCGCCGCACTGCTCGACGAAGAGGCCGAGACGCTGTACACGCGCCTAGCTGGCGAAGGCGTCGTGCCCCCAGCCGTAGATGACGACATGGCGGATCTGTGACGCCAACGCCACCAACCCTCCTGTTCGATACTTGCGCGATTATCAATCTGTCGTACTGCTCACCCATCGCGACGTTGTTCAGGAACCGCTACCACGGGCGCGCCGGGTGGGACCCGCGCTGTGCAGACGGAGTTGACGCGGCAACGGTCACGGAAGCCGCCGCACCCGCAAGCAGGCCGCGCCACCAACTGGGCCACAAGCTGGCTGCCGTCACCGATCGAAATTGTCGACGCCGTCGATCAGTCGGCCATCGCCACCATTCAGACGCAGGTCGCGGTTGGCAGTGAGGACGACAATCTCGATCACCTCGGTGAAGCGTCGAGCATCCACCTGCTGGCCGTGGCAGGCGCGGGGGCGTCTCATCAGCGATGACCACGGCGCCCGCGCGGTCTCCCGCCACCGCTATCAGGTGCGCGCGTCCTCGACTGTCGGAGTCCTCAGCGAACTCCTCGCCCGTGGTGAGGTCGTGCCCGAGACGGTCGACTTGTACCTCGACACCCTCCGAGCGAACAAGCGCATGCATGTCGCGCTAGGCTCCCGAGACCTACTACGCCGCGACCTCGGCCCCTGGGAGTGAGGCTGGGCGGACTCGGTCGTCATCAAACGGCGAGATCCGCGCCGGGGATTTCTCCACTTCGCTTGGGACCACGCGTATCGGTGAGCGTGGGCGTAAGGCGTTGATCGCCGGCTACGAGCGCTGTGTCACCGGCGTGGCTGGTCCTCGGGGGTGATCAACGGGACGCAGCCCCGCGATCAGGGCATCAAAATCCGATGAGCCTGGATGATGTGCGGAGAACGAAGGTGGCGAAGAAAGATCGCCATGGCCGCAGCTCCCACCGAAGTTGTCCTGCCGCATAGGTCAACGGGGTAGGAGTTGGTCGATCAGGGTTTGGGCGAGCCACTTCTCGTATCGGTGCGGGCGCCAGCCGCAGTCGAGTACGAGCAGTTGGTAGACCTCGGGGGACATGATGGTGTGGATGATGTCCGCGGCGTCGCGTTCGCGGATGCCCGGTCGTAGCGCGCCCCTGCGGGTGAGGGCGCGTGCGATCTGTTGTTGTCCGGCGCGGCGGTGCCGGCCGCGTTCGGTGAGGAGGGCGGCGGCGTCCGGGTCCGATGCGGCGGCGCTGACCAGGATCCGGTAGAGCGGCGTGGTTCGTTCGTTCACGTCGCGACAGATGGCCGCGAAACCCGCGAGTTGTCGGGTCGGGTCGGGCTCGGCCAGCAGCGCCTGGGCGGCGGGTTGCTCCGCGAGGGTCACCGCGCTCGCGGTGCCGGCGACCGCGGCGTCGATCAGCGCTTTGAGGATGCCGAGCTTGGAGGAGAACAACCGGTATACCGTCGCGGCCGGGACGTCGGATCGTTCGCTGATCGCCTCCACCGTGGTGGCTCGGTAGCCGCGTTCCGAGAACAGGGTTCGGGCAGCTTCGACGACCGCGGTGCGTGCCAGGCGCGTCCGGGCCTGCCGGCCATCGGCCGGCTGGGGGCCGGTTTCGTTTCCGTGCGACAACATGACCTCCAGAACGAGAGTAACACTCTCAAAATGAGAGTGTTACTCTCGAAAGTGTGCGTAGATCGGCGGCGACCGGGATCAGCGTGGCGTGGGGTGCGGCCCTCGGCGGCGTGTTCGGATGCCTGTTGCCCTACCTGTTGGGTTACTGGAGGTTCCACTGGTCCTGGCCCTATGGGGCGGCGGCGGTGACCGGTGGTGCGCTGCTGGTCGGTCTCGGTCTGGTGCCGATCGTGCTGGCGTTCGTCGCCTTCGTCCGCGCCGGTGGCACGCCGGTGCCGGTGGCGGCGCCGGCGCGGCTGGTGGTCAGCGGGCTCTACCGCCACGTGCGCAACCCGATCTATGTCGGCTTCCTGGTCGTGCTCGCCGGCCAGGCGTTGCTGTTCGGCTCGGCGGGGCTGGTGGTCTATGCCGCGGTGGCGTGGTGCGTCGTCGCGGTGGCCGTGCGCTTCTACGAGCAACCGCGGCTCGCCCGCCGGTTCGGCGCCGGGTACGAGCGCTACCGGCATGCGGTGCCCGCCTGGATACCCCGGCTCCATCCGTGGACCGCGTCCAGCGCCGCAACATTCCGTCGATAAGGGAGGGATTGTGAAGGTCGGGATTGTCGGTGCCGGCATTGCCGGGCTTACCACCGCTGTCGCGTTCGCTCGTCTCGGGGCCGACGTTGTCGTCTACGAGCGGCCCGATGCCGAGCCCACCGCCGGCGCCGGGATCTCGCTTTTCAGCAACGGTCTGCGCGCGCTCGACGCGGTCGGTCTGGCCGACGACGTGCGCGCGCTCGGCGCCCCGCCGGACGTTCCCGCCGGCGTGCGCACACCCAAAGGGAAATGGCTGCTTCGTACGCCACCCTACGTCGGACCGGAGTTCGCCGTCGTCCACCGGCGCGACCTGCACGACATCCTCTCCGCGGCCGCGCCGCCGGTGCGGGTGGCGACCGTCGTCGAGGTCCGCGACACCGCCACCGTCGTCCTCGACTCCGGCGCTACCCACGCGTTCGATCTCGTGGTCGGCGCCGACGGCATCGCCAGCGGGATCCGGCGCTCCTGGCCCGAAGATCCTGGCATCCGCTACGCCGGATACACCGCCTGGCGCGGCGTCACCCCTGGTCCGTTCACCGCCCCGTCGGCTGGCGAGACCTTCGGTCGTGGCGAGCGGTTCGGCGTCGTCCCGATGAACGACGGGCGCGTCTACTGGTATGCCGTGGCTTCAGTGCCGGCGGACTGGCCGGTGCCCGACGAGAAAGCCGAACTCGTGCGCCGGTTCGGCACCTGGCACGACCCGATACCGGCCCTGCTGGACGCCGCCGACGGGCACGCCATCCTGCGCAACGACATCATCGACCTCGCCGCGCCGCTTCGCCGGTTTGTCCGTGGCCGGGTCGCCCTTGCCGGCGACGCCGCCCACGCCATGACACCCAATCTCGGCCAAGGTGGCAACCAAGCCCTCGAAGACGCGGTCACGCTCGCCGCGCTGACCACCCGCCACGATCTTGCCACCGCGCTCGGCCGCTACGACGCGATGCGACGCGAACGCACCGCCCCTATCGCGCGACATTCCTGGCAGATGGGCCGCATCGCCCAAGCCCGCGGCCGCGTCGCCGTCGCGCTCCGCGACACCCTCATCCGGCTGACCCCCGGCACCCGCGCCGTACGGGCCGCTACTCGAACCCAGGAATGGCAGCCGCCGTCGACCCGAGGCTGACCAGCCAACAGACCTCACCGGTACGTGCGGGGCCGGTGCCGAATGTGCGTAGCGTGCGTGCGGAAACTATCGGACAACGGTCACGTCCGACTACGCCACCGGCGGGATCGTCAGCGGGCTCGGAGGCGTTCGATGGCGGACTGGACGCGGGTCAGGCCGGGGGTGTCGCGCCGGGCGCGGGCGCGGTCGGCGAGCATCCGGGCGGCGCTCACCGCTTGGGGCACCAGGGCGGCGGGGACGAGCGTCAACGCCGCGGCCAGGATTCCGCCGACGTCACCGTCGACGTACGGCGTTGTCGGATCGACGAGGTCCCTGCGGGTGCGGGCCTCGGCGAGCACGGCGTCGACGGACCACGACGTGTCGCCGGCGCAGATCGCGGCCACGGCCTCCGGCCAGCCCCCGGGTTGGACGGTGCTGTCGCCGAGCAGCCCGCGGGCGAGGGTGGTCGTCGCGCCGGGCGGGCCGGCGCGGACGAGGTCGAGGGTTTGCGACGCCAGGTCGGGAAACCACGAGACCAGCCAGGTCGCGGCAAGGGAGACCCGCTCGTTCGAGTGTCCGATGTGCTGGGTCAGCGCGGGGATCTCGCGGCTCACGGCGCGGTAGGCATCGAGTGCGTGACGGTCGCCGATGCCGTGTGACTCGGCCGCGCGGGGGAACGAGTAGCCGTCGTCGTCGCCGATGGCGAGGCAGCCCAGCAGCATCAGCGAGTAGAGCGCGACGTCGGGATCGTCGGCCGTGGTGAGGCCGGCGACGTAGGGGACCGCGGCCGCGCTCGCCGAGTATCGCGTCCCTTGGTGGCAGAGGGCTCCCAGCAGGTCTCCGAACGACTCCACGCCGGTGTGGACGTCACGCAGCAGGTCAGGGATGTCGCCGGCGCTTCCGTAAGCGTGTTCGAGACCGTCCCAGTCTGTCTCGGAGAGATGGTCGAGGCTGCGCACCTGGGGAGCCTACCGACAACAGCGCTCGGCCTGCTTGTGTCGCGCGGTTTGTGGTAGATCGCCCGAGCCCGAGGGTCTCCGTTTACGACGTCGTCACATTGTCTGCTTGTTTGTCGAAACAAGCGCAACGCAAGGTCTACGGCATCGGGATACAGGATTCAGATTCGATTGACCAGGCAAAAGGCCCTCGAAGGGTGGCGTTCAAGTGACCGATCCGCTGCCCGCGGTGTCCTGGCGCAAGCAGGACTGGGCCTATCTGCGACTCCGGGGATGGATCCTGTCGGGCCACCTCGCGCCGCGGCAGCGTCTTGACCAGGAAGGTCTGGCCAAGGAGCTGGGCATCAGCCGCATCCCGTTGCGCCAGGCGCTGGCCCGGCTGGCCGCCGAGGGGTTGGTGGTCGACCGGCCACACCAGCGGTGGGTGGTCACCGAGATCTCCCTGCCCAACCTGCGTGACGTCTACAGCGGTCGGGAAGCCATGGAGGTGATGCTGGCCGAGCAGGCGACTGCGAAGGTCGACGCGGACCAGGTCGAGGTGATCGGCTCGATCCTCGAGGAACAACGGTCCGCTCTCGCGCGCGGCGACCTCGACGGGGCGCGTGCGCTGGATCGGCGGTTCCATCACGCGCTTTACCAGTGTGCCGAGATGCCCCGGTCGCTCGAGGTGCTCGATACCCTGCGGACGCACAGCGACCGCTACATCCTGATGTTCCTCAGCGACCCTGACCGGGCCAAGGCCGCGCTGCTGGAGCACGAAGCCATCGTGACCGCCCTGCGAGCCGCGGATCCCGACGCGGTCAGTGAGGCGACGAGGGGCCATGTCAGGCGGGGCCTGGTGGACCTGACCGGTCTGCTGGCGGCCAAGCCTTCGAACTCGACCGACGAACCGCCGTCCCGATAGGCGCCACCGCTTCCTAAGGTCACGCCCGAGCCGTACCCCGGCGGGGTGCGCTCCGCGCTGCCCGTATCCGCCCGTGTCCGCGCGTTAGAGGAGGACTCGTCCATGACATCGAAGTCTGTCGCCGTCTTGGGTGGCGACAAACGCGAGTTGATCATTGCTGCGCTCTTCGAAGAGCTCGGCTGCCGGGTGCGGATGTTCGGCACCCGCGCCGACGAGGCGACGCGCCATCTGGTGGTCGGCTCGTTGGCCGAGGCGCTCGCCGGGGCGGAAGTGCTCGTGACTCCCATGCCCGGCACGTCCGGCGACTACGGCCTCTACGCACCGCACGCGGAGTCTCCATTGTGGCTTGACGAGGCGGCACTGTCGCATGTGGCCGAAGGCGCGACCTACTTCGGCGGCCGCAGCACACCGGCGATGCAGGTCGCCGGACAGGCTCGCAAGATGGTGTGGATGGATATGGGGGACGACGACTACATCCAGGTCCAACACTCCATACCGACCTCGGAGGGCGCGATCAGCGTCGCGATCGCCGAGACCGCCGAGACGATCCACGGAGCCAACTGCCTGGTGATCGGTTACGGGCGGATCGGCACCGTTCTCGCCGCGGACCTGCGTGGCATCGGCGCCGACGTCACGGTCGCCGCCCGGCGCGTCGAGGTGCGCGCCCGTGCGGTTGCGGCGGGACACCGCGGCACCACGACCACCGACGAGGATCTCGCGGTCGCGCTCTCGGGCGCCGACATCGTGTTCGTGACCACGTCGTCGATGGTCCTCCACCCGAGCCTGCTGGCGACGGTGCCCGCCGGGACGCTGGTGGTCGACCTGGCATCTCCGCCGGGTGGACTCGACCACCCGACGGCCAAGGAGCTTGGCCTGCACGTGGTGTGGGCGCGCGGCCAGGCGGACACCGCGGCGGCGCACTCGGCCCGCGCGCAGTACACCTTCATGCTCGACAAGCTCGGTCTCGAACTGCCGAAAAGCTCCCAACGATGACCGCCGCACTCGAGGTACGCCGCAGCGACGTCCTCGTCGTCGGCGGTGGTCTGGCCGCCTTGCAGGCCGCGATCGCGGCGCGTGAGGCGGGCGCCCACGTGACCATGGTCTGCAAACGCAGGGTCGGGAAGAGCGGCTGTTCGGCGATGACGTCGGCGGGGATCGCGGCCGTCATCCCGGGCCTCGTCCGCGAGGACTCGCCCGGCCAGCACATGGCGGACACGCTCACCGGCGGAGGCGACATCGCCGACGCCGAGCTTGTGCGGGTGCTCTGCGAAGAGGCGCCGCGGCGGGTGCTGGAGGCCGACAGGCGTGGCGCGCGTTTCGGCAAGACCGGCGGCGTCTTCGATCTCCATCCCAGCGGCGAGCACCGCCACCTGCGCAGTGTCGTGGCGGAGAACTTCCGCGGCACCGACTACACCCTTCCGCTGACCGACCTCGCCGCCGCGATCGGTGTCGAGATGCGCGACAACACGCTGGTCGTCGACCTTCTCCTGGACGACGCGGGAGAGGTGCGCGGCGCGGTGCTGGTCGACCGCGCGGGCGTGGTCGGGCTCCACCTCGGGTACGCGACGATCCTGGCCACCGGCGGCGCCGGCGAGCTGTATCCACTCTCGAGCAATCCCAAGGAGGTCACCGGCGACGGCTTCAGCCTCGCGCTGCGCGCCGGAGCGGAGTTGCGGGACATGGAGTTCGTGCAGTTCTACCCCTGGCGCTGCATCGCACCCTTCACCCAGTCGCGCATGCCCGTGCAGCCGGGCACGTTCGTCGTCGGCGGCCGCCTGTTCAACTCGGCCGGCGAACGGTTCATGAGCGCCTACGACCCGGTGCGCGTCGACGCGACGACGCGCGACCTCGCCGCCCGGGGGATCTACGAACAGGTCCGCAACGGCAAGGGGTTCCGGGGCGGGGCCCGGCTCGACCTCTCCGAGGTCAGTCCTGCGGACTGGGAGGCGACCAATCCCAAGATCGTCAAGAGCCTCGAACGCTACACCGACGACTACCGGACGTACCCGTTCGTCGTCGGGCCGGAGGCCCACTACTGGATGGGCGGCGTCTCGATCGCCAGCGACTGCGCGACGACTGTTCCCCGGCTGTACGCCGCGGGCGAGGTGACGGGCGGCATCCAGGGAGCCAACCGGCTGAGCAACAACGCCATCTCGGAAGGGCTCGTCTTCGGGGCCCGGGCCGGCCGGGCCGCCGCCGTCGCCGACCGGAAAGAGGCGGCACCCGAGCAGTTCGTCCCGTTGGCCCGTGACTGGCAGCGGGCGGTCGACGCGATGGGCACCAGGCCGCGTGCCGGCGCCGACGAGCTTCGCCGGCGGGTCCAGGCCATCGCCGACAGGTCGATCGGGATCATCCGGCGCGACGACCTGATGGCCCAAGGGCAGCACGACGTGGCCGACCTCCAGGAGGACCTCGGCCGGGCGGGCGTCTCCTCGCTGCCGGACCTCACGTCGGTGCTCGGGACCGTGGCGTTGACCCGCGTCGCGGAGATGGCGCTGGCCGCCGGCCGGCTGCGGACGGAGAGCCGCGGCGCGCACTTCCGCGAAGACTTCCCCGCGCGCGACGACAACGCCTGGAAGCGCAGCATCGTCATCCGGCGCGAGCCCGCCCTGGGCCCCGCGTCCTTCTTCGAGTCCACGAAATCGAGTGACGCCGTTCCTGCGGCACTGTGACGACCCGGGAGAACCTGTGC
>Ga0164243_10011618_pt1 | contig 12543 bp, 13 predicted proteins | sample OricompcompostOP_FD_108781 | JGI IMG/M metagenome (GOLD analysis project Ga0164243, IMG submission 108781) | Organic Plus compost microbial communities from Emeryville, California, USA - Original compost - Organic plus compost (OP) | ecosystem: Engineered > Solid waste > Mixed feedstock >...
CATGTGCATCGGACCAGTGGGATTGGCCGAGACGTACTCGATGTTGACCCGCGTGCCCGCACCCAGCGCCGAACGCCCGTAGTCCGCGCCTAGCTCCGCGATCGCCGCCAGCTCTTCGCGCCATGCGGCGTCGGCCAGGCGCAGGTTGATGAAACCGGGGCCGGCGATCTCCGCGCGCTCGATATCGGGATCACGCTCGAGATGCGCGACGATCTTCTCCGCCAGCGCGCGCGGATTGGTCGCGGCATGCTTCGCCAGCACCATCGCCGCGTTAGTGGCGAGGTCGCCATGGCTCGGATCGCGCGGCGGCTCGACCGCGATATTGGCGCGCGGACTGCCTGGGGGCAGCGCGCCCTCGGCCTCGAGCGCGGCGAGCACGGCATCGACTTTCGCCGCGAAGGCGGCGTGCAGGGTCTTGCGTTCGGACATGGTCCGCGCGGTTAGACGAAATGCCGCAAAGCGCAAGCGCGGGCGCCGGGCGGGCGCCGGGCGGGCGCCCGTTGCAAGCGGTCAGCGCGTGACGTTGTACGTCAACTGTTCCTCGGTCAGTTGGAAGCCGACCAGCAGCTCGAAATTCGCGCGATCGAGCGCGGCGCGCACCTCGGGATCGGCCAGAGGGTCCAGTGCGGCATCCGGGTCGCCCGGCTTGCGCGGACGCGTGATCTGCTCGCGGATATCCTCCGGCAAGGTGGAAGCGGCCCGGTCGATGAAGGCGCCGGCCACGCCGCGGCCCTGCGCGCGCTCCTGCCCGGCCGCGAAATCGATCACCACGGTGCCCAGCCGCTTCGCCTGCACGGCGGAGCCGCCGCGCAGAACGGTGGAGAAATAGGGCAGCTCGACCCGCCGCGCCTCGCTCGCGTCGGTGCGGCGCGCCAGCACGTCGAACGTCGCTTCGGAATAGATGCGCTCCCCGCCTTCGTTGCAGGTGCTGCGCAGATTGGTGATCGTCGCGGTCACATCGATACTGTCGGCGGTGTGCTGGCCGGGCGTGCGGAACAGCGTGATGTCGCCCGTGTAATGCGGCACGCCGACCGCGGGGCATGCCGTGCGCACCGCAGTGATGCCGACGCCCTGGTTGATGACGAGATCGCCCTCGCCCGCGCATCCCGCCAGCGCTGCCGCAAGGGCGATCGGAGCAAAGAGGCGGTGGCTCGGTTTCATGCAAGGCTTCCTTCGAATTCCAACGTCGCCGCCCTAGCGGGGCGAGCGGCAAAGCGCTAGAGGGCCGGATATGAATGCCCCCTTGCACACGCCGGCCCGCACCGAGCGCCGCCCCGCGCTCACGTTGCTGATCGCCGCGCCGCGAGGGTTCTGCGCGGGCGTCGACCGGGCGATCGAGATCGTCGAGCGTGCGCTCGAACGCTACGGGCCGCCAGTCTATGTCCGTCACGAGATCGTCCACAACCGCTACGTCGTCGATACGCTCAAGGCCAAGGGCGCGGTGTTCGTCGAAGAACTCGATTCGGTGCCCAACGGCGCGCCGGTGGTGTTCAGCGCGCACGGCGTGCCGAAAGCCGTTCCTGCCGAGGCGGAGCGGCGCGGGCTCGACTATCTCGATGCGACCTGCCCGCTGGTGAGCAAGGTCCACCGGCAGGCCGAACGCCAGATCGAGGCCGGTCGCCATATCGTCTTCATCGGCCACAGAGGGCACCCGGAAGTCATCGGCACGATGGGCCAGGTGCCCGAAGGCACGATGACGCTGGTCGAGACCGTCACCGATGTCGAGGCGCTCGACTTTCCGGCCGATCGGCCGCTCGCGTTCCTGACGCAGACCACGCTTTCGGTCGACGACACCCGGGCCATCGTCGCCACCCTCCGGGCCAAGTATCCGCATGTCGTGGGGCCGAAGGCGGAAGACATCTGCTATGCGACCTCGAACCGGCAGGCCGCTGTCAAGGCGATCGCGCCGGACAGCGACCTCGTCCTCGTCATCGGCGCGCCGAACAGCTCGAACTCGCTGAGGCTGGTCGAAGTGGCGGACCGGTGCGGCACCGATGCGAAACTGATCCAGCGGGCGAGCGACATCCGGCCCGAATGGCTCGACGGCGTCGAAACGGTCGGCCTCACTGCGGGCGCCTCCGCGCCCGAGGAGCTGGTGCGCGAAGTGGTCGAGCAGCTTTCGCAGTGGCGGACGGTCGAGGAGCGTACGCTCGTCACCACCGAAGAGAAGATGATATTCAAGCTGCCGCGCCAGCTCGTCGACTAGAGGCAATGGCCGTCTATACCCATCTCGGGGCCGAAGATCTCGCCGATCTCATCGCGCACTACGATGTCGGAACGCTGGTTTCGGCCAAGGGCATCGCCGAAGGCGTATCGAACAGCAACTGGCTGATCGAGACCGATCGCGGCCGCTTCATCCTGACGATGTACGAGCGGCGGATCGATCTGGGCGACCTGCCCTTCTTTCTCGGTCTGCTCGACCACCTTTCCGCCGCCGGCTGCCCGGTGCCGCGCACGATCCACGATCGTGAAGGCCGGGCATCGCGTACGCTCGACGGCAAGGCCGTGGCGTTGATCGAGTTCCTCCCCGGCGTTTCGGTCGACCGGCCGACTGCAGCGCAAGCACGGGCGGTCGGCGGAGCGCTGGCGCAGGTCCACATTGCCGCGCGCGAATTTCCATTCGAACGCGTGGACCCGCTCGATCCCGGTTTCAACGCGCGCACGCTCGAACAGTGCGGGGCGCAGGCGCTGGCGTCGATCGACCCCGCCCTGCCCGCAACGATCGAGACGGCGCGGGCGGTGGCGACGAGCTGGCCGGACGATCTCCAGCGTTCGATCATCCACGCCGATCTCTTTCCCGACAATGTGCTGATGCTCGGCGACCGGGTTTCGGGAATGATCGACTTCTACTTCGCCTGCAGCGGCGCGATGGCTTACGATCTTGCAGTGACGCATGCCGCCTGGAGCTTCGATGCGCGCGGCAGCAGCTATCGGTCCGATGTCGGAGACGCCCTGATCGACGGTTACGAAGCCGTCCGCCCGCTCGATCACCGCGAGCGGCAGGCGATGCCGCTGCTTGCGCAAGGGGCCTGCCTGCGCTTCACCGCAAGCCGGGCGGAAGACTGGCTCGACACGCCGGCCGATGCGCTCGTGACGCGCAAGGACCCGATGGACTTCGCGCGCCGCTGGCGGTTCTATGCCGAAGCGGGCGAAACCCCGTTCGCGCCGCGCGGTTGAGGAGGTACGGACCACGGCAATGAAGCAGGTCGAGATTTTCACCGACGGTGCCTGCAAGGGCAATCCCGGCCCGGGCGGCTGGGCCGCACTGCTGCGCATGGGACGGCACGAGAAGGAACTGGCCGGCGCCGAAAGCGACACGACCAACAACCGTATGGAGCTGACCGCCGCGATCCGCGCGCTTCAGGCGCTGACCGAGCCGTGCCGCGTGACGCTCTATTCGGACAGCAAGTACCTGCTCGACGGCATCACCAGATGGGTCCACGGATGGCAGCGGCGCGGCTGGAAGAATGCCAGCAAGAAGCCCGTGCGCAACGCCGATCTGTGGCACGAACTGATCGAAGTCACGGCACGCCACGAGATTGCCTGGCAGTGGGTGAAAGGCCACGCCGGCCACCCGGAAAACGAGCGGGTCGACCGGCTGGCGAGCGATGAGGCGGAACGAATGGCGCGCGAGGCGGCCCGCTGACCGCCCCGCCGCACCCGCGTCAGCTTTCGTCGACGGTTTCCGCGCCGGGGCCGTTCTTCTTGACCGACTCGATCGCGTTCTTGGCGCTGGCCTTGCTCGAATACCCTTCGGTCCAGAAGATCGCTTCCGAATTATACATGAAATAGGCCACGAACTCGCCGGCCTTGTTCTTCTTGATCTTGAAATGGTGAGCCATCGGTGCGTTCTCTCCTGCGATGTTGAGCGCGAGGGCCAGCTTAACAAATGATAGAGCGATTGCCAGAGGCTTGTCGGGCGAACCGCGCCGGCGAATAGAGTGCGGGCTCCAGGTTTGCGGTCATCGCGTCCCGGCCGTGCCCGAGCAGGAGTTGCGCACCCAGCCGCGCGGCGGCGGGGGCCGTCTGGATGCCGAAACCGCCCTGCCCGGCAAACCAGAAGAACGCGTCGTCGGCGGGGTCGAAACCGTACACGGGCCGGCGATCGGGCGCGAAACTGCGCAGGCCCGCCCATTTGCGCTCGACTGCCTCGACACGCCAGTCGACGACCTGCTGCAACCGATCGACCGCTTCTGCCACGGCGAGTTCGTCGGGTGCTGCGTCAGCCGGTGCGGACGGCACCTCGTCCTGCGGGCTGAGCCAGAGCCGTCCGTTCTCGGGCCGGAAGTAGAAACCGCCTTCGATATCGAGCACGAGCGGCATTTCGTCGGGAGGCGCCGGATCGGTCCGCACTTGCAGGACGGTCCGTCGAAGCGGCGCAATCCCAATGGCCCGCAGACCCGCGACCGCTGCGATCTCGTCCGCCCAGGCCCCCGCCGCATCGACCACCACGCGTGCCTCGAACCTGCTTCCGCGCTCGGTCGCGATCACCCAGCCGCCGGTGGTGCGTTGGAGGCGCGCAACGCGTGCGCTGGTGGCGAGCATGCCGCCGGCGCGGACGAATGCGGCGAGGTAGTGAGCGTGCAGCCCCGCGACATCGATGTCGGCGCACGAGGCCTCCCAGATCGCGCCGGTCCATGACGCCCGCAAACCGGGGATGCGCCGTTCCATCGTTTCGCGGCCGACCCGCGAAATCGCCGCGCCGCTTGGTTCGAAGCGCGTCAGGAATGCCGCGAGTTGCTCTTCGTCCTCCTCCCGGCCGATGTAGAGCGCGCCGCGCCGGGTGAGAAATCCGTGCTCGCTCAGATACGGTCCTGAGGCGAGCGTGAGGGGAACGACCTGAGGGCCGCCATAGCATTCTTCCCAGAGCGCCGCCGAGCGGCCGGTCGCGTGATACCCCGGCCGATCTTCCGCCTCCAGCACCAGCACTTTCGCGTGCGGCGCCAGTTCGGCCCCGAGGCTGGCGCCGGCCATGCCCGCGCCGACGATCGCGATATCGAACCGTTCCACCGATCCGGATCTACTTTCCCGGCACGACGCGATCGAGGAATTCTGCGATTGCGACCATCGCGCGGTCGCGCACGGCATCCACCTCGCGCAATATCTCGTGCCGCGCTTCCTTGCCGAAGACGATCAGCTCGCCGTTGGGCAGGCGCCGCGCGGCTCGCTCGATCGCAGCCACCTCGACCAGTTTGTCGCTCGCCGCCGCGAGCAGAAGGACCGGCACGCGGACAGCTTCGAGCAGGCCCGGCCGAAAGAGCAGACGCATCGATTCGTAGGCGCGTTCCACCCAGCCCCAGCTTCCCGGACCCATTACCAGTTCGGGCCGCTTCTCGCGCCACCAGAGCTCGTCCGCATAACGGTCTGCATCGTGAGTCAGCAGGGTGATCCGCGTCTTGGGAACCTCGCCCGGCTTCTCGCTCCATTTCCATGCCGGGCGCGCAGGATCGCCGAAGCGCAGCATGGCCGCAGCGATGCCGTGCATCCAGCTCACCGGCAGAATGGTGCCGTAGAAACCGAGCATCGGCGCCGACAGCACCACCGCATCGGGAGCGACGCGCTGCTCGGCCACCGCGCGCAGCACGATATGGCCGCCCATCGAATGACCTATCAGAACATGCGGCCCCGGCGTTTCGGCCTGCCATTGGGCCCAGAGATTCCCCAGATCGTCGACCCAGTGCGCAAAATCGTCGACGTGCCCGGTCACCGCGTCGTTCCCCAGCCGGCCGGACCCGGCCTGCCCGCGCCAGTCGGACGCGGTCACGCGCCAACCCGCGCAATGCCACTGGTCGAGAGTCTCGAGGTATTTCTCGTAGCAATCGCCCCGTCCCGGCAGGAACAGGATCGAGCCGCGCGGATGCTCCGCATCGCCGGGCCAGTCGATGCGGCGGATCGCGTATTGATCGGGCGCCATCCAGCGGCTCTCGACCGCGTGCGGCGGGATCGCGCGGCGATCGATCGCATCGCGGTTCGCGTCGGCTTCCTGCACTTGGCTAATGCCGCCCTCCTGCGGGTGGTTACCCTTTGGTAAGCCATCTTCTCTAACACCGGCGCCTGACGGGGATCATCGGGGGGTTTCGATGCCGGACGGCCATTTCCACTACGGGCTGCTCGTAGCCTTGGCAATCGCGCTGGTTATCGCGGCGTTTACCGACATCCGCCTACGGCGGATCGACAACTGGCTTACCGGCGCGATCGCACTGGGCGCACCGCTGTTCTGGTGGGCCAGCGGCGTTTCGCTATGGCCGGGCATCGCGATCCAGCTCGCCGTTGCGCTCGCCGCCCTTGCGGTGCTCGCGGGGCTCTTCGCGCTGCGCTGGATGGGTGGCGGCGATGTGAAGCTGCTCACTGCGCTGGCGCTGTGGATCGAACCAGGCTGGTTCGTTCAGTTGCTCATCGTGATGGCGCTCGCCGGCGGCGTTCTCACGGTCGTGTTCGGCGCCTGGCACGTCATGCGCCGCCAGCGCGACCGCCTGGCCGTTCCCTATGGCGTCGCGATCGCCGCTGGCGGCCTCTGGGTCCTGAGCGCGCATTACCTCCCGGCGGCCGCGATCGCCGCCAATTCGGGGTGAACTCCATTTTAACCAGTCCGGCTCTAGGACGAAATCTGATAGGGCCCGCGATTCCGCGGGCATGACGAGGGGGCTTCACAAGCCATGGACAGGAAGAAGCTGGTTCTGCTGCTCGGCGCGCTGGTCATTGCGATCGGCACGGCGCTCGCAGCCCGCAGCATGTTTGCCGGGGCCGCCGCGCCCCAGGCCGAAGCCGCACCGCCCGTGCCCGAGGGGCCGCGCGTGCTGGTCGCGCAGCGCGCCTTGCCGACGGGCACGATCATCACCGCCGACGCGCTCGGTTTCCAGATGTGGCCCGAGGATCTCGTCCAGGACGCCTATTTCATCGATGGCGAGGCCGACGTCTCCAAGTTGCTCGGCACGGTGGTGCGCTTTCCGATCACCGCGGGCGAGCCGGTCACGCAGGGCTCGCTGGTGAAGCCCGGCGACAGCGGCTTCCTCGCCGCAGCGCTCGGTCCGGGCATGCGCGCGGTCACCGTACCTGTCTCCGCCAAGACCGGCGTTGCCGGCTTCGTCTTTCCCGGCGACCGGGTCGATCTCGTGCTGACCCAGTCGGTCAAGGGCGACGACGGCCAGGCTCTCAAGGCCTCGGAAACGATCCTGCGCAACCTGCGCGTGCTCGCCACCGACCAGTCGACCACGCAGGAGATCGTCGACGGCAAGACGGTCGTCAATGCGTTCCGCACGGTCACGCTGGAGGTGACACCCAAGATCGCCGAGAAGGTCGCCGTGGCGCAGACCATCGGCACGCTCAGCCTGTCGCTGCGCGCGATCGCCGACAACCAGTCCGAACTCGAACGCGCGATCGCGGCGGGCGAGATCAAGGTGCCCGACGACGCTACGCCCGAAGAAGAGGAAAAGCTGCTGCGCGAAGCGATGGCGCGTCCGGTCGGGGAAAGCGCGTCCTATGTCACCGGCGGCGATGTCTCGCGCTTCCAGCGTTCGTCGATGCCCGCGATGCAGTCCGCGCCGAGCCGCCCGTCGATGGGCATTTCGGACGCCGGTCCGGACGGCGCCTACGTGCCGGTTCGCAGCGGGCCGACCGTGCGCGTCACCCGCGGCAAGGCGATCACCGAAGTTCCGGTCGCGAAGAACTGACATGAACCCGAAACACGCATCTTCCGCCTGCCGCGACCGCGGCACGCAACCGAGGGGCAAGACCATGAAACGCCGCATTATTGCAGCAGCGCTGTTTACCGGCACCGCGCTGGCCCCGATCGGGAGCCTTCCGGCGAGCATCGCCAACGCGCAGACCGTCTCGAGCCCGGCGCAGAGCATCGTGCTCTCGATCGGACGCGGCGAACTGATAAACGTACCCGGCGCGATGGCCGATGTATTCGTCGCCAACGATGTCATCGCCGATGTGCAGGTGAAATCGCAGCGCCAGCTCTATGTGTTCGGCAAGTCGGGTGGGGAAACCACGATCTACGCCAGCAATGCCACGGGCGACATCATCTGGTCGGCCAACGTGCGCGTCGGATCGAACATCGACAGCATCCCCCAGATGCTGACGCTGGCGATGCCCGAGGCGGAAATCTCCGTCGCAACCATGGGCACCAACACCGTGCTGCTGACCGGGACGGTCGCCGCTCCGGAAGACGCGGCCGAGGCCGAGCGTCTCGTCCAGGCCTTCGTTGGCGACGGGATGAATGTGATCAGCCGTCTCAAGATGGCCACGCCGCTGCAGGTCAACCTGCAGGTCCGCTTCGCCGAAGTCAGCCGTTCGCTCGTCCGCGCGATCGGCGCCAATCTGGCCAGCTTCGACGGCACCAGCGGGTTCAAGTTCGGTGTGGCCACCGGCCGCTCACCCTTCCCGCAGTATTCACCGGGAGGCGGCGTCTTCTCGGGGGTCGGCGGCGACGCGGAGGCGACCGAGGGAACATCCATCGTCACCGGCATCGAGGGCGGCACCACGATCGCGGGCTTCGGGCGTTTCCTCGGCCTCGACCTCGCCGGCGCGCTCGACCTCGCCGAGCGCAACGGCCTGCTGACCACGCTGTCGCAACCCAACCTGACCGCGCTTTCGGGCGAGACGGCGGAGTTTCTCGCCGGCGGAGAGTTCCCGATTCCGATCAGTCAGGGTCTCGGCACCACGGCGATCGAATATCGCAAGTTCGGCGTCAGCCTCACCTATACGCCCGTCGTGCTGGCCAACGGCCGCATTTCGCTCAGAGTGCGGCCGGAAGTGTCCGAGCTGTCGAGCCAGGGCGCGGTGACGCTGGACGGGTTCCAGATTCCGGCACTGACCGTCAGGCGTGCGGAAACCACGGTCGAACTCGGCTCGGGCCAGAGCTTCATGATCGCCGGTCTGATGAGCAACAGCGCGCAGAGCACGATCGACAAGGCACCGGGCCTCGGCGATGTGCCGATCCTCGGCAATCTCTTCCGCTCACGCCAGTTCCGCAAGGGCGAAACCGAACTGGTGATCGTGGTGACGCCCTATCTGGTGAACCCGGTCGATGCCAACGACATCAGGCTGCCGACCGACGGCTTCCGCGCCGCGAACGAGATCGAGAGCCTGATCGGCTATCGGGAAAACGCCGGCGTCAGCGGCGCCGACCGTCCGAAGCCCAGCGCGGTCGACCGCGACGCGCCGCCGCCCGGCGTCTCGCGTATCGACCCGCAGGCCATCCTTCCGGGTTCCTCCGGCCGTTCGGACCGCCGCGCCGAAAACGCCGCGCCCGGCTTCAGCCTGAAGTGAGAAAGGTGACGACGATGCCCAAGGCAATCAATCGCAAGTTCGCGGGCGCGATCGCCCTCTCGCTCGGTCTCTCGCTCGCGGCATGCGGCGGAATGCCGGACAACCGCAGCCTCTATTCGACGAAGCAGCCCGTCGTCGAGCGCACCAATTACACCTTCGACGTGCAGGCGAGCGCGAGCGGCCTGCCGATCTCGGAGCAGCAGCGCGTCGCCGACTGGTTCGACGCGATGGATTTGCGGTACGGCGACCGGCTCTCGATCGATAACCCGTCGGGCAGCGAGGCCACGCGCGATGCGATCGCGAAGCTGGCCGCGCGCCATGGCATCCTCGTCAGCGAGGGCGCTCCGGTTACCGCGGGCCATATCCAGCCGGGCGGCGCCCGGATCGTCATCACGCGATCGAGCGCGCATGTCCCGGGCTGCCCCGACTGGTCGGCCAAGTCGGACATGGGCTACACCAATGCCACTTCACCGAACTACGGATGCGCGACCAATGGCAATCTCGCCGCGATGATCGCCAACCCGGAAGACCTGATCGAAGGACAGACGGGCACCGGCGAAACGGTGGTCATGAGTTCGAGCAAGGCCATCAACAGCTATCGCGAGCAGGCGCCGACGGGCGCAGGCGGTCTCGCCGAATCATCCACCGGCAGCGGAGGAAACTGAGTCATGAATGCCCCCTGGAAACCCGGTGGAAATCGTGATCCCTTCGCAGCGTTTGTCTGCGATGAAGCCGCGCTCGACGCGCTGCGGCCGGTCGTCGTGGAGATGGGCTGGCAGCCGGAAAAATGCGCCAGGGGCGGGCTGCGCAATGCCGTGCAGTCGCTCTCCGTCACGGCAAGCCCCAACATCCTGCTGGTCGATCTTTCAGAAAGCGGCGACCCGCTGAACGACATCAACGCGTTGGCGGAGGTCTGCGAGCCGGGAACCGTCGTCATCGCGATCGGACAGATCAACGATGTGCGGCTGTACCGCGATCTGCTGGCCAGCGGCATCCACGACTATCTGCTCAAGCCGCTGTCGGCGGACCAGGTGCGCGACGCGCTCAATCACGCGCAGGCCGTGTTCGCCGCGCCGCGCGGGAACGATCCGGCGACCGCCAAGCGGCACATTTCGACCGCCGTGGTCGGAACGCGCGGCGGCGTGGGCGCCTCGACTCTGGCGACCTCGCTCGCCTGGCTGTTCGGTGCCGACCACAAGCTGCCGACCGCGCTGCTCGATCTCGACGTGCACTTCGGCACAGGCGCGCTCGCGCTCGACCTCGAGCCGGGCCGCGGCCTGACCGACGCCATCGACAATCCGAGCCGGATCGACGGCCTGTTCATCGAGCGCGCGATGATCCGCGCGAACGAGAACCTCGCGATCCTTTCGGCCGAAGCGCCGATCAACTCTCCGCTGATGACGGACGGGTCCGCCTTCGTGCAGTTGCAGGAAGAGTTCCGGCAGGCGTTCGAGATGACGGTGATCGATCTGCCGCGGAACATGCTCATCAACTTCCCGCATCTGCTGACGGACGTGAACGTCGTCGTCCTCGCCACCGAGATGACGCTCGCTTCCGCCCGCGACACGATCCGCATCCTTTCGTGGCTGAAGACCAACGCCGCGCACGCGCAGCCGATCGTGGTCGCCAACAAGGTCCAGACCGCGGTGCCGGAGATCGGCAAGGCCGATTTCGAGGCTTCGATCGAGCGGGCGATCGACATCGCCGTGCCTTATGATCCGAAGGCGGCAGCCAACGCCGCCAAGCTCGGGCAGACATTCGTCGATGCCAACCGCACCGGAAAGGCGACCATGGCGATCGCCCAGCTCGCCGAGCGCGTGATCGGCGTCAGCGACGAGGATCTGGCCGAAAGCGAACCCGAGAAGAAGTCCCTGCTCGGCAGCTTCGATTTCAAGTCGCTGCTGGCGAAGAAGGAAAAGAAGGTCGCCGCGCCGGCCGAGTGACGGCAGCGGCCCGCGACCGGTAATCCGCGAGAGTGCAGGAAGGGCAGGATACGAGCATGAACATCATCCAGCTCCTGCTGGTCGGGGGTGGTCTGGCCAGCCTTGCGGTGATCGGCTATCTGCTGATGGCCGGCCCTTCCGCCGCCAAGGAGGCGCAGCGACGCATCGAGGCGCTGCGTTACCGCCATTCCGAAAGCACCGACACCAAGGTCGAATCGCAACTCAAGAAGGCGATCGCGGCGCGCAAGCCGAAGATGCACAAGGTCGCCGGCTCCGCATCGCGGGCCGAGGCGCTTGCGCTCCGGCTCGACCGGACCGGCAAGAGCTGGACCGTTTCGCAGTATCTCTACGCCTCGCTGGGCATTGCGCTGACCATCGTGGTGGTCGTGTACCTGCGCTCCGGCGCGGCGATGCTCTCTCTCGGTATCGGACTGCTCCTGGGTGTGGGCATTCCGCACCTGGTGGTCGGCCATTTCATCAAGAAGCGGACCAACGCGTTCAACGCGCGCTTCCCCGATGCGATCGAGCTGCTGGTCCGCGGCCTGCGCTCGGGCCTGCCGGTCACGGAAACGCTGCAGGTGGTCGCGCAGGAAGTCCCCGGCCCGGTCGGGATCGAGTTCAAGGGCGTGGTCGAGCGGATCAAGATCGGGCGTTCGATGGAAGAGGCGCTGCAGGACACCGCGGACCGGCTCGGCATCGCCGAGTTCAATTTCTTCTGCATCGCGCTGGCGATCCAGCGCGAGACCGGCGGCAACCTGGCGGAAACGCTGGGCAATCTCGCCGACGTGCTGCGCAAGCGCGCGCAGATGAAACTGAAGATCCGCGCGATGAGCTCCGAATCCAAGGCCTCCGCCTACATCGTCGGCGCGCTGCCGTTCATCGTGTTCGCGATGATCTGGTGGATCAATCCGGGCTACATCGGCGGATTCTTCGAGGACGAGCGGCTGATCGTGACCGGCCTCGGCGGCCTCGTCTGGATGTCGATCGGCGGATTCATCATGGCCAAGATGGTCAGCTTCGAGATCTGAGCGAGGACAGGACATGCCCGACACGCCAGCCGGCCCCACTCTCCTCGGTTTCGACGTCATCTTCGTCGGTTCGATCCTCGCCGGGATCGCCGCGCTCGCCGTGCTGTTCGCGATCTACGCCGCCGTGACGGTCAAGGACCCGATGGCGCGCCGCGTCAAGGCGCTCAACGCACGGCGCGACGAATTGAAGGCGGGCGTCGTCACCGCCAATGCGCGCAAGCGGCAGAGCCTGGTCCGCAAGACTGAGGGCACCGAAAAGGTCAAGGACACGCTGGCGGGAATGAAAGTCCTCCAGCAGA
>Ga0164243_10011619_pt1 | contig 12543 bp, 8 predicted proteins | sample OricompcompostOP_FD_108781 | JGI IMG/M metagenome (GOLD analysis project Ga0164243, IMG submission 108781) | Organic Plus compost microbial communities from Emeryville, California, USA - Original compost - Organic plus compost (OP) | ecosystem: Engineered > Solid waste > Mixed feedstock >...
CAGCCACTGCTCGAGCTGCTCCAGATGCGCGGGATTCTCCCGCACGCCGGAGAGCGGCACCTGATGCGAGCGATGCGTGCCGGTGATCGGCGTGCCGTCGACGACGGCGGGTCCGGTCCAGCCCTTCGGCGTGCGCAGGACGATCGCCGGCCAGCGCGGCCGCTCGTGGACGCCGTTCGCACGGGCATCGGCCTGAATCTCCCGGATGCGCGCGTAGCAGGCATCGAGCGTCGCGGCGAACGCCTGGTGCATGGTGGCGGGATCGTCACCGGAGACGATGTGGACGTCGTATCCCTGGCCGGCGATCGTGGCGGTAACGTCCTCATCGGACGTGCGCCCCATCACCGTCGGGTTCGCGATCTTGTAGCCATTGAGGTGGAGGATCGGGAGAACGGCACCATCGCGCGCAGGGTTGAGGTAGGTCGTCGACTTCCACGACGCGGCAAGCGGGCCGGTCTCCGCCTCGCCATCACCGACAACGGCGATCGCGATCAGGTCAGGATTATCGAAGACCGCCCCGAACGCATGCGTCAGCACGTAGCCGAGCTCGCCGCCCTCATGGATCGAGCCGGGCGTCGTGACGCTGACGTGACTCGGGATGCCACCCGGCGAGGAGAACTGCCGGAAGAGACGTCGCATGCCATCGACGTCCTCGCTGATGTCGGGGTAGATCTCGGCATAGGTGCCTTCGAGATAGACCTGCGCAACGAGGGCCGGTCCGCCATGCCCCGGTCCGGCGAGGTAGATGGCGTTGACATCACGCTCCTGGATCAGGCGATTGACGTGCACGTAGATGAAGTTGAGCCCGGGCGAGGTTCCCCAGTGACCGAGCAGGCGCGGCTTGATGTGCGCCGACGTCAGCGGCTCGCGCAGCAGCGGATTGTCCTGGAGGTAAATCTGACCGATGGTGAGGTAATTGGAGGCCTGCCAGTAGCGCTGCATGCGCGCGAGCTGATCGGCGGAGAGCGGTTCGGCGCTGGGGATCGTGGCGGTGCCAACGACCTGATCGACCGGGACGACGCTCGAGTAGGCGGGATCAAAGGCGTAGTGACGTGGCGATTCTGTCATCCGAGACTCCTGCGAGTGGGGTGAATCGATCGGTCTTGCAGTAGATTGTAGTCGGAGATCGTGGCGAGGGTGCTAACGGAAACTCGCCGACGCTGAAGGGACGGTCAGCGTCGACGAGTATGATCGACTCACCGGGCCAGAACGACGGAGTGGCCAACGTGGAGGGAATGAGGCTAGCCTACCTCAAGAGGGGCACTCCATTGCGGGATCCGGCCGTGTGGTGGCGTTCCGATCCGGCCGTGCGTCCGGATGAATGAATCTTAGGTGAGAGACCGTCGCAAACCCGTCCGGATTTCGCAAAGGGACCTTGCAAAATCGTGACAATTCTGTCCGAAGCATGAATCCAATATCGGGGGCTCACACGCCGCGCAAGCGGACGATCGCGCTGCCGCGCTCCGGGAACGTCACCGCGATCCCCGCATCGGTCAGCGGGGCTTCTTCCCTCACGACCCCCGTCGTCGCTACGGCCGTGAACGCGCGCGGATGCACGTGAATCCGGTCGATCGCACCACCCTCGCGGAAGATCAGCAGCACGCTCGAGTCTTCGGTGGGATGCACGAGCTGCCACACCTCCCAGTCCTGATGCCACGGTCCGGTCAGCAGATATCGCGCGCCGCTCAGGTACGGGCGAATGGTCGCGTACTCCGCGATCATCACGCGCAGGCGATCGCGCTCCTCCGGCAACCAGCGCGCAAGGAACGACGACACGCCGAACGCGCCACCCATCCGGCTGCGGAAGGCCGCGATGTCGCGCTCCTCCAGCACCCACGCGTTGAGATGCGCGAGTGGCAAGACCAATCCCGCGCCCTGCACGTGCTGACGAACACTCGCCGCACGATGCGTGTAGTCGGAGACCCAGTTCGTGTGCGTGTGCCGCAACGTGCCCAGATCGACGCGATGACCGCCGCTCGCGCAGTTCTCGATCATGAGCTCCGGGCACGCCCGCCGCAGCTCGGCGAGCACGCGATAGAGCCCCAGCGTATGCGCGGCATGGCCATCACCACCCTGATGCCCGTGATCCGGCGCATTGCAGCCGAGCCCGTAGCCCATGTTGTCGTCCCACTTCAGCCAGTCGACCCCGTAGCCTCGCACCACGCGCACGAGCTCCGCGATCATCCACTCCTGCACGGCGGGGTTGCCGAGGCAGAGATGTACCCCCTCGGGACCATCGTGCCCCTGGCGGACGATCGGCTCGCCATCGCGCGTCGCGACCCAGTCGGGATGCGCACGCACAAGATCACCCTGATCGTCGGCACGCTCCGGCTCCACCCAGAGGCCGAACTTCAGGCCCATCGCGCGCAGCTCATCGCCGAAGGCGCGAAGCCCCAGCGGGAACTTCCCGCGATCCTCCGTCCAGTCACCCCAGCCGCGCACGTACGACTCCGCACGCCGCCCGCGGAACCAGCCGTCGTCGATCACGAATACCTCGCAGCCCGCCTCCGCCGCGAGCGTCGCCTCGCCGAGCAGGCGTTCCGCATCGATGTCGCCGTAGTAGGCATACCAATGGTTGTACTGGATCCACGGCCAGTTCTCGGGCGTCGGCGGCATCCAGTGCGTCGCGATCCAGTGACGCCACGCATTCGCGCCGTCGTCGAGGTCGCCCGCGAATCCGCTCAACACCATACCCGGCAACGCGATCTCCGCGCCCGGGGCGAGTGTGTGCGTGAACTCCGAGATACCAATGCCGAGCGCGACGGTCTCCCCATCGTGTCGCAGATCGAGCCGCCAGCGTCCCGACCAGACGAGCCCCGCGAAGAGCCCACCAGTAGCGTCATGCAGCGCGAACCAGGGCACGTACTCACCCGACGAGCGCCCGTCGTCCGCCGCGCCAAACCACTGCCGGTTGAGCATCCCGACGTCGAAGGTCTGGAGGCGATACCCACGCGGCGGCATCGCCTCATCCCAGCGACCACCGGCCAGCACGGAGAGGCGATCTGCCACACCAGATCGCGGCAATGCGAATCGCAATGAGGTCAGGCTGCCGACATCGATCGCGGCGTCGGTGTCGTTGCGAAGTGTGATCTCCGTGACGATCACGCTGTCATCGGCGTGGGCGGTCAGCGCAATCGTCGCCTGCACACCGAGCGGCGCGAGGGCGCCACGCAGAACGAGTCCGTCGGCGGTCTCCTCGGCGGTGACATTCCGCAGACCGATCGCGGCGCGCGGATCACCGGCAAGCGCGAAGAGCGGTCGCGGCTCGGCGATCCACTCGCGGCCAGCTGTCGTCAGCACGGTGAGCCGGACATCGCCATCGGGATGCTCCACGAAGCCGAGCGTCAGTTGCGGGGTCGTCAGCGACCAGGTGGCGGTCGTCATCGCGATCACCATCCCTTCCCGACGGCCGGCCGAATCGTCAGCACGCGCGGCTGGAACGGGGCGAACGTCAGCGGGAAGGCCGCCAGATCATCCGCCTGCCACACGAACGCCCCGTCGTGCGCGATCGCGATGTCGTTCCACACGTCGCGCACCTGCGTCGCCCCGTTCGCCAGCAGCGCGCGATCGAGCACGATCTCGCTCGTGACCTCCTCGCGCGAGAGGTTCACCAGCACGAGCGAGACGTTCCCCTCATGTTCGCGCGCGACCGCGAAGATGCGCGCGTCCGCCGCCGAGATCGCGTCGTAGCCGGCGCGCCCGACACGGATCTCGGCGAGCTCGTCGCGCAGTCGCTGCATGCGGAGGATCTCGGCCTCGACGCCGATCTCGCCACCGACGAACGTCATGTACGCGCCGCCGATCAGCGACCACGTCGCCAGCAGGGCGCGCGTCGCGGGGAGCCCGTACTGCTCGCGCCGCCACTTGAAGCCGGGGAGCGGCCACCAGAACGTGTCGTGCGAGTCGATGTGCCGCGCCGTGATCGCGCCCTCGGGCAGCGCGGCCTCCTTGTCGCGGAACCATTCGGCGAGATCGCGCGCGTGGCGGATGCCGAGCGGTCGCGTCTGCAGCGCGGTGTCGGGGCGCAGGATCGCGTGGAACAGCCAGTGCTCGTCGTAGTTGTAGGTGATGTCCATCGTCTGCCGGAAGAGCGATCCCGACGGCTCGGTGTAGAGCATGGCATCCGGCTTGTGCGCCTTGATGCGCGGGCGGAGACGCGCGAAGTGCTCGACGCTGCCGAGCTGCTGGCGACTGGCGCGCTGCTCGGTCGCCGGCGACCAGTTCGGGAACTCGTTGTAGGTCGGCGCATCGAAGCGGAAGCCGTCGATGTCGAGCGTGTCCATCAGATGCAGCGCCGACGCCGAGAAGTATTCCTGCCACGAACGGTTCGAGACGTCGAACGCCTTGGTGTAGACACCGATGATCTCGCCCGACGAATCGCGCACGAACCACTCCGGATGCTCATCGACAAGCGGATGCGAGCCGGGCGATCCCCCCGCCCAGTGCGCCTCGAAGTCGATGATGTGGCGCGCCCACGAGACGAGATAGTCCTGCCCCTGATAGGCGAGGAACTCCTTGTCCGGCACGAGATCGGTGCCCTCGTTCAACCGCGCGAAATACGGACCGCTCCGCACGCGATCCGCGGCGCGATGGATGATCTCGGCGTCGATCACCCCGTGCAGGAGGATGTCGAGGATCACCTTCATGCCGAGCGCGTGCGCCTGCTGCACCACGCGCTTCAGATCCTCCTCGTCACCATACGACGTCGTGATGTCCGCGTAGTCGTAAACGTTGTAGCTGGGGAACGGCTGCCGCGGCATGATCTGGATCACGTCGAATCCGAGCCCGGCGATCCGCCCGAGATCGTCGAACAGATCGCGCATCGTCGGATATGGGCTGTACTCGTGACCATTCCAGAAGACCGACGTCCCGATCTGCACCTCGAAGATGGTCGCACCGGGAATCCACGCTGCGGTGTCGTCCGGCCGCGCGATGCCGAGCGTCCGCAGCCAGCTCGACGCGAACGGGCGCAGCGCATCCCACGTGTGCGGGAAGACGTCGAGCTCGATGCTCCCCCAGCGCAGCCGCTCGCCCGGCGCGATCCGCCCGGCGACGTTCGTGGTGACGCGCAGATGTAACGCCCCGTCGACGGTCTGCACGCGATGGATGGCGTGCTCCGTCTTCGAGAACGGCCAGACGAGCAGCGATGTCGCGGGCTGCTCGCGATCGACGACGACGATGCCCGATCCGCTGAACGTCGGCTCGGCGAGATGCTGCTCCTCCGCGAACGCATCGGCCGGGACGCTCGCACGGATGCCCGATCCCGGCGCATGCACGCTCCAGTCCGCAAGATCGTCACCGGTGGCGGGAGTCAGCGCGAGATCGAGCGCGATGTTCCGCAAGGTGCGCGTGCCGCCCCCCGCCTCGGGGGTCAGCACGAGCTGCACCTCCAGCCGCGGCGCGCTCCCGCGGAAGCGATACTCCCAGTCCACAAGCCACGCGCCCGCCTGCGTCGCGACGGTCACGAGCTCGTCGTCGCCGAGAAAGTCGCGCCGGATCGCCTCGGAGCGCAGCGTGAATACGGAGAGATCCTCGGTATCGGCATAGGCAAGCCCGAACGGCTGCCCCTCCACCTCGCGCCCCTCCGTGATGAGCGCGACCGACCAGCGCAGATCGTGCCGCACCTCGCGGCCATCGGCGTGACGATCGATCAGCGCGACGGGCAGTCCGGTCGCGGGATCGAGCTCGAGCGCGATGCGCGCGCCACGATCGGTAATGCGCAGCGCGGCACGTGCGGCACGGGAATCCGGGGACAGGGGATCGACGTCTCTGGCAACCATGTCTACTCCTTGTGATGATGTTCGCGATGAGGCTCGTCGATCGGGCGATCAGTCGACGGTGGGAGCGTCCGGGGCGACGCCATTCGGGGCGATCTCGGCGAGCGACATCGCGGCCCACGTCCGCGACTCGTCCTCGGAGATCACAACGTGCGCATCGGGACGCGCCGGGAGATCGGGCAGCAGCTCGATGCCGTGACCCGGCTTCTCCAGCGGGCGGATCTGCCCGTTCGCGATCGGCGGCAGCTCGGTCACGAGCTCGCCATACCAGCCGGCCGTGAACGCACGGACGGTCTCCTGGATGAGCGCGTTCGGCGCGTGCATCGCGAGATGCGTCGAGGCGGAGAGCACGACGGGACCGGTGCAATCGTGGAACATCACCGGGCGCTGCCACGCCTCGGCGAGGTTCGCGATCTTTCGCGCCTCCGAGATGCCGCCGCTCCAGCTGAGATCGACCATCACGATGCCGGCGGCCCCGCGATCGAGCACCTCGCGGAACGACCAGCGCGTCGCGAGCGTCTCGCTCACGGCCACCGGTACGCGTGTGGTCTGCGCGAACTCGGCGAGCACGTCGATGTTGTCGGCCTTGAGCGGGTCCTCGAACCAGAAGGGATCGAACTCCTCCAGCGCGTGCGCGATCTTCTGCGCCATCGGCAGATCCCACAGCGAGTGGAACTCGACCATGACATCCATGCGATCGCCGACGGCATCGCGGATCTTGCGGAAAGGTTCGAGCGCGAGGTTGAGATCGGGGGTGGAGATGTAGTGTCCGTTCGATTGCTCGGCGTAGGGGTCGAACGGCCAGATCTTCATGCCGGTGATGCCCTGATCGAGCAGACTCAGCGCGAGCTCGTCGGCATGGTGGAGGAAAGCCTCGAGGTCCTCGTACGGTCCCTCGTCGACCGTGCCGCCGATCCCCCAGTTCGCGACAGCCTGCCGCGGCTGACTGCGCACGTAGCGATATCCGGCGCACGTGTTGTAGATGCGGAGGGCATCGCGCACCTTGCCGCCGAGCAGCTGGTAGAGCGGCAGGCCGGTCGCCTTGCCGAACAGATCCCAGAGCGCGATGTCGATGGCGGAGTTGCCACGCATCTCGACGCCGGAGCTGCGGTAACCGACGTAGCCGTAGAGGCCGCGCGTATGCCGCTCGATCTCCAGCGGATCCTGCCCGAGGAGATACGGCGCGACCGTCTCGTGCAGATAGCTCTCCACGGCGCGCGATCCGTAGAAGGTCTCCCCCAGACCTATCAGACCTTCATTGGTATGCACACGAACGAACAGGATGTTCGAGAACTCATCGAGGCGAATCGTCTCGATTCGAGTGACCTTCATGGCGCTTCATCCGTCTCCAGGGAACGTTCGAGCGTCGTGATGGTCTCGCTGCGCGCATCCGCGTGCGATCACTGGCTGCGCGAGAGATGCAGCACGTCCTCGAACGTCACACTTCCGGTCGATATCCGCTTGATGGCATCCTGCGCCACCAGATTCAGGTTCCGATCGATGTCCTCGCCGAACAGCGTGAGCCCGAGGGTCAGATGCTCGCGCATCTCGTGCTCCGCCACCTCGGCGTCGCCCGCCGCGATCGCCGCGATCAGGCGCTGATGAAAGACGAGCCCCCGCTGCGACACCATGTCGTCGGTGAGACTTCGCAGCAGCAACTCGACGATGTAGGGCTGCAGGGCGTGGAACATCGTTTCCACGAGCGGGTTCCGTGCCGATCGCACGATCCCCAGATGAAAGGCGAGATCCCAGCGCACCTGCTCCAGCACGGTCGTCACGCCGTGGATCTGCGTGTTCGCGGTGGTGATCGCGGCGATGTCGTCCGCGGTCGCGCGCTGCGCGGCGAGTCCGGCGGCGGTCACCTCGATCATGGTGCGCGCCTCGATCAGATTCCGCGGGGTCACGCCGCGATGATCGAAAAACTCGATCATTCGCTCGACCGCGTCATCGACCGTGGCCTGCCGCACGATCGAGCCGAGCCCTGGTCGCACCTCGATCAGCCGGCGCTCGGCGAGCGTGCGCAGGGCCTCGCGCACCATCGAGCGGCTGAGCCCATACTCCTCGGCGAGCACGCGCTCCGAGGGAAGTCGCTCCCCCGGACGCAGATCCCCCCTTCCAATCCGGTCTGCCAGTAATGAGGCAAGATCGTCTCGTGAACGAATCGACGTTGTCCCTGTCATTGATCTCGCGGCCTTCCACGTCTCCGGGTCCGGACAGGACCGACCATGGAGACGCATCGCCACGGGGTCCTATCGTTTCAGTCCCGTTAATGCTACCCCCTCGATGATGTACCGCTGACCTGCCAGATAGATGACGAGCATGGGGATCACCGCGATCGTCGCGGCAGCCATCATCAGTGTCCAGTCGGTCACGTAGAGACCGCGGAACTGATTCAGCAGCAGCGGGATCGTGAACTTCTCCGGCGTGCTCAGGAAGATGTTCGGATTGAAGAAGTTGTTCCATTGACCCAGGAAGCTGAAGATCGCGAGCGCGGCCAATGGAGCCTTGATGAGCGGGAGGATGATCTCCCAATAGATGCGCCAGCGATTGGCGCCATCCAGAATCGCGGATTCCTCGAGTTCCTCCGGCAGTCCCTTGATGAACTGTCGCAGGAGAAACACGCCGAACGCGCTGAACAATGCCGGCGGCACGATGAGCGCCAGATGCGAATCCAGCCAGCCCAGATCGCGCATGATGATGTAGGTCGGGATGATCGTGATCTGATGCGGAATCATCATCGTGGCGAGGAAGAGGATGAAGATGACATCGCGTCCGGGGAAGCGGATCCGCGCGAACGCGTAGCCCGCCATCGAGCACGTCAGCAGCTGACTCGCCACCACGATCGTCGCGATGTAGATGCTGTTCCAGTACGCTCGTGCGAATGGCAATGCGTTGAATGAATCGGGATAGTTCGACCACACCGCCGGATCGGGCAGCCAGCTCGGCGGCAGCGTGAAGACCTGCGAGAAATCCTTGAGCGACGTGCTGACCATCCACAGAAACGGCACGATCATCGTCAGCGAGCCGGCGATCAGCAGCACATGCAGCGCGATCGTCCCGAGCAGACGTCGCCCGCGGGCACGTCGCGCCTCGCGCGATTCCTGATCGGTATCCGGCATGACGGAAGGAACGGTGACCATCGGGAAGCTCCCTTCATGAACGCGATGGCATCAGGCGTCGTAGTGCACCCAGCGACGCTGTCCCCAGAACTGCAGGAGCGTGATCGCCATGATGAGCGCGAAGAGAATCACAGCCGCCGCAGCGCTCAGACCGAACGTGAAGTTCACGAAGGCGAGCTCGTAGATGTGAAACACCATCGTGGTACTCGCGGTACCCGGTCCACCGGAGGTCATCACGTAGACCAGATCGAAGACCTGGAACGACGAGATGATCGACATGATCGTCACGAAGAAGGTGGTCGGGGAGAGCAGCGGCAGGGTGACATCCTTGAACTGGCGCCACTTCGAGGCGCCATCGATCTGCGCCGCCTCGAGATACGTCTGCGGGATGCCCTGCAAGCCGGCGAGGAAGATCACCATGTTGAAGCCGAGTCCTGCCCAGATCGCGACCAGCGAGATTGCAGGGATCACCCAGGTATTGCTCACCAGCCAGTTCGGCGGATTCAGCGAGAACCAGTCGCGCACGTAGACATTGATGAGTCCGAAGTCGCCATTCAGCATCCACAGCCACACCATCGAGACCGCAACCGAGCTCGTGATGGTGGGCAGGAAGAAGATCACGCGATAGAGCGTCCGGAACTGCACATTGTTCAGGCACAATGCCAGCAGCATCGCGACAATCACGCCACCCGGCACCGTGATCGCGGTGTAGTAGAAGGTGTGCACGAGCGCATCGCGGAACTCCGGATCGGCGAACTCGTCGCGGAAGTTCTGCAGCCCCACGTACTCGCGGGCACCGAGACCATCCCACTTCATGAACGAGATGACGAAGGCGTAGATGACCGGAATCAGCGCGAACACGAGCAACCCGATGATCTGCGGCGCGATGAAGAAGAATCCCCACGCCGCATCCGATCGCGCTCGTCGCGATCCGAGGAAGCTCCGCTGCTTCCGCGGTTTCGGATTCACCTCCGGCACCCGCGCCGCACGTCCCAGTCCTGCTGCCTGACCGGCCATACGCTCTGCTCCCCCGGGACGTGGTCGGCCGCACATCATGCCGTCGACCACATCCCACGATCGCCGGGCGGCCGCGAACGCGAGGTCCGCGTCCGCCCGGCTGCTGGTGGTCGCGCTATCCGGCGGCCTCGGCGATCATCGCGTTCGCGGTCGAGGCAACCTCATCGAGCATCACCTGCGGATCACCGCCATCGAGCCAGAACTTCTCGTAGATCTTGTCGAGCTCGTTGATCAGCCCGGGCGTCCCCGCCTCCTCGCGGAACGGGCCGTAACCGACATTGCGCGCGTCGAGGAAGTACTGCGCGTGCTCCGGCTCGGCATCGGACGTGACGATCTCCTCGACGCCCTTGATCGAGGGCACCGCGTTGCCGCCAGTCGAGAGGCGCGCCTGCTGCCCCTCCGGCGACACGAAGTTCGTGTAGAAGTCGAAGGTCTCATCGACATGCTCGGTCGCCGCGTTGATCACCCAGTAGGCGACCGCCACGCTGGCCGGTTCGATCTTGTTGCCCGTGTTGGTGGGATACGGCACGATGTCGCAGTCGAGGTTGTCGTTCTGCCGGAAGATCGGCAGCACCCAGCGACCGAGCGCCGTGAAGGCGAGCTGCCCGGACATGAACATCACGTCCTCGCCCTGTCCCTGCGGCAGACCACCCGCGAACGTGAACTTCTCCGCCTCGAGATTCTCCTGCACCCAGGAGAACGCCTCGAGCGCCTTCGGATCGCTGTTCGCGACAAACTGACCGTCCTTGTAGATCGTCGCTCCGTTCGCGGTCAGCCAGCTGTAGATGCTGTTGCCGGAAACGAACGCGCGCTTGCCGGACGCGATCACCTGATCGACGATCGACTGGAAGGTGTCCCAGTTCCAGGTGCCTGCCTCGTAGCTATCGGCCGGCATCTCGGTGACGCCAGCATCCTGCAGCACCTTCTTGTTGTACCAGAGCACGATCGGATTACAGTCCACCGGCACCCCGAAATAGCGGCCATCGGCCGTCTGCGCCGGCCCCCAGAGATCGCCGGCGAAGTCCTCCGGCTTCGACTTGCTCGTGTCGCCACTCAGCAGCTCGGTCAGATCCAGCACCGACTGGTTCTTGATCAGCGTCGCGATCGTGGCATCACCGGAATAGAAGGCATCCGGTGCGGTGCCGCCGTTCAGCTGCGTGAGGAGCTTCGCCTCGTAGCCGTCGGTCGGCACCGGGATGTAGTTCGCCTTGATCGCGGACTGCGAGGAGTTGTAGTTCTCCGAGAACTGCTTCAGCAGCGCGACTTCGCCCGTATTGCCCCACGACGACCAGGTGACCTCGACCGCATCCTGCGCCATCACGGGCGAGCGATACGCACTGCCAATCGAAGCGGCAAGCGCCGTGGCACCGATGGCGCCGCCGAATCGGCGACGACTCATGCGGCTGGAGAGCAGACGTGATCCCGGGATTCGCTGATTCATGATGTCCTCCTTGGATGAGAAGTGGATCGGGACGGTGATTCGCGAAGAACGGTCGTGATCGTGTGTCTCTGCCCAGACGGCAACACGGGCGCAGCTCCTCTCTGCACCTCGCGACGACGAGATGGCGGATACCCCAACGCAACGCTTCCGTGCGTGCGGAACCGATCTCGATTTCTTCCCAGAGCACCCGATGGTCCTACTGGTCCAACCACTGGATGGTCAGTATCATATTGGACATCTGTCACAGCGTCAAGCAAGGATTGCACATCATGACACAGCTGCTTGCGGGACTCCATATCGTCGTCACCGGAGGTTCCGGCGACATCGGGCGCGAAATGGCCCGCGTCTTCGCGGCACGCGGAGAGCACGTCACCATCTTCGATCTGCGCGAACCGGAAGCCGTCACCGACGATCTGCCGCCCGACTTCGTTGCCGCGCGCGCCGATGGTCGCATCGCCTTCGCCGCCGTCGATGTCCGCGATCGGAACGTCGTGCGGGAGACACTCGCGCGGATCGCGCCGTTCGATGTGGTGATCGGGAACGCCGGGATCTCGCAGTCGGCCCCCTTCCGCGACATCACCGACGAGCAGTGGGCGCGGCATCTGGACGTGAATCTGACCGGGAACTTCGTCCTCGGGCAGGAGGCCGCCGAGCGCTTCATCGTAGACGAGCGTCCGGGACACATCATCTTTACGGGATCATGGGTACAGGAGGTGCCGTGGCCGGAGATCGCCGCCTACAGCGCGTCGAAGGCGGGACTCCAGATGCTCATGAAGTCGATGGCGCTCGAACTGGCGCGCCATCAGATCCGCGTCAACGTGATCGCCCCGGGGATCGTCGCGGCAGGGATGGCGAAGTATCAGATGGATCACGAGCCACAGTACCTGCGGCGCATCCAGAACATCATCCCGCTGGGGCGCCCGCAGACGACCGAGGATGTCGCGCGAGCGGCAGCGTTCCTCTGCTCGGAGGATGCGCGCTACATGACCGGCACCACGCTGCTGGTCGACGGCGGGACGTCGCTCTTCCAGTTCGAGAGCTGACTCGTTGGGGCTACGCGGCCTGTCGCAACGAGGGGTAGCGCAGCGCGATCACCCCGACCAGCGCGATGCCGATGACGCAGGAGACGATCATCGCGTTGGCGGTGCCCATCGCATTCGCGAGACCACCGACGAGCAGCTGCCCAAGC